>Ga0164292_10002164_pt1 | contig 16052 bp, 14 predicted proteins | sample GEODES117metaG_FD_111486 | JGI IMG/M metagenome (GOLD analysis project Ga0164292, IMG submission 111486) | Eutrophic lake water microbial communities from Lake Mendota, Wisconsin, USA - GEODES117 metaG | ecosystem: Environmental > Aquatic > Freshwater > Lake | place: USA: Lake Mendota...
GTCCAAACAAATGTTTAATCAATCAAATAAATCACAATACAATTCAAAAAAGTTACCAAAAAAACAACCAAAAAACATTTCTCCAATTTCACAAGATGAATATTTTAAATTAATTGAAATTCGCGGTTATCTTGCAATCACAGAACAACATGCTCATGTAAAGGCATTAGATAAAATATTAAATCAAATTAAGATTATATCTTCACCAAACAATGGAGATCAAAAATGACTATGTATAAACCCGGTGAAGGTTATGATAAAGGATTTACTACGCGAATGAATGGAGGCGAACTTCCTAATCAAGCTGTTTTTTCAATTGATCCATATTGGAAAGAATATAAAACTGGCTGGGAAGATGCCGATTTAAAAATAATCAATGAAGCGAGACAAAGAAATTCTTGCACTTCAAAAAAATGTTGCAAAAAGAAAAATTTTATTCAAGATTAAAATAACTTAAATTTAGTTTATATTCTTCCATAAAACTATGTGCTGGATAATTTATCCAATATAAATCATGATCACCAGTTTCTGGCATAAAAGTTCTAACAGCAACTTTTTTACCTTTATTTCTTCTCATAAATCTTTGAATATAATTTTTAGTTGGCGAGTCTGGAACATTTTTCCAGACTTTTGCCATTTTAAACGAAGCATAATCTTCCGGACAAAGATCAAACACCTCACAGTCATTTAAAAATTTTGGTGTTTTTCTTCTTTGTATAGCTGCCATTAATTTAGGATCATAACCAGCAACACCAACAGATGGTCCGGAATTTGCAATTGGAGTCCCCAAAGAACCAGCTGCACCCCCGGCAGCTCCAACCGACATATCTTCTAATAATTCAAGATAACTTACTGATCCATTACTGTTTTGTGCAATAATTCCTTCTACAAAGTAATTAAACTGTTCTTTTGAAATATTAAAGTGTTCAACATTTTCTGAAAACATTTGTAATGTTGCCATATAATTTGAAAGTTTTGCTTTTGTAACTCCATATGGCAATTGATCAAAAATTTGTTTTAGTTTTATTACCAAATATTCAAAAGGATCAATACTACTTTCTGGTTTTACTATATTTCCATTTTCATCTATGCTTCCTGCACTATAAGCTTGCAAAGAAGTATAGGGAGCACTTATAGCTTGTGCCAATTTGTAAAAGTAAAATGATGGTACATAAGAACTAGCTTGCATATATTAATATTTATGGATTAAAAGGTAATGTTCCATTCCATGTAGTTGTTCCTGCTGGTAATCCTTGCGTCGGGCATACAGGAGGATTTGTTACTATTGGCAATTCATATGTATTTGTTGTCCACCACAGACCCTTTTCATGGTTTCCATTATCTATAAAATTTGTAATCCCTGCAATATTATATGTTACACCGCTGGCATTTCCTAATCTGCTTCCTTTTACATAAATTGGCTGTGTTGCTTTATGTAAGAAAGTTATTCTCCATAAGTAAGAACCATTCTTCAGTTGAGCTCCAGAGAAAGCATATTCTTTTTCTCTCCAGTTTATTGGAGCAAGATACATGGTTTCATGTACAATACCATTACCTACAGTGTTGCAATTTTCCACAACTTTATTTATTCTATAACCACTATGCAACCATGCTTTATCTGCACATACTCCACCTAAAGTGAATCCAGAAACGCCAGCGACATTGAAAAGTGCATTTGCTCCTTTTGGATGTAATTGAGCAACTTCACTAGGGTTTGTTACAGGCCAACGGGCAAGAGGACCAAATGTTTGATTATAATTTACTCCAAATTCAGTTCTATCTGGGTGAACAATGCAAGCAACGCTTGGACTTCCCCATTGTTCTAATGTATCCATCTTGTGGAGATATGCGTGTCTAATATTTTCTGCCCAATAGTGATTTATATCACCATAGAATATGGTTGCTCCTCTTATGGATATACTTCCATCCCAATAATCTCTAACGATATCATATGTTATTCCTGTAGGTTTTAAGTAGAAATAAGGACTGATATTATTTTTGTAATTTGTATCTGTAGTTGACCAAGTATTCAAAATAGATGATATTCCAAACGAAGGTATGTGAACCCAGTTTTGGTATGGCTTTTGTGGTATCGAAGGATCGTTCAACCTATTTCTTTGCTCAATAGCATTGAAAACTTCTGTTGTTGCCATTTCTCGGTGTTGGCCAAGATCGGTAATGAATCCCATCCAACCAAGAGGATACCAGTGAGTATCATAATTTCTATAAATTGTACCCGGGAGCAATGTAACGCCCGGAATAGGAATTCCACATGGTGTGAAATAATTACCATTTGCTGCACCATTTGCAAGTCTAGCCCATTCTTCGGAAAGCTGTCCTTGTTTATAACCAAATATAGCTGCACGCATACTCATTGGAATTATTCCAACAGGACCATACCCATCATTTGCCTGAGTAATACCCCAAAGATCATTGAAGAAGTAATCTAATGTATATGTTGTTTGGTCATTGCAACCAACACATGGTGTACCAAATCCAGCAGAAACGCCTGTAAATGTTGCCGACATTGAATCCGAACAAAATGAGCAGTTAAATGTAAATCCACTTCCAGAAGCCATAGTTATACCACGCCATCTTCCCGGAATATGTACTTGTTTTACTGTACTTACTCCAATTGGCTGCCCTATAGTATAGGCAAGCTGTGGAACATTTCCCCAGCTTGCACCAGAATATCCATAGCTATTTCCTGTAAGAGTTCTATTTCTATCAAATACTCTTCTTGCACCCATATTATTGATCATATTAACCGTAGCAGTTGCATTATTTGGTGTTGAGTTCAGTCTAATATCAGAAACATAGTCACCATACGGTGTGCCAGCACCCATCCATGTTCCGTATGTGCTAGTTGAAGATCTGGTGCCAGTTTTATAATATGCCAACTGATTGGTACTATATCCAAAATCACCTTTAAAATCAAAGAATCTAAATTTATTTGGCGATATGCCTGCAGAATCAGTTAAAGGATATAAAGAATTATAGGTCGGTAATACCATACTCAAAGGAGTTGGAGTTCCAGAAGAATCTAAGTAAGTATTTCCTACAAACGCTGCATATCCGTCTACATAACCATAATTGAATATTGCATGCGTTTCATCTGCTGTATTTCCTAACATCAACTCTTTGAATGGTGTTACTATTCCATCTTCTATGAAGTAGGAAAGCATTTCAGTTGTAACTTCTTGGAAAAGATCTTTGGTAAAGTTTTTTGGATCTGATCCACTTACAGTATCTTTATTTGTATTCAAACCATAATTTAAATTATCTATGTATCCTACTTGTGTTGAGTTTGTAGTGAAACCTCTCAACAATAATAGATCTCTAAAATTAGTTACACCAGCAGATCCAAATCTACTAGTTTTTGTAAACATGCATTTTGGTTGTGCTGATATACCAGTATAACTTACATACCAGCTATTACCAGATGAACTATTATTTTCTTTAAACGTGTTATATTGTATGGCATAATCCGTAGTTTTAGAATTTATACCATCAGAAAGTTGCTGATAATATCCTTCATCATCTAGGGTCAACATTCCCATAGTAAACCCATTTTGTAACATATAATTGAAAATATTTCTAGCTTCTTTTTCTACAAATGCACTTTTTCTGGCATGCCATATTGATTTGTAACCAGATTGCACTCTCGTAGAAGATACAGAACCTGTTGTATTCAAATAATAATTAAATGCTGATGAAGAATTGTCCACACCCTCTGCTAATTCTGCTTGAGCCCCCCATATTCTAAATGAGGATGCAAACGAACCTCCAGCTCCAGAATTTCCGGAAATTTGAAATGTGATTCCAGATGGTGCCGAGATCCCAACCTGTATTTGATACCTTCCCCAAGTAGTTCCCAATATTATATTTTGATTGGAACCAGATACTCCAATTATATTAGAGCCATTCACAGAAAGATTAAGTCGATCTCCAAATGTAATACCTTGTAAGAAAACACTATATGTGTATGTTGCACCACCATTAGGTAAAGCAGCAGATGTAGAGATTCTTGGCGTTGAAGATCCTGGGAAAGATATGAGACTTGCAGAAAGGCTTCCGGCAGTGATTCCATTTGGACCAGTATGACCTGTAGAAGTTACTGCTGCGCTTCCAGCCAATGACCAATTTGAAGTTCCAAAGCTATTTCCAGAAAGAATATAATTAAATCTGAATAAAATTTCATTACCGGTGACCCCACCAGTGGTTTGATTGTATGCTGACCAAAGTTTGCTTGGGGAAAATAATCTTCTTTCTGGAGGTATCCAGCTATAACCATCTATTATATGTTGAACAAGAGCAGTTGAACCGTGAGCAGAATTTCCCATAACAAAATTTGCAGGAGGTAGTGGTTCATTTAAAATAGGAAATTCATGAAAAAAGTATTGGTATGAAAGAGGAGCACCAAATCCGGGCATCTTGTTTAATGTGCCCACACCAGTCCAACCAAAATAATTAAAAGCCGTATTTTGATTCATATTTCCAGAAGATACATCTGCTGGCGTAGGCCCTTCGTATCCGGGATAATATGTTATATACGGATAAAAATAACTTAAACCTTTTTGGTCATTGTATTGTGTTGGCCAACCAGTAACACCACCGGGATATCCATAGGGTGAAGGTCCATAGGCAAAAAGAAAATCAATTTGTGATATTACAGAAGCACTTCTTCTATCTCTTCCACCATCAGTATCTGTAGAGTCTGCTAAACCTTCAAATTCTTGTTCAGAATAACCCAAGGAAGCTGCGAGAGCCACTGCTTGTGCATAGTCCATGGAATGACCAAATTGGTTCACAAACATGTTCAAATCGGGGTTAAAGGAATAAACTAGACCGTTGTAGCTGAAGCTTGATGGAGAGCTTGAGCTCCTAGATTCTTTGAGAATTCTATAATCAATTCTATTAAGTTCATTACCGTAAGAAGCCAAGAACATATGTAGTGGATTGTAACGATTCAGCATAATTTTCCTTGTATATTATTTAGTTTTCGGTTTGAGAAAGCTTCCTGTCAACCCTAGGATCCGTGTTTAATTGCGAATAATTTACTTCTGGAACATTTTTTACAGAAAAATTTAAAAATGATGTAAAAGATTTTAAATAGGAATGCAATCTGGGTTCCAATTTAAAAAATAATATTCTAGCGCAATTTTCATCACCGAATACATTTTTTAAAATTATAAGGTGGTTTATTATAAGTCTTTCTCGTATAGACTTAAGAGTTTTGTGCTTATGAATTTTTTGAAGTAATCTTTTAATATACTTGATGCGTTTTAAGTCATCAACAAATTCATTCTTACCAGAGCACTCTGGATTAAAATAACATCTCTGACAGAATTCTAAAAAATCAGATTCCGTCAGAGGTGTGTATTTTTCTTTCATTTGTTCAGTGCATGCAACCACAGTCAGAGCCTATTGAATCACCATTATATGAAGAAGTTTCACAAGGAACAATTACTGCAGTTACTTTTCTTAATCCTGTTGGCATTCTTTGTACATTTATATGCAATTTTAATGAATGGCCTAATTTTTCTTTAATACCATCACCTTGTCTGAATCCTTCTTTATTTACATCTTGATAAGGATTTTGACCATATACTCCAAGTTGTGGACTTCCATATTGAACTAGTTCATAAGCATTATCGCCATCTGCAAGCTTTCCGTTGCACATAAAATCAAAACCAAAATGGTTTAATTTTTGTTTTATAACGCTTGATAGACCATCTGGATCAATATAATCCTTGTTTGAAAAAGAATATAACATTGCATTGATAGCATCTAATGAATTTGGCAATTTGATATTAAATGTTCCCTTATCTGTCAAAGGGGATTGTCCGCGTGCACCCTGTGGGTCACCGATATAAAGACCGCCTCCAAAAGTTTGTTCTGGAGCATTCTCTACGATGGTGTTTATTTTTCCGAGTAATTGTTTAAATTTCATTGTGGTCTCTTTTATTTAGGTTATTATTTGTTATTTCTATAACTTACGGCTCCAAATAAATCTAAATCATAATTTTTGTCATTTATGTTTTCCATTGCTTTATTGGCAATATCTTCTGAAAGTTTTTTCCACTTTCCGCCTTTACTCTTATAACATTTTGAAGCCCATGCATTTGCATACGCGCTTGGATATACATCAAATTTTTGTTTTGCTTGCGAAATGCAAGAATTCCATTTTTTGGAATCTTTTGCTTTATTTTCTTCAGACAACATAGAACTAACAGATTTTGTGCTCCATGTTCTGCATGCCCAGTATCTTGCTTTCCATCTTGGACCGGGATTATCACAATTGTGTCTTGCCCTAAAGTTTCTTCTGCGATCTGGATCATCTCTCTTAATTTCCATGTTTGGATCGCCAAAATTTACCTTTACTACATTTCCCTTGTCATTTTTTACATAAACTTTATATTTTTTAACATCTCCACGCATTATTTTATTTAATTTTACTTTTTTATTATCATCTTCATAAAATTCAATTTTTTCATCAAATTCATTATATTCATGCCCTTCTGCAGTATCTACAAAACCCATCACGGTATCAGTTGAAAAAGTTTCTGTTATATGGCAACCGAATTCATCTGTAAGATTTACTAAAATTCCAGATTCATTCTTTTCAACCATATCTACATTCATAATTTTTCCGTTTTCTGTTATTATGATATCAAAAGGAATGAGTTCTTCAGCTAGAATTGAGTTAAACTTTAAAGGAGCAGTATGGTTAGAATTTTCAATTATAAAAATATCAAAACATTCTTTTAATTTAGTAACACCAGTATCAACAAATACTGGCTTTTTTCCCTTACCCTTCACATCTCCTTTATCTTCTCTTCCAGCTTTTTTTTGTGCCGATCTCTTTCTTCTTACAAATGATCCAATTTTTTCTTTTCCTAACTTTTTAGCCTTTTGTTTGCTCAAACATGCAGCATATGGTTCGCCTTCTTTTGAATCACCGCATTTGCCAACTCTCTCGCCTTTTGTGTTATAACGATCCCAACCCGGACCACCACCCGCAGATTCACGATTAAACCATTTTCCTAAACCGGAATCAGCATATACTTTTTCTGTTATTTCTTTAACAAATTTTGATATCATTTCCAGCTGCCTTTATTTTGTTTTTCACCTTTTTTGTGTCCATTATCAGATCTATTGTCTGATTTGTCACGAACACGTAAATTATTTATACCTTTGGAACCACCTCTTCTAAGTGGATTTTTGTGATCTATATCTTTTCCATCTCCCTTTTTAACTCTTCCCTTTTTAATCATCAATTCCCTAGCAGCTGTTCTTGCAGCTCTCTCTTTTCTCTGCTTTGGTTTTCCATGATAATTTTTATATTCTTTTTTATAATCTCTTTTATATTCTTCATAAAGAATATGCAAAAGATAGAATATTTTATCTGGAGATTCAAAAAGACGATTCCACGCATTGTAATAAATTTTTTGTATTATTGACTGATCAGAAGTATCTTCTGCGATAAAACTGTTCTTTGAACAAATAAAATTTGCTTCTGTTTCGTCTATCAAACCTGTGTAAAGCATTGCCTCAAGTACAATATTATTTGAAAGAGATTCAATTATAAGATCATTTAATATTATTGGAGATTCTTCAAGAAATTGGTTAGCAACTTTTTCATCATTTTGAACAGGAATTTTTATTGTTTTCTTTCCAATTTTAAGATAATTGTATTCTACCGCATTTATATCTTTTGGAGAAAATCCCGGAAGCAAACTTGCATTTATGGAAAAATCATTATTTCCAACCAGATCAGATACCATCAATTCCATTGGATTGATTGTATCAATTCCTACTAAAATATCTTTTAAAGACATTTTCTTTTCTGATTTTTTTTCTTCTACTAATGTTCTGAACTTTTTAAGCATCTCAGCAGCAGAGGCTTTGTAATTAGAAATATTTGAAGAATTGATGACATTTTTTGATGGCTTCATTTCAACATCAGCATTTTGTGAAACTGCATCAAAATATTCATCGCTCAAAGCAAATACACCATTTACTGTTACAAGATGATTTGGTGCCATTTCCGGTGGTATAATATTATCACCTCTTAGAGACGCTTTTAAAAGCGTTGCTGTCAAAGCAGACTTGAATGGTGATTTTTGAGCGGATTTAGCACCTTTAAGCAGGGAACGGCCCGATTCTTGCCATCCTGCCATATAATTGTTCAAAGAAAGAAGCGGATTTAAATTTCCCTCTTCATCTATCGCAGGACCAATGTCATTGCCCTGAGAATCTTTGAATTTCATTGATTGTAGTTGCTTTACCATTTCGGGATCTTGCATTATGCTTGCCAATGCATCATCCGGAATTAAGGTGGTTGAAAACTTTGAAGCAACTTCTTGACCCTGTTTATAAACTTCTGCAAGTTTTGGATCTTTGCTTATGGTGTCGGGATTTGATAATGCTTGCATCAAAGCACTTGCTATCAATCCCTTAAATGATTTATTTGATTGATCAAATTGAGTTGTTGAAAGAGATAATTCACCGCCTGCAGAAACTTTAAATCTATAATTTCCGCATTGCATGTCAACAGCACCTTCTGCATTGACAGCTTTATTTCCCATTTCAACGCTGGATACTAGATTCTGTATACATTCATCACCAATCTGAGACAAAATTTTTCTTGCTGTAAAGAATGCCGAACGGGTGAATTCAAGTGCAGCTGGAGCCAGTGATCCATATGTCTGCATTTCTTGTTCGCCTGCACCGGCTTTGATTTTTGCCAAGAACATCAATGCATTCAATACCTGTTGATTATAAGGAAGGCTTGATATTGGATTTAAATTAAACTTAACACTTAAAGCTTCATAGCTTAAATTATCAAATTCTGAATTCGCAGGTGGTTTGCGAGTCATCTTAAAATATTCTTGACGCATTTCGGGAGGCATCTGTGCCAACTGTTCCCCGGTCATCTGGGACATTGCATCAAAAATTTGCTCTTTGCTGAGTCTTTTTGCTTTTGGCTGTTCTTCTTTTTCTTCTGTTTCTTTTGAGGTGATTGATTTTTTTCTTTCACCTTTCTTATCTTCTTCTTTTTTTCCTTCACCCTTTTCTGATTTTTCTTTTTCTTTTACGTTTCCAAATAATAATTGTGATGCTCTTGTCTGCTCAAATTTAGGATCTTTGATGGCATTTCTTGCCTCTTCAAGAGTCATTTCAGTTTTATTTAAAATTTCATGTTCATTTTTATTATAAGAATCTTTAAAAATTAATTGAATTTTTCCTGATTTTGTTCTTACGAGCAAAACTTCTTTTATAAGTTCTTGTTTGGACTTTCTTTCACGTGGAACTTCACGCGCTCGCTCAACACGTTTTCTTGCAGCATCACGTGATTTTGCATCAGTGGCATTCCCTTTTAAACGTTCTTTGCGAACAGCTTCTCCAGTTTTGGACATTCCGCCAGTGCTGGAGGCTTCATTTAATTTTTGTAAAAAGTCGTTAAAGTTCATCTCAAATTATTTAGCCTTCTGAAGAAGCGTTATATTTTTCTAATGGATTATATAATTTTAAATTTTTATAAGATTTCATCTTTCCAGAAACTACTTTTTTAAGATGTCCATAATCAATTTTATTTGTTTTTGCAAATTGAAAAATGTTTGTTATGTGAATCAATTCATTGGTTGTCATGTCTACTAAGATGGCAGATTTTGTTATCGATATCTTTTCTTTCTTTGGTTTTTTTTCTTTCTTGTATGATCCTTCTCCATCTTTAACTTCACGAATTTCGACCGCAGTCCATCCTTTATAAGTTTTTCTTTTTCCATTTAAAAGTTCACAAATTTTTACTGCAGTTAAACCGTTGTTTCTTCCAAATTCTGACATATTTTCAAAAAACACTTTTTCATCTGTTTGAACATTCTTTAACCAATAGCCATTTTTTTCTTCTACTGGTGATTTCCATTTCCAATATCTTCCATCTTGAATAAAAAACCCTCCATGTTGTTGAACAAAGAGGGTTCTCATCTTTAATGCTTTGGAATTATCATTCATTTGAGTCCAAAGTTTACTTCCTTTTGTATTTACTTGATCTTCAATTGTTTTCAGTTCTTGATACTTCATATGTTTCTCTATATTTTTTAATTAATTTATGTAAATGTTTTACATAATGTAAAGGATTTCCCTCAAAAACTTGAAGAATACCATCTTCACAAGCAATTATTATTGCAAAATTATTTATCACAATTCCTGTTCTTTCCTGATACATTAACGCATAGGCAGTTGCCTGAGCAAAATAATTATCAATGTTTTCTTTTCTTTTTTCTTTAGTGCTAGCTTTAAAATCTATAATTGATAATTTACCATCATATTCTGCTATACAATCTACTCTACCAGCAAGTTTTAAAATTTTTGAATATAACGGAGTTTCAAGAGCAATAATATTATCTATTTTGTCTATTTCGGGCTTTATTAATGAAAATAGAGCTTTTTGATTAGATTGAATATCATCAAAATTTATATCTTTATTTTCAATATAATTTTCTAATAGAGAGTGGAATTTAGTTCCTCTTGTAGTTACTCTAACACTTTCTTCTGGGTTTTTTTCTCTCCATTTTGCAAAAAATTGCTGTTTTTCAAAACCAACAACTGTAGTCACACTGGGAAAAATTCCTTCCGGTGTTTCGTAAAAACGTTTTCCATCTAAAGTAACTTCTTTTAAAGAACAAGTTAAGTTGCATGGAGTATGATTAAATTTTTTAATAAACATAGATTATCACCATAATATAAATTAAATTAAGCTCAATTCAATAATTAAGAACCAATTTTGTATTGTGTTCCTAATTTAGCCATCCCTAGAAAATCTCTAGCTAAACTTAAATCTGCACGAATAGGCTTTCCATATTCATTAACATAAGCAGAAGAATAATCTGGACCACACATACCTCCTATAGGTGGTGGGGGTACAGGTGGACGGGGAACTGGCACCGGAGGAGGTACTGGTACAGGTGGTGGGGGTGCATATGGAACTGGTACTGGGGCAGGCACTGGTGGAAATTTTGGAGGCGAATACGGAACCGGTGGTGCTACAGGTGGTGCTACAGGTGGTGCTACAGGTGGTGCTACAGGTGGTTTATATGGAACTGGTGCTGGAGCAGGTGGTGGAGGTGCATATGGAGCTGGTAGCGGTGGTGGTGCATATGGAGCTGGTGGAGCTACTGGTGGAGCTGCCGGAAGTGGTGGTCTTGCAGGTGGAGCTACTGGAGCAGGTGGAACTGCTGGAGCAGGTGGAGCTACTGGTGGAGCTGCCGGAAGTGGTGGTCTTGCAGGTGGAGCTACTGGAAGGGGTGGTTTTGCAGGTGGGGTTACAGGTGGGGTTACAGGTGCTGGTGGTTCTGCAGGTGGAGTAACAACCGGAGGAGCTTCTTCTGGTGGTTTAACTGGTTCTATTGGCTCTTTTGGTTTAGGTGGGACAGGAACCGCTGGTTCTTCAGGCGGTTTAAATGGAATGGGCGCCGGTGGCTCTGGTTCTGGAGGTCTAATAGGAATTGGAGCAGGTGGTTCTGGCTCTACTGGTTCGGGTTCTCTCGGCTTTGGTTCTTTTGGAGCAGGTTCTGCTGGTTTTGGTTCTTTTGGAAATGGGATAGGTGCTGGTGGTTCTACGTCTGGGCTTGGTGGGCGAGGTCCCGGTTGCGGAGTTCTGGGTCTCGGAATTGGTTCGGCTGATCTTTCTAAATTTAAAATTTTTCTTAATGAATTTGCAACATCATCACCAAATCTTTTTGCTATTCCCAATAAACCAGTTTCTGCACCATATTTTGTTATATACCATTCCGCTGCGGCTTTCATTAAGGGACTTACACCTTCTGCAGATCTTAATGCTTCCATAGAAGGTTTTACTAATTCTCCAGCAATTTTTAAAGCTGGTTCTGCTGCTTTTACAGCAACTCTGGCAGGCACTTGTTCTAATAAAATTTTAGTATCATTATTTGATACTCTTTTACCAGAATTTATTGCTTTCTGGCGATTTTCTAAAATTGTAATTATTAAACTAGGGCCTTTCATAATTTTATTTATATCAATCGTTTTTAAATGGGCTGAGTGTGTCTTGATATCTTTCACGTGCTTTATATCTACTTGAGTGTTCTCCAGATCTTTTCAAAATCTCATCTACATCCCCTTTAAATATGTCATCCATTTGTTTATCTTGAAGTTCTTTGACAGTTGGATATGATTTTGGTGCAGGACTATTTGGAGATCCAACTAATTTTGTAGCAAGCCAATCGTGGAAACCTGTTTTTTCTCCAATTTTTTCACCCACTTTATATGCCCCATATGCAACCGCAGGGGCTGCGGCACCAGCCACTAATCCAGCGGCCCCCGCACTTCCCACACCAGCCAAAACTGGAGCTTTTGTTACTATATTTCCAGCAACTTGGAATCCTGCATTCATTGCTGCCCAATCAGCAGCACTTGATGCAACAGATCTTGCAGAGGGTCTATCTGAAAATGGAACAGAAACTTCTTCATCACCAATTTTTACTGTGGCGTCTGGTGTGCTGTGCTTAAAGCCCATGGCTTCCATTCCAGTATCAGCCGCTTTACCAGCTAGCATACCCAATGCAATCGGTGCAACTCCGGTTAAGGCAAATTTGCCAGCTCCTTTTGTTGCATCAAATGCTGCCTTTGCTGGATTTTTTGCAGCATATTCTGCAGCACTGGCAACCTTTTGCCATGCTGTTTGTGTGGCAGATTTTGCGGTAGAAATAGGTTCTGAAAGACCTCTACCAATTGCTTCACCTGTAGGAAAAGTAGTTAATTCTTTTGCAAAAGCTTTTCCGCTAAAAAATGGTTCGGAAGCTTTTGCTGCACCAACTGTGCTTGTTGTTGCTCTTTCTGGTTCTGGTGCGGCAGATGCTCTTCTTCTTGCTGCTTCTTCTGCTTGTCTTTGTTGTCTCGCTTGTTCTTCGGAACTATTTGCTCTTGTTCTTTCAGCTTCATCCGCAGCTTGTTGTCTTTGAGCTCTTTCTTGTGCTTTTTGTTGTGCTTCTTCTGCAGCTTTTCTTCTTGCTTCTCTTTCAGCTTGATCGCGTGCAGATTGTTCCGCCGTTCTATTTTCTGATGAAGTTTGACCAGATTGCCTTCTTCTTTCCTGCCCTCTTCGTCTAAGATCTTCGGCCTTTTCTCTTGCTCCGGGATTTGCTTCAACATAGGATTTAAATTCCCAATCAGACATAGAAGCAAATTTATCTTCAAAACGTTCAGAACTTTCTAATAAAAAAAGTAAATAGTTTAATTCTTCTTGAAGCTGTTCTGCCTTTTTTTTGTAAAAAGTTGTTAAGTAATTCATTATCTTGGTCCTTTTAATCCTTTGATTCCAACTGCGGCCGGAGTCAGATTAGTATCCATTGGTTTTGTTGCATCTCCTCCCAAAACAGATACGACTCCTCTACGCATAGCTTCTATTTTTCTTGGATCGTCGCCCCATTTTTGAGCCCATCTTGAAACCCAATCTGGAGTATCTGCGGAAAGTTCTACAGTGGGTACACCAGCTAAACTTTCTTTTGATTTTTGTTGAACCTGAGTTCCGGAAGTACCTTGAACATCCATAACGGTTTTTGCACCTTGAATTGCTGCCCCCGCTACATCTTTACCACCATACAATGATGGAAATTGTTGTGCGCGCATTATATTCTGATGTTGTGGATTTCTTGCATCAAATTGAACACCTGTTTCTTTACTAAAAGCCGAGGTTTTTTCATCCCATCTAGCTTGTCTTATTCCACGAAGCGTATCTAAACCTCTCTCTAAGGATCCCTCTCTCGGATTTCTTTCGGAATATATTTCTCTTCCTTTTTTCATTAAATTTGATTTTTGTGCTTCAAGTTCTGCAATTTTTGGATCACTTGGATTTGCTTTTCTCAAAGCTTGCAATTGGTCAACGAGAGATCCAAGTTGTCCTCTCACATTTTCTTGTTCTTTTCGAAGTGGTTCATTTGCAATTCTGAGAGCTTTATTTTTTTCTTCAGTTGCTTTTTTCCATTCTGGATAATTGCTAGGAACATTTACACCGGCTCCCAAATCTCTTCTTGCTGGTCTATAAATTGGAACAGGTGTTTGATTTGCTTTTCTTAAATTTGATATCATGTCATCCAAGGATGGTTTATCTGAAACAGGTTGTGGAGTTTGAGTTTGATCTCCGTCCTTAACCCAGTCTGGTTTTGGTGAAGTTTCACCTTTCTTGATATCGCCTTCATTATCCATCATTCCTATACCTATACCTGCGCCAATAGTACCTAATCCAAGTAAACCCAAAGCAATTCTACCCCACGGTGTTCTTCCAAACATTCTTGATAATTGGGGTGTTACTCTTTTTACTAAAGAACCGCCGACTGTTCCGGGCAATTGTGGTGGAACTTTTGGAACTGGTGTTATTGTTGGTGTTGTAAATTTATATGGAACTAAAGTTGTTGTGTTTTCATTTATAGAACGAAAAGGATGGTCTACTAAATTTTTAGTAAAAGCTTTACATTCAGGTGTCCCGTTTCTTTTGTTTTTTTCAATATTTGAAATTGCTTGACGAACGGTATTAATTGTGTTACTGTTATTAATAAACGAGTTTTGTGAATATGGTTTATTCTGTTCAATTATTGATTTTACGCTATCAACTACCCCGGGAACCTTTTTTGGGACCGAGGGTTGTTTAGGTTTGCTCATGAAGTCTTTCACTTCCCAATAAAATTGTTTATCTGATTTTTTATCCATGGCTACAAAATATTTAGAATTTCATAAATACTTAAAAGGTATGAAGAAACAGGTTCTCCTGTTAAACCAAGACAATACTCCTTTGAATATTATCACAATTTCAAAGGCATTCAAGCTTGTCTCAAAAGATAAGGTTTGGATTGATGATTCTCAAGAATATTATGAGGTCGTCTCCGTATCAAAAATTATTAAAATTCCTAAAATTTTAATATTGAAATATTATGTAAAATTGCCATACAAAAAGGCTGCAGCAAATCGTAAAAATATTTTACGTAGAGATAATTACACATGCCAATATTGTGGAATCGATCTTTGTGAAAAGACGGCCACAATCGATCACATAATTCCTAAATGTCGTGGTGGTGGACATACTTGGGTAAATTTGGTAACAGCATGCAAAGATTGCAATTTGCATAAAGGAAATCGAACACCCAAAGAAGCAAAGATGAATCTCAAATCAAAACCAAAAGAACCTTCTTATGGATTTTTATTTGACCAGATGCTAATTACTTTTAGAAAGAAATAATATGCCTTTATATGCTTTTAAGTGTTCTGGTTGTAATCATTCATTTGATGAATTTTTAACTCTTGCAAATAGAGAAAATCCCATAAAATCTCCTTGTCCAAACTGCAAAAAGAAAAAAGTAAAAAAAGATTGGCAAGCATCAACACCTTCTCTGGCTATGGATACTACATTAAATCCACAAAAAGTAGTCGGTAGCCAATTTAAAGAAGTAATAGACAGAATCAAAACCAGCGGTCAAGTTCCAAAAAGATTTCATTCTAAACTTGATGCAAGTGCTAATTTAAATGCTGGAAGAGTTGTTAGATAAAAGTGATTTTAGTATAAAATAGCTATCCACTATATCTGTTACAGGATTTGACAAAGTTTTTTGTTCAAAAGTAATTAATAAATTTGTATTAGTTTCTTTGCTGAAGGCATCATACATTGCCTGTTTATCAGCGTTACCTTTGCCCGTAGCGAGTTTCTTTGACTTGGACGGCTCTACGACCGTCAGAGGAACCCCGGCCTTATAGAGCTTATGTTTAAAGATTCCCATATTCTCGGCTAAATGAAACACTCTTCCCTTTGAGCCATATGAATATCCCTCTATAGCCACATCAGAAGCCCCTATACATAAATTTATAGCCCAGTCTGAAATACTGTCAAATCTATCGACATCAGCCACATATTCCTGAAAACTTTCACCAGTAATATTTGGTAAAATTTTGTCTGCGTATTTTTTAGTGTTTGTCAAATAGTAGAAAAAACAGTTATCAAATTTAAATGGCTTTCTCTCGTCATATAGACAGAGACAAGGGCA
>Ga0164292_10002165_pt1 | contig 16051 bp, 10 predicted proteins | sample GEODES117metaG_FD_111486 | JGI IMG/M metagenome (GOLD analysis project Ga0164292, IMG submission 111486) | Eutrophic lake water microbial communities from Lake Mendota, Wisconsin, USA - GEODES117 metaG | ecosystem: Environmental > Aquatic > Freshwater > Lake | place: USA: Lake Mendota...
ATTGACCCTTTCGTCCAAACGGATTGGCGGAGAGACAGCCAAACTTTGGCTGGTCTGTTGTGCGACCGAGTAAGAATCGAACGAGGCAAGAATGGCTGCTGGGCGTTGGGCGGTAGTGACGGGTGGTGCGGGGTTCATTGGTTCTCACCTGGTGGAGGCATTGATTGCACGCGAGTTCAAAGTGCGTGTCATTGACAACCTCGTCACCGGCTTTGAGAGCAACTTGCCTCGAGACACGACCCGTTATGAGTTTCACCGGGTCGACGTTTGTGATTCGAATCGCGTCCGGGAATTAGTGGCTGGAGCGAGTTGCGTGTTCCATCAGGCCGCACTGGCGAGTGTGCCGATGAGTCTGGAGCGGCCGCTGGAGGTCAATCGGGTTTGCGTCGAGGGCACTCTGGCGATGTTGGAGGCAGCCCGCGCCAACGGTGTGCGGCGGTTTGTGTATGCGGCATCGAGCAGCTGCTACGGAGACTCGCCGTACTCAGCCAAACGGGAGACAGATTTGCTGCAACCGCTGTCTCCCTACGCCGCAGCCAAGCTCGCGGGAGAGCATTACTGCCGAGCCTACTTTCACTCCTTTGGAATGGAAACGGTATGTCTGCGGTATTTCAACGTCTTTGGTCCGCGTCAGGATCCCAAAAGTCCTTACTCGGCCGTGATACCCCTGTTCATCACGGCGATTCTGGGAGGGCAACGTCCCCAGGTTTACGGCGATGGCCAGCAATCGCGTGATTTCACTTACGTGGCCAACGTGGTCGACGGCAATCTCCGGGCAATGACTGCCGAAGGAGTTGGCGGTCGCGTCTTCAATATGGCTGACGGGCGTTCGATTTCGCTGCTTCAACTTTTGGATCTGCTGGGCAAACTGCTGGGTCGAACAGTTCTGCCTGAATTCTTGCCTCCCCGAGCTGGGGACGTGCGGGACTCAAAGGCTGACATTGCCGCGGCCGTGCGCGACTTGGGGTACCTGCCGCCGGTTGAGTTTGGAGAAGGCTTGGCTCGCTCCATCGACTACTACCGGAAAATAGTGGCTTGAGCCCAGCTGACCAGCTCCCGTGAAAAGAAGAAAGCCCGGGCCAGCGCGAATAAATCCGCACAGGCCAAGGCTTAGGGGGTTTTCGGATGAAAGTCGGCGAGAGTCGTCCGGAGTCAGACGTTCGAGGATTCCGGCAAACGCTTCGCCTTAAGTCCCATCATTCTGAGCGTAGGTTCCTTCGATGGCCTGAGGTTTGACATTGACCGAGAAGGGGATAGTGACTTCTCCCTGGCTGGGGTCATCGGTCACGACCACAATCGTGTCGGTGAAGGGCCCTTCCTGAGAAGCGTCAAATTCATACTTCACCATGTGCAGCGGTTTGCTACCTTCCGGGAGGTTGAAACTGAGCCGTTCGCTCGACTTGCGAATTTCCTTGATGGTGAACGGGGTGGAGCCATTCAGAATCAGCGTTTTGCTGACTTTGGTGCCGAATGTCACGTCGCCCAATTGGACAGGGGAAGCTTGAATCGACTGCTTGATGAGCCCTGAGAGTGGAATCCGCACGAACTGGTTTGAGCCGTCGTTGGTAACCAACGTCAATTCGTCGTTGAGAATTCCGGCGGGATGGTCAGGACTGACCTGCACTTCCAATTCATAATCGATTCGACGGGAGTTGGTATCCCGGCGGGTTTCCACGAGATTGCCCGAAACGTTTGAATTGCTTGAGCGGACTTCGCTGATGTTCCAGTTAGGGTTGCCGGCATACATGATTTTGACCTTGGTATTCGCACCTTGGCCGACGGCAATGTTGCCGAAATCGACGGCACCCGGGTTCAAGACAACGTCACGGCGAATCATCCCTTTAACGGTGAACTGGACCTCAGCCGACTCGTTGTAGGGTTGGGAGCGTTGGACGCGTACCGTAACCGTAGCGCCTCTCTGGCCATCGAAGTTGAGCGTGTCAAATTTGGCCAGGATTTTGGCTGTTTCGCCGGGTTGGACAACTGAAGTGAGGATGGTTGGCTTGGTGCAACCGCAACTGGCCCAGACCGAAAGCAACTTCAATTCTGAGTCGAGTTGGTTCACAAAACTGAACACGTGCTCCTGCTTGGAAGCTTTGGGAACTGCCCCGAAATCGTGGTCGCGTTTGTCGGTCAATGATTGGGACCAATGCAGCTTGGGACCGGACACCGACGTCGCGGCGGTTCCGGAAGCCGAGTTGCCATTTGCAGACGCAGCATTGGCGGCAGGCGTCGTTGCATCTGCCGAGTTGCCGTTCTGAACCTTTTGAGGTTGTTGATACGGCGTTTGTTGGCCGTAATTGCGAGGCTGGGAGCCTCGCCGAAAGAGCTGTGCCTGGGCATCCAGGCAAGGAAGCAGGGTGCACGCAAGTGCAGCCCAACAGGTGATGCGATTCATCTGAAACCCCCAGAAAATCGATGGCGCGGTGGAGAGAAGGCACGACAAAATCAGCCAACTCGAGTGGGCTCTGAAGGCGGGCGTGAGGACAAGGACTCGACTGAAAATCAGCAAAACTGCTTAGGCAGTGATTCCTGATTCTGGTCAGAGCACGAGTGGCTCAGGCACGTCGTCAATTGCGGACAGAAGTAGGCGTGAGGGCATCGCCGCCGGGGCCTGACGACCTGCCGAAGGTCGTCACTGAAAATTCCATTTTTCCCGAAGCATCCATGACTGAACGGTTTAGCATTCCGCATCCGGCTGGGGAAAGTTCAAGTTGACCGGCTAGGGGCTGGGCGGCGGAGCTCTGTTTACGGAAGGGGACTGCTTCCGTCTAGTGCAGAGTCAAAGTTGTGTTGTCGAATCAGGGCCAGCAGCATTCAAGCGACGGTCAACCGGGCTTTCACCAGTTTTTTCGCGGTGCAATCAAGTGTTTCCCTCGCGTTGCCGCGCGGCAAGAAAACTGGCTTACTTTTTTCCTGAAACCAGTAGTCGAGCGACCTGTAACTCAGTAGGGGAAAATTTGGGCGCAGGGGTAAAACGTTTCAGTTCTCGCGGAAACGAGGATCGGCTGAGGTTTTCCGGGAGTTAATCGCCCGTCAATTCACCATCATTGGCAATTCGTGCACAAATTCACAGTTTCAGTTCGGGCGGAAAATTGAGCTCAATACCCAAGTGTCCAGTTGCCAAACCAGTCAAGGCTGCGTTCTGGGCCGGCAACGGGGAGGCGAAGCGTGCGCCTGTTGCTTGGGAAATGGAGAAATAGTTTGGGGGGGGGCCGAAAGTAGCGAAAGTCACCTTCTCTGCCGCAAGCGGGGGGGATGACAGCCGGCAGCCCGATTCCCCGAAAATCGAGGCCTTTCCCAAGGCTGAGGTTACCCCCGTAGAAAATGCCCCCGTAGAAAATGTCCTCGCGGGAGTCCTCGCGGAGGAAATTGGCATGGGAATCGGGAGGAAGAGGGGGCCCGAAGAGATGAGAAGTTACCCGGCTTGGATTCGAACCAAGAATGACGGAACCAAAATCCGTAGTGTTACCATTACACCACCGGGCAGTGCACTCATTCTTACCGTTTTTTCTTTCATTTGACAACTGCGGTGGATGCCAAGTTCGGGGGGGCACGGAAAATTGAAGCCGCTGACTTGGACAGGTTGGGGCCAAGGGCATTCCGGAAATGGTCGCAGCAAGGGGGAAGCTGGGGCGATTCCTGGCAGGGGGGATCCAAGCCTGAGGTTGACGGTCAGGCAAAGTTGCTGCGGGAACAGATGTCGATTGGGGAAGCCGGAGGGGGCTGAGAGGACCGTTCTGGTGCGACTTCGCCGGTCGGAGGGGCTTGAACGGAATAAACGATACATTCTTCCCGAGATTTTCAGCTTTTTTATTCGGCAGGTTTTCTCTTTTCAACCTATCTTCCCCTGCCAGCCGATTTCCACAACGCAAGAGGGCCATAGTTCGTGTCCGGTCGGGATCGATCGGACCTGCGTTTGGACCAACGGACAGCTCGCGGAATCAGGAAGTTGAACGGGGCACGTTGAAGCCATGGCTGGGAATTGTGGTACGGCAAGGCGATAGGGATCGCCAGACCAGATGCCGCCTCAAGGTAGGAACGTCAGATTTTTTTGGGAGAAATGAAATGAAAGTCGTACGAAGTCTGCTGGCTGCTGCAACCGTGGTTGCGGTTCTGTCGGCCAGCTTCAGCTGGGCCCAATGTTGTGGTGGCGCCAGCTACAGTGCTGTCGGTGCTGCTGGTGGTTCTGCTGCTGGTGATGCCAATGGCAGTTACACCGTAATGCGGACTCAACGTCGGATCGTTTGGGAAAAGCAAGAAGTGACCCGGATGCGAAACGTCTGGTCAACTGTTTCTGAAGAGAAGCAGGTTCCTGTTACCCGAACCATTCGTGAGACCGCTTATCGCACTCAGGAATACACGGTTCGTCGTCCGGTTCGTGAGACGACCTACAAGACCGTGAATTACACGGTTCGTCGTCCGGTTCGCGAAACCGTGACCGAACAAGTCAACTACACGGTCCGCGTTCCAGTTCAGGAAATGCAGACCAAGACGATCAACGTCCGCAAGCCGGTTCGCGAAATGCAGAGCCGGGAAGTGACGTACAACGTTCGCCGCCGGGTCACCGAGACCCAGATGCGGAACGTTTCCAAGACGATCCGGGTTCCTTACACCGAAACCAAGACCGTGATGGTCCGTGGCGGTCACTGGGAAACTCGTCAAGAAGTCATTCCGGGCCGCAGCTACAGCAAGCTGGTTTGGCACCGGGGCAGCTTCAGCTTTGACCCGTGCACTGGTTGCCGGACTCATTGCTGCGGTCACTTTGACCGGGTTTGCTGCCAGACTCCTGACCGGACCGTCTGCCGCAAGGTTTGGGTTCCGACCTGCGAAGAACGCCAGGTTACTTGCACCAAGTACCGTTGCGAAACGGTTTGCGAGCAAGTTCCGGTTTGCGTAACTCGCTGTGTTTGCGAGCCTTGCACCAAGACTGTTAACTACTGCGTCACCAAGTGGGTTTGCGAACCGAAGACGATTAACTACTGCGTTACTCGTTGGGTTTGCGAAAACCGCACCAAGGACGTATCCCGCTGCGTAACTCGCTGGGTTTGCGAAACCTGCACCAAGCAAGTTCCGGTTTGCACCACCCGCTGGGAATGCGAAACCCGGACCTGCCAGGTTCCTTACTGCGTCTGCCGTCAAGTGACGGAGATGAAGACGGTAACCTGCTGCAAGCGAGTTTGCTCGCAAGTTCCTTACACTTGCACCGTTTGCGTTCCTCGCTGCGTTGAAGAGCAAGTTCCGGTAACCGTCTGCTGCGCTCCTTGCTGCGGCGACTGTGACCCTTGCGGCAACGTTTGCGGCGACCCTTGCTGCGGTCGTCCGGGCATCGGCGCTCGGGTTGCCGGTCGCGTTCGCGGCCTGCTGTCTCGAGTTCGCGGCCTGTTCTCCTGCTGCGGTGGTTGCGGTGGCGGCTTCGGTGGCTGCTGCGGTGACGCCGGTTGCGGCAACGGCTGCGATGCCGGCTGCGACGCGGGTGCAGGTGCTTCTGCTGGATGCGGATGCAACTAAGCCCAGAAAACTGACTTTCCCGCGAGGGAAGCCATTCTGGTCTGAATAAAAACGAAAAGGTGGCCGAGGGAAACTTCGGTCACCTTTTTTTATTGCTCACGCTGTGCGGCGAGTCCGTGGCGTACTGTCGTTACGCGGGACTCGGCTGGGCCCGGCTCGAAGCAACCCCGGTTGCACTGCCCGGGAGCAGGCAGTTTTGAACGGGCGGAAATCAGCTTCAGACAGTGGGCATCAGCTCAGTTGCGGGGCAGACGTGGCAGCCGAAGTTTGAAATTTGCCTTGCTGAAGAAAGCTGGAAACGAGTGCCAGCGTTTGAGGGTACCAAGCGAGAATGCCGTGGTGACCATCGACTCGGGCCAAGTCGCGATAACCATCCAGAACGACTTTACCCGGAGCAATTACCCGGTCTCGGGTCGCCTCGATGATGCCCAATTCCAAAGGCCGCCCGGAGAGCGGATTACCCAAGCGATTCACGTAGCTTTGCGGGGCGTCGGAAAGTTGTTCCAGCGTCGGTGCCAGCCATCGCAGGTAGGGCGAGAGATGCCGAGCGACAAAGGAGCCTTGGTTCGGCGGCGCGAGCATGACCATCCGGCCCATTCGCGGTAATTCCTGTTGCATCAGCACCGTCCGGGCGATGATTCCACCCATGCTGTGAGTCACGAGATGGTATCTCCCCTGACCAGCTTGCTCTTCTGCACGCAGTAAGACCTCGCTCAGTTGGTCGGCGTATTGCTCAATCCGGCCCAGTAAACTGAGATAACCCCAGTTTGTCACGTCGAAACCGCGGCTACGGAGATGCCGAGCCAGTGGCCACATGTCGAGCCGGCTGCCGCAGAGGCCATGGACTAAAATGACTTTTTCACGGTTCTTCATGTCACCTCAACCGAATTACCTTCATCAGGATAACGCCAGCTTCGGGGGGCGTCCAAAGCGTTGTCCGGCAAATTACCGGCTGGGCTGAATGGCAGTGCGAATTGCCTGGAAGTGTATTTGTTAGCGATGTTTTTGGGCAGTCCATTACTTGGCTGCCGGACAGGGGGCGGGTTGCGAGACCCAGCTGAGCATGAAATTCTGGGTTGGAGTCTGGCTCAGAACAGTCGAGTTTGGACCGGTGTCGCAAAGAAGTCCGATGTCGGTTGCAGTCGATTGAGGATCCTTCCTGCGGCCGCGGCCCCGGCCAAAAACGCGGCTTCCACTCCAGGTCCGCTGGTCCAGTCCCCGCAAGCAATCAGGCTGTCGCAAGCGGACGTCAGGCAGCGTCCTGAGGCAACTGGAGATTCCGCACGGGGTAATGGAGTCGCGAACTTCCAGCGATGGGCGACCGCATGCTCCGGAGCGGGAAACTCCCTTTCCAGGACCCGGCGGAATTCGGCCAGCATCAGTTCGGCAATCTGCTCTGGAGATGACTCCCAGTGAGCATCCGTCCAAGTTGAATCGGCATGCAGGACCAGCAGCTCACGCGTGTTGTCCCGGCCCGGTTTGGTCTGATTGCGGGCAGCGAGTTTCAGCCAGCTGCCAGTGATTTCGGCCAACTCCCATTCAAGATCGAGTGGCTGTTGCCAGGCTGCCATCAACGCCCAGGCAAGTTGCATTTTCACCAGCTTGGCTGGCTTCGAGATTTCGGGGTAGTTGCCGAGCAACTCCGCTGTTTGCTCAGCCGGGGCGGTGCAGATGATTCGGTCGAAGCGTCCCTGGCTTTGTCCGGCTTCGTCCAGTAATTCCCATTGGTCGCCTGATTTCCGAAGCGACGTTACGCGTACCTGTCTGCGAATCTCCAATCCGCGAGCGAGATGTTTACAAATTGAGTTCATTTGCGGCAAGGCAACGTACTGTGGGACGCCGTCGGATAGTGGAGTTGCAACTCCCGCTGTCAACTGCACGTGATTCTCGGGAAGGCGCGGCCAGCAGGCGACCAGCCCTTGCTGTTTCCAGGCCTGCAGGTAGCGGATGAAGCGGGGATCTGTGGCTTGAAAACAGACTGCACCATGGTCAAAGCTCCCGATAGCCTCGAGGTGTCGAGTTGCCATTCGGCCTCCGACGCCACGACTCTTCTCGAGGAGAGTGACTGACAATCCATGGTCGCTGAGAGTTCGTGCGGCGACCAAGCCTGCCATTCCCGCTCCAATGATGGCGACCGAGGGCACGGGAGCAAAGCGAGGCCGAGTCACTTGGCGCAAATAACAAACGGGATCCAACCGCCGTGCATGCTCATCGGTCGGCCGCGGGCGGACAGTGCCAAGGATTGGTTGGCTCGGTTCAAAAGGACGATCGAACTGTCCCAGACACCAGAGAATTCCGCCGTAGGATGCCGGGTCTCTCCCATCCAGGGCGTAACGATGATTCAGGTCGATCATCATTCTCAACGCCGCCTCGGGCGAGTCGGTCCAGTTCAACAGAGCCTTTCCCCAAGTCATTCGCACATTGTTGTGCAGTTCACCCTGCAGCAAGAGGGACTTCTGCGCTGCATTCCAGAGCGAATCCGAGGTCTCGCCCCGAGCGAGAGTCTCCCAGTCGTAAAGAGCGGGGCGTCGGTCGGATTGATGCGATCGGAGGGTCTCTAAAGCCCACGACGGGAGGGCCGTCAATTGGTCGTGGTCGGCCCGATGAAAGCAAAAGTGATACGCCAATTCGCGCCAGACCAAAAGTTCATCCAGATACTTTTCGCTGCCTGACGATCGAATGGCCGCAGCTTCGCGGGCGATGCGAAGTGGAGAGACCATGCCATAGTGAAGATAGGCCGAGAGCCGGCTGACACCATCGACCAAGGGATCATTGCGGCGGCGGTCATACCGCCGCAATCCGGATTCACAGAATTGATTCCACCGCTGATAACCGGCTGTTGAGCCGCCTTTGGTATCGCAGACCGGTGGCACCAAGTGATCGATCTCGCATTCGGCGATCAATTCGCCGAGGTCCGAGGATTGCAAGTCGAGCGGTTTAAGGCCGAACTTGGCGACGAGCCGCTCGATCGGATACATGCTCGCGATACAGGTCTCGATTGGCCACGATTCCTGTAAGCGGAGGCGTCGCGGCTTGTCGGTAGCCGATCGGAACTCGAAGGCTCGCGTGATGGCGCGATTGGTCAGTTGCATCGGCACGACGCAGGCCGTGTCAACCGCGGCAGTCGGTGCCGAGGTTTTTTTGGCAAGTTGCTGGAGAAACTTTCGCGGAGGATCGACAGGCATTTCCTCTGTCACAATGGCCGCAGCGCAGTGGGCGAGTCGCAGCAGATGAGCCTCGCGCCTGCCCGGACGCGAAAGATGGAAAATGTAGCTGATACCCGAGTTCGCCAACTCAGCCTGAACGGCCCGAGCACCTTCGAGGATGAAGCGATGATGCCGGTCGGAAGCAAATTCATAGCGCTCGTCGAGACCTTGATAAACGAGCAGCGGCAACTGCAGGCGGGCTGCCCAGGACTTGGCCACGTCGAGGGCTGGGTTTTCGTGGACGCGCATTGCCGTCCGCATCCAGTAAAGGACGAATTCGCTGTTTCGTTCAACTGCCACGTTCAAGCCAGAGACCGCTCGTGTCCGTTCCCTGAGGTGCCGTGGTAGTTGCTCAACCAGTTGTGCCAAATCCGTCATGCTTACTCCTGCGAGCAGACTCCTATGAAAACGCCTTCGCCCAAACGACTAACTTTGCCCCTGCCTGTGTGGCGGCCTGTCGGGCACTCGTCGCCGTTCAGCTTAGCCGCGGCCCTTGCCGCATGATCGACGGACAACTCGCTCGGTTTGTGGCGCAACGGTCTGAGGTCTTGGGCTGGCAGTGGCACGGATCATTTTCTCGCCAAGTAGCTTCGATATACAGCGACTTCGGCAAGGTCTCGGAACCTGGCAAAAGCAACAAGGCCTGTCTTTTTTCTCGCCGCTGGTTCGTTCCGAAATGGACGCAAGCCGACTCCGCCGAGCCAACCTGAACCCCTGTCATCTGTTACACGCCGGCATTCAATCTGCCAAGCAATAAAAGCAAGCGGCGGAACCTGAAGTCTGGCTGGGAGCCTTTTGCAATCACCTCGTACCGTAATCGGTAATTAGTCTGGAAAATCGACCCCGGGCCGGGTTATTCGAACTTGCTTCGGCCGGTTAACAGACAGCCCAAAAAGGTTTTGAGCAGTGTCGTCGCTGTTCCAAAGTTCGGTTATGTCTAACTGACCGCAAGCAACAGATGAAATTCACCCCCGCAGAAATCGAGTTGGCCCGCCGAATGAAGCGGCTGGGATTGGCTTGGACCCCGAGTGTTGGGCATTACGTCTGGGACGAGGCGGGTTTGATTAACTGCGTCAGTCCCTTTCATGACCACGTTTACTTCATTCTTGATTTGAAGCATTTTCTGCGACGGTCGGGGACGATTGAGCGGTTGCAGCAAGACCTCTGTTGGCTGCCGACTTGGGAACAGGCTCGCGAATGGCTGCGGCAGGCTGGCCAGTCTGATGCCGAAGTCAGTCAACGATTGTTCGGCAACCGAGCCTTGGAAGCGGGGAGCGAGCGGCAGTCGCTTTATGAATTGCTGCTGGAAAGGCTCGCCTTGATTCAGGAACAGGGCTCCTGTGAGGCTGTGGCTGTTGGTTAGTGAGAGATTGAGCGAACAGTAAGGAGCATGGCGGCTGTGAAGTCGAATGCAAAATCTGGTCGGAGGCAGGCGAATTTGCCGACCCGAACCTGCAAGTCATGCGGACTCGCATTCAGTTGGCGGAAAAAGTGGGAGCGTGATTGGGAGCGCGTGGACTACTGCAGCGAGCGCTGCCGCAGGGCACCGAAAACGAAGGCGAATGGTTTTGAAAAGTAACTGCGGGAAAGGTCAACTGCGATGAGTTGGGGGACATATTTGATTGCCGGGGGCAGCAAAGGGATTGGCTTGGAACTGGTCAAACAACTTGCTCCACAGGCGGAGCGGGTTGAAGTCTGGTCGCGGAGTGCGGGTGACTTGCCCAGCAGTGACCGGGTCAGGCATTCAGTTTGCGACTTTGCTGATCCGGATAGTTCCCTGCCTGATTTGCCGGAAGAACTGCAGGGTGCGGTCTACTGCCCAGGCACGATCAATCTGCGTTCCTTTCGCAGTTTGCAGGTGGGAGATTTTCGCCAGGATCTGGAAATCAATTTGATTGGGGCCGTACGGTTTCTGCAGGCGTGCCAGGGGCGACTCAAGGGCCGGGACGGCAATGCGGCAAGTGTGGTGATGTTCAGCACGGTGGCGGTGCAGCAAGGGATGCCCATGCATGCTTCAATTGCTGCTGCCAAAGGCGCGATCGAGGGTTTGGTTCGATCGCTGGCCGCTGAATGGGCTCCGAAAATTCGCGTCAATGCCATTGCACCGGCCCTGACCGACACGCCGCTGGCCAGCCGCTTGCTCAGTACTCCAGAGAAGCGGGAAGCAATGGCTAGCCGTTATCCCCTGAAGCGGATCGGGACGGCGACTGAGCTCGCTAGCGCAGCGCTCTTTTTGCTCGGGCCCGGTAGCGGCTGGGTCACGGGGCAGGTCTTGGGCGTCGATGGAGGAATGTCGACTTGCCGCGTGGGGTAAGTCCTCCGATTTTCCATCCTGCTCGCATGCTCAAGCATCGGCTGACTGCGTGGATATTCCGCTGGTCGAGCCAAGTCTCACGAAATTCGTTGGACTAAACATAGATTCCGGTGCGACCGGAGCCGAAGGCACTCCCTTCAATCGCCGCGACGATAGCCCGAGCCAGTTTTTTGCCACCTTGAGCCCCCGGTTCGATGGCATTGGCATAATCTCCTGGTTCCGAGAAGATCACCCGCAGATCGAGCAGCGGCCAACCGCGGGACGCTGCCGCACGAGTAATCACATCATTGAACACACCCAGCGCGGCGACGCACATCTGCTGTTGGCGAGCGTCGGCAAACCGTGGGTCATAGATTGTGCTCAGGACGACTGGCAGGCCGCGGCTGGATAATTGCTCCAGCATCCGGTTGTAGTCACAGGCGAAGGCCTGACGGATTTCGGCGAGTGCGAGGAAGACTTCGCTCGCCTGTGTGGCCGGCCGATTGAGAATGTCACTCTTGGCGAGGGCATCATTGCCGCCGACGCTTACGACGAGGTGGCTGGCATTTGCGGGAAGGCGTTCCAGTTGACTGGAAATATCGCGCGTGGTGTGCCCATCGACGGCCAGAAGCGTCACGGCGTAATCGGCCGCGAGTTGGCTGCGGACCTGCTCCACCACCGCCGGACCAGTGCCGGCATAACGCTGGTTGTCAAATACGGAATCGCCCAGCAAAACAACTTGATACTTGCTCGCAGTGGAATCGCCTTGGCTTGTTCCTGCGGCGGCAGCTTCGGAAGTGATGGTTGGCAAAGCGCAGCAACCGGCAGCTGAACCAATGAGTTGGCGGCGATTCAAGTTCATGCGAGAGACTCCTCGTTGGTTGTAATGAGATGGCGAGGGAGCCGGGGCTCTTCTGAAAGCCAGCCCGGCCACTCGACCTTCAAGATTGTGCCCCATCGGCAGAGGCAGGTCAAGAAAAGTCCAGCGGGACAGCTGACCTTCAATCGGGGTGTCGGTGAAAGCAATGGGCACCCCGGCATCGCAGGGCTGGCGCGGTGAGCTCAACCACAGTGTGAGCGAGCGCAGGCGAACTAGCCGCATCTTGTAAAAGACGCTTTAGGTCGTCAGGCGCTCAACAGTTTCCGATTTGAAGAGGCCGAGCAACTTTTTCGGCGACGCGGGTAACCCCGGAGTTGGACTTTCGGCAGGACCCCACGCCACACGCCTGGCGGGTGGCTGGTTGGAGGGGCTTTGAGATGATCCCGGCCAAGGACTCACGACACTATGCGGAAATGGGCGCGAAGCTCGTCGCGAAGAATTTAGACATTCGAAATCCGAAGTTTCCGCGAAGGATGCCAATGAAGGGGACTTGAGGCCGCTGCAGAAATCCGGGAGGCCTTACAGAAACCAACGCAGATAGGGACGGTAAGGAGAGGATGGCAAGCAGATGGCGGCAAATAGATAGATAGTGGCAAACAGAGCATTGCCAACAGGTTTCTCGAGAGCATTTCGAGAAAATCAAAAAGAGAGTGGAGCTGATGGGAGTCGAACCCACGACCTCTTGCATGCCATGCAAGCGCTCTCCCAATTGAGCTACAGCCCCGTTTCTTGGTAACCGGAAACCCCGGTCACGAGAGGAAAACGTTATCACTCCCCCGAAATACTGTCAAGGCGTCGCCTTTTCACCCTGTTTTCGCCCGTTAGGCCTGACCTTCATTTCCGATTGGGCCAAGGCAGATTGGGAGGGAGTTCCCTTGGTGGTGGGATGCCAATGGGGCCGGATAAATCCTGCTCGGTTGCGGAACAAAAGCGAATTGATACAGTGAGGCACGGTGCTCCGTGGGATGGTTCGTGCAGTCTCAGGCTGGTTCTGTTGAATCGGACTGATGGTCGGAAAGTTGTCTGAGCTTTCCAAAAGCGGTTGAAGTCGGGAATTGTTGCGAACTGGTCGCTTTCCGGCCTGAAAACAGCGGTGAGCGGAGTTGCCAAATCGGTCGCAGCGGCCTGAAGCCATCGGTTTCGGAGTCGTCGCCGAGGATTCGTACATTTTTTTCAACCAACATCGAGGCGAGGCAAGCGATGGCACAAATCACGCTCAAAGGTAATCCGATTCACACAGTTGGCGAGTTGCCCAAGGTTGGGGCCAAGGCTCCTGAGTTCAACCTGACCGGAACCGACTTGGCCGAGTGCAAACTCAGCGCCTTGGCAGGCAAGACGGTAGTGTTGAGCATCTTCCCCAGTTGTGACACGCCTGTCTGCGCCGCCTCGATTCGAAAGTTTAACGAGGCCGCCGGGCAGTTGGGTGAAACGGTCATCATCAACGCTTCGCTGGACTTGCCATTTGCACACAAGCGGTTTTGTGAAAGCGAAGGGCTCAAGCACGTCCGGAATGCCTCCGCATTTCGTTCGCCGAATTTTGGCCGTGACTATGGTATCACGATCACTGATGGTGCCTTGGCCGGATTATTTGGTCGGGCCGTGCTGGTAATCGATCCGAAGGGAGTTGTGACCTACTCGGAATTGGTTCCCGAGATTGCGCAAGAACCGAACTATGATGCAGTGCTCTCCGCGATCGCCCAGCACGCCTAGTCTCTAAGTAGCACGGTCTCTGCGCAGCACGTCGTCTCCGCGCAGCACGTCTGGTCTTTAGCTAGACTGCCTCGTGATTACCCTGTCTTACTCGCGATTATCCAACCTGCCCAACAGGCTTGGGCAGGTTCGGATATTGGGCGGGCGCAAATCCTGCTCGGTAACAATCAGGATGGAGTTGCGCCGGGTTTGTACTTCTCCGGGTTTGGCCTGGAGGAGAAACAGACTCGTGGAAAAACAGACTCAGCCGGCGACTTCCTCCGAAGAGTGGTTGAGCGGGGCAGTCAGGGAATCTGGCTTGTTCGAACCTGCAGGCGAAGTGAATCTCACTGGAGGGGGATGGCCGGACGTGGCTGGGCAGGTGAAAATTTGAATGGCCCATCGACAAGGCTCTCGCTGTGGTGGCGAGGGCTTTTTTTGTGCTTGGCAGGCTTTGATTTCGAGGTGGCAGTCCAATGGAATTACCGGCTGCGCAAAATCCGCAAGAGGGAGCCGAGGCTGCTCTGCCACAGAATGGAAGCGGGGCTACTGGCAGTCCGGATTTTTATCGCGACTTGCTGGATGCAATCAATGACCTGGTTTGGTCGCTGAGTCTCGACGGCCGACGCATGTTGTATCTCAACGACGCGGCGCAAGCGGTATATGGAGGTGCGCTGGAGGAGTTGCGGCAGCGAGATTATCTTTGGCACGGAGCTTTGCATCCGGATGACAAGCAAACGATTCTTCGCCAACTGACGGATTTGTCCCAGCGGGATAGTTTCTCGCACGATTTTCGGGTGCTCGATCGGGCGGGTAAGGAGCGTTGGCTATCCGCGCAGTTTCGGCTGATTCGCAGTCGCGAAGGCCGACCGTTGCAAATTGGCGTGATTGCCAAAGATGTGACATTGAGGCTGCGGACTCAAGCTCAATTGGTCGAGTCCCAAGCGATTTATGAGTCGTTGGTGCAGAGTCTGCCATTGAATGTGTTTCGCAAGGATCGCGAAGGGCGTGTGGTCTTTGGAAATCAACGCTACTGCGAAACACTCGGACGTACGCTCGCTGAGGTGATGGGTAAGACGGACCGGGAGCTGTTCGACCCGAAGTTGGCGGCGAAGTACCAGCGTGATGACCGGCAGGTGATTTCTTCAGGGCAAGTGCTCCGTGATATCGAGGAGCATCCCGCCGCAGATGGTACGGTTCGGTATGTGGAAGTACTCAAAGCGCCGATTTTCAATCCTGAGGGGAAGCCGGTTGGCATCCAAGGCCTTTTTTGGGATGTCACGGAACGCTTCCTCGCAGAACAGCAATTGATGGCGGCCAAGGAGTTGGCCGAAAAGGCGAGTCGGGCGAAAAGCGATTTTCTCGCCAATGTGAGCCATGAAATTCGGACGCCCATGAATGCGATCATGGGGATTTCGGAGTTGCTGCTCGACTCGGTGCGCGATCGGCAGCAACGCGAGTATTTGGGAATGATCCTGCAGAGTTCCGAGAGCCTGTTGACGTTGATTAACGACTTGCTCGACTTCAGCAAGATTGAAGCGGGCAAGCTTGAATTGGACTTATCTGCTTTCAATCTGCGCGAGGCGCTGAGCGACACGCTGAGAACCCTGGCAGTCCGGGCCCAGTCGAAGGGGCTGGAGTTGATCCTGGAATTCGAGTCGCGGTTACCTGAGATGGTGGTTACCGACGTCGGGCGGTTGAGACAGGTGTTGATCAATTTGGTGGCCAATTCGATCAAGTTCACTCGCGCGGGAGAAGTGAGTGTCCGGTTTTCGGTTGCCGCCAGTGACGAACAGGCGGTTTTGGTCCAAGTGGAGGTTGTGGATAGCGGGATCGGAATTCCTCCGGAGAAACTGGCGACTGTTTTTCGGGAGTTTGAGCAAAGCGAACGCACCACTGCCAGGGATTACGGTGGAACCGGGTTGGGCTTGCCGATCGCGGCGCGATTAGTCGAATTGATGGGCGGCAAACTGGAAGTGGAAAGCGTCGTCGGGAGGGGGAGTCGTTTTCATTTTAAGCTGCGGTGTCCAACCGGAAGTTTGGCGGGACTCAGCGAACCAGAGCCAGAGCCGGGGATTGGGCCGGAAATCGTAGTGGTGGAGGACCATCAACCGACGGCCGCGAGTTTGCGGCGAATGTTGAGTGGATGGGGCTACCGCGTTTTGACGCTTGATTCCGGTCGCAAGGCCGTGACGGAATTGGAAAAACGTCGGCGGGATGGCGTGTTACCCCGGGCGTTGGTCATTGACTATACCTTGCCCGACGGCAACGGCTGGGATTTGATTGAGGCGATTCGGCGTCATCACGAATACGATTCCGTAGGCCTGGTGTTGCTAACCGCTGGGAAATCGATGGCCAGCGTCGGGCACGGCTTGGACTTTGAGCGGGTGATGAAGCCCATTAAGCCTCGCGATTTGGAAGAGGCTCTAAGCGGTAAGCTAGATGGCACCAACAGCAGGCAAGTCAGTCTCG
>Ga0164292_10002166_pt1 | contig 16050 bp, 30 predicted proteins | sample GEODES117metaG_FD_111486 | JGI IMG/M metagenome (GOLD analysis project Ga0164292, IMG submission 111486) | Eutrophic lake water microbial communities from Lake Mendota, Wisconsin, USA - GEODES117 metaG | ecosystem: Environmental > Aquatic > Freshwater > Lake | place: USA: Lake Mendota...
GTAACTAATTACAATGGCCAGCCTTTATTTTTGTTATCTCCTTACGTTATGGAGTTCCCACATTACCATATACTTTAGCTGGTCACCCGCTTTTTAATAATTATCAATATTTCAAAGAACACTACAAAAATACGAAACTTTTTTCATATTTCCAAACAATTCTTAACATTTAATTGGGGTGTAAGGACGGTATCGAACCGACTTCACTGGCTCCACAAACCAGTACATCACCTTAATGCTTCAAACACCATTTTAATTAGAAGCGGGATTCGGCCGCCCAATCTTCATTTACTAAATACCAATATTGTTCTCTTAAATAAATAATATCGTAACTACCATTACTATCAATCGAAACTATATTTTTCTTAACCAACGAACCCAACGCCCCACGAAGAACTTTGGTAGAGATTCCCAATTCTGAACTCAAATCATTTACATCCACATCAGAGAAACCCGGTTCAGCGTACAACCCACCAATAAAGGTAGTAAGGGTTTTAGTTTCCAATTCAGTTAAATTCAATTCGTTAATCATCATATCTTTAGGTGGAGGGAGGGGAGTTTGTCTCTCAACCACGTATTAAAGGTACGCAATTTTCCTGAAATAAACAAGCCTTTTGTAAAATATTTTTAAATTATTTTTTAGTTGCGTGTATGAGGTTCGAACTCATTTGGCTTTCCTTATGAGAGATAGCTCTTTTCCACTAAGCCACGCAATGATTGGTGTGATTGAAGGGAATCGAACCCTTATTGAATGCACCACAAACATTTGTCCTACCATTAGACGACAATCACCGAGGCGAGTACAGGATTCGAACCTGTGTAAGAGCTTTTGCAGAGCTCCATATAACCACTCTAACAACTCGCCTTATGTAGTTCCGGAGAGAATCGAACTCCCATCAATTGGTTCGTAGCCAATCATTTTATCCGTTAAACTACGGAACTATTTTGCACACCCACTAGGATTCGAACCCAGAACAACGCTTTTGGAGAGCGTGATGATACCATTTCACCATAGATGCGAATAATACGAACAAATCGTATTGTAGGAATAATAGGAATCGAACCTATAACCTTCTGCGTATCAGGCAGATGCTCTAACCAATTGAGCTATATTCCTATGTGGTAGGGTAAGAGGGACTCGAACCCCCATGATGTCTACAACCCAAATGTAGCGGCTTACCAATTAGCCCATTACCCTATGGTAGATGGATTATTTTTTTAAAGTAGAATTCGCCAACCTCAAAACTACTATGTGAACCCGTTGGGAATCGAACCCAAAACCCCTACATTAAAAGTGTAGTGCTCTACCAATTGAGCTACGAGTTCGTTAGTGGAGCGGACAGGTATCGAACCTGTTCCTCTGGATTTTCAGTCCAGCGCAATGAACCTCATCTGCCACCACTCCCTATTCCGATTTTGATATGTAGCATCGGGAACTACCTGTGTCCATAGTAGGACTCGAACCTACACAAACTGGTTTCTAAGACCAGTGCGGTTGCCAATTACGCCATACGGACATTTAATGTAGTGAGTACAGGACTTGAACCTGTAAACCTCTTGGATGTAAGCCAAGCGCTCTACCAATTGAGCTAACCCACTATTTTTACCACGATGTCAAAGAACTTATTCTTGCGTTGGTAGTAGGATTCGAACCTACAACCACTTGATTAACAGTCAAGCGCTCTACCTGCTGAGCTATACCAACATAAAACAAAAAACCCCTAACCGATTTTGATTTCAGTTAGGGGGTCTTTTAACCTTTATATGTAGTTTGGTTATTCCACTTCTACATTTTGTACCCCTAACGTTATTTCAATTCTCTTCGAATTAAAATCACACACACTAATCCCAGCCCACAACATATTCGTTGCCGGTTGATAATTTGGTGTATGCAGGTTAAGAGTTTTCATTTTATTTCTTTTATATAAGTATGTATTATTTATTTTTTCAATTATTTCACATCTTTAGTGTTATGGGAGACCGAAATCTCCCACTTCACAGTGTAATAAAAATCAAGATATGAAAACAACTCACGTTGTAGAGCGGTGGGATGGAATTGAACCACCTCCTTCGACCTGGACGGCCAATGTGCTACCGTAACACTTCCACCGCTTGTGAGCGGAACAAAGGTTTCGAACCTTCTCCTTCTGCCTGGAGGGCAGATGTGCTACCATTACACTAATACCGCTTATGGTAATTACGGATGAGAATACTCACGTAAGCGAACCAGCTTTTGAAACCTTATGTTTTAGTTTCGTTTCCACTACCTTTTGAGTAGTACCGATTCAATGCGGGTTAGTAATGCCAACCACTCATAAAGTTACAAACTACTCTCTCCCTAATCCGTTTCTTCTACTCTGCCGAGCAAACTCACACTTGCGGTGTTAGAAATTTTTCAAAAGAATCACATTCATCTTGCGGATGTTTGTGGCAAGGAACAACTCCCTACTATGTACGCACCTTTCGTTCGTAACTGATGGACACTTTTGCTCTTTTTGTTTAAGTTTGCACTACCAGCAAATTGAGTTTTGGTTGTAGATTTATTCAAGTAGTGGTCCACCCATCAGCTTCCCCACCTTTTGAACGAGGAAATACTGAACTACTCGATGTGTTATCCCTAACACCATATTTCAAGTCATCTTCATAACTCCTACCTTGGTAGGTGAAGAGTAAGGATAATAACAGCACCACCTGTACTTTATCTTACCTTTCGGTTTTAAGATTACTCTAATATTGAATCACGCAATGATAAGGAGAGATTAAGTCCTTACTTCTTACAATAACTCTATGGATTATTCTTATTGGTATCCCTACCTCAACCGAACTATCTACATTAGCCCAGTCATCTCACCACCCTCTTTACAGTGTTACCCTCAATACTAAAGGTGAAATGATATTCCACTTGCTTACTCGAGCTCCTTACGAAGCCGCAAACCACTTAACCAAATGATTCACTTTATCCTACTTTCGTAGTTTATTTCACGACCATAAGCGGCCGATTTTCACTATGTAGAACAAGTCTACTATGTGTTAATATTTTTATATGTTAAAGAACGTTTTCTTATTTTGTTTATCAAAGATACGAAACTTTTTTCGTATTTCCTAATTTTTTGTAAACTTTTTTTTCAAATTACGAAATGGTGTCCGGCTTTATAGTTTACCACTTATGGTTGGACTTCACACATTCGGTTTTATTAGATGTTGGCTTCAACCATTTCCTAATTTGTTTTTCAAAGATACGAAACTTTTTTCGTATTTCCTAATATTTTGTAAATTACTTTCAAAATATTTTTTAGTAACGGGGGACAGAATCGAACTATCGTAAACCTGGCTTATGAGACCGGTGGGTGACCAACAACCTCCCCGCGATGTATAAAAAAAGAAACGTTTTTCTTTATCGTTTACAAAGATACGAAATCTTTTTGATAAATCCAAACGTTTCTTAATCTTTTTTTTACTTCTTTCCTATTTTGTAAGATAAACCCAGTCCTAATGTGAAATCACTACCTACTAAGTTACCAATTGTCCACAAATTAAGTGTGCTTCCTGGTCTTAATGGGTTGTACATTAAAAATGCATTCGGTTTGTTTCCACCTGCAGTTGGTTGAACACCAAATCCTACAATTGCTTTATCTTCTTTCAATTGTCTTAACACACCAAACTTCATATTGGAAGAGATTGTTCCAGTAGCAGTATTAACTCCCGGAGGAAGTACAATTCCGCTTGAGTTTTGGTCTTTAATTTCAGTATAAGGAAGTCCAGCGAAGAAACCCCATCCTTTTTTCATGTATCCACCGGTAATATAACCATCCGATGGTCCACCTTTTCTAGTTCCGGTTAAGAACCATTCTTGTGCGTTTGAAACGATACTCATTCCGAATAACATTACAAACAATAACATTAACTTTTTCATAATTGTTTTTTAGTTTACTTAATATAAATATATACTAATTTTTTTTTCATAACCCATATACTGGTTTGATAGATTCTTCTCTATTTAAAGTGATGTTTCTATCCATTCGTATATCTTTATTACTTAGAGTCCAGATTTCTCCATCATCCATTCCGCAAGTAAAGTATAAATCGTGCTCCTGAGAGTAATCTATACACATAAATGCAAATCCTTTCATTCCGTCCTTTACCCTAACTATGGGTATTGTTGGATTCAATTGTATTATCATTCTTTTGTATTTTAGGGAACAATATTTGCTCCATAAAGTAACGTGCTCTTTCTTCACCTATCTTTGCTTTCAATGCTCCAAAGGTTCTAGGGTTTGATGCTTGAACTTCACAATAACGATTTTGGATATCAATAACTTTATTAATATCACTCGCCTCTTCTTTTAAATATAACCCATCCTTCAAAAACGTTTTGTACTTTTCTAATGACCAACTGCAAAACCTCATAAACTCACTATCAGATTCAGGTTTAATCATAATAAATTTATCCGAAAAAACAGTTGCCCATTGAGGTAGTGGTTTTCTCCCATTAAAATCTATATCCTCATCAAAGTTATACTCCTTAATGCCAGGTGATAAGTCCATATAAACACCAGTTACACCCGATTTAGTAGTTATGACATCAAAACCATATATGGGTTCTGGTGATGTTGGATTTGGGAATGTGGTAACGTGTAGTACCTCAATTGCCCTATCACCATATCTTTCAACGTGTGCCATTCTATACACATCAGATTCAAAACGATGATTCACCCACCCAAAATCTTCAGTAGGTAATACTTTACAACCCGGTGCGTGTTTCATTATAGAAAGAAACCTATCGGCTAACTCATCCAAATATTCGGTGTAGTTCATCTAATATCTTTATGTTGTAATCCAATGCTTTGTTTGCTTCATCAGCCCACTCATCTTTTTGGATTGCTCTAATACTTCCAGCTGCCTCTCTCATATCCTCAAACTCATACATTCTACCACTACCCGGCGTTTTCTCTTTCATCATCTGTCCACCAAACATAATAGCTAGGTAGTTAAGATATATGTGTGGTTGTTGTTCTTCTGCCGTTAATGTGTTTAGGTAATCACAATATTCAGCAGTACTTAATAATAATGGAATTGTATCCTCACCTACCAATTCAATAATATCTGCTTCAACTAAATCCTTTCTATTCAAAGATGGATGCGGTAGTGGATTCTTTTCTAATGTATAGAAAATTGCGTCTTGCTGTGTTAAATATCCTGCATACTCTTCGTTATTTAACTCACCTCTAAACATCTTTTGATTGAATGGCATCTTTTCTGCCAATGAATGTTTTTCTGCTATTGCTTCTTTTAATGGTAACATCTTATATTGTTTTAGTTATTTTAATCATTATACCAGCACGTCCGGCTGATATGTAGTACTTATTCTCTCTATTATCATTTATCCAACCATAACTCTTAAATCGGTATAGTATCACTTCTTTGTTTTCAAACCACGCGTGGATACAATTGGTTGCGTAATCGATGTGGGGGTCTCTAATAAATCCCAACTTCCAACTTTCAACAAATTCCGATTCTAATTCATCGGTATCAATTGTAATTACCATAATTCATCATCAACTACACTCATTGTAACAGGCATCTTTGCCGTTGCTTTGGATAGAAATCTTTTTTTGTTTGGGTTTATAGGCTGTCCCAACGAACCACTTAAATGTGAAAAAGATGCAGTTGGTGCAGTATTAACTACTTTAGTAATCCCCACTCCCATCTTTTTCGCGTTTTGTATTGCTTCTAATAAATTAAAATATGAATCTATAAGAGGTAATCCTAATATAGTATTCCTAATTGTTTCAATAAAAATTGGTATGCTACTTATATCTTTTTTAGTTATAATTTCGGTACTTTGTTTTTTATTATGTATATCTTCAACATACATTTTCCAAACTTTAGTACTTATAACAATTCTAAATAGGGGTGTATGGTCAAACTTATCACATAGATGAAATTGAAATGAAGTATCATCATGTTTGATAACATCTCCAAAATTCATCTCAACCCCAAACATCACTACCCTCTCACCAACAATACGATTTACATTGGTAATATTCATAACGCTTTTATTTTATTGTAATAAATATCAAATTCTTCTCTTAACTCATCCGTAACTCCAACATTAAAGTTACCATCGGTTACTAATGGTATAACCTTTGAGAAAAATCCAGAACTTCTTAAATGGTCTACTTTATCTCTAACCCTGAAGTGCTCATTGAACATTGTAGTTCCTAATACTTCTTTACCATTATCACTAACTCTACCCGTATCGTGCTCTCTTACATATGTTAAAATACGTTTGAGTGATGCATGTCCTAATCCTAAATAATCTAAACTACCTAAGAACTCTAAATCATCTACAAAGTTAGAAGTTACTGTGATTTTATCTTTCACTCTTCTAACCGATTCAGTTCTCATTACATAGGTATGATAGATACACATTATGTTTGATTTAGCACAATGTATTAAGGATGTCCATTGTTTTGGATATGGGTGAAAATCTTTGTAGAATGCCCAAGGTTTATCCCAAGGGTGGTTGTTTGGTATTGTATATGCTGCCCAATCATCTCTTGATGGTTGGCATTCGGTTGGCGCTATTGTTTCTACCAATCTATTTAATCCACCTTCCCCAAATAGAATGGATGAACCATATGAAAACTCTAACTCCCGGTTTGTATGGTATAAGTTAGATAGGTATTCTAATGAATCTTCTGCAAGAATATCATCATCATCCAATCTCACCATCAATTCACCCTTTGCCAAATCGGGTGCCATCAACCAAGAATCACCAAACAAATCATAGGATTGATATGATGTAAGATATAGTATCCTCTTATCAGGGTTCATAGATTTGAAATGCCTATAAGCATCAAAGTTCATATTAGTTGCACCATCATCAAATATCAGTACCTCCCAATCAGTATGGGTTTGTAGATGGATTGATGCCAATGCTTCTTTTAGGAACTCTGGTCTATTATATGTTCTTACAACAACCGTAACCTTCATTATTATTCTTTTAAATTAATCTACACTAATGTAGTGAGTTGGTGCTTTATGCTCTCTAGCTTTGGCAATCAACTTCCACTCTTCGATTTCAGCTATTGCTTCCTCTTCAGTTAAATAGGATGCAGTTACTCCATCTCCATCGAAATCTTCTTTCCATCCTCCGAAAAATCCGGTCTTACTTTGTGGTGTGTACCAAACACTACCATCAAATTCAGTTGTTACTTTAATTCTGTATGATACGTTACTCATTTTTCTTTCTTTTTATATCTTCCTTTATAACCCATTCCACTTTCATTCATATCTGCCCATTTAATTGCCACCCACATAATACCAAATGGGATTGGAATTATCACACCCAATCCAACTATAAGGTATAACAATTGGGTTAGCATTATTTATATATTTTAAGTGTGTACTCACTATTTAGAGTTTTGAACTGAATTTCATCTGCAGTTTCCTCAATGATTTCAGTTACAACAGTTGTCATCCAAGTATACCCACCATGTGCAAAATCTATTAGTAAACTTCTACCAATTGCTGGTTTTGGATATTCACCTTTATACTGCCCATTTTCTTTCCACTCAATCCATTGTACTCTATTACCTCTATGTTTAACACCATCATGTCTTTCCAAATAGTATTTCCACCTTTCCCCACCATGCTCTTCACAATAAAGTTGACCCGTAAGTCCTTCACTAATAATTCGGCTACAAGTATGACAGAGTGTAGCCCCTCTTCCTCCGTTTAATTTGTGTATTGGTTTTAGCATAAATTGTTTTTTAATCATCGAATAGCCAGAACATCAGTCTTACTAATGCTGCTACTAATATAAATATAGAAATTCCAAAAGTTATTAACACATAAATACATATAACTTTTATTCCTCATCCAAAAAATCTTCACCTTTATAATCAGGATGATTTTTTTTCATATGCTCAATACCCGCCATCCATAATATACTAACGGGAAATACCATTAAAAATACACATAAAATTACTGTTATCGTTTCCATCATTTCCAAAATATTTGAATTGTTAAAATCATACTTGCTAATAGTAAACAAACTAAAGTTTTTGCTGTAAGTGGTTCTTTAAATAGTATTATACTCAACGTAACAAAAACTATGATACCCACACCAAAACCAATCAACCGAGATGGCCATAATTCACCATCAAAAGCATCTACCAAATGTTGAACTGATTTCATATAAAACCAAGTTGATGGTATTGATGATAGTATTAATATAATTGGGTACTTATCATACCAACCATACTTTACCCCACCCTGCATTTGTAAGAATGAAAAAAGTTGTCCCAAAAATGCCCACAATACTCCATATATTAAACTCATATCTTATGTTTATACCCCAATGTTATCATAGCTTCATCCATATGCCCATTCATATAATGCTGTAATGCTAGATGTGATTGAGGGTCTGCTATATCAGGTATCCCTATACCATTTGGGTCTTTTACTAATTCTTTATGTTTGGATTCAAATAGTATTCGTGAATCGTGTAACATCTCTACACCATTTTCCCACATTGCTCTACCCAATACCCAATCATCAATTTGGTAATCCAATGGTTCTTCTACAATTCTCATTTTATCTAATGCAATTTTCATAGAATCTTTGGATACCATATACCCACACCCACTTGCTATGTATCCCAATTTAGGTTGTACTTTGAATCTCATAAATCTATGTGGATTCCAACCATCACAAGGATGTACACAACCCATATAATCTATCTTACCATAGTCTTGGAAGTTGTGATGCATCATTGTATCGAATCTAATCGGTGCAACAAATGAATCCGAATCAATTCTGAAGTAGTATTCATAATCGGTTTCTTCCAAAATCCATTTGATAGGTAAACGAATTGATTTATCCCACAATCCCATCTTTGTATCTTCTGCTCTAAAGTAAATGAAATCTCCATCTAACTTCCATTCAGTTTCTAAATCCGGTTTACCAATTGCAATTAATATATGATACCCTAACTTCTTTAACTCCGGAATCCAAGTCCTATAACACTCCTTCCAATTCTCATCGTAAGGGGATATCATAGTTCCCGTAACCATTATCATTATCTTATCTTTGTTCATCGTCCAAATCCAATCTTTGGTTTCTCATCTTCACTTTTAAATTCTTCCTCATCCACATTGTAGATTTCAGTTAGTGTCATTTCTTTTGTTGCGTTCTCTTCCTTACCCAAATGCTTCAACAATGCATTTGCATCATCCATAGGTAGAGCATCGAACTTATGTTCGGCAATCAATCTACCCTTTCTCAATAGTGCTGAATCAATCTTCGCCTTATCCATATTAAATGTAGCAACTACCTGAATCTTTAAGATATCACTTAGGATACCATCGGTAATGTTTAGAATATTAGATACACCATTCGAACCATTGATATTTCTATCCGTAATTACATTCTCCGCATCCTCAATGAAGAGAACCGAATTAGAATTTTGGATTAAAAATGGTGTCATCTCCGGCGATGTAATAAAATCTGCTAGGTATGGTGGAATGAATAGAACTTGCTTATCTTTAATTTTTGATGCCAAATACTTTAAGTAGTGGGTCTTACCTCCACCCGGCACTCCGTGCAATAGAACCAATCCCTTACCATTTGGTTCGTTTAGTTGTTTGATAATCTTTTCGTGGACTGGTTTGAAATCCTTACCATAGTTCAAATCAATATCCAACTTCTGCTTTGGTAACTCAAACGTCTGTGTATCATATCCTCTTTGTGTTTGGATTACTAATGCCACATTGTTTGCTTCCTGCTTCTTTGATGTGGTTAGAGCAACGATTGAATCAGTTACCTCTTTATATATACTTTCAGCAATGTTACCTGTTAGGGAAACATATATTTCGTTCTTACCAATCTTTGCTTTGTTCTTTGGAAAATCTACCAAATAGTCCTGAACTGTTAGAAGTAAAACACCTCCTTCGGATTCCATCTCATACACTAAAGTAGAAAAGAATTCACCTTTAGTAACATAATCCTTTGTATGCAGTTTGGTAAACTTACTTTTAGATACCCACCCCTGCATTGCAGTTTGAGTTATAGTTAATCCATCACCCACTCTGAAATGTTGTGATATCAATTCACCAGTCTTTTGATGAATGTATGTACCATATGGAAAATCATCCGTATCCGATAATCTATAATATTGAGTTACAATAGATGATGTGGCTGGGTCTTGGTAACGCTTGTATCCATTTGTTCTCCTTCCACTGGAATTTCTTGCTTCCTCAATTTCAAATACCACCTCTCTATACAATTCTTCACCTAACGCTTCTTTAAGTTCTTCGTTACTTTTAAGCTTAATTCTTTCCTTTGCCATATTTTATATGTTTGCTAATACCCAATGCATAAATTTTCTATGTCCCTGTCCCCATAAGTGAATTCCATCGCCAGAATCACTTCTATTAATTGTATCCGTCATAGGAACAATTGTAGCTCCCTTTATATCAGTTACGATTCTCTTTTGTAAATCAATGTATCGATTACGGCATTTTGTTTCAACATCGTTTGGATATGATGTTTGTGTTATGACCATTTGTGGATTGTATCCAACTACCACAATAGGTTCTGCTCCCATATACTTTGCCATATTTACCATTTGTTGGATGTTTTCTATCGTTTCATCTTCTCTAACGCTTGAGAATGAATCATTGATACCACCATAGATGATTACCTTTGTGTATCTATCCGTTTTGTGGGAATATTGTTTCAGTTGTGATAGCATCCATTTAGTACGTTTTCCACCTTTTGAAATGTTATCGTATTTCATCTGCAACATTCTACCTAATTGATGTTGCCAACCACCACTATATGCGGTTAGAGAATCACCAACAAATAGGATTCTCTCTTCTCTTTGTATAAACCCCATAAGGAATACACATAATAGTACTATAAGAATTACTTTCATTTTTGTAACTTTTTGATTATTGCTTCCTTCTCTTTAATATCGTTTTTTAAATGTATTACACCAACCATCTGAATTGCTATACAAATTAATAAACCTATCAGAACCCAAATTAAGGTATTATCCCTATCGAATTTACTTCCGTTTTCTTCCATTTGTCTTATCGTATTTTCTTTTTTCATCGAACACCATCCAAAGCATCACACAAATTAGTACCAAAGATAGTACTCCATAGATTTGTGCTTCTAATATAAATTGTTCTTCAGAAATCATATACAAATATACAAAAAAGATTTCACTTTTCCAAATAAAAAACCTCCTAATTTTTGGTTATTATTAGAAGGTCTTACGCACGGCATGCAAGGTTTTTGTTATCTAGGTCTTCTTCTTAAAAATCCCGGCTGAATGCTGTTCCTTTCTTGTTCTTTTTGCCATCTTCTTACGATTTGCATTCTTCTTCTCTCTCTTAGTTTGTGCCATATTCTCCAACGGTTTAGGTTTCTGATTTGATTTTCAGTAACCATAAATATAATCAAATTTGCATTACGTTGAATATCGGCCTCTCTTAATTGACGGGATTGCATTGCATCAATAATTGGTTGTGGATTTTGTACCCACTTATCAGATGTTGTTGGAAATTGCGGTGTCTGTCCCCATACCCCAACACTCACTAACAAACACATTACCACTAATAATTTTTTCATAATCATTTTGTTTAAGTTTATTAATAACTATCCTTACCTACCACCAATCCAATCATCCCAACTCTTTTTTGAGACAAATTCCCCATTTCTATCCACATTAACGGAAATTAACTTAACCATATACACAAATGGCCAAAGAACAAACCAACATATTAAGGATAGTACAACGGATATTGATAGGATTAGAACCAACATTCCAACTACCACTTTAATCAATAACCATTTGAATAACTTTTTCATCCTTCGTAATTTTTTTGGGCTTTATCCCAATCCAAGCACTCAAAGAATGAATCTATCCACCCGCTCCTATTACTCTTATGTTTTAGGTAATACGAATGTTCCCACAAATCGCATCCTATGATTGGTATGTATTGGTTATTAGGAAACATTAAAGGATTGTCTTGATTTTGGGTTGTTATTATGGATAACTCTCCTCCATTATCCTTCACTAACCAAACCCAACCTGAACCAAATCTTTTTAGACCTTCCTCTCTAAACTTCTCTATAAAGGATTCCATACTTCCCCATTTTTTACCAATAGAAAGAGATAGATTTCCTTTGGGTGTGGTTTTATTAGGAGTCAATAACCTAAAGAAGAAATTGTGATTCCATATCCCACCCCCATTATTGCGGATTCCACTCTCATACGAACGGATATCACCTAATACTTCCTCCAGAGACCTTTGAGAAGCCGGTGTTCCATCGATTAGAGAGTTGTAGGTATCCACATATTTCTTCAGATGCTTTGTGTGATGTTCCCTCATTGTCTCCTCATCGATGATGGGTTCTAAGGCATTATACTCGTAAGGTAGTGGTATTAAGTGTTGAGCGGAATTCTTTCCGTGTATCTCAACTAAATTCTTAAAACTCATCATTCCGCTTTCCATTGGGTTTCCAAAGAATTATATATGTTTTCGTATTCTTGAGCTCCTAAAGGATTGTACTCTCTAAAGGTTTCTCTCACTTTAACGTATTTACTCAACTCCATTCGGTTGTTGATTAGTTCTACGTTTTGATTGTTTACCAACGTTTGTAAGGAATCCACCTGCTTTGCGGTATGTGTCCCCTCTAATTTTGCTAATCGTTCGTTTCTCTTTCCATCTTGCCACACTACGATGAACATCAATCCTGCCATTACGAACGGCATTAAGTAATCGGTTACTTTCTCCATTATCTAAAATTTTTGTAGTATTCATACATACCCATCCCAAATGCGATGAAAGAGGCATATATCTTTATCATTAATATTTTCATATACATCAACTCACCCCCCACCCAACCGAGTGGCTTTGTAGCTTGTACATATAAATATAGTACTATCAAAAATTTTTTCCTTTCGACTCATCCCCCAAAGGGATTCGTTCGTTAATCTCCGAATAAGTTTACTGATACGAATTTCGAACCACCTCTATCATTATTAACCCATAGTGTTAATTCACCTGTTTTAGGATTGAACATTTTCTTATTTGATGGCGTTGCTTCGTGCTGAATGGATTGTGAAAGAATCAAATCATTTAGCCTTCTTAGGTCTTCCTCTTGTCTTTCTTCGAACATCTTCTTTAGGTCTATTAATGTATTCGGTTAATAATTTGATTCGATGGCACATTTCGTATTCTTCAAACTCCAATGCCCATTCCATCAATTTACCAATCCCATCCATTACATCTTCTTTCTTCAACTTACAATCTAATACCGTCCTACCTCTAGGTTGTATGATATTGATTCGGATAACTTCTATGGTATCCAAATTTTTGTATATTAGTTCTTCGGAAGCAGAAAGCGTTTCGGCAACCATTAAAGCACGATTGTCCTTCATAAAACTTTCCACCTCCGAAGAGGGGATACTTAACTCCATTACCTGGCGTTCTTCATCCTCCATATATTAATAAATAGGTAATACACTTAAAATACACTCATATAAACCTTCGTTGGAATTTTGGTATGGTTTGATACCCACAATCTTCCAATTCATTTTCTCAAAGTGTAACTTACCACCAACAGTGTAGCAAGGTCCTCCTTCGAAATCAAAGAGAGTTGTACTCCCATCCTTACCTTTGGATTGACGTACCATTTGTGATTCACCCATAACTCTCAACCTTTGAAAGTCAATTCTTTGAATAGAACGGTCTAATCCGTATCTGCTTTTTACAATTTCCATTGTTATTTTTGTTTGGTTAATAAATAAATTAAAATAAGCGTTCGAGTCCTTTTGTTGAAGCTCGTTTAAGTTTGATTGCCATCTCACTTTTGGTCATCACTTCTTTGACCTGTTTTTTGTACCACCAATAAATATCTTCGGTTGTGCCTTTTCCTCTTTTTCTCTCCATTGCCTTCTCCCACAAATCCTTTTCAAATTCTTTCTTCAGTTCACCCTGCAACTTCCATAGGATTTTTTGCTCCTGCGAACCTGCTTCCAACATCAACTTTACGGCTTTAATTCTCTTCATTCTTCCCGCCTCCAATGCTTCGTAAATGCGGTTCTTTTCATCCGTTCCTTTATAGTTCTTATATGTTAGGTCATACGTTCGTTGTGCTTCAGCTTTGGTATCTTCAGCCTCCTTAAACATATACGAATACTCAAAGTCTCCGTTACGGATTTTAAGTAATAGAGGAGCATCTTCATTTAATGGCTTATTGGGTCTACCCTTTGTGTACCATCTATATTTGTTATATCCCATTATTGTACGATTTCAATTCTAACTGAACCATCTTCATTAAACCAACCCTTTAATCTATAAGGTCTATTATCCGCATCTGATGCCGATTCCAAATATCCTTCGATATGTGGTGCATCACCATGTCCATTCTTTTGATGGGTTCTGAATGATAATTGTGTTTCATAAATTTTACCATTATCAATTCCAAATTCATCATTTTCTGATTGGATTAGTTTTCGAAACCCCTTAACAACCATATGTCCAGCTGCACGTAACTCACCAACTTTACGAATGTACATATCCTGCACATTGGAATCTTTTGCTTTCAAAGACATTCGGTTTTTCCGAAGTTGTTTAACCTTGTCTTTGGAATAAGTTGCTCTACCTAAACCTTTTACTTTCATCGTTTATGATTTTATGATTTTATGTTTTACAAATATACAAAAAAGATTCCGTAATTCCTACGATTTGTTTGAAATGATTTTCTTTTGAGCCTCCGTTAGCATTTTCTTAGGAGCTTCCTTTTCTTTTTGTTCTGGTAGATTGTAGTTCTTAACTAACTTCTCCATCCAATCATCTTGCTTTGCCATTAACTTAAATTGTTTTTAGTGATAGCGTGCATAAACTCTTCTCTAACTAAGTTGTTCTTTTCTAAGAATGCTCCGCTGAATTTATTTGTTGTCATCATTGAATCTGGGTGTTGGATACCTCTCATACCACAACATAAGTGATGCCCACTAATTGAAACTGCCACATCATCGCACTCTAACTTATCAGTTACGAATTTGTGGATTTGTGCAGTAAGTGATTCCTGCATTTGAGGTCTACGAGAGAACCAATCTACGATACGATTTAATTTAGATAATCCAATCACCTTACTCTTTGGAATATAAGCAATTGCTGCGTATCCGTAAAATGGTAGGTTGTGATGTGCACACATTGAGTTTACCTTAATGCCTGTTTGGATTACAATACCATCGTAACTATCCTCATTTGGGAATGTGGTAATACAGGGTGCTTCACTCATACTACCTCTAACCAAGTCATCAACCCAAGCCTTTGCTACCCGCTTTGGAGTATCAATCGTTTGTGGGTCTTTGGTGTAATCAAAACCCAATGCCTTTAGAAACTCACCATAGTAATGGGATGCGTTAAACAACATCGTTTCCTTTTCTTCGGGAGTTACTATCTGATTTTCGTTTGCTTTACTTAACATTCTCATATGCTTTTGGTGATGGTAAACCACTGTACTCACAATGTAGTTCTTCCGATTGTTGGTTATCAGAATTTAACTTCTCCTCTAATGAATTTACTTTCACCAAAGATGTAACTGCTACTCTAAATGCTACCATCGATATTCCAATGATTGAACCAACTACTAAAATAGCCAAAAAAAATACTAATATTTCCATGTGTTTTTATTTAGATTTATATTACATAGTTGCACACTTCAATACTAAAAAGCATAAAGCGAATCCAACTATAAAAAGTACTAATGGTGTTTTAATTTCTTTCATAATTTTTTAATATTTTGGGTTAATAAGAAAGGTGGGAGGAATGAACCCCCCACCTGTTTGGTATGGCTAACCCCCCAACCATTACCAAACAATACTTTCAGAATCATCAGTTGGTTCAGAGAATAACGCCTCATCAGCTTTATCATCCTTCACATACTTCTGAACTAATTGAGTAATATAAGTTCTTTCAGAATCCACACCACAATCCGTAGAGAAGAATGGGAAAACCGAAA
>Ga0164292_10002167_pt1 | contig 16050 bp, 11 predicted proteins | sample GEODES117metaG_FD_111486 | JGI IMG/M metagenome (GOLD analysis project Ga0164292, IMG submission 111486) | Eutrophic lake water microbial communities from Lake Mendota, Wisconsin, USA - GEODES117 metaG | ecosystem: Environmental > Aquatic > Freshwater > Lake | place: USA: Lake Mendota...
CACCGATAGCACGGTCATCAGCACACCCTTGAGGGCAAGTACCACCGACCGGATCGAGATCAGCAGCATGACGAAGGCGATCACCGAGACGAACACCAGAACCAGCAACTGGGTTTCGGCGACCCGATCGTCGAAATCCTTGATCAGCGCGGTCGGTCCGCCGACGTCGATGCGGACACCGGCAACGGCATCCAACTCCGGCACCGTCGGCAATGTCGCCCGCAGCCAGTCAATGGTCTGGCGGGCCCGCATATCCTCCGGATCCACCGCCAGCACCGCCGAGAGCAGCGCGCTGCGGTTGTCGTCCCCGAACACCGGCGGGTCCACCGAGACGATGTTCAAGGTCTGGCCGGTCGCGCGGCTCACTGCATCCAGCACGGGTGCGTTGCGGGCGGAATTGGCGTCCGGTTCGCTGAAGGTGACCAGGATCCGGACCGGGCCCAGTGCGCCGGGCCCCAGCGCCTCGGCCGCTGCGGCGACCCCGCCGCGGATTTCGTGGGAGGACGGAAACTGCCGTTGCAGGCTGTTCCCGAGCACCATGCCGAAAGCCGGGGCGGCCAGGATCAGCAGCACCACGGTGGCCGCGGTCGCCGATGCCCAGGGCCGGCGCATGACGGCACCCACCCAGCGGGTCCAGAACCGGGACTGGGTGGACTCCGGCCGACGCGACCAGTGCAGCAGCGGGGAACGACGGGCCGCGGCCCGGCCGAACACCGCCAGCACCGCTGGAATCAGGGTGGCGGAGGCGAGCACTGCGAAGGCCACGGCCAGGATCGCCCCGGTCGCCATCGATCTCAGCACCGGGGTGTCGATGACGTAAATGCCGGTGACCGAGGCGATCACGGTGAGACCGGATAGCAGCACAGCCAGCCCGGAGGTGGCCATGGCCGCGTCGGCGGCCTGCTCGGGATCGCGGCCGGCCCGCAGTTCCTCGCGGTATCGCATCAGAATGAACAGCGAGTAGTCGATCGCCAGGGCGATGCCGAACATCGACACCGTCGAGGTGACGAACACCGACATGGTGGTCACCGTCGACAGCAGGTAGACCGCTCCCATGGTCACAGCGACGGTGCAAATGCCGAGCGCCAGGGGAATTGCGGCTGCGGCAAGCGAACCGAATACCGCGACCAGGATCATCAGGACGACCGGGAGGTTCCAGCGCTCCGCGGCGGCGATGTCGTGCTTGGTGCTGGTCTGGGCGGCGGCGCCGAGCGCGCCCTGGCCGATCACATACAGCTTGACCCGGCCATCGGCGGTCCGGCCGGGCTGATCGCCGTCTATCCCGACTTTTGTGCGTAGCTGGCGTGCGGTGTCCACTGCGCCGGTGTTGTTGAACCCCAGGCGCAGCAGCACCACGTACGGGCGGTCCGGAGCGGGGGCCGGCTGAGCCGGGCTCGGCACCACCTCCAGGTTGGGCACCTCACGTGCGGCCTGCTCCAGTTGGGCGACCGCAGCGGTCATGTCGCTGTAGGTGGCGTCAGCGCGGGGCGCGGCGACCAGGGCGAGCGGAGACGCGCCGAGTTGCGGGTAGTGGTCCTCGAGTTGGTACTGGACGCTCAGCGATTGGGAGCCGGACACCTCGAAACCGCCGCCGGTCAGATTGCCGGACTGGGTCAGCGCCAACGCCACCGACGGCACCAACGCCAGCAGCCAGCAGGTGAACACCAGCCACCGATGTCTGCGCAGGCTGCCGCTCAGTCGCATCATGAACTGCTGGATGGCTGTTCTCCCCGCATCTCCCGGTCACACACCGAATTGCGTGCTGCGAGCCTACCGCAGCAGGGGGAGTCTCCAGCGCTGTCGAGCAGGGCCCCGACACGCTCGCACCAGCCTCGGTAACAGCCCGATGCGGGGCGCGGTGGCAAAACCACAGTGCGGTGGCCGACACGTGGCTGTTCTACGATGTTCTTCACAGCTGACAAGGAAGAGGAGACCGAGGATGAGGCTTTCTGCTCACCGGATTATCGCGGGAACGATCGGCGCCGGTGCGGTGGCCGGCGGCTTGATGGTTGGCCTGGCGCCCTCGGCCGTGGCGGCCCCGCCCAACTGCACCGCGGCGGATCTGGCCGGGACTGCCGCCGGAGTGTCCGCCGCGACATCGGCGTACCTGTTCACCCGCCCGGAGGTCAACGCTTTCTTCACCGGCCTTGACGGCACCCCGCGCGACACGCTGCGCGACCAGATTCAGCAGTACCTTGATGCAAACCCACAGGTCAAGGCTGAACTCACCGGCATCCGGCAGCCTTTGACCGATCTACGGACCCGCTGCGGCGGCGATCAATCCCTCGAGGTTCCCGCGGCCCCGTAGTCGGCTCTAGCGGCCGCGTCGCTTGGTGGCCGCTGCGGCAATGGCGCGCCAGCCCAGCAGCAACGTGCCCGTCGCAAGGGTGGCGACCACAACGAAGCTGAGGGCGATCCCAGCGCCTGTCCAGGCCCGGATCCCCATCCCGATCACGACCGTGCTGAGCCACACCGTGAGGCCCGTCGGGGAGATCTCAGTCGGGCGGCGCCAGGCCCGGTAGAGCAGCCAGCCCGCCGCTAATCCGGCCAGGAACGGCCATGCCGTCTCGGCGACCCCGGACAGCGTCACGGACTCCGCGTGGTTACGGCGACCCACCGCACAGAACAGCACGACGGCGGCGGCGTCGGCGGCGAAGGCGCAGACGGCGACCCGGGGGTTGGTGGCTATCGGCTCAACGGATCTGGTCGTCATGCCCACCTATCCAACCGGGTTCACCGCGCATCTTCCAGCGGGCATCCCATGGCTGGCTAGGCTGGCCGGATGCTGGGCTTGGGCAGCGACGACGATGCAGTCGACCCGTTGGTGCGTAAGGCGGCGGCCTGGTCCTGGCGCCTGCTGGTGATCTTCGGGGCGATCCTGGCGCTGGTCTGGCTGATCGCGCGTCTCGAAGTGATCGTGGTCCCGGTGGCGTTGGCGGTGATCCTGTGTGCCTTGCTGCTGCCCGCCGTGGATTGGCTGGACGGGCGGGGCGCGCCGCGCGGCGGGGCGGTGGCGCTGGTGCTGCTGACGGCCATCGCGGTCTTCAGCGGCATCATGACTTTCGTTGTCAGCCAATTTGTTTCAGGTCTTCCCAGCCTCACCGAGAAGGTCACCCGCAGCATTGACAACGCAACCCAGTGGCTCATCGACGGCCCATTGCACCTGAGCCGTGCGCAGATCGACAGCGCCGGCGGCGCCGCGATCGAAGGGTTGCGTGACAACCAGGAAAAGCTCACCAGCGGAGCGCTGTCGACCGCCGCCACCCTGACCGAGATCGTCACCGGTGCGCTGCTGATGGTGTTCACATTGATCTTCCTGCTCTACGGCGGCCGGAACATCTACGCCTTCCTGACCGGGATCGTTCCCGCCGCAAGCCGTGACCGGGTACGCCAAGCCGGCCGGGCCGGCTTCGGCTCGCTCATCGGCTTCGTACGGGCTACGTTCCTGGTGGCTCTGGTCGACGCTGTCGGGATCGGCGCCGGCCTGGCGATCCTGGGCATTCCGCTGGCCCTGCCGCTGGCATCACTGGTCTTCCTGGGCGCGTTCATTCCGCTGATCGGCGCGGTCATCACCGGGTTCGTCGCCGTCGTGGTGGCGTTACTGGCGAAGGGCTTCATCTACGCCCTGTTCACCCTGGGGTTGATCATTGCCGTGCAGCAGTTGGAAGCGCATGTGCTGCAGCCCCTGCTGATGGGACGGGCGGTATCGATCCATCCGCTGGCCATCGTGCTGGCGCTGGCCACCGGCGGTGTGCTGGCCGGAATCGTCGGCGCACTACTGTCGGTTCCGGTACTGGCCTTCCTTAACAGCGCGATCCGGGTGCTTGCCGCACCCGACGTCGCTGATCCGCCCGGGCGCTCAGAGCCGTCCTTCGCGGCGCAGTAGGTCAGCAGCGCTGACTCCGCCGCCGCTGTGCTGGCCGCGGGCGTTGAGTTGCTCGGTGGCGACGTCGGAGTCGGCGGTCTGGGGCCGGCTCACCGGGATCGCACGCGTTTCCTCGGCCGACAGGGCATTCCCGGCGCCTACGGTCGGGATCGCTGTCGGGATCGCTGTCGGGATCGCCGTGGGGATAGCTGTGGTGGCGTCATCGGATGCGGCGATGACGCTGGTGGTTTCCCCGGAGGGCAGCACGTTGGTCGACACGGCGGAAGGATCCGGCCCGCGCTCGGCACCGGCCGGCCGCTTCGAGGACGTCTTGCGGCGAAGGTCACCCAGCCACGAGCCGATGTCGCGTTCCTCCCGTGCCCGTGGGCTGGCAAACCGGGTGGTGGGCGCCTCCTCCACCGGCGACGCCGGAGGTGGGCTGACCGGTGCGCTGACCGGTGCGCTGACCGGTTCGGTGGCCAGCGCGGTCGATCCGCCGACCGCCACCCGTTGGCGCGGCGAACTGACCGCGGCGCCGACCAGTGCTGCCTCGGGTTCGGGTAGCACCGCACGTTTGCGTTCGTCGGGCAGCGTCGTCTCACCCATCCCGATCTTGTGCTGCAAGCGCTTCATCCACTTCGGTGCCCACCAGCAGTCGTCGCCGAGCAGTTTCATGATGGCCGGCACCAGGAACATTCGGACGACGGTGGCGTCGAGCAGCAGCGCGATCAGCAGACCGAACGCCAGGTACTTCATCATCACCAGATCGGAGAACACGAACGCACCGGCCACCACGGCCAGCACCAACGCCGCGGCGGTGATCAGCCGACCGGTGGTCGCGGTGCCGATCCGGATCGCCTCGGTGGTGGACATGCCCTGTTCGCGAGCCTCCACCATGCGGGAGACCAGGAACACCTCGTAGTCGGTGGACAGGCCGTAAATCACCGCGATGATCAACCCGATCATCGGCGCCATCAGCGGTTGCGGGGTGTAGTTCATCAACCCCGACCCGTGTCCGTCGACGAACATCCAGGTCAACACACCCATCGTCGACCCCAGCGTCAGCGCACTCATCAACGCCGCCTTGATCGGCAGCACCAGCGAGCCGAACGCCAGGAACATCAGAATCGTGGTGGTGGTGATCAGCAGCAGCACCATCAACGGCAGCTTCGAGAAGAGACTGTGGATGCTGTCCTGTTCCAATGCCGGGGTGCCGCCGACGTAGAGCGACAGTCCCTTGGGTGGGGTGATTTCCCGGAGTTCGTCGATCTTCTTCGCGGCGTCGCTGCGGGTCACCAGGCCGTTCTGGATGACGCGCACCGACGGATCCTTCGAAGCCCCATCCAGGTAGGGCCGTTCGTTCCACATCGCGTCGGGGTTGTTGTCCGGATCGGTGAAGCCGCTGATATCCATTGCCCGACTGCGGATCTCGGCGATCTGCTGGTCGGTGACCGGCTGACCGTCGTTGTTCTGGACGACCAGTGTCAGCGGTTCGGTGCGGAAGCCCGGGTAGATCTTGTCGAATTCCTCTTGTGCCAGCCGCACCGAGTTGTTCGGCGGCAGGTACTTCTCGCTGATGCCGCCCAGTGACAGTTTCCCGAGCGGGATGATCATCGCGATCAGGATCAGAATGATCGGCACGGCGAACATGACCGGCCGCTTCATCACCCGGTTGACCAGCTTGCCCCAGAAGCCGTTCTCGACTTCTTCGCGGGTTTTGGTCTTCTGGGTCCTATCGGCGAACCAGTCGATGATCTTGCGGGAGAACGGCCAGTTGGCCAGGAACGGCACCCTCAGCAGGGTCTTGACGCCCAGCGCGTCGACGTTGGGGCCCAGGATTGCCAGGATCGCCGCGAGTACGGTGATCGACAGAATCGCGGCCAGCATCACCGAGGCGATGATCGCGTAGGTGATGGACTTCAGGAAGCCCTGGGGGAACAGCAGCAGCGGCAGCGACGAGGCGACGATGATGACCGCTGAGAACACCACAGTGCGGCCCGCGGTCATCACTGTGCGCCGTACCGCGGTCTCGGTGTCGTAGCCCTCGGCGAGTTCTTCTCGGAACCTGCTGACGATGAATAGCCCGTAATCCACGGCGATGCCCAGGCCGATCAGGGTCACCACCGGCTGGGCGAAGAAGTGCACCGGGGTGATATCGGCGGTCAGCCGCATGATGCCCAGGGCGCCGGCGATGGACAGACCGCCGATGATGGCCGGGAGGCTGGCGGCCACCACCCCGCCGAAGACGAAGAACAGCAGCACGGCGACGAGTGGGATGGCGGCGATCTCGGCGCGCTTCTGGTCCACGCCGATGGTGCCGGTCAACTCGTTGGCCAGGGGCTGCAGGCCGGCCTGCTTCACGTCGATGCCGTCGATGTTCAAGCTGTCCTTGACGGCTTTGTAGTTGTTCAGGATGGTGTCGTCGTTATCGCCTTTGAGCTGGATCGACATGAAGGCGTGCTTTTTTTCCGCGTCGGCCATGTTCGACAGCAGGTCGGGGCTCCTGAAATACCCGATGGCGCGGAGGATTTCGTCGGGATGGTCCTTTTGTGCCTGGTCGAGGTTGTCCAGAATCTTCTTGGTGAACTCAGGGTCGTCGACCGTCTTGCCTTCGGGCGCGGTGTAGATCGCCACGATGTGACCCGAGGTGTCGCGGCCGTAGGCCGCATCGGCGACCAGCGAGGCCTTGACCGACTGGCTGCCCTCGTCGTAGAACCCGCTCTGGGTGACGTGCTGGCCCAGGCTCATGCCGTAGATCCCGCCACCGATACTCAACGTGACCATGAGAGCGATAACGATGTATCGATACCGGTAAACGGTTCGGCCCCACCAGGCGAACACTCGATCTCCTCACTAAGAATTAACGCGTCGACTGCGCCGCTAGATTTACAGCCGCGAGGTCAACAACGCGGACAGCGGCCGGAAGGGCTGCAGCCACGCACCTTGTTCTGGTAGCGAATCCAAGCCGATTCGTGGCAGGGGCTCGCGGAAAACACCGGGAATGTCCTCCAAATCGACGAAAACCAAGCTATCCGACGCTAACGCCCAGCTGGCATGTTCGCGAAATCCAAGCACGCTGACCGGGATGCCGGACCGCGCGATGTCCTCCAGTGGGTGCCGGAAGGCCTGCCCATCGGCTGAGGCGACCAGCACCCCGGCCAGCCCTTCACGTTCTCGCAGGGCGATATGGGCCAACATGTCGCTGTCCACGTCGCTGTCGTCGTCGATCTTCGGTTTGGCGAAGACCGCGAAACCCACGTTGCGCAGCGCCTCCACCCAGGGGCGGACGACGTCCGCGCTGCCCGGGGCGATGTTGGTGAACACCGTCGCCTCGGGCTCGATCGACACCGGCTCGATCGACACCTCCTGCCATTGCACGGCCAGCTCCTCGGCACGGGCCAGCAGCCAGCGGCCCAGGGCGTCGAATCGGGGCCGGTGGGCCGCGGTCGGCCGACCTCCCAGTAGTGCTCCCAGCCCCATATCGAGATTGGGGGCGTCCCACACCAGAAGTACCCGCTTGACCGTCGGTTCCACCTCGGTCTGTCCGACCTCCGGCGGTCTGGCGGCGGACTCTTCGATAACCGTCATCTTCGCCTCACCCGTCAGACCCTCACCCAGATGAGTTCGGTAACGGCGCTGCCCGCGTCCCGGGCTTTGCCCTCGTACTTGGTGGCGGGACGGTCTACCGAGATCGGTAACGGCTCACCAGTGCGGACCCGGCGCAGCCGCGGTTCGGCATCGCCGGCTTCAGCAATCTGCTCGGCGTAGCCCGCGTGATCGGTGGCCGCGTGCAGCACTCCGCCGGGGTGCAACCGGTCGGAGATCAACGCGATGGTGGTGGGCTGCAGCAGCCGCCGTTTGTGGTGCCGTGACTTGGGCCACGGGTCGGGGAAAAAGACCCGCACACCGGTGAGCATGCCGGGAGCGATGAGTTGCTCGAGGACGTCCACTCCGTCACCGCGGATCAGTCGGATGTTCGATATCCCATGCCGGTCGACGGCGCTGAGCAGCTGAGCCAGACCTCGCCGGTAGACCTCGACGGCGATGACGTCGACGTCGGGTTCAGTCGCAGCCATGGCTGCCGTGGAGGTACCGGTTCCGCAGCCGATCTCGCAGACCAGGCGCGCGTCGCTGCGGCCGAACCAGGCCGCCACGTCGAGCGGCTCCACCGGCTGGGAGTCGCGCAGGGCCGGCCTGCCCAACGAGGGCCATAACCGTTCCCAGACGTCCTGCTGGGCTTCAGTCAACGCCGAGCGCCGCGAGCGGAAACTCGTCACCCGGCGAGGGTGCTGCGTGCCCTGCACATGGGGCGTGACTGTGCCCTGGCTCTGTGCATGCATTGGACCATGGTGGCCCATTAGGACCCGGATGCCCTCATCGCAGCATGGATTGATACCCAACAGTTGCCTTGGCGGGTGAATCGCGCCCGGCGCCGCCGGCTGCCACCATGACGCGGTGTTCCACGAGGTCCCCTCAGACGCCGTGGCGCTGGCCCGGATGCGTGCCGCGGCGCGGGTGCTGCGGGACGCCGGCCTGGAGGTCGAACTGGAGGTGGATGCCGACGGGGGCGCGGAGTGCGTGGCGGCGCATCTTCGCCGCGCGGTCCGCTGGCACCGCTACAGCAAAGGGCCGGTCTCCGACCGGCACCGGTCATGCGCCCGGGACGTCGCCCGGGGTGCGCTGCGGCTCTGGACAGCAGCGGGTGGCGTGCCGGAGGCGCCTGCGTTTCGGCCCCCGCCTCGAGAGGCCGGTCCGCTGCGTGTGCGTACCCAGTTGGCGCGGGTGCAACTGAGCAGCCAGGCCCGGACGATGTGCGCTGCACTGCGTGAGGACCTCTCGGCGCAGGCAGGTGGCCTGCCCCGCCGAGGGGTTCACACCTTCGACCAGCGGGTGCGACGCGAGGCGCTGCGGGTGGCCGCAGACCTCGACGACGCCGTCGCCGATCAGCTCACCCGCCTTGGTCTGCCGGTCGAGCCGCCCGGGTGGGTGGACCTACCCGTCGCGCAGCGTCTCCCGTCCCGCCGCCGTCCGGGACTGGAGCACCGGTTGACCACCCTGGTGGGCACCGGGTTCGGCGCCGGAGTGTCGTTGAGTGTCGGTCGTATCGTCGCTGACCTGCGCCCGGACTGGGCACCACTGGTGGCGGTGGCCTGCGGGCTGCTCGGCCTGGCGCTGACGTCCTGGACTGTGCTGGCCCGTCGCCTGGTGGCCGAACGGGCGGCAGACGAACGTTGGATCGTCGAGACGGTCGCCAGTCTGCGGGTGGCTCTTGAGGAGCGGGTACTGACTCGGATGCTCGCCGCCGAGTGCGCACGCGCGGGTGATACACCCAATTACCGACATGTGTCACGGCCGCGATAATCTTCAGACAGGATGCGAGTCCTGCGCACAATGCGCGGAAGGCCAGCTCCTGGCACCAACCAACGCGGGAGAAACGATGACTTCAGCGACCATTCCCGGTCTGGATACCGCACCTACCGCGCATGCGGTTCTGCTTTCCTGGGTCCGCGAGGTCGCCGAGCTGACCCAACCCGAGCGGGTGGTGTTCGCCGACGGGTCCGAGGATGAGTATCAGCGGCTGTGTGCGCAGCTTGTCTCAGCGGGTACGTTCACCGCGCTGGGCGCCACCGAGGAGCCCGCCTCCTACCTCGCTCGCTCGACCCCGTCCGACGTCGCCCGCGTCGAGTCCCGGACCTTCATCTGCTCCGAGCGGGAAGTCGACGCCGGCCCCACCAACAACTGGATGGCTCCCGCCGAGATGCGCGCGGTCATGACCGATCTGTACCGCGGGTGCATGCGGGGCCGCACCATGTACGTCGTCCCGTTCTGCATGGGCCCGCTCGGTGCGGAGGACCCGAAACTGGGCGTGGAGATCACCGACTCCGAGTACGTCGTGGTGTCGATGCGGACCATGACCCGGATGGGTCAGGCGGCGTTGGACAAACTGGGCGACGACGGCTTCTTCGTCAAGGCACTGCACTCGCTGGGGGCGCCTCTGGAGAAGGGGCAGCCCGACGTCGCATGGCCGTGCAGCGACACCAAATACATCAGCCACTTCCCGGAGACCCGCGAAATCTGGAGTTACGGCTCCGGCTACGGCGGCAACGCCCTGCTCGGCAAGAAGTGCTACTCGCTACGGATCGCCTCGGTGATGGCCCGCGACGAGGGCTGGCTGGCCGAGCACATGCTGATCGTCAAGCTGATCTCACCGGAGAACAAGGCGTACTACATCGCCGCTGCGTTCCCGTCGGCCTGCGGCAAGACCAACCTCGCGATGATCCAGCCGACCATTCCGGGGTGGCGGGCCGAGACCCTCGGCGACGACATCGCCTGGATGCGATTCGGTCATGACGGCCGGTTGTATGCGGTCAACCCGGAATTCGGTTTCTTCGGGGTGGCCCCCGGCACCAACTGGGATTCCAACCCGAACGCCATGAAGACCATCGCGGCCGGCAACACCGTCTTCACCAACGTCGCGCTGACCGACGAGGGCGGCGTCTGGTGGGAGGGCCTCGAGGGCGACCCGCAGCACCTGATCGACTGGACCGGCAACGACTGGACACCGGATTCGGATGCGCCCGCCGCCCACCCGAATTCGCGGTACTGCACCCCGATGTCGCAGTGCCCGACCCTGGCTCCGGAGTGGGACGATCCGCAGGGCGTACCGATCTCGGCCATCCTGTTCGGCGGCCGCCGCAAGACCACCGTTCCACTGGTCACCCAAGCCAGGGATTGGCAGCACGGGGTATTCATCGGCGCCACACTGGGCAGCGAGAAGACGGCCGCGGCTGAAGGGCAGGTGGGCGCCATTCGCCGCGACCCGATGGCGATGCTGCCCTTCCTGGGATACAACGCCGGCGACTACTGCCAGCACTGGTTGGACCTGGGTAAGAACGCCGACGAATCCAAGCTGCCGAAGATCTTCTTCGTCAACTGGTTCCGGCGCGGCGGTGACGGTCGGTTCCTGTGGCCCGGCTTCGGCGAGAACAGTCGGGTGCTCAAGTGGGTCATCGAACGGGTGGAGGGCAAGGCCAACGGGACGACGACGCCTATCGGCATCGTGCCGGCGGTCGAGGACATGGATCTCGGCGGTCTTGACGTCGACGCCGCCGATGTCGCCGAGGCGCTGGCAGTCCGTCCCGAAGAGTGGTTTGCCGAGTTGCCCGATATCGAGGACTGGTTCGCCTTCCTCGGGGAGAAGCTCCCGACCGGGGTGCGCGATGAGTTCGAGTCCCTCAAGCAACGCCTCGCGCAGGACCGTCACTAACGCGAGCAGTCGCACACCAGATCCATGCAGATCCGCGAGCACGCCGAGGCGAACCCCGACAAACCGGCCGTGATCATGTACCCCTCCGGGGTGGTGATCACCTTCGCCGAACTCGAGGCGCAGGCAAACCGGTTGGCGCACGTGTTCCGTCGCCACGGCCTGCGTGAGGGCGACGCGGTGGCGATCCTGATGGAGAACAACGAGCACTACCACGCCGTGATGTGGGCGTCCCGCCGCGCCGGGCTGTACTACGTGCCGATCAATAGCCACCTGACCGCGGCCGAGGTGGGCTACATCGTCGACAACAGTGCCGCCAAGGCGATCATCGGCTCAGCGGGACTGACTCCGGTACTCCAAGGCCTTGCGGAGCAACTGCCCAACGGCATGCCGGAGTTGCGGCTCATCGTTGACGGACAGCTTGACGGCTGGCGCAGTTACCCCGAATGCGTTGCCGATCAGCCGGACACCCCGATACCTGATGAGATCGAGGGTGATCTGCTGCAGTATTCCTCCGGGACCACGGGTCGGCCCAAGGGGATCAAACGTGCTCTGCCGCATCTTCCACCGGCGCAGGCCCCCGGCCTGATGACGGCACTGGTGTCGTTCTGGGCCAATCCCGACGGGGTGTATCTGAGCCCCGCGCCGCTGCACCACACCGCCCCCTCGGTGTGGTCGATGTCGATGCAGTCCGCCGGTATCCCGGTCGTGGTGATGGCGAAATTCGACGCCGAGGGCGCGCTGGAGGCGATCGGGCGCCACCAGGTCACCCACGGCCAGTTCGTCCCGGTGATGTTCACCCGGATGCTGAAACTGCCTGCGGCGGTGCGTGACTCCTACGACGTCTCCTCGCTACAGCGAGTCATGCACGCCGCCGCCCCGTGCCCGGTGGAGATCAAGAAGCAGATGATCGACTGGTGGGGGCCGATCGTCGACGAGTACTACGCCTCATCTGAGGCCATCGGATCAACGTTGATCACCGCCGACGAATGGTTGGCCCACCCGGGATCGGTGGGCCGCGCGATGGCCGGCGCCCTGCACATCGTCGGCGAGGACGGTGACGAACTTCCGCCCGGCGAGCCCGGCGAGATCTACTTCGAGAGTCCCAACTCCTTCGAGTACCTCAACGACTCCGAGAAGACCGCCGCAGCACGGCATGATCGTGGCTGGATGACCGTGGGCGACATCGGTTATCTCGACGCCGACGGGTACCTCTACCTGACCGATCGTCGCCACCACATGATCATCTCCGGCGGGGTCAACATCTACCCGCAGGAGGCCGAGAACATGCTCGTCATCCACCCGCGGGTGATGGACGCCGCGGTGTTCGGCGTCCCCGACGACGAGATGGGACAGTCGGTCAAGGGTGTGGTTCAACTCGTCGACCACGGCGAGGCGAGTGCGGAGTTAGCCGAGGAGCTTCTGGGCTGGATCCGAGAACGACTGGCGCACTACAAATGCCCGCGGTCGATCTCGTTTGAGGCCCAGTTGCCGAGGACCGACACCGGCAAGCTCTACAAGCAGACCCTGATCGAGAAGTACTCAGCCTCGTAAGTGCTCAGCCCCGTGATGTGCACCCGCGGGCCAGTTCCTGGGTCACCTCGACAGTGCCTATCCGGAAGCGTGGATCGAGCAGATGAACTGCTACGGCGGATCGCCGGTGTCAATGCCCTGCTACGGTGCGCGCCTTCATCGACCGCGACGTCACGCCGACGGTCCGCGAGGTGGAGCACGCCGGTCTGGACCAGCAGGGTCTCTTCGTCGCTCAGTTCGGCCATCGCGACCCCATCGTGACACAGCCCCCAAGTGACAGACTGACAGCCGTGACTGCAGTCGGCGGCCCGTTCTTCGACGACCTGTCCGTCGGACAGGTATTCGACTCGGCACCGTCGATGACGCTCACTTCGGGCGTCGCAGCCGCCCACCAGGCGATCACCGGGGACCGGATGCGGCTGGCACTGGACGCCGACCTGGCCCACGCCGTCACCGGCGTGCCCGGCGCGCTGGCGCACCCGGCGCTGGTCTGCGACGTTGCGATCGGACAGTCGACGCTGGTCACCCAGCGGGTCAAAGCCAACCTGTTCTACCGGGGCCTGACATTCCACCGCTTCCCGCGGGTAGGCGAGAGCCTGTTCACCCGCACCGAGGTGGTCGCACTGAGGCAGAACAGCGACAAACCCGGCCGTGAGCCCACCGGACTGGCGGCGCTGCGGATGACCACCATCGACCAGGTCGGCCGGCTGGTCCTGGACTTCCACCGCTGCGCGATGCTGCCGCTGAGCCCCGGTGCCGGGGACACCGGGCACCACGATGACCTCGGGGCAGTCGGCCGTGGCCCGGATCTCGGCGACGCTGGCCCCGATCCCGATCCCGATCCCGCAGCGCAGTGGGACGCCGCCGCGTTCCGCGAGCGGGTGCCCGGGCCCTTCTTCGGTTCCGGCCTGGCCGGCCTGATGCTGCGCAGCACAGCCGACGTCGTCACCTCGGCACCTGAACTGGCCCGGCTCACGCTGAATATCGCGGCGACCCACCAGGATTCCCGGGCCGGTGGCTCCCGGCTGGTGTACGGCGGGCACACCATCGGTCTTGCGCTGGCCCAGGCGACCCGGCTGCTGCCCAACCTGACCGCAGTCCTGAGCTGGCAGACATGCGACCACACCGGCCCGGTGTACGAAGGTGACACGCTCTACAGCGACCTCACCGTCGAGGTGGCCGAAGCACTGCCGCACAGTCGTGGTGGGTTGCTAAATCTGCGGTCCCAGGTCTACGCCGTCAGTGCCGCTGCCGTCGGCGAGAGTGCCCCGGATCGGCCGGTGCTGGATTGGCGTTACCGGGTGCTGCACTTCTGAACCGGCATACCCGCAGGTAATCTGTACCCGAGCCCACTGGTCAGGAGATTCGATGCCGCTGCATCACCCCGTCGTGGACACGGCCTACGGCCCCGTCCGCGGAATCGACGACGGCACGTCCATGACATGGAAGGGCGTTCGCTACGCCGCACCTCCGATCGGCGACCTGAGGTTTCGTGCCCCGCAGCCACCGGAGCGCTGGACGGAGGTGGCCGACGCCGACGCCTTCGGATTCGCCTGCCCGCAGCCTCCGGTCCCGACCTTCCCGCTGGACCTCGGCGCCGCCAAGAGCGAGGACTGTCTGTTCCTCAATATCTGGGCGCCATCGGGCACCGCGCCGGGCGATGCCAAGGCGGTGATGGTGTGGCTGCACGGCGGGGCGTACATGCTCGGGTCGGGCAGCCAACCGCTGTACGACGGCCAACGCCTGGCCGCCGGCGGCGACGTCCTGGTGGTGACACTGAACTACCGGATCGGGGTGTTCGGCTTCCTGGACCTGTCCCAACACAGTGGCCGGCGCACATTCGACTCCAATATCGGCCTGCGCGACGTTCTGGCGGCGCTGCGCTGGGTACAAGACAACATCGCCGCGTTCGGCGGGGATCCCTCGCGAGTCACCCTCTTCGGTGAATCCGCCGGCGCCGGGATCGTGACGACCATGCTGGCCATCCCGCAGGCCGAGGGGCTGTTCACAGGTGCGATCGCCCAGAGTTCGCCCGCCACCTCGGTGTACGAGCAGAGCCGTGCCCAGCGGGTGACCCACCAGGTTCTTGAGCATCTGGGCATTGTTGCCGCCGACGCCCACCGCATCGCCGAGGTCGATGTGTCCGCGCTGCTGTCGGCCACCAAGAAGGTGTTCGATGAGGTGCCGGTGCGAAACCCCGGCACCCTGGCCTTCGTACCGATCATTGACGGCGATCTGCTGCACGACTATCCGGTGCAACTAGCCCGGCAGGGGAAAACCAACCCGGTGCCGCTGATCATCGGGACCAACCGCAACGAAGCCGCCCTGTTCCGGCTGATGCGTTCACCGTTGTTGCCGATCACGCCGAAAGCCATCACGTCGATGTTCAACGAGATCGCCGCCGAGCAGCCTGACCTTCAGTTGCCCACCGTTGAGCAACTGGGGTCGACCTACCGGGCCAAGGGACGCGGCATGAGAATCGCCAGCGACGTGGGCTTCCGGATGCCAACTGTGTGGCTGGCCGAGGGTCACTGCCGGGTGGCGCCGGTGTACCTCTACCGTTTCGACTACTCCACACCGATCATGAAACTGCTCTTGGTCGGCGCGGCCCACGCCACCGAATTGCCTTATGTGTGGGGCACTCTGGGCGCTCCCAAGGACGTCACCCTGAAGATGGGCGGCGCCAAACCGGCCAAGGCGTTGTCGAAGCGGGTCCGGACCCGCTGGACGAATTTCGCGGCGACGGCCAAGCCGACCGGACCGGCCGGTGAACCGGACTGGACGCCGTATCAGGAGAGTGACCGCGCCTGCCTGGTGATCGACCGGACCGACCGACTGGTCTACGACACCGACGAACGCATCCGGTCCGCCTGGGGAAGCGACATCCTGCACTTCCGCTGATGCCGATGCTGTTACGGCCTGCGGCCGGGCGCGAACCCTAGCTGTGTTATCTCATGAGGTTGGTTACGCGGTCATGCCGTCGAAGGACAGTTGCCTTGGCCGGTGAAGGGTTGGCATGGTGATCCCTCCGGCGGGAACTGCTCCTCTCGGATCACCCGAGAAGACTCCCAGCCTTGGGTAATTTCTCACCCGATCTCTGCGGCGAAGTCAGACGCACAACAAAACGGTGTGGCGTGACGCACTCCGACCCCTCAATGAAGTGCGGCCGCCGAAACGGCAGTGCCAACTGGACGCATGCACCCGGCCCTCACGCGCCAGATACCCAAGAAGTGCGGCCGCCGAACGGCCGCGACCACCGCCCGGCTGGTGGCCTATCAGCAGTTCCCCTACCCTCAATGAAGTGCGGCCGGCGAAACGGCCGCGACTGGGAACAAGCGTGCACCCTGATGCCGCCAAAGGGCCCTCAATGAAGTGCGGCCGCCGAAAC
>Ga0164292_10002168_pt1 | contig 16034 bp, 10 predicted proteins | sample GEODES117metaG_FD_111486 | JGI IMG/M metagenome (GOLD analysis project Ga0164292, IMG submission 111486) | Eutrophic lake water microbial communities from Lake Mendota, Wisconsin, USA - GEODES117 metaG | ecosystem: Environmental > Aquatic > Freshwater > Lake | place: USA: Lake Mendota...
CTGCCCCACGGCGGCGAGGACGCGGCGGAGATCGGAGAGCGTGGCTGTCGAGCCGACGAGGTGCGTCCGGTCGGCCGACCAGGCCGCGCCATCCTCGCCGACGACGACCGTCTGCCCGCCGAGACGGAACGTCCCCATGCCCATCCCCGCCGCGGCCGTGGCATCGGAAACGACGATCGCCCGCTCCGGCCCCAGCCAGCGGAGCATCGCGCCCAGGAGAAAGGGGGGCAGATGAACGCCGTCGGCGATGAGGGTCACAAACGGCAGCGCTTCGCAGGCGAGCACCCGATGGAGAATGTTGTCGTGGCGGTGCAGAAGATGGGGGCAGCCGTTGCCGAGATGGGTGAAACAGGAGAGCCCTGCGGCGCAGGCGTCGCGAAGCACCTCGAGCGACGGATCGCAGTGGCCAGCGGCCACGAGCACACTTCGGCCGGCGAGCATCGAGATCGTCCGGAAGCCGGGATCACGCTCCGGGGCGAGGGTTACCATCCGCACATGCCCCCGCCCCGCGGCGAGGAGCCGCTCCATCGCCTCTGGCGTCGCCTCGCAGGCATGCTCGGGCGGATGGGCGCCGACGAAGCCACGCTCGGCACGGATAAACGGCCCCTCGACATGGATCCCGGCGACGGTGTCGCGGATCTCCGCGTCACGCTCGATCGCGTCGGCAAGCGCCCCGATGCGACGCTCGAGGAGGGGAAGCGCGTCGGTGATCACCGTCGCCAGGAATCGGCCGCCACCATCGGCCCGGTAGGCCCGGCAGATGCCGGCGAGCCGCTCTCGACTCAGATCCGCGGCGCCGAAGTCGAGGCCGCGGTAGCCGTTGAGCTGGAGATCGAGCGGAGCAGGCATGGTCGAGGCTCGGCGGAAAGCGAGGCCGCGTGTGGCCGAGTCAGCCCGGCGGGAGGAGCGCCGCGGCGGGGCGATCGAGATGGAGCGAGAGGGCCGGATGCGTCCGCAGGATCGACGCCGGGCAGTCGCGGGAGAGCGGCCCGACGATCGCATCACGGACGGCGGCTGCCTTGCGGCTGTCGGGCACCGAACAGACCACCACATCGGTGGCGAGGATCCGCCGCACCCCCATCGAGATCGCCTCGGTCGGCACTTCGGCGAGCCCAGCAAACCACCCTTCCCCAACCTGCTGCATTCGGCACGCCTCGTCGAGGCGGACGACGATGTAGGGCGCGAGGGTGTCGAAATCGGCCGGCGGGTCGTTGAAGGCGAGATGGCCGTTCTCGCCGATGCCGATCGTGGCGACGTCGAAGGCCCCGGCCGGCACGAGGGCCGCGAGTCTCCGACACTCGGCGGCGGCATCGCGCGAGGCGTCGATGCCGTGGAACGCCGCCGGCTTCCGCGGCAGGCGCTCGAGGAGCCGCTCGCGGAGATAGCGGCGGAAGCTCGCCGGGTGGGTGTCGCTCAATCCGGCGTATTCGTCGAGATGGAAGATCGTGATCTTCTCCCACGGCACGTCTTCGGCGGTGAGCGTGGCGAGCGTGTCGAACTGCGAAGCCCCGGTGGCGACGACGTAGGTAGCGCTTCCCCGGGCCGCGACCGCGGCGCGGAGGGCCGCTGCGGCTTCGAGGCCGGCGGCGCGGCCGAGAGACGCGGGATCGTCATGGATGTGGATGTCCATCGGGGCTCGCTCGAAGAAGCCTGAATCGTGGTAAGGGCAGGAGTATACCGCCGCGTGGCGGGCCGGTTCGCTACGATGGCGGCTCCCCCGGCCCAGGGTCGGCGCGACTGTGCCGCGGACGGGGGAACCATCGCGGAGGGGGACGGCCATGCACACGGCGAACGCGTCGGCGGGCGGAATGGTGGCGGCAGTGCTCGTGAGCCTTGCGGCGGCATGGGCCCACGCTGCGGAGCCGGCAAACCAAGACAAGCCGATCCGCGTCGGCATCATCGGCCTCGACACCTCCCACTCCACCGCCTTCACGAAGCTCCTCAACGACACCGCCGACGGCCAGCACGTGCCCGGCTGCCGCGTCGTGGCCGCTTCGCCGAAGGGGAGCGCCGATATCGCCTCGAGCGTCAGCCGCGTCCCCGAGTACACCGCCGAGGTGAAGAAGCACGGCGTCGAGATCGTCGACGGCATCCCGGCCCTCCTCGGCCAGGTCGATGCGGTGCTCCTGGAGACCAACGACGGCCGCCCCCATCTCGAACAGGTGATCCCGGTGATCAAGGCCGGCAAGCGGGTGTTCGTCGACAAGCCGATCGCCGGGTCGCTCGCCGACGCCGTCGCCATCCACCGGCTCGCAGCGAAGCGTGGCGTGCCGCTGTTCAGCGCGTCCTCACTGCGGTTCGCGGCCGGCACGCTCGCTGTCCGGGGAGGCTCGCTCGGCGCGGTGACCGGTGTCGATACCTATTCCCCCTGCGCTCTCGAGCCGACCCATCCCGATCTTTTCTGGTACGGCATCCATGGGGTCGAGTCGCTGTTCACGGCGATGGGACCGGGGTGCACGAGCGTGACCCGAACGCACTCGGCTGATTTCGATCTCGTGACCGGCCTGTGGGACGATGGCCGGATCGGCACGTTCCGTGGCATCCGCCGCGGCTCGGCGAACTACGGCGGCGTCGCCTTCGGTGAGAAGGGAATCGCGCCGGTCGGCGCCTTTGACGGTTACCGGCCCCTGCTCGTGGAGATCGTCAAGTTCTTCCAGACCGGCGAGGCGCCGGTGTCGGCAGCGGAGACGCTGCAGATCTACGCCTTCATGGAGGCGGCCGACGAGAGCAAGCGGCAGGGGGGGAAGCCGGTGACGCTCGCCGAGGTGATGGAGAAGGCCGAGGCCGAAGCGACGAAAAGACTCGCCGCGGCCGGGGTGGAGTGAGCGGGATCGTGGTCGGTGCGGCGGACTTGTGGCCCGCTACCGCACGCAGGTGAAGCCGACCTTCTCGAGCCAAGCCAGGCTGCGGCGGATGCCGTCGATCGGGTCGTGGAGCGGTTCGTACTCCACCAGATACGTTCCCTCGTAACCGGTGCGTGGAAGGAGATCGGCCCAGTCGATGCCGTCGGGCACGTCGCCGACTGCCGTTGCCCGCCACCCTTCGCCGTCGCGGGCCCAATCCTTCATGTGGCAGTAGACGATCCGGCCGCGGAGGAGATCGACCGAGCACGTCGGGTCCGCCGGCTCGACCGCACGGAGGTTTCCAGGGTCGAAGTTGAAGCCGATCCGGACAGGAAGATCGTGGAGCAGACGACGGAGACCGTCAGGATGGGTGGTGACGGTGTGGGTGTGAATGGCCGAGCCGTCGGGGCGATGGTCGATGGCGCCGTGCGTCTCGATCGCCATCGACAACCCGAGGCGTTCGAGTTCCCGGTCGCAGGCCAAAAGCGCGTCGACCATTCTCCGGTAACGCCCCTCGTCCATGTCGGCCCACGGGGTGAATCCGGCGAAGTACCGCACCTGCCGCGCACCGCACTCGGCGGCGGCGCGTGATTGGCGGATCGCCTTGACGACGCTCGCCTGCACCGCTTCGGCCCCCCCCGCGGTGAAATCGTTCTCGATGCAGCATCCCGGGGTGGAGATGCCCGTCGCACCGGCGAGCGCCCGGAACATGGCGACGTCGGCCGTGGTCGGAGCCTCGGGGAGGCGGCCCGGTTGACCGCCGCCGATCCCGAACTCGAGTTCACGGAAACCGAACTCCGAGGCGATCCGGAAGTGGTCGGCCATCGGCAGCGTGCGGAATCCCCATTCGCCGCACCCGACCCGCAGCGGACGGCCGGGCGACTCGGATCGGGGCGACGGGGTGGTGGGGATCGTTGTCATGCGAGGATTCCCTGGATCGGCCGGGCGGGCTGGACACCGGTGAGCTTCTGGTCGAGTCCGCCGTAGAAGTACGTGAGTCGCTCGGGATCGATCCCCATCAGATGGAGGATCGTGGCATGGAGGTCGCGGACATGATGGCGGTCGACGACCGCCTCGTGGCCGAGGTCGTCGGTCTCGCCGTAGCTCGTTCCCCCCTTCACGCCGCCGCCGGCGAGAAAGTAACTGAAACCTTTGGGGTTGTGGTCACGGCCGCCATTGGCCCCCTGCCCCACAGGCTGACGGCCGAACTCCCCTCCCCAGACGACGAGCGTGTCATCGAGGAGCCCGCGGGCCTTGAGGTCGGCGAGGAGCGCCGCGATCGGTTTGTCGATCTCGGGGGCGTGGATGTCGAGGTTCTCCTCGACCCCGTTGTGGGCATCCCAGTTCTGCTGCTGGTGCCCGCCGCCGGAATAGATCTGCACGAAGCGGACTCCGCGCTCCACGAGTCGGCGGGCGACGAGGCACTGCCGGCCGAAGGGAGCCGGACCGAGCGAGAGCGGATGCTCCCCCTTCTTGTCGAAAAGCCCGTAGGCGGTGAGCGTCGCCGTGCTCTCGTCCGAGAGATCGAGCAACTCCGGGCCGCTCGATTGGAGTTGGAAGGCGAGTTCGTAGGCCGCGACACGGGCCTCGAGATCACCGGTGGCTGTCCGGGCACCGGCGTGGATCCGGTTGAGTGTCGAGAGCGTGTCGACCCCCTCGCGTTGCATCGACCGGCTCACGCCGGCGGGAGGATCGAGGGCGAGGATCGCCTCCCCTGCGGACCGGAACACCGTCCCTTGATAGGCCGAAGGCATGAACCCCGCCGCCCAATTGGCAGCCCCGGGGATCGGGCCTCCTCGCGGATCGAGCATGACGACGAAGCCGGGCAGATTCTCGTTCTCGCTCCCCAGGCCGTAGGAGAGCCAACTCCCCAGGGCCGGATATCCCTGGAGGATTCGCCCCGTGTTCATCTGCAGGTTCGCCGACCCATGCGCGAAGGAATCGGCCCACAGGCTCTTCACGACGGCCAATTCGTCGGCGTGCCCGGCCAGATGCGGCAACGCGTCGGAGATCCACAGTCCCGACTCGCCATGCTGCCGAAAGACGCGTTTCGACCCGAGGAGCTTCTGCTTCTGGAGCGAACGACGCCGGATCTCGAGTTCGATCTCCTCGCCGTCTCGCTTCTGCAGTTCCGGCTTGTAATCAAAAAGGTCCATCTGGGACGGACCGCCGTACATGTAAAGAAAGATGCACGCTTTGGCCCCCTTGCGTGACGCGGGCTTCGGGGCGAGCGGCCGGGCCTCGGCGGCGGCGGCGGTCCCGAAAAACCCCTCCTTCTCGAGCATGCCCGCAAGCGCCAGGCCGGTGAATCCCGCGCCGGCTTCCCAGAGAAACCGGCGGCGCGAACCGACGCAGGAGGGCGGGGGGTGGAACTCTTCCATCGGCACGACACACTCCACTCAATCGATGGTGACGAACTCGTTGAGATTGAGCACGACGAGTGCCAGATCGCGGCGGGCACGACTCCGGGACTCCTCGGCAGCAGGGGGCAACGCGGGATCGATGCGGACAGGTTCCCCGCCGGCCGGAGTGACGACGAACCGACGGGCGATCATCCCCGCTCCGAGCGTTCTCAACCCGACCTTCCCCGCCCGGTCGAGCGATTGCGGGTCATCGGCCTCGAGTTGCGGCGTCTCCGCGAACGGGGCGCCATCGTCGGCGACCCACGCCCGCAGGCGCCCTCCGTGCCGTTCGAGCCGCAGCCGACTCCAGGCATCGGTGCGCAACGGGTGCGGGACGGTGGCGAGAACACGCGTGCCATCGGCGTCCACCCGTCGCAGGTCGATCGTTCCCTCCTTCGGCACGAGCACGAGTTCGTATCCGGTGGCGCGCTGCATGGCAGGGTCACCGGCGGGCAGGCCCCCCACGACGACCGCGACCACCTCGGCAGCATCGCGCACGAACAGCTCGGCTTCGACGACACCGTCACGAAACTCCATTCCAGGACCGAAACCTGCCGGGGGAGGAGCCGACGGATTCCCGCCGAAGAGGGCGAACGGACCGGCGGCCGGATCGGCATTGACGATCCCCTCGTAGCTCCCTCCCCACACTCCTCCCCCTACGATCCATCCGGCTGCAGGACTGACTTCGACGATCTGCTCCGGGCGGAGGATTTTTCGATACCCCTCCTGAAGCGCCCGGGGGACGAGCGGCCGGAGGACGATGCGGTCGGGCTCCGCGTTCCACGCGGCGGCCTGCCGATCGAGATAGCGTTGCGCCACGGCCGCTTCCTCCGATGACGGCCGGCGCGACAGCGATCGTTCGAAGAGCCGGCGGACGAACGTCTCGTCATCCACGCCGCCCCCTTCCCCGGTCGCCTCGGCCGCCACCTTCCCGGCGAGGACAGCGGCCCGACCGCGGGCGAAGTCGCCATTGACCATCAGCAGCGCCTGCGGGGCGACGGTGGTGACGGACCGCTCGGCGACGGAACTCGTGGTATTCGTGTAGTCGAGTGATTCCAGTTCGGGCACGAGGAGCGTGCGTTTGACGAAGCCGTAGATGCTCCGGCGTTCCTGTTCGCGCGGAGGCGAGATCTCCCAGCCGAGCCCGGGCCGCGACTGGCCGGCGAGCGAGTCGGGGCCTACATCCATGAAGAAGCCTCGCCCTCCCGTGGCCGGATTGATCGATCCGGCCACGTCGAGGAATGCGTCGCGGATCGCCTCGGCCTCGAGCCTTCGCCGGTTCTGCCGCCACAAGAGAATGTTGGGCTCGTCCGCCGCGAGACATTCCTGACGGTCGGCCCGAGACGACATCCGATACGCCCGCGAACGCATGATCACGCGATGGAGCGACTTCAGGCTCCATCCGCGGTCGATGAGTTCGACGGCGAGCCAATCGAGTAATTCAGGGTGCGTGACGGGCACCCCGGCGGCACCGAAGTCGTTCGGCGTGGGAACGAGCCCGCGACCGAAAAGATGCTGCCAGACGCGGTTCGCGGCCACGCGTGCCGTGAGCGGATTGGTGGGGCTTGCGATCCATTCGGCGAGCGCCCGTCGACCTTCGAACTCGGGCGACAGCCCCGCAGCGTTCCGGAAAATCTCCGGCAGGCCGGGAGTGACCGCCGCCCCGGGCGTGGCGGGATTGCCGCGGATCAGCAGGTGGCAAGGCTCCGCGGGGCCGTCGGACTCGCGCGCCGACAGTGCCCACTCCTCCCCCCCGGCGATCGGCAGGAACATCGCGGCATCCGGCTTCGGTGGAAGCAGTGCCCGCTCGTAGCGGCGCACCCCACGGATCAACCCCACGAGCCCGTAGTAGTCGGCTTGGGAGACGGGATCGAATTTGTGGTCGTGGCAGCGGGCACACCCGAGCGTGGTGCCGAGAAACGCCTGACCGATGGTGGAAAGGGCGTCGTCGAGTTCGTCGTACCGGGCGAGGCGGAGATCGTCCGGCTCGTCGTCCCACAGCCCGAGATGCCAGAAGCCGGAGGCGATCACGGCGGAATCGCTCCGCGGCTCGAGGAGGTCACCGGCGATCTGCTCCCGCACGAAGCGGTCGTAGGGCATGTCGTCGTTGATCGCGTCGATCACCCAGTCGCGGTATCGCCACGCATAGGGCTTCTCGTCGTCGCGCTCGTAACCGTTGGTCTGGGCGTAGCGGACGACGTCGAGCCAGTGCCGAGCCTGCCTCTCACCGAACGCCGGCATTGCCAGGAGGCGGTCGACCATCGCCTCCCAAGCGGCATCGGAAGGATCACGCTCGAAGGCCTCGACCTCCCCGAGCGGCGGTGGCAGTCCGACCGCATCGAACCAGGCACGCCGCACCTGTTCCCTCGGGGTGGCAGGCGGATTGGGGGTGATGCCCACCGCGGCCATCCGCGCTCCGAGAAACGCGTCGATCGCTCCGATCGCGGCGTCCTGCCCTGCTTCCGCAGCCGGGACGGTGGGCCTGCCGAGCGACGAATAGGCCCATCGTGCCCGGTCGGCGTCGCTGATCGTGAAGCCCGCATGGCGGACGAAAGCCACGGCCTCCCCTTCCGATCCCGGCCAGGGGAGATCCCGTCGCACCCACTCCTCGATGGCCTCGATCTGCGCCTGCGTGAGGCGACCGGCCGGGGGCATCTGCAGCGCCGGATCGGCGTAGTGCGCGGCCTTGACGAGGAGGCTCTCGGCAGGCTCGCCGGCGATCGCCGCCGGCCCGGAGTCGCCTCCGGCCAGGATCGCGGCGCGGGAGTCGAGCCGCAGCCCCCCCTCGGCCCTGGCGGCATGACACTCGAGGCAGTGATCGTGGAGCAGGGGACGGATGCGTGTCTCGAAAAACGCCTGCCCGTCGGCGGTCCGCTCGGCTGACTCGGGCCCGTCGCCCACCGCCGCGCCAGCGGCCACGAGACTCACGACCAGCACGCCCACGGCCGAAGCCGAGCGCCACTGCGTGAAGAAGGGCTCTGGCAAGACTCGTCGCATGGGGGTCTCCACCGGAGATTCTACTTCGCAGGCGGACACCGAGCCATGCGGAACCGGCGGCAGGCGGGGCGGTTCAAAGCGAGATCTGTTCGCCGATCTCCATCACCTGATCGGCGGGCACATGATAGCGACGCTCCTCTTGGACGGCGTTTCGCTTGAGGTAGGCAAAGATCGCCTCCGGGATGTGCGACAGCTTCCCCCCCTCGTCGGGAAGGATGGTGGAGTGACCGATGAAGAACGTCGCGGTGTCGACATCGATGGGAATATGGCACTCCTTCGCCAATCGACGGAGGAGCGGCATGAGGAGAGGCTCCTCCATGTAACCGAAACGGGCAGTGACCCGCCAGAAGCCATCGGAGAGCTTCTCCACCTCTGATCGCTCCGTATCCTCGACCTCCGCCACGGGCATGTCGATGACGGTGAGAAGGATCACCGTCTCTTGGAGCGCCCGGGTGAGTTCCACATGGTGGACGAGGACGGGCGGAAGGTGCTCGACGCTGGGGGTCATGAACACCGCTCCTCCCGGCACGCGAGAGGCAACGCGTTTGCTCACCTCGGGCCAGACGGTCTCCCACGGACCGTACTGCCGTGAATAGCGGTCGATGACGGCTGTCCGCCCATGGCTCCAGATCAGCATCCCTGCGATCAACGCCGCGCCAATGAGCATCGGCACGTAGCCGCCGTCGAAGAACTTGAAGAGGTTGGCGGCGAGGAACGGAATGTCGAGGGCGAGGAAGAAGACGAGCATGGCGAGGCTCCGCCACTTCCCCCAGCCCCAGCTGTGTCGGACGACGAGATAGTAGAGGACGGACGTCACGGCCATGGTGCCGGTGACGGCGATGCCGTAGGCCGCGGCCAGACGCACGCTCTCGCGGAACGTCAGCACGAGCGCCAGGCAGCCGATCGCCAACAGCGCGTTGACCTCGGGAATGTAGATCTGCCCTTCGTTGTCTCGCGCGGTGTGGCGGATCGTCATCCGGGGGAGGAATCCCTGGAGCATCGCCTGCCTGGTCAGGGAGAAGGCTCCTGAGATCAGCGCCTGCGAGGCGATCACGGTGGCGAGGCTCGAGAGGATCACGAGCGCCCAGGTCGCGGCTCCGGGTGGCACCATGCGGAAGAAGGGCTCCGCGGCCGCCGAAGGGTCGCGGAGGATGAGCGCACCTTGCCCCAGATAGGCAAGCACGAGCGCCGGCAGCACGAGCACGCTCCAGGCGAGGCGGATGGGTTTCAGTCCGAAGTGGCCCATGTCTGCATAGAGGGCCTCGCCACCCGTGACGACGAGCACCACAGACCCGAGGATGAGGATCCCCCGGATTCCGTGACGCACGAAAAACTCGATGCCCCACCAGGGAGAGAGCGCGCCGACGATCTCCGGCTCCAGGAAAATCTGTCGGAGGCCGAGGAGGGCGAGGGTGGTGAACCAGACGAGCATCACAGGGCCGAACAGTCGCCCCACGTCGCCGGTGCCGCGGGACTGGATCGCAAACAGCCCCATCAGGATCAGGCAGGTGATGGGGACGACGAAGTGCTTGAGCGGCGGGCTGGCGACGGCGAGCCCTTCGACTGCCGAAAGGACGGAGATCGCCGGCGTGATCACGCCGTCGCCGTAGAGGAGCGACGCCCCGACGACCGCCAGGAGGGTCATCCCAGAGACGCCACCGATGCCCCGCGCGGAATGGCGATAGCGTTCCGGTACGAGGGCGAGGAGCGCCAGGATCCCCCCTTCCCCGTCATGGTCGGCCCGCATGACGAAGACGACGTACTTCACCGTGACGACGAGGACGAGCGCCCAGAACATCAACGACAGGATGCCGAACAGATCGGTGCGGTCGACGGTATCGCCATGGGCGGCAGCGACGTGGAGGCATTCCTTGAGCGTGTAGAGGGGGCTCGTGCCGATGTCGCCGAACACGACGCCGAGCGCGAGGAATGCCAGGTGGAGGAGATTGCCCCGACCTGCCCCATGCGCGTGGGGGGAAGCGGGGCCGGTGCCATGATCCATCGACGTCTCCTCGGGCTCTGGAGAGGCCAGTCTAGCGGCAGCAGGTCGCCCCATACCCGTCGCCCCTGACACGGCCGAAACCGGACGGGAATCAGCCGGCACCGGGGGATCAGTTCACGGAAACGGGACCCTTTGGCGGCTCTTTCTGGACAGGTGCCAAAATGGTGCCATGGCAAACATCACGCTCAAAGACGTGCCTGACGATCTCCACGAGCGTCTGCGGGCCGCTGCCGTTGAGACCGGCCGCAGCCTCAACAAGATGATTCTCGCGTTGCTGGAAACGGCGGTCGGACCCCACAAGTCCGACCGTCTCGTGCTCCTCGACCGCATTCGGGCACGGCGATCGAAGCTCCACCGCTTCCTGGACGACACAAGCCTCGAGGAGGCGATCGAGGAGGGGCGGGCGTGCCGGTGACCGTCAACTCCTCCGAGAGGCCGGACACGGATTGGTTGCTCGACGTCGTGTACGTCGAGGCATATATCCAAGATCCCGTGGTCCAACTGGACCCATACACACCGTTTCCAATGCCTCGCCTCCGCCACCCGGGCCGGCCGACGTGCCCGTTCGCCGCCCTACGCCAAAATCCCCTTCACGACCTCGCCGTGGATGTCGGTGAGGCGGAAGTCGCGGCCCTGGTAGGGATAGGTGAGGCGGAGGTGGTCGATCCCCATCAGATGGAGGATCGTGGCATTGAGATCGTGGACGTGGACATGCTCGTCGGGCGTCGTCACGTTGTAGCAGTAGTCATCGGTCGCCCCCCACGTCAGCCCCCCCTTGATTCCGGCGCCCGCCAGGAGCGTCGTGAAGCAGCGCGGATGGTGGTCGCGTCCGTAGCTCGAGTCGCTGATTCCCCCCTGCGAATAGATCGTCCGGCCGAACTCCCCCCCCCAGACGACGAGTGTCTCGTCGAGGAGGCCGCGGGCGGAGAGGTCGTCGAGGAGCGCCGCGGTCGCCCGGTCGGTGTCGCGGCACTGCCCACGGATCGCGTCGGGGAGACCGCCGTGATGGTCCCACCCCATGTGGAAAAGCTGCACGAACCGTACGCCACGCTCCGAGAGCCGTCTGGCGAGGAGGCAGTTGTAGGCATAGCTCCCGGGCCGCTCGACATCAGGCCCGTAGGCCTCGAGCACGTGCTTCGGCTCGTCGCTGATCCGCACGAGATCGGGCACGCTCGTCTGCATCCGGAAGGCCATCTCGTACTGGCTCGTCCGGGCGGCGATGTCGGGATCGCCTACGATCTCGGCGCGGCGGCCGTTGATCGCCGCGATCCGGTCGAGCGTGGCCCGGCGCGTCTGCCGATCGATCCCCGGTGGGTCGGAGAGATAGAGCACCGGGGCGCCGCTGTTGCGGAACCGCACCCCTTGATGCTCCGTCGGTAAAAATCCGGTGCCCCACAGCCGATCGTAGAGGGGCTGGTCATCCGGTCGGCCGCTGCCGAAGCTCGTGAGGACGAGATAGGCGGGAAGATCGGCGTTCTCGCTCCCCAGGCCGTAACTCGCCCAGGCGCCGATGCTCGGCCGACCGGCCAGTTGGCTGCCGGTCTGGAAGAAGGTGATCGCCGGATCGTGATTGATCGCCTCGGTGTGCATCGAGCGGATCATGCACCACTGATCGGCCTTCGAGGCGATCCCCGGGACGAGATCGCTGAACCACATCCCGCTCCTGCCGTGTTGGGCGAAGGGGAAGATCGACGGCGCCACCGGGAAGCTCGATTGACCGCTCGTCATCGTCGTCAGCCGCTGCCCCTGCCGGATCGACTCGGGAAGTTCTTCCCCGCGCCGCGTGGCCAGTGCCGGCTTGGGATCGAAGAGATCCATCTGCGAGGGCGCACCCGACTGGAAGAGATAGATGATCCGCTTCGCCTTCGGGGGATGGTGCGGCAACCCGGGGAGCGCATGGGCGGCTGAGGCACCGGTCCCCAGCCCGGCGACGGCGGCCGCCAACGTGCCCGTGGCACCACCGAGAAAGACGCGCCGGTTGAGGCGATCCTGAAGCTGGAGGAGCTGCTGCGGCCGGTTCATCGGTTCACTCCCGCATCACGAATTCGTCGAGGTTGAGGATCACGTTGGCCACGAGACACCAGGCGGCGAACTCCTCGGCAGGAAGCCCGGCCGTCGCCTCTGCCACCGGCTTGCCTGCCGCACCGGCGGCGACGAAGGTCTCGGCAGACTTCGGGTCGGCGGAGAACACGCTCCGATCAGCCTGGATTCCGGCAAGAAGCGTCTCCACCTCGGCGGCATCGGGCCCCCGGCCGAGCGCCAGGCGGAAGCCACGGCCGATCCGGCCCGCGGGATCGGCCCCCCCCTCGGCCACCATCCTCCGCGCGAGGCCCTGGGCCGCTTCGAGGAACGTCGTCTCGTTGAGCAGACTGAGCGCCTGGAGCGGCGTGTTGGTCCGCGAGCGTTTCACGGTGCAGGTCTCGCGATTGGGGGCGTCGAAGAGGAGCATCGTCGGCGGCCCCGCCGTTCGCTTCCAGATCGTGTACATGCTGCGGCGGAAGCGTCCCGGGCCGGTGTCGGCGACGTAGCCGCGGAGGTTGCCGTACTTGCTCGTCTCGTCCCACACCCCCTCGGGCATCCACGGCCGCACGCTCGGGCCGCCGATCGCGGGCACGAGGAGCCCGGCTGCGGCAAGCGCCTGGTCGCGGACGACCTCCCCCGGCAGTCGGACACGTGGCCCGCGGGCGAGCAAGCGATTCGCCGGATCGCGGGCCAGTGTGCCCGCCTCGACCCGGCTCGACTGCCGGTAGACGGAACTCGTGAGCAGCAGCTTGAAAAAAGCTTTCATGTCCCAGGGGCGGGCCGGTAAGCCCGACACCTGCGGCAATTGCGTCCCTTCCATGAAATCAGCGGCGAGCCAATCGAGCAATTCGGGATGGCTGGGGTATTCGGCCTGGCTGCCGAGATTCTCGCTCGTCTTCACAAGCCCCGTGCCGAACAGCCTCTCCCACTGCCGGTTCACCCACACCCGCGCGGTGAGCGGATGATCGCGGGACACGATCCCCTCGGCGAGCGCCAGCCGATCGGCTTTCCTTCCCGGCGGGAGCGGCGGAAGGAACGCAGGCAGCCCAGGCTCCACCTTCTCGCCCGGCTTGTCATACTCGCCGCGGGTGAGCACGAACGCGTCGCGCGGCGGCCCCTCGCGCATCACCATGGCGCTGGGGAGCGTGTCGCGGAACGCGTCGAGCGCCTTCCGCGCCGCGTCGCGAGCGGCCTCGGCCTGCTTCGTCGGGGTGCCGACCTTGTCGCGGTAATACGCCGTCACGAGTTGCTGCTGCTGCGGCGTCCGCGCCCCGGACTCGATCCGGAGCACGTCGCGAACCGCTGCCGGCACGGCGACGCCCGACACGCCGATGAGTTCCGTCGGCGCGGCGGAACGCGCCACACGGAAGCGACCGAAGGCATGACCCTCGATCACCTCCTGACGGACACGGATCAGCAGCCGGGCGTTCTCCGGCACGTCGACCGCCGCCGTGGGGAACACCGCCAGCCGGCGAGGCTGCCGCTTGTCGGGGAGATGGCCGTCGATCGCCCAGCCCTGACCTCCGCCGAGCACGCTCGTCGCCGGCCAGCCGGCCTGCTCGTAGTCCGCCTCGGCCCGGCCGAGGACCACCGCAACGGCCGGTGCGTCCCCCGGAGGGTCGATCTCCACCTCGACCCGATTGACGACGACGTTGCCGTTGTGATTCCGGCCGAATCCACCTCCCCCGGAGAGCGAGGGATCGGCGAGGAGTTCGAGGCGAATGCCACCGAGCGGCCCGGGCGGCAGGATCGCCTCGATCTGGTAGGTATCGAGCGCCGGTTTCGGCCCCTCGACGAGCCACGACCCGTCGTCGAGCCGTCGAAACGTCGCCCCGCCGAGGCTCTTCAGCTCGATCGTGTCGAGCGTCTGCCAGACGTCGTCCGGCAGATCGAGCGCCGGCCGGATCGTCCGTTCCCACTCGGCAACGATCGGCTCGAGATCTTTTTCGCCTGCCCGGACCGCCTCGTCGGCGTCGGCAATCACCTTCTCGAGGCGCGCGATCTCGGCCGACTGCTCCGCCGACGGCAGCGGCAGGAGGGGATCGGAGTTGCCGCCGCTGCGGGTCTCGCTTCCCATGATCGTGCCCGTCTCGGGGACGTTGCAGAACAGGGAAAAGAGCGCATAGAACTCGCGCTGCGTGAGCGGATCGTATTTGTGATCGTGGCAACGGGCACAGCCGACCGAGAGGCCGAGCCACGTCTGGCCGGTCGTCTCGACGCGGTCGATGACCGTCTCCACCCGCCACTCCTCGGCGATGATCCCCCCTTCGCCGTTGATCCGGTGGTTGCGGTTGAAGCCGGTGGCCACGACTCTGTCGCGCGTCGCCACCTCGTCCCCAGGCACGGCGGGGAGCATGTCCCCGGCGATCTGCTGGATCGTGAATTGGTCGAAGGGGAGGTTGCGGTTGTAGGCCGCGATCACCCAGTCGCGCCATGGCCAGTTCGAGCGGCTCGAGTCAGTCTGGTAGCCGTGGCTGTCTGCGTAGCGGGCGGCGTCGAGCCATTCGATCGCCATCCGCTCGCCGTAGTGCGGGCTCGCGAGCTTCTGATCGACATACCTTTCGTACGCCTCGGGGGAACGGTCGGCGACGAACGCCTCGACCTCCTCGGGCGTCGGCGGCAGCCCCGTCAGATCGAGGCTCACCCGACGGGCGAGCACCTCGCGCGAAGCCTCGGCGTTTGGGCTCATCCCCTCGGCTTCGAGACGCGCGAGGATGAAACGGTCGACCGGCGTCCGCGGCCACTGGAGGTCGCGCGTCTGTGGCACCTCCGGCCGCTCGACGCGTTCGAAGGCCCAATGTCCCCGATAGGGGGCGCCGGCGGCGATCCAGCGGCGCAGCAGCTCCGCCTCGGCCGCCGTCACCGGCTTGCCGACATGGGGCGGCGGCATGACGAGATCGGAGTCGGTCGACTCGATCCGGGAAAGGACTCCGCTTGCTCCTGCGTCGCCAGGCACCACGCCCTGGCTGCCACTGCCGAGCACGACACTCGCGCCTGTGGGCTCATCGAGCCGCAAGCCCGCCTGCCGCTTGGCAGCGTCGGGGCCATGACAGGAGAAACAACGGTCGGAGAGGAGCGGACGGATGTCGCGGTTGAAGTCGATCCCGGCCACGGCGGCCGGCGGTGGGCCGGTCTCCGCCGCGCCGGTCGGGGCGAGCCACACGATCGACGCAAGCGTGCAGAAGGCCCATGCCGCATGGACCCGAGCCCATCGATCACCTTTTCGCCGCGTCATGCTGATCACGCTCACAGCGACGCGCCGTCCTCGGCGTCGTACGACACCTGCGGCGTCTCGCTGTCGCGCGACGTGGCCCCCTGCTTCTCGCGCTCGCCCCGCTCCCCCTTCTTGCGCTCGCGCTCGGGGCGGGCGTCTCCATGCGCCTCGTGGAGCCGCTTCACCTCCTGCTCGAGGCGCTCGATCCGCTCCTGCTGCTCCGCGAACCGGCGACGGATGTCCTGGAAGCGATCCTGGATCTGCTCGTGGGCGTGGGCGATCTTCTCGTGGTGCTTTTTGAATTCCTCCGCCATGCCGCCGTGAGCCTTGAGCTTCTCACCGAGCCCACGGGCCATCTCCTCGACGTGGCGGTGGAGATCGCGGGCGTGCTCCTCGAAGCGGCGGTTGAGTTCATCCTGAGACATGCCGCCCATGGGCGGGGCCTGATGTCCGGGGGGCACCATCCGACCGTGGAACTGAGGCCCCGGGCCGCCGCGCTGGGGCCCCCAAGGGTTCGGACCACCGTGCGGCAACGGCGCAAACGGCGGCTGGCC
>Ga0164292_10002171_pt1 | contig 16031 bp, 11 predicted proteins | sample GEODES117metaG_FD_111486 | JGI IMG/M metagenome (GOLD analysis project Ga0164292, IMG submission 111486) | Eutrophic lake water microbial communities from Lake Mendota, Wisconsin, USA - GEODES117 metaG | ecosystem: Environmental > Aquatic > Freshwater > Lake | place: USA: Lake Mendota...
GATTGAATAGTTCGTTCGTCGATTGCGCCAGAATCACGAATGCCGCAGCGCAGAGTGAATTCATTGCGATGGGTTGCCGCCATGAAACCAGGCCGATCAGAAATATAGCCGTCATGCTCGCGGCACGGATACTCGAAGGTTTCCAGCCCGTGAGCAACGCGTAGAAAAAGAGGGCCGGGATGATCAAGCATGTCGCAGTGCCGCGATGTATGCCAACAACTCGGCAAGCCTGCCAGAGGATTACAGCAATCATTCCCACATGGAGACCTGACACCGAAAAAAGATGAAATGTCCCCGTTTGGCGGAATTCATCCTGCAGCGTATCGGGGATGTCCGAGGTTACTCCCAGCACGATACCGGCGAGAAGATTGCAAACGAGTGGATCATCTGAAATACCCTCCCGCAGGGTAGCCTCCATCCATTTTCGGCAGGCGGCGGCGAGGCGCGGAATCGAGAACCCACTTGCGGGAGCGGTGATTTCCAGATCCTTCGCGGATGTGGTCACGAGTTCGCATGTTATACCACGAAGCTCCAGGACACGCTGCCTGTTGAATTGGCCGGGATTTCGCGGTGGGGCAATCCGGCGCAGGCTGCCGATGAGGCGCACCGAATCATCGAGCGCGGGTGTGACGGCAGGAACAATAGCGAGAATGTCGCAAGGAAGGTCGATTTTTTGGCCATCTATTTCAATGTAAGTCGCCTCAACGACAAAGCGGTTTTTTCCACTCGCGCCCACCGTGGGTTCGGTGCGAATAATTCCCTCGATCAGTGCCACTTGAGGTGCGGCTCCGAGCTTGTCAGCGAGCCGCGCTGCGGATGATTCGCGGGTTTGCATGACTTGCAACGCAGCAAACAAAAACGCTACAGCGATATAAACGCAGGCGCTCCGGCGCAGTGGAAGCCACGCCGCAAGGGCTAGGAATGTCAGGAAGAGAAAATTTTCCGATCCAACTGGGCTCAAACAAGCCCCGAGGATGCCAGCCGCAGCTGCCCCCGCCAAGCCCAGGAAGGGCAGGCGCTGATGCCAAAGCGGGGCATTTGCAGTCACGCTCCGAGCAGCCTTACGGCGGGTTTAGTTAAACGAAAACGGGCTGTAGAGGGATTCCTCGTATCCCGAGTTGTAGAAGCCATCGATCGCCGGCTCGTTGTAGGCGAAGGGTTGTTCATCCTGATGGAGGCGCGAATTTGTGTATTCGCCGGGAGAGCGCGGGGCGGCTCCGTTTTGTGGAGCAGGGGAGCGGCCGTAGAATCCACTTGTGTTTGAAAGAAACGCGAGCAACTGCGCATCGGCGCCGGCGGATTTCAGGGCCGACATTTCGCTGGAGGAGAAACTGCAGACCTGACGAGTGCTGTTCAGATAGGCGATGATTTTGTCATCGGGCACATTGCTGGCTACCAGATTGCGAATGTCGGAGAAGTCGAGCTTCTCACCGGCGGACATTTTGGATGTCGTCGAGGCAGCCACGCCGCGCGAGGTCGCGGCCGAGAGCACGGCGGGATTCACCTGGGATGTGCTGGAGCAGGCGGAAAGGCAAAGGACGAGTGGAGCAAGAAAAAGCAGGGTGACGCGATACATGGTATTTGTGTTGCCTTTCATGGGGCGTTGAACGACTACCCGAGCATCGGGCCGATGGCAATGACTTCGGTTTTCTCCCTTGAGTTCATTGTTCATCGTCGCTGTGAAAACCAATGCGTCTTTTCGGTTGTGCGGGTGGCGGCGTGAGTAAAGGGTGGATTTGCTGCCAGACAATGCGAAGAGAGCGATCTGCCTCCAACAGTGTTTTGTTGATCTCCGCCAGGCATTTGAGGATCGCTGTGTTGGCGGCAAGGTTGTCACAATTTGTGACCACGACTCTCTTTTCGCTCTCTGCAAGCTGTGAAATGAAAATCTCCAGGAAACAATGCACATTGCGATTTACTTCCTAATTCAGCTCTTTCGTCGGTACATCGTAAACCGTGGGGAGATCGGTATCCAACAGAACCTTCTGGTTGCGGATGGTAAGGATGAGGGATTCCCAAGCGGGTTGCTTTTTCATGTTTTGCTGAGGGTCATTCCGATAGCCCGCTGGGTTCGTGTCTGCTAAGTCCCGAGCCAATCGGCGTGGTCGAAATCTTGAACGATGAAATCGTGGCCTATCGCTATTTGAATCACGCGCGCGGGTGGAATTTTTTGATCACCGCTTGGAGGGCACTCTTTTCGATGTGGGTGTAGATTTGCGTGGTCGAGATGTCCGCATGGCCGAGCAGCTCTTGAATGACGCGCAGGTCAGCACCGCCGCCGAGGAGGTGCGTGGCGAAGCTGTGGCGCATAAGATGTGGATAGACATTCGCTTCGATGCCAGCGCGGGCCGCGTATTGTTTAATGAGTTGGCGGATGCGGGGGGTAGTGAGTTTTTTTCCCCTCACCGATAGAAAAATCTCAGCACCGGTTTTTTTGGATACGCGCTGAGCGCGTTCGCTTTGGAGGTAGGCGCGTATTGCCTCGCAGGCGGGCTTGCCAAGGGGAATGATACGGGTCTTTTTGCCCTTGCCGGTGACTCGAATGAACGAGGCATCGAGGTCTATGTTTTCCAGGCGCGCGTCGCAGAGTTCGGAAACGCGAAGCCCACTAGAGTAGAGCAACTCAAAGATCGCCCGGTCACGTAGGCCGAGAGGATCATTTGGGCCGATGCTCTCGATAAGCTTTCTCACCTGCTCGACATGCAAGGCTTCGGGAAGATGTTTCTCCGGGCGAGGCAGCGTGAGGGTTTCGGCAGGATTCTCGGCCCACGCACGGCGGGAGACCAGAAAGCGGAAAAAAATCCGCACGGCCACAGCATCAATCCGCACCGAGGAGGCCTGGAGTCCGGAGCGTTTGCGGAAGACGAGAAAGTCGGTGATCTGCTGTGGCTCGACATGCCGCCACTCGCGCGTCTGCGTGTGCTTTTCCAGCCATGCGGAAAAGGCTTCCAGCGAACGCTGCACGAGCAATTGGTAGCTGTCGGAAAGCCCCCGCTCGGTGGCCAGATACATGAGAAATTCCTCGATATCCTGAGACATGACTTGCGTGAGTCTCATGGTTTACCACGCCTGCGGCAAGACGGCTTCCATCGTGCGATTACGGATACTCCCGATCAGCGGGCGGGTGAAATTTTGTTCGCCCTCGACGTGGTGTCTCTAGGCGTCGATAAAGAGAACTTGCTTCTTTTATGGCCGCTGACGACCACTCGATTTTGGACAAATACCTCTCCCGCTGGCGGTGGATTTTATTGGTGCTACTTATTCTGGCCACTGGACTAGGCCTTAGTCGCATCCGAGTGGATGCCAATGTGCTTGATCTCCTCCCGCAGGACCTTGTGGCGGTGCGTGGGCTTAAGATTTTTCTGGGGCATTTTGGGCAGCCGCAAGAATTGATCGTGATGGTTGAAGCCGGGAATGCCTCGGCAGCAGGTGCGCTCGTGGATTCCTTGGCTGATAAGCTCCGCACATCTGCGACACTCACCGTGCGCGACTCTCCACCCTGGGCAGCGGATCCACGGGAACTCGTGCCTCTCGCCGCTTATGCACTTCTCAATGAGGGGCCGGAAAACTTTCGTGCGACACTCGAGAAGATGTCCCCCGCAGGTGCTCGTGCGCTAGCATCGGAGGCTGTAGAACGCCTGGGACTGACTGTGGCTCCTGAGGAAATGGCCCGTCTCGCGTACGACCCGCTGAATCTCCTTTCGGCGCTGCCATCCACTGCCGCACCGGATCTGGCAAACCGGGAGTTTTCATCGTTGGATGGCCGCACGCGCCTTCTCTATGTCACGCCTGTTTCGCCGACACCCTCAAAGGATTGGGTCTCACAAACGGCCAAGCTTATTCAGGAATGGCAGTCCGCCTCACCCGAACGTCGAGCGGCCAACGTGGGATGGACTGGGGAGCCTGCTTTCGTGCAGGAAATATCAGATGCCATGGAGCAGGATATGCGCTGGTCGTCCATTTCTTCACTGGTATTCGCGGCGCTTATTTTTTTCCTCGCTCACCGTCGCCTTCGTCCGTTGGGGGTCTTGCTTTTCTATGTTGGTTGTAGCTTTGCCATCGCGCTTGGCCTGACGGCGCTTATTTTCCCTGGTCTTTCGATCATCAGCGTCGGCTTTGCCGCCATCCTGGCGGGCCTGACGGTCGATTACGGATTCATTCTGTATCAACGGCGTATTGAGCACAGCGGAACCTTGCAGCAACTCCGCGCCGCCACATCGCCAGGCATCTTGGCCAGTGCGGTAACCACGGCCGCTGCATTTCTAAGCCTGAACCTTTCGGGCCTTCCCGGTATTGCTCAACTCGGCACGACCGTTGCCATCGGGGTGCTCGCTGGCGCGTTTCTCATGATTGTATTCTATGCGAGGAATCTCCATAAAATGTGGCTTCCTGCCCCGGGTCCGACGCGTCCCTTGCCTCGTCATCTACTCCTCGCGGGAAAAACCTGCGCGCTGCTTGTTCTTCTTACAGCCGCTTGTACACTCGTTTTCCTGGGCTTTCCCCGTTGGACGGCCGATACGAATTCCATGCGACCCCGTGAGAGTGTGGCGTATCCCACGCTGGACAGGCTTGGGCTTGCGCTGGGCAATAACCACGCAGTCCTGAATGTGGTTGTTGCAGGGCCAACGAAATCGATCGTTTCGGAGAAACTGGCCCTCGCTCGGACATCCCTCGGCCAAGCGCTCGAGGCCGACGTGATCTTGAGCTTTGAATTACCCGATTTGTTGTGGCCGCGTGAGGATGTTTTAAAATCCAACCTCGCTTCGGCATCCGCTACGATATCTGAAAAACAGCCTCTCTGCGAGTTGCTCACGGACGCCGGTTTTTCGGAAAGTGGCACATTTCTCACCGGCGGCATTCTTGATCAATGGCAGGCGTGGCAGACCTCCAGCACATCTCCCCTGCCAGAGAATGCCGCTTTTCACTGGATCGCGAGACGCACGATGAGTCTGGGCGGACCGGAGTTCGCCGCGTGTGGAGTGGCTATCGAGTCCGGCACAGACCCCATTGCCGTCGCTGGCCTCATCGACAAACTGGCAGCCGATGGAGTATATATGACAGGGTGGCACAAGCTCGGCGAAGCCCTCTCGCAGCATGCCCTCGGCCACGGTCTGCTGGCTGGCGTCGCTTTTCTTGCCGTGCTTTCCACAGCTTTATTCCTCTCGCTTCGCAATCTGCGCGACACCCTGCTTGTTCTTGGCATCACTGCTCTTAGTCTCTTCGCTATGACAGGCCTGATGCGGCTTTTTTCGCTGGATTGGAATTTCATGAACCTCTGCTCCGTGACTCTCACCATTGGTGCCGGAGTGGATTATAGCATCCACATGATATTCGCCCTCCGGCAAAACAACGGCAATGCGGCCGCAGCCTTCCGGGATGTTGGAAAAGCCCTCACTCTTTGCGCGGCCACGACTGTCGCAGGCTTCGGCTCCCTCGCTACCGCCCAGACTGTCGGATTGGCATCCCTTGGCATCAACTGCGCGCTGGGGGTAGCTATGAACGCTCTGTTCGCCTTGTTTCTGCTCCCGATAGCATGGCGCGCGCATCAGAGACCCTGATGGAACTTCCCGATCCAGCAGATTTTTTTTGAGCGCTGAACCCCACCCTGATTGGCAATGAATTGCTCGAGGCGCTTTACAAGCTGGCGCAGGCTGCTACATTGATCCACTCAACAGCGGGGCGTAGCTTAGCTTGGTAGAGCGCCTGGTTTGGGACCAGGAGGTCGGAGGTTCGAATCCTCTCGCCCCGATTTTTTGTGACATCATGCCGTTAAAGACGATTCCACTCTTCTTGGAATCACCATTTTTGCCATTCAGCGGAACCTGCGGTTTGCAGGCAAAAAATGAGTTACGGGAGGCCCGTATTATTCCGGCAGCAAGAGCTTGGCGACACGCCGGAGCTGCGGGGCGGGGTCCATTTTGGCGCGGAGTGGGGTAACTTTCACGGAGTCGCCATCGGATTCCAGCAGCCACGAAAAAATGGGGACAGGTGGATTCGTTTCCGAAAGAGGGCCGTCGGCAGGACGCAATTCGCCGAAACGCCAGTCGCTGACCACCCAGCCTCGATCGGTTTTTCTCACGCTGAAAAATCCATCCGAGAACCACTCGAGGCGGCGGGCTGGACGAGATCCGGAGATCGGGGCGAGGGCCTCGTGGTTTTTCGGGATGAAATCGAATAATGGCTTCTCGTTGGGTTTCAGAAGGGAGTGGTAGGTGATGACGAAGTCCTTCTCGCGCTCTGCGACGCCGCGCCAAAGAATCGTGTTGAACGGGGTCGGGGTGGATATGAAGCGGCGTGCTTCGATGCCGGCTGCGGTGAGATTTTCGCGCATGCGGGATTCGGCTGCGGATTTCGCCCCAAGGCTCCAGGCGGCGTAGAGCGAGGCAAGGACGACTCCAGCGGTGTTCGCCCACACACGCAAGCGGGGGTGGCTTTTTGCAAACCATGCGATGGCCACTCCAAGCAGGAGCGGCGCAGTGAAAAGGGGATCGACAATGAAGAGATTGTTCCAGCCCGCGCGGAAATCGCTGAATGGCTTGAAGACCATCGTTCCGTAGATGGTGAAAACATCAATCAGCACATGGGTAAAAAAAATTGCGAAAACGGTGAGCGCCGCTCTCAGGGTGGTGACGCCTCCCTTATGGAGATGCGCAATCAACCAGCCGAAAAATGGTGAGGCGATGGCTATGACCAAAAGCGAATGTGACCATCCACGATGCCATTCGAGCTGCTGGATATGATCGAGCCAAGGGTTGATGACGAGGTCGAAATCGGGAAGGGTTCCGAGCGAAACACCCCACACGATAGCCTTGTTGCCGAGGCGCCTTCCCATGCCGGCCTGGGCGACTGCGGCACCAAGGGCGGCTTGGGTGATCGAATCCACGGCAGCGGAATACGGCTGGTGCCTGAAAAGCTACTCCAGCGTGTCGTCCAACGCGGCGAGTAAGGTTGCGATCGATTCGCTGGTTTCGTCGCCCATGTTGGAAATGCGAAAGGTTTTTCCTTTGAGCTTACCGTAGCCGCCATCGATGACGAAGCGGTGCTTCTCGCGGAGGCGCTTGATCCAGGACGCGACATCGATGTCGCGATTGTTCTTCACACAGGTGAGCGAGAGCGAGCGGCGGCCTTCGGGGGCAAAAAATTCGAAGCCGCGAGCCTTCACCCACTCATGAACCTGGGCGTTGAGCGCGGCGTGGCGTGCGTGGCGGGCCTCGATGCCTTCGCTGAAAATATCATCCAGCTTCGACTCGAGCGCATAGATTAGCGAAATCGCTGGCGTGCTGGGTGTCATGTCCTGCTCTTGGTTTTTGGCGAATTCCACGAAGTCGAAATAGTATCCACGGTCCTTGATCGACTCGGCGCGTTTCATCGCACGCTCGGAGACGGCAAAGAGCGCCAGGCCGGGCGGCATGGCCAGCGCCTTCTGGCTGCCGGTGAGCAGCACGTCGATGCCGAGTTCATCCATCGGAATCGGCTGCGTGGAAAAAGACGAGACGCTGTCGACAATGAACATCACCTCCGGGAACTCGCGTAGCACCGCTGCAATCTCGGGAAGCGCGTTGCGCACGCCACAGGAGGTTTCGTTGTGAATCAGTGTGAAAGTATCAAATCCACCCTCGGAGAGCTTCGCTCGTATCATGTCCGGCTCGATGGACTGACCCCACTCAACTTGGAGAGCTGCTGCTTCTTTTCCGCAGCGCTGGCTGACATCAAACCACTTGTCGGAAAACGCACCGCACATGCCGTTGAGGACTTTTTTTGCCGTGAGATTCCGGATCGCGCCCTCCATGACGCCCCAAGCCGAGGAAGTGGAGAGAAAGACAGGTCGCTGGGTGCCGAAGAGGGTCTGCAGGCGGGGTTGGATTCCACCGTAGAGTTTTTTAAATTCCGAGCCGCGGTGGCCGATCATCGGTGTGCACATGGCGCGGAAGGTTTTTTCGGAAACTTCGATCGGACCTGGAATGAAGAGCTTGATGTGTGACATGGCGAGAATATAGAGCGCCCATGTTACGTCTGACGGAAGGCGGATGACGAAGAAATTTTGCAATCCGGCAAGCCTGACGCCAAGATTCACCCCGACCCAATGGCCGCAAAAAAAACCTCATCAGCGATTCACTTTATAAGCGGTTCGGACGATGCCGCTGTAAAGAAAGCCGCCTCCGAACTCGCTGCCAAGCTTGCTCCCGGTGCCGATGCGTTTGGTTTGGAGATCATCGACGGCGCGGTGGAGACGGTGGATGCTGCCATTGCTCGCACGCGCGAGACGATGCAATCACTCGCCACGATGCCATTTCTTGGGGGCACGAAGCTTGTGTGGCTGAAGAGTGCGGCCTTCCTGGCTGACAGCGTGGCGGGGCGCTCTGAAAATGTCATCACTGTCGTCGAGCAGCTTTGTGACCTTCTGGATGAAGGCCTGCCTGACGGGGTTGCTTTTCTTCTGAGCGCGCCGTCCGCAGACAAGCGACGCTCGTCCTACAAGCGTCTTTCCAAAGCCGGAAGCACGGTCATCCACGACAAACCCTCGCTGGGATTCGGTGCGGGCGAGGAGGAAATTATCAACTGGACGATGCAGCAAGTGCGGGCGCGCGGTTTGAAAATTTCGGCAGATGCCATCGAGGTGCTTGCCGCGCGTGTGGGGCTAGATTCCTCGCAGCTCCACAGCGAACTCGACAAAATCGAGACCGCCTTCGGGGCAGGCCATCCCATTGGCGAGCGCGATGTGCGCGACCTCGTGCCTGCGACCCGCGAGAGTGGCGTCTTCGACATCGGCAATGCCATCTCCACGCGCAACCTCCCGCTGGCCTTGGAAACGCTCGGGCAGCTTTTTTACCAGGGTGAAAAAGGCGTCGGCATCCTGCTGGCCTCCATCGTCCCGACCGTCCGAAATCTCCTCCTTGCTAAAAGCCTGCTCATCCGCCACAAGCTGCGCCCGCCAGCCGAGGCGAATTATTTCGGCAGCACACTGGCCAAACTCCCGCCCGAGGAAACGGATTTTCTCCCTCGCAAAAAGGATGGCACCCTTAATGCCTACGGCCTAGGTATCGCTGCCAAAAACTCCGTTCACTACTCGCTCGAAGAGCTCCAGCGCGCCTTCCACGCCTGTGCCGATGCCAATCTCCAACTCATCACCAGCCAAGTCGCTGAGGACGTCGTTCTCACACGCCTCCTCATCGGCTTCATGGGCAGGATGGACGCGTTCACTGCTTCGGAGGTATGACTATGCGGGCGAAGAAACTCGATGTCTCCCTGACGCGCCCCATTATCAGCTCCATGGCAGGGCTTGCCTTAAAAAATATCCGGACTTTAATAAATTACTCTTGGAAAAATTTTTATAAATGTATTGCACGCCCAATGCCTACGTAGAACACACCCGCCCTCGGGCGCAGTCGGTGCCGCCTTGCGCTCGACAAGCAACGGTTTCAAAGGCTTTTGGCGGCTATTTTTTAACTTGGCCCGCGAGGCAGGCACCCTTCTCTTAGAATATGCCCTAAACCCGAATACAGCAGAATTAACCACAGAGCGCACAGAGAACACAGAGGATGACCTGTTTATGATGCGATGGGTTTGAAATGATTTGTGGGATATCAAACAAAAGCCAAAGCCTTTCCTGTAAATTCTCTCTATCCTGCACTCCTGTCTAAAAATCCGTTTTCGGGCTAAATACTTATAGAAGAGATTGGTATAATCACACTTCTGTAATATGGCTTATCTGTCTCCAAAGGAAATTCCGACCGATCTGGCGGCTGCAACCGTTTCAGAATTCGCGTCCACCGTGCGTAGTGTGCCTACAGCTTTGACTATGGGCACACCCCCAACGTGATATTGCAGGTAGCTGACCATCTGTCCAAATTTCCTCTCCTCGATCAGGCGCACGGCCCCGACACCGAAGCGGGTAGCCAATATCCGATCCAGTGCGCTGGGCGTACCACCCCGTTGGAGGTGCCCCAGCGCGACGGACCGCGCTTCCTGACCAGTCAACATTTCGAGTTGTTCGGCCAGGCGCTCGCCAATGCCGCCCAAGCGGACTTCACCTTTGGCGCGAAGTTTCGCCTTCTTGGTGCTGAGTTCCTTTCCCGATTCCTTGGCACCTTCGGCAACCACGATCATCGTACTTCCAAATCCATCTTGGATACGGTTTTTTATCAAGTGCGCCAATTTATCCACTTTGAAGGGGATCTCTGGCAAAAGAATCACATCCGCGCCGCCACCAAGCCCACCGTGAAGGGCGATCCAGCCCGCATGGCGTCCCATCACTTCCACCACCATCAGACGCTTGTGGCTGCGTGCGGTCGTGTGCAGCCGATCCAGTGCATCGACCACCACGGCCACCGCGGAGTCGAATCCGAAGGTCATAGCAGTGGCATTCAGATCGTTATCGATCGTTTTCGGCACGCCGACCACGGGGATGCCCGCTTTTTGGAGTTGGAGCGCAGTGCTCAGTGATCCATCGCCGCCGATGCAGACGAGTGCATCCAAGCCAAGGCCTTCAAATGTTTCACGTGCCTCGGAGAGAATGGCTTTCGGAATTGTCGCCTTGTTTCCAGCACCCACTTTGGCCACGAATCGACCGCGATTGGTCGTGCCAAGAATCGTGCCACCCATCGGCATGATGCTGTCCACACCGTTGGGATCAAGCTTTCTGTAGCGCACAGGCGTGATCATGCCTTCATATCCGTCAGCAAATCCGATCACCTCCCAGTCACGCTCCGCAGCCGCCCGCACGACGCCGCGAATGACTGCATTCAACCCGGGGCAATCCCCGCCACTTGTCAGAACTCCGATTTTTTTGATGGGCTTGTTTTTCATCAACCCGCCCTGAAGCAAAATCAATGCCAACCTATCAAATGCGGCGAATCCAGCTGTAGGGAATGGCTCCGTGCGAGAGCATCCAATCGTTGAATTTCTTCAGCGGCCAGCCTGCTTGTACGACGAAGTGGTGGTAAAGTTTTTCGACCTCCAGACGACCCAGGAGATAGCTCATCGGAACCGTTGGGCTTGATGTATACCAGTTCACATCTGCGGCCGCGCGGGCGGCAGTGAAGCCCACGCCGCTTTGGAGCCGCTTCGACGCCGCCGCATGGCTGAGCGCGCCATCGTGCAAACCGCAATCGATCACGATGCGGTGCGCGCGCCAGAGGGCATCGTGCAGCTGGATCAATTCGGCGCCGGGTATGTCCACCAGACCATGCTCCACGGCGAGCTTCTCGCACCACATCGTCCAGCCTTCATAGAAAATGGAGTGTGCGAAAAGGCGGCGCAGGCGGCTGGCGTGCTGAAACTGAACGACAAATTGCAAGTGATGTCCGGGATAGGCCTCGTGGACCGTGGTGAGTTCCAAGCCGTGGTGCTGACGGATTTCCGCGAGTTTTTTCTCCGGATTCTCTTGGTCCAGACTCAGATCGTTCACCCAGAAAATGCCGGTTTGGTCGCGTGAGAACGGCTCCGGCGCGCTGTAAGCGGCTGTGGGAAATTGATGCTTTAGAAAAGGCGGCACAGGCAGAACCTTCAGGGTGTCACCCTTTGGAACTGTGACGAGGCCGAGCTTCCCCAAGCGGGCTTTGATGTCTGATGTGGCCTGGCGGTAAACGTCGAGCAGAGGGAGCTCGGGGGTCCATCCGGCAGCAGCGCGATCCATAATCTCGCGGGCGGTTTTTCGCCCGTGACGACGGGCCGCACGTTCGAGGAGGAATTCATGGCGCTGGATCTGGTATTCTCCCAGTGCGCGGGCCTCGGGAAGCGAGAGATCGAGACCGAGTTGCTCGCGGATGACAAATTCGAACCGCTCGCGCCCGATGGAGAAGCCCCCCTTGGGCCCAGACTTTTTCTGATCTATGCCGGCGGCGTATTCCTCGAACGCCTTCGCGGCAGCTTTCAGACTCGAGACGAGGGCCTTGGGTTTGCTGGAAAGGCTGCAAAGTTCCGCCTCCAAGCCGCGCAGAAACTCGACAGCTCCAGCGCAGGATTGGACGCCGAGCGAGGTCCAAAGCGGAGCGGGTGCGTCGATACACTCGAGGCCGGCACGCAGGTAGGCGGGGATTTTTTTTAGGCGGGATTCAATGGCGGGCAGTGCCTTGCCCAGCTTGCCGGAGTTCCTCACCACGAGTTCGAAAATCGCGTCGATCGCGGCATTCGAGTGCGTCTGGGGATTTGTGCGCCAGCGGAGGAGATCGCGTTCGAAAAGCAAATCCATGCGAAGCCTCGCAAGAAGCCCACGCCGGTCGAGCCAGTCGTCTCCATGAAAAGCCGCTTCGGGCAAAGCCTCCACCGCAGCCAGTGTTCGTTCAATAAGGGCGATATATTTTCGGTGGATCTCCGGCGTATTACGACTCAGCAGGGAATCGTATTGGTGAAACCCAAGCTTGCTGGCCTGCTCAGGAAAAAGCTCGCACGATTCCTCAAGCCACAGCTTGGCGAGGGATGCGAAGTTGGCGCGGATTTTAGTCTCTGCAGGATCGGATGGCGTGGGCATGGTCTTCAATCGGATTTGCGGTTTGAAAAGTAGCGTTTGGATTCAGCGGCGATCACCCCGCTCAACAAGAGCACTGCAACGAGGTTGGGAATCGCCATGAGGCCGTTCATCATATCCGAGAAATTCCACACAGCGTCACTTTTCCAGACACAGCCGATGAAGACTGCCGCGACCCAGAGCCAGCGATAGGGAGTGATAGCCTTCACTCCAACGAGGTATTCCACAGCCTTCTCGCCGTAGTAAGACCAGCCGAGAATCGTGGAGAAAACAAAGGTCAGCAGACCACCAACAAGAATGATGTCGCCAAAAATTCCAACCTTGTGGAAAGCGGCATCGCACAGGGCGGCTTTAGTGAGACCCCCGGTCTGCCAATCCCCCGAAGATACAATCACGAGGCCGGTGAGGGCGCAGACGACGACCGTGTCCCAGAATGTGCCGGTGCTGGAGACAAGGGCTTGGCGCACCGGATCGCGTGTACGCGCGGCGGCGGCTACGATCGGCGCGCTGCCGAGCCCGGATTCGTTCGAGAAAAGCCCGCGAGCTATTCCAAAGCGCATGGCTTCGGCTATGCCCGCGCCGACAAACCCACCGATCGCCGCTTGGCCTGTGAATGCGCTGGTGACGATGAGATGTAGCGCGCCGCCCAGTTTGTCCCAGTTCAAAACGAGCATGATGGCGCACCCGAGGATGTAAAATCCCGCCATAAATGGAACGAGGATGGCGCAGAATTTTGAAATCGAACTAATGCCTCCGAGGATGACGGCAGCCGTTGTCAAAGTAAGTAAAATGCCGACGACGATTTTCAAATTCGCGTCCGAAACCGCAAACGGGAGCAGGTCTTTTTTGGCCACGATCATGTCTGCAATGGCGTTTGATTGAACCATGTTTCCGATGCCAAACGCGGCGATGGCCGTGAAGATCGCAAACAAAACCCCCGCCCAGCGGGCGTTGAGACCTTTTTCCAACACATACATCGGGCCGCCGGACATCTGGCCGCGATCGTTGGTGACGCGGTATTTCACCGAGAGCAAGGCCTCCGCATACTTTGTGGCGATGCCAAAGACGCCAGTGAGCCACATCCAGAGCACCGCGCCGGGGCCACCCAGGAGAACCGCGCCAGCCACGCCGTAGATATTTCCAGTGCCAATCGTCGCCGCAAGCGCGGTCACCAACGCGCCAAATTGGCTGATATCCCCCCGCGAGCCAGGCTCCTTGCTCACGGACAGCTTGATGGCGTGTCCGAGATGTCGCTGCATGAATCCCGTGCGAATGGTCAGGAAGAGGTGCGTGCCAAAGAGAAGAGCGATAAACCATGGCCCCCAGACTAATGAGGCCGCCTGTTCTGTGAGTTTGTTGAGAGTCTCCATTAGAGCCATCAAAATCCCGCCACGCACGCGCTGCAAGGAATCAAATCGCTCATCCTTACTGCGCGCCTACGCTCCCCTCACCATCTGGACGATTTCCTCTCGCGCCTGCAGGAACTCCAATCAAGAAAGTTTTCCGATGCGGATGCCGATCAAAACGCGCCGCATCCATACGGTGAACCACCCGGCTCACGTTAGCTGCGTTTTTCATATTTTTGGAAATAAACGGTGGTTTTCAGGGATGGGATTTATCCCGAATAAAGCAGAATTAACCACAGAGCGCACAGAGAACACAGAGAATGATCTGTTTATGATGCGATGGGTTTGAAATGATTTGTGCGATATCAAACAAAAACCAAAGCCTTTCCTGTCAATTCTCTCCATCCTGCCCTCCTTTCTAAAAATCCGTTTTCGGGTTTATTGGAGGAAAATGCCGTCATTTTGCCCTAGATGCCGGGACAGGAAGTCATCGATCTCATCAAGCCTTTCCGGCAGGATGAATTCTGCCGTGCCGTGTCCCGCGCCGGGGATGACTTGGAGCCTACTATCAACGCCAGCATCCCGGAGGGCCGTGTGCAGTCTCAGGCTTTGGACCAGCGGAACAATGTTGTCCCGGTCGCCATGAACGTTGAAAAACGGAGCGCTATGGCCATGCACATAATGAAGCGGGCAGGCGCTGCGGGCCTTTTCTAGGTTTTGTGAGAACGGTCCGCCAAGGAGCCGGTAAAGCGGTGATTCCGGGGAATCCACCGAGGGTGAATACGGTGCGCCCCAATCAAAAAAATCAACCGGGCCGAACCAGTTGACCACGCATTGCACTTCACTCGATTGATCGAGATGGTCGCCCGCGTCAAACTCACGAATCCGGCCAGCGACGCCCATGAGCGCAGCCAGGTGTCCTCCGGCAGATGCCCCCCAAACGCCTATCCGGGCAGGATCAATCCCGTATTCGTCGGCATGGGCGCGCAGCCAGCGCACAGCGGACTTACAATCCTGCAGCTGACCCGGAAAAGCCGCCTCATCGCTTAGTCGATAGCCGATACTGGCGACGACATAGCCTCTCTCCGCAAATTCCCGCACCGGACAGGGATATTTGTCGCCGCATTCCCACGCCCCGCCATGGATCCACAGAATCGCGGGCAAAGCACCATGGGCCTGATCAGGAAGGTAAAGATCCAGAGCCTGCCTCACGCTACCCTTCGATAGATAAGGAATGTCATGAATAGATCTCATTTTAAAGAAACTTGAAACTTGGGGTCCGGGTTCATTTTCCTTCGTTTTTACCACAAAAAACTGCCACAGCTCTCTTGGCACCTTCGCCTCCAGACGCGCCGCATCCATTCGGTGAACCACCCGGCTCACGTTGGCTGCATTTTTCATTCCCAGATGCTCCGCAATCCATGTTTGCGAAACCGTCGTCTTTCTCCAAAGCAATCCAGCCAAGAGCACCTTGCGCGGCTCTGTGCACCGATGCGCGGCCAATTCCTCTTTACTGAAGCCCCCCGCCCGCAACCCCTCATCCAACAACTCCAACGCTTTTTGCTGCCCATGGGCCTGTCGTTCCGGGCTCGCATCGTAGCTACGCGCCTTGAGGTTTCGCCCGATCGCCGCCTCGCCAACCTTCATCAACTTCTCGGCGAATCCCTGTTTTCCCCAATACCAACCCCTTAGCAAGTGACTCCCCCGCTTGTCGGCATCCGCATCCAGAGCCACCCATCCGCTCTGCTCACGCTCCTCCGCCGCGCGTTTGTCCAAGCGCTCAACCAATTTTTTGCGTCCCTCCACCGTATCCTCCACGCCCATCGCCGCCAGTCCCTGCTCGGCCGCCAACCACTTCGCCCTCTGATGCGGCATCAAGGCATACCCGCCAGCTAGACTGCTCCACGGATAATCTAAAACACTCTGCCCCTGTTTCACATCCACGAGTCCGGCACGGCAAGGATTCAAGTGAATGTAATCCCACAGCGTTTCGTAGTAATAGGCACTCTCTCCATCGACCACCACCGCCTTGTAGCGATCACCAAATAAACGCCCCCACTGGCGATGCCTCACATTAAACCGCCGCGTCACCGTGTTTTGCAGCCACTTCATCCCCTCGACCAGATTCGCCTCGGGCGTCTGGATAAAAAGGTGGTAATGGTTATCCATCAATACCCAAGCATGCACCTTCCAGCCTGTCTTTCCACACGCATCAGCCA
>Ga0164292_10002174_pt1 | contig 16016 bp, 28 predicted proteins | sample GEODES117metaG_FD_111486 | JGI IMG/M metagenome (GOLD analysis project Ga0164292, IMG submission 111486) | Eutrophic lake water microbial communities from Lake Mendota, Wisconsin, USA - GEODES117 metaG | ecosystem: Environmental > Aquatic > Freshwater > Lake | place: USA: Lake Mendota...
TTCAATCTGCGTCCACCCCGTCGTCTCCATGTCTTCCCACAGCTCGTAGCCGCCAGGGGTGAGCACCCTGATCTGCTCCACGAACTTCAACCCATAGCGTCCGTCAGGCCGCGCCAGCTGCTCGCGGATTCGCACCTGTTGGATCTTCCCTGAGTGCTCACGCTGATCGTGGCGCCAGCCCAGAACATCCCACGGGGCAACACTGACGAAGTAGGGCTTCAGCTCAGCTTCGGTCTGGTCCCGCAGCGTCACCACACCCTCAGCCTTCGGGTAGTCCGTCAGCCAGGTGCTATGCCCGAACGCGATGCTGGTCGCCAGCTGGTTGCGCACGAACTCGTCAAGGTCGGTGCCCTGGCGGTCCACGTTGCCGCGCCACTCTTCCCAGAACGTCTCGTCGCCACCTTCCAGCACGATCGGCTTGCGCAGGATCAGGCCCACTGCCGTCCTGATCACCCTGGTGAAGTACGGGCTGAAGACTGACCGGGCAACACGCCCCTCCCAGGCTTCCTTCAGCTCAAGCGGCTGCTGCGGCAGGTATGTCCTGGCATGGAGCCTCAGGTACTGCGTGCCTTCGACACAGGCCCTGACCGGCTCCCACCACTGCGACATGCGCCAGTAGAGCGGATCAATGGTGTTCGGCTCATCGACGTTGGTTGTCGATGGGCCAACAGCCACGCCCCACTGGGTTGGATTGCCAGCCCAGCCCTGCGCCTGATTGGCAGTCCAAATGTCGCCAGCCATCAGCTCTCAGGCGGTGTGGTGTTCGCAGCACCGCGAGCCGACCGCTTACGGCTGTGCGTTTCTTCCGCGTCAGGTGCAACCGTTTCGGGTTGAGGCTTCTGGAGCGGTCGCGGTGCGCCAGGGAAGCTGCCGCCGAGAGTTGTTGGCCAGACTGCCATTGGTATCGCCCTGCGTAGGCGCAGTGTAGGAGCGATCGCTCACCAGACCCTGAGCGGAACGCCTCGCACCTTGGCGGTGCCTGTTGTCCAGGGCTTGACTTGGTTGAAAGCGCCCAGGATCAGGTAGCCCAAGCCGTCTGTCCAGTGCTCGATGCCAGCCGTCTTGTCGATCACGTAATCCTCGGCCCCTTCCTTGTAGGTCACGTTCTTCAGAGCCTTGATCGTGTGCTTGCAGCGAGGATGGATGAACAGCCTGATCTGCGCGTCAGCCGTTCGGATCATCCAGTTGCTCGCGTTGATCTTGTCCTTCACCGCCCAGGGGTGCTTCGGGCTGATGCACTGGAAGCCGTACTTCCTGATGATGCCGTGGTCGGTTTCGCCGGCCGCGCTGGTCTTCCGGGCTGATCCGGTTGGATCGGGGTAGGCAACGATCTTCCGGTCAGGGAACCGCTGCTGGAGCATGGCGCACACCTCGTCAGTGTTCGACTGCTTGACTGTCACCTCATCCCAGATGTGAATGGTGTCGCCCACGCGAGAGGCCAGAACGCCAGCCATGACGCTGACGTTGAAATCGGTGCCCCAGAGAATGTCGCCGCCGGTGTCGGCCACCGTGTCGCTGATGTTGTCATCGCCAAAGTCTGGGTAGACCCTGCCGGTGAGGGTCTCAAAGCTGGCCAGGTACTCCTGTCGAAAGGTGCGTTCATCCAGGGTGCGCTTGGCCGCGGCCACCTCTTCAGGCGGGACGTTGCCACCTTCAATGGTGGTGAAGCTGAATGTTGTCCAATCCTCCTGCTCCTGGGCCGCCTCCCACCAGTCATGGAAATGGTTGAGCCCTGATGGAGTGGAAATGAACCAGGCAGGGCCGCGCTGATCGGAGAGCGCTGGCCGCAAGACCATTTCCCAGGCATCCCGCGGGACATAGGCGGCCTCGTCAAGCACCAAGGCAGAGAGGGACACGCCTCGCAGTGAATCAGCCCGCTCAGATCCCTTGAGCTGAATCCTGCTGCCGTTGGTGAGTTCAACTGACAGCTCGGTTTCGTTGGACTTTGCCATCAGCTCTCGAGGCATCATGTCCTTCAGCTGCCGCCAGGCGATCTGCTTGGCACTCACGTAGCTCTGGGTGGCGTACCAGCAGAGGCTCCCAGGCTTCTCAGCAGCCCAGCAGATCAGACGTGCAAGGCAGAGATAGGTCTTGCCGAAGCGGCGGCCTGAGCAGAGCATCTTGAACCTCTCGGGGCTATCCCAGACCCTGCGCTGTGGTTCGGTGAGGGAGTCATAGAGGAACCGGGTCAAGTGGCTGTATTGATCGCTGTCGTCTTGTGGACGGGTGACTGGCGGCTCCAGGAGCAGGCCGCCAGGGCAGTTGGCAAGGATGGTCATACGTCGATGCCAATGAGCTTGGCCTGCATCCCGAGAGCGTTGACAGCGGTTTGCATTTGGCCGCGGCGAGCTGCCTGTTGTTCGTAATTGCGAAGGCGTGCGAGAGCTTCAGCGAGCCAGGCTGGGCGCTGCATTTCAGCATCAGCGAGGAGGAGTTGACGAGCGCGAGCTATGTACTCGTCAGCCATGCGGCTGGAGACTCCCCACTCGGTTGCGGCATACAGCAGGATCTGCTGACGCGACCAGGCTTCAGAGAGGAGCTTGTAGACAGCATCGACTCTGAACTTGGTCTCAGTGGCAGTGCTTCTTCCCACTGTTGAAGGAAAGGTTGGCTTGAGAGAAGACTAAGTGGACCGGCGAGCGGGAGCGTAGGGGGATGGTCGGCTTGCCGTTGGAGGCGTGGGCAGCGGCCAGGAGGGACTCGAGGCGAGCGACCTCAGCGGTGAGTGTGTTGCACCGATGGAGGGCTTGAGCGGCGATGAGGAAGGGATCGGCCGCGGTTTCGGCAAGTTCGCGTCGAAGGGAAGCGAGTGATCCGGTGGACGGGGCCATGGCGCCTCCGTGCTTTGGTCGAGCCAAATGTAACGCCATGTCAACTCTCTCATGGGACGCAGGCGAGATTGCGCCATACGGCTGCGCAGCGGCATTGCAACGGATACGATGCGGCGAGCGAACGGATAGCCAGTGTCACCCGTCGCCGCTCCGATGCCAGAACTACGTTTCACGATCCCAGAGGCTCTTGACGAGAAAATCGAGGCCGCAACGCCCGAATACCTAGACAGGAAGGGCTTTCTCTGCCTTCTGATCGACCAAGCGCTTGACAAGCCCCTTACTCTGGGAGTCCAGAGCGCAGCCGGGACTCCCTCTACTTCTAACTCTTCTCTTCCTAAGAGTAAGAATACTGTTACACATACTAAAGAGGGTAGAAACAAGGGTAAAAAAACCGCGTCTTACCCCCCGGAGTTCGAGGCGTTCTGGAAGGCGTACCAGCGGCTGCCCGAGAAGGCCAGCAAGCAGTCGAAGCCACTGGCCCTGATGGCCTGGGAGGAAGTGGTGGAAGAGCACGGCGCCGAGCAGCTGATCCGCGCAGCCGAGCTTCAGCTGGAAGTTCAGCACCGGGAACTCCAGGCCGAACGCGCTTTCACCGTGACGCTGCCTGACTGCTTCCGGTGGCTGCGGGACGGGTGCTTCATTGCGCTGCTCGAGGGCCATACGCCTGCGCAAGCGGAAACCAAGCCCTCCTGGATGCTGTGAAGCTCTTCAACCCGCAGGCGGCCAACCAGCTGGTGTTCGCCGTTGTTGCCAAGAACGCCCGTGAGGGCACCCCACCGGAATACAAGTGCTGCGGCTCTGACTCAATCGAGTCCTGTGAAGCCTTCATCGAAGCCAAGTCTCTGCGCAACGCCTACCCGTATCCGATGGGCCGCTACGACGCCGAAGGCCGCTACTGCACCTATGCGCCACTGATCGAAGGCGTCACCCCTGGCCGCTTTGTCCTTCACCCCATGGCCGAGGGCGAACGCAGCACCTACGAGCGCGACCTGATGTACGAGCGCTATGGGCGCTCAGGAGGCTTCTGATGGCCCTTCAGCGTGTCAGCACCCCTGAAGGGGCCAGGCTGCTCCTGCGGCGGCTCGTAGAGACCGGCAAGTGCCGCGTGGAAGACTTCGACTTCCCGCCACCCGGCCACCTGGCGCCGGAGACTTACCGGAACCTGCTGCGCGATGAGCCGCTTGAGCCGCGGATCGAAGTGACAGCGCCTCGAGACTTCGTGCCGCCACCCGTGCGCCCCACTGCTGACGACTGGGCGAACGTCGCCGCGGCCGGGTCTGATGCTGCTGCCGAGGGGGACTGGATCTGATGGCCACGATCAGCACGATCACCGAAGAGCTGGTGATCCACGGGATTCCTCGCTGGGACGTGCCCGAGGAAGGCGGCACGGTGCCTGAAAGGGCATGGTGGCTGTTCGCCCCCCTGGAGGGCTGTAGAGGCACCTTGCACGTCTGCGGGCGGGCAGGAGAGCGCGAATGGCAGCTCGAGGTGGGCTACTGCCTGGAGAGCGGGGAGGTGATGGACGTGATGGCGATTGAGGAATACTGCGGGACCGAGATCGCGTCGTTGCTGTTCTGGCCTGGGCTGCGGACAGCGGTGGGGTTCGCGCTGGCGATGACGGATCTGTGGGTGTCGGAGTGCGAGCGGGTGGCCGACGAGGAAGAGCAGACCCCTTGACGGGGGTATACCCCTTTTTATAGGTTCAATGTAGACAGAGCTGGCTCCACCCGGACCAACCTCGCCGCCGATCTCCAGCAGACCCCCGGAGAGATCAGCGAACAAAGCCCTATGGCGGTGCAGCCAGCGGGGCGCCTGGCAGGGGATCAGGTAACGCCGAAGCACCCGGCACCTGGCGACCGATCACCGCCAGGGGGGCAACGACTTTGATCAAGCGGGTGGACTCCGGCAGGCGGTGGAGCGAGGAAGCACCGCTCACACTGTCGCGCCCATTGGCATCATGACCACAGACCACAGCCGGCTGCACGCTGAGTTCAACGCTTGCGGCCAGGAGATCATCGAAGAGGTGCTTCGCCTGCTTCTCACCTGCGAAACACCAGATGAGAGGGGGGCAGCGATGAGCGTATTCCTGAGCATCCGGGAAGAGCTGCGCTACCACGGCGCCCCGGCCCACGGGTGAGCTGGTAGCCTGTCCGCAGGGGTAGCCCGTCTGGGCCGCTTGGGGTTTCGCCCCTGCGAGGCGCCAGCCCTATCCCTCCAATTCACTGCCCCGCATGGCGGACCCTGCAGTGGGCATCGGGCATGGCCCAACAGATGCAGAGAGACCCCTGGCTTCGGCTGGGGGTTTCTTGTTGGCCCCTTGACTTGGCGAGGGTGGCCCATTTGAAACACCCGCCGAAACCCAGGCCACGACTGAAGTCTTGGCAGCACCAGCCAGCACCACCCGCCAATACTCCTGCGCAGCGCTTGCAAAGCTCCTGCCTAGGCATTAGGATTCTGGGCAAGCGGAACGGGAGGGCTACTACCCCTCTCCCGCCCCTGGCCCTGGCCAGCTCCACGTCGTATCGACCGGCCAAGGTTGCCGGAACTTTAGTGATCACTGAAATCGAGAGGCGCGACCGCTTGGCGGACAAGTGCCTTGACCTCTCGAAAGTCGCTCTGGAACAAGGCGACTTCGACAGCTTTCGGCGCCTCTTTCGCAGCTCCTATCGCCTACGGCTGGCCAACCTCGCCGCAATGCGGCTCGAGAGCCCCCAGGAGCTTGAACGGCAGCTAAGCGACGACTCTGCGATCACTCAATTCATCTGCGATGGGTTGAAATGCGGTGGTCGCAACCTGCTGGTCGAGTACGGCTTCGAGCCTCAGGTTCTGCTGCTTGAAGGCGACACAGCTCAACAGGAGGGCTTGGGCTGATGGCCACCCTCCACGAAAAGGAAGCCGCCCAGCAGGCGGAAGAGTGGCTTCGGTCACTCCCCCCAGAGATCCGCGCTCACACCGTCAGCACTCAGTCGCTGAAAGAGCACTGGATCACCAACAGCCCCAAGCAACTTGCAGTCACCTTTGTTGACTGCGTAAAGCAGCGGGCATGGGATGGCATCGCCTACATGCCCTCAGTCGAGAGCAAGCGGGAGGTCCGTCATTACTCCCCGCTCCAGTGGATGCGGGAGTGCATCGGTGCCGAACCTGACGAGCTAATGCGGACAGTGGCAGGCCACTTGCCCAACGCAGAGGAAGCGTCAGCTGCTGCGATCACCATGATCGAGCTTCTGCAGGAAGAAGAGCCGGCAACCCTCCGTGAGCTGTGCGTTGACTACCAGCACGGCGAGAGCAACATGCTCGGCTGGAACAGCCTCTTCAAGATGCTGCAGGAAGCCAACCCTGTGTGGTCCCAGGCCCAGGCGCAGCTGCAAGAGGCGGTGAAGTCAGAAAACAAAGGTGGCCGCCCACCGAAAGAGGAAACCGCACCACAGCGCGGTGCAGTTAAAGATCCCACTCTCAGCGCGGCTAACCGCTGCCCCAAGGACCGCAAGTCCCGTCTGATCCGCACGCTCACCAACCTCAAAGACAATGCCGATGAGTGCCAGAAGAAGGGCACGACGCCCGAAAAAGTCGCAACTGCTCTCACCCGTCTGGTGCGGGGCCTCACGCCTTCAGTCGAAGCTGCAAAGCGTGAAGCAGGCATCGCTGTTTCCACGAAACCTGCTGGCGGCCTTGGCATCCGTGGAAATGCTGCCGACGTAGCCAAACGGCTGATCAAAACAGTCGGGAAAGACGGTGCCAGGCGCATCGCTGAAGCCATCCTCGACTTACTGAAATGAGCAATTCGCGCTGCTTCGGCTCCTCGCAACGAATGGTGATCTACCTGCGGTCGGAAGGTAAATGCCGAATCTGCAGCACAGCTATTCAGCTCAGCACTTTTCACGCCGATCACATCGTCCCCTGGAGCAAAGGAGGTACGACAACGCTCAGCAACGCCCAAGCCCTTTGTCCTTCTTGCAATCTCTCTAAATCAGCAACCATGACCGTCCCTTACGCCAACCACATGCCCCCTGGATGGGAACTCCGCAAATGGCAGGAAGAGTTCATCAATCGCTTCTACGCCTCCGCTTTGCAGCAGGTAGCAAAACCCCCGGCAGAGATCCAAGCCTTCATCCTTCACGCTTTCCCCGGCGCTGGCAAGTCCTTAGCTCAGACCCTGGCAGCCCGCACACTGATAGAGCAGAACGTGATTGATCAGGTGATCATCTGCGTTCCCTCCAAGTTGCTTCGCAATCAAATGGAGGACGACGCCCGCCGCGTTGGGCTGTTCCTCAACCGTAAAAGGTTGGAGGTCAATCCCAACGAACAGGGGCTGGTAGTCACCTACGCCCAGATCGGCTACGTCGAGCAGGAATCCGGCCTGATGGTCAACGCAGAGCGCCTCCGCAAACTCTGCCAAGAAAAACGGACCATGGTGATCGGTGATGAAATGCACCACCTCGGGGAAGGCCGTAACTGGGGTGACGCTTTTGAGCTGGCCTTCTCTCAGCACAGCGTCGTGCGCCTGCTGACCAGCGGCACACCGTTTCGCAGTGACAGTCAGCGGCTGCCGTGGGTGCGCTACCGCCAGCGCAAGATTGACCTATCACCCCCAAACGCTTACAGCTACGGATACGGCGTATCGGTCTGGAATGACAAATACAGCGCGCTAGGCGACAAGGTTGTTAGGGATGTTGTGTTCCACCCATGGGACGGACAGGTTGTCTTCACCGTCAAGCGGCATGAGTTCGGCGCAGTCGTGGAGGAGCGCAGCTTCTCCCATCGGCTAACCGACAACATTGACGAGCTGTACCCCGACATAACCGACCCCGACACTGGCGCCAAGCTGGTAAACAACAAGGCGTTGCGGGCACAACTCAAAAGCAAGCGGCGTGAAGCCTGCATCGAATGTGGAACGGCCAGGCATCCCCATGGCACTGACTACGTTCGGGATCAGCTGATTGCCGCCAACGACAAGCTGACCGAGTGCCGCAGGGCGCACCCTTGGGCTGGGGGGCTGATCGTGTGCAATACCATCGTCCACGCTGATGCGGTTGCCCGTGCCTTAAAGCACTGGACCGGCGAGGATTCCGTTGTTGTCCACAGCGAATCAGGCAATGACGCAAGGGCCATTAAGGACTTCCGCGAAACCCGCACAGCTGCTCGGGTCAAATGGATTGTTTCAGTTGGCAAGATTAGCGAAGGTGTAGACATAAAGCACCTGCGAGTAGGTGTCTACTTCTCTGCTATTCAGGCGCCTCTGCGTTGGACCCAGATTCTGGGGCGGGTGTTACGGACAGAAGATGACCTGCCATGGGATCTGCAAACCGCCCACTTCTTTCAGTATGACGATGGCATCGAATCCATCGAAGGGGAGGACGGGGAGTTGATAGCCAGCAGCGCCAACATTAAGCTGTTTGCCGAATCCCTAATGGAAGAGCGTTGGGTAACGCTGGATTCTAAGCCGCCAACTCCCACGCCCCCAGGCCCTCGACGCCCTCCAGGGATACACGACAACTTCACTTACACCACCGTAGAAACGGATCAGGCTACCGGCGTCTGCACTGAGCAAATCTATGAAGGGGTGAGGCATAACAATGAAGAACTGAAGCTCTATAAAATCCTGGCCGCCCGACTCCGTATGCCTGAGGTGAAGATCGCGGCCCTTATTGAGAAGGGCGGTGAAGATGAATGGCGCCGCGCATTGGAGGCAGGTAAATGACTGAAGACAAGCGCACCCACTGCACTGTCACGATGACCTCAGACCTCTACCAGTCCGTGAAGGAAGCCTGCAAGGCAGCAGACCAACCGCTCACGGTCTGGTGCCGCGAGGCAATCAAGGCCCACCTGGCAAGACAAAAGGAAGAGGCCGATGTTTGACGACCTCCCCCTGTTTCGTTATCCCGTTGCCCCGCACAACGGGACTGACACCAGTCGGGAAGCTGCTGAGGCAATCAGGCCCGACCTGGGCCGCCTGCACCGCCTGGTGCTGGACACGATCGCTGAGGCGCCCGATGGGCTGACCTGCAAGGAGGTCGAGCTGATCACGGGGCTGTCGCATCAGACGGCCTCGGCTCGGCTGAATGAGCTGGCCAACTGCCAGCCGCCCCATGTTGAGCACAGGCTCGAGGAAGGGGGGAAGCGGTATCGGCGCCGGCCGACTGGGCCGCGGTCGTCGGGCCGGGTGTACTTCGCTTGCCTTGCGGTTGCGCCATACGCCCCCTGAGGGGTATACTCCTTTCAGACGCCACCCCTCCCGCAATGGCCAAGACCACCTTCACCGCCACCCTCCCCAACGGCGAGATCCTCAAGCGCACCACCGAGCGCACCTACACCCACGTCGTCGTCCGCGAAATGCGCTACGCCGATGGCACCGTGGCCTTCGTCTTCCCTGAGTGGGCCGGTCGCCCCGACCTGGCCCAGAAGAACGCCGCCAAGAACGAGAAGCAGCTTGCCCAGAACGTCGGGAAAGACCTCGGCGAATGGTTCAAGCGCTACGACGCCTACCGGGTTCACATGATCCCGGTCAACGCCTGACACTCACCGGGCCGCCGAAGCGGCCCTCACCCCGTTCCCTTCTCCAATGACCGCCACCAAAGTCACGCCCGGCACCGCCGTGGCGCCCACCATTCACGTCTACCTTCGCCCCGACCAGAGAGACACCCTTGTTCTCTGGGCCAACAGCGTCGGCGCAACGAACCAGTACCGCGCCCCCGGCACCAGCGAAATGGCCCGCCTCGCTCTCGACTTCATTGAGAGCGATCCCGCGCTGATCACCCGCTACCTCGGCTACTGCGCCCGCCGGCGGATGGACAACCAGCTCCGCGGCAGTCGCCGCCCCTGCTGATGCTCGAGCCCCTCCCCCTGGCCTTCGACGAAGACGCCCACCGCTACCAGTGGACACCCACCGGCGAGTGGTTGGCCTACTCCGTCACCCGCGTTAAGGCCATCGACATGACCGCAAAACAGCGATCAGCGCTCGACCGCACCAAGCACATCTGGGAGCCCCGCGGCAAGCACGTCCACGCCTGCCTCGAGCACTTCCTTCGCGGCGAGGCCCTGCTCGACCCTGGCGAGTACAACGACTGGGTGGGGCCGCTCCTGGATCACCCGATCTGGAAGCGTGTCGAACCCGTCGCCGTTGAACACCTGCTCTGCGACCTCAAGCACAGCATCGGTGGCTCCTGCGATGCCCTGGTGCGTGACAAGGCCAACGGCAACCTGCTGCTGCTGGATCTCAAGACCCAGAGCACCGAGCGGGCCAGCACCTACGACACCAGCGTCCAGCTGGGCGGCTACCTGTCCATGTTGATCGACCACTACCGGCTCAGCGTGTCTGAGTGCCTCACGGTCTGGTCCCGGCCCCACAAGACACTGGTGACAAGGGCCAAGCCTGACGACTGCCTGGGAGCCTGGGTCGATGCCCTCGACCTCTTCAAGCTCCGTCAGGAGTTCATCTGACCGTCTGACCTATCCCTGCCTAGGACTATGAGTGTTCACCCCCTGAGGCTCCTGGGCTTCTGCCTGGGCCTCTCCATCGCTGCCGTCGCCATCAATGCCACACCTCAGCCGGTTCACTCGCCTGCTCATCTGGGCGCTGCGTCACCGACCGGAGGTTCTGCGGTTCACGTTGGAAGTCATGCCACTGGACTCGGAACCGGCCCCTGATGACGACGACTGGATCAACGCTGACGACAACACCTTTCTGGATTCTCTCGACGACGATGACAAGCACTTCAGCCACTGCACCGACTACCTCGAGCACCTCTTCGGACTGCCAGCAGCCGATGACGGCAGTCGAGGCGGCATGGAAACTCCGCGACCTGAAGGAGGCACAGCGGGTGATTGAGGCCGAGATCGACGATCTCCTGGCCTTCCTGACCGAGCAGCACGAATCGGGCGCCATGGATGAGCTGACCTACGAGCCGGGCGTCTACGGGTTCCCCGGAATGATGCTGACCCGGAGCACCCGGAGAAGCTGGCAGTACAGCCCAGCGATCAAGAAGCTGCAGAAGCTCGAGCAGGAGAACGGCCTGGCCACGGCGAAGACCACTGAGTTCTGGACGGTGAAGCTGCTGTGAGCACGATCGACATTCGCGTGTATGGGTTGCCTGCCGCCCAGGGCAGCAAACGGCACCTGGGCCGCGGCGTCATGGTCGAGAGCAGCAAGCGGGTGAAGCCCTGGCGCTCTGACGTGGTGGCCGCCGCCCTGGCGGCCTACGACGGCCCCCTCATTGAGGGGGCTGTTTCCGTGTCGGTGGTGTTCCTGTTTGCGAGGCCGAAGGGTCACTTCGGGAAGAGGGGTCTGCTGCCAAGTGCGCCGCTGCATCTGACCAGCCAGGGTGCGGGTGATCTGGACAAGCTCTGCCGGAGCACGCTGGACGGGCTGTCAGCCGCGGCCGGAGGCTCCCTGCTGAGGGATGACAGCCAGGTGGTGACGCTGACGGCGAACAAGCGGTACTGCGTGGGGGAAGAGCGGCCTGGCGCGTTGATCTGCGTGATGCCCTGCGCTGCATAAGCGCTGCAGTCTGGGGGCTTGCTGTCCAGGGGGAGGCCAAACCCATACAGTGGGGTATACCCCTAGGCGATAACCGCAATGTCTACCCCATACGAGCCGATCCCAGAGAGGATCGCCTTCGGCAACCTGATGCGCCAATGGTTCAAGCGCAACGGCTGGCCGCAAGACGTTCCCCACCGCCTCGCCAAGTTCACCGGGGCCACCGGCCCATGGAACAGCCAGATCAGCACCGTCATGGCAGGCAAGCTCGACCCGAAACCTGCCTTCTTCGTCGCCCTCGGTCGCTTCAATCAAACCGTGGCCGAGCAGGACTTTCGCGGGGTCACTGACCGCCGCCTTGTCGATCAGCTGAAAGACGCCGAGCCGCTCTGCGATGACGCCGGCCGGGCTCTCACCGCGCCCGACTTCTTCTCTCTGTTCGTCGGCCTGGCGGACGCGCCCAGCCGATACGACGCCCCGGCCGTGATCAGCGACGAGGAAGCCAAGGCACGCAGCGAGCTTCAGCGCACGGGGTTTCAGAAGCGCGCTCAGGATCTGATGATCAGCCCCCGCGAGGCATGGGAGCAGCTCTCCCGATTCGCGGAGAACATGAGCGACGCGCAGCTGGCCAGGTTCAAGGATGTGCTCAGCGGCTGGGGCGACTGGAGCGGAGAGGAACTGACAGCGATGCCCGCCGATGGCGGCTGGTGTGAGCCGGGCGCCGCGCTGGATCGCTGGCTGTCAGAGCCTGGCAGCTGGGGCACCAGGGAGCTGGCGAGGGAAGCGAGCCGGGCGACGAAACAGCTCTGAGCAGCCGTTGCGCAGGCGTATGTAGTGGGGTATACTCTTGGGCATGGGGAGCGAACGCTGCCCCCTAGTACCTCTCGCCCAGACATGCAGTCATCAACCACACTCACGGAGCTGCCTAAGGCCCTCGCTGCTTTCCAGGCCGAGCATCACGCCGCCGGCCGCGACAGCAAAGGCAACTACGGCACCTACACCAGCCTCGCTGGCGCCCTCGCGGCAGTCAAGAACGCCTGCAAAGAAGGGCTCAGCCACAGCCAAACCCTTCACCCCCTAGGCGAAGACGTGGTTGTCCTTCGTACCACGCTCTTCCACGCCAGCGGCGAATACATCCTCAGCGATCTCCCGATTCCGCTCAAGGCCGAAGGTGGCCGCGGCAACTACTGGCAATCCCTCGGCTCAGCGCTGACCTACGCCCGCCGTTACACCCTGCTCGCCATCTACGGCCTGGCCGGCGATGACGACGACGCCGAAACCAGCGACCAGCCGGCACCGGCGGCGAAGCCTGCTGCCCCCGCCAAGCCTTCACCGGCGGCGAAGCCCGCTACCCCTGCGCAGGCAGTGCAGCACGTCACCGCACCGCCCAAGCAGATCGTTTGGATCGACGATGAGCGCCGCAAGGTCATCGTCGCGGCACTTCGCGCACACGAACAGAAAGACGAGTTCCTCGCCGCCTTCAAGGCTCAGTTCAAGATCGCCACCCCCAGGGTTGGCCCTGAGCAGATCCAGCTCCCAGAGCACGGCGACTTCCTCGAGGCCCTTCTGCAGCCGGCCGATGCTGCCTAATCGCAACCTCGCCCGCGCACGGGATGACCTTCAGCTCGCCGCCGAGCTGCTCACCGAACACTCCAACAGGCTCTTCTATGAACAGCGCTACCTCAGCTGGCGCGACGCCGAAATCAAGATTCAGGCGATCCGCCAACTCGTCAGTGGCATCGACGCCCTCCTGCCGCGTCCGCGTCTATCACTGCCTGGCGAGCCCCCTGGGCTTCCTCATGGATCACCAGCACGTTCTGATCGACGATCGCTCGCCCCTCTGGACAAGCGATCCAACCCTGAGCCTTCGCTTCCTGTCCTATGAGCCGGCAGCGCACCGCCTGAAGGTGCTCCAGTCGGTCATCCCTGATCTCGAGATCCGCCTTGTCTCGTTTCGCTATGCCTCGGGAGGCACATGGGTCGTCGCTGATGACTGAAGACGAAATCCACCACTACATCGACGCGGAATGGAAGCGCCAACGGCCTGAGCCTGGCTCTCCAGGTTACAAGAACCGCAATCACATCCAAGCAAAGCTCCCCGACGAGCTTTACCGCAAAGCCTGGGCCTACTGCAAACAGCACGGGCTCAGCTTCAACTCTCTCACCCGCACCCTCTACGAACGCTTCTTCTCCCAGAACCATGTCTGACTTTGTTCCTGCTCTGCCAATCGCCCTCAAGTGGAATGTTGGCGAAAACCGCTTCGATTCCGATGGCAAGAATCCCCTGGCGCTGAGTGTCTTCGTTCCCGCTGATTCAGCCTTTGCCCTTGCCCAGTACATCCTGAACTGCGCAGAAGAGCCTTCACTGCGCAAGAGCAGCAAGGTCTGGGATTACAAGAACAAGTGCGAAGTCGAAGTGGACGGCTTCTACATCAATGGCAAGGGCCGCGAAGGGCGTGACGGCAGCAGCTACGGCAACGTCAATCCGAAGTTCGTCGGCGCCACCGAAGAAGAGGCTCCCTTCTGATCCGATGCCAAACCCCAAGACTCCTGGGGCTGGCCCTGCAGCAGGGCGGGAGGGCGAACCGGCCCCCCGCCTGGGCGAGGGCATCAGCCGCACATCAGAGCCCAACACCAAGCTCTTCCGCCTTCGGGTTGAGTTCGCCTCCAGCTTGCCCCTGGTCGAAACGATCAGGGCTCGGACCCCGAAGCAGGCGCAGAAGTTCGCCCGCAATCGCTACCCCGGCGCAACAGTCGTCACCCTGCTGGTCGAACCGTCAAAGCGTCGCTTCCGCAATCGCGTCCTGGGCGAAGAGATCAACCCAGGGCAGCTCGTCTACTGCCCGCGCTGCCAACGCAGCCACCGTGTCATGGAGCCAACCGAAGACGGACAGCGACTGCTGTATGTCAAGTGTCAAGACCGGCTGAAGGTGATCGGGCTCGAGAACCGCTATCTCCCACAGGTGAATTGATGTGGCAATGACTGACGCCATCATGCTTACCAAGAACACAGACCAACTTCGCGAACAAGTAGCAGCTCACGTCGCTGCTGACTCCATCGCTCAAGGCGTTTACTGGGACGAAGGCAACAAACGCGGTTGCTTTATTGGATGCTTGGCGCACTCTAACGATCCAGAGATTAACGAACAAACCTATGGTTTGCCTATAATGGTGCAGCGTATTGCTGAGTCGATCTTTGAAGCGTTGCCTGACGATGAAGCCAAAGCGTTTTTTGCGGCATTGCCTGATGCAGTGAGCTGCGATGGCAAAGACTTAAGAAAAGTCGGCTGGCAGTTCTTGGCTGCTGAGCTGCGGGCACTGCCTGCGCAAACTGCTGAGATCCAGGTAGTTATTGATCCTGTTATTGCAGGTATAGATCTGCTTGCCAGTGGTCAGGAATGGGCTGATGCTGCTAATGCTGCTGCTACTGCTGCTGTTGCCGCTGCTGCTGCTGCTGTTGCTGCTGCTGCTGTTGCTGTTGCTACTGATGCTGCTAATGCTGCTGCTGCTGTTGCTACTGCTGCTGCTAATGCTGCTGCTGCTGCTGCTAATGCTGCTGCTTGGGCTGCTCGTGCTGCTGCTCGTCGTCGGCAACGTGACACTCTGCTGGCTTTGATTAGCCAAGCGCCAGTGCTGGAGGGTGGCAATGACTGACCGCGATCTGATCGAACGCCTGCTGTTCCTCGCTGAAACGGCTGTGGATCAGGCGCTGGATCTGAATTACGACGACCCCGATGATTACTTCATCTACCGCGAACTGCGGGAGCTGAAGGCTGCCGCCCTGGCCCAGCCCGAGCCGCAGGGGCCGACCGATGCGGAGTTGATAACGATGTGGGCGACAACTCGCTACATCGACCAGCCAGAAGGTGGGCTGGCCTACGGCCGCGCCGTACTTGCCCGCTGGGGCCGCCCCGCCATCGAGCCGGTGCCTGGGGTGGAGGGCGAATGAGGCACGAGCGCCTGAACCTCTCCCAGCACCAGTTCGTCGAGACCAGCAGGGACTTCAACGGGCGTTACTGGATTGCCTACTCCAGCGGCGCCAGCGTGTTCCTCAGGGAAGCGGCCGATCTGCGTCGCTTCCTCAAGATCAGCAAGGGTCTGCCTATGCGAGACAGGCTTGACGAGTGGCTGGCCGGCCTGGCCGCCGCCGATGCGGAGCGTGAAACCCGCCTTCGTGATCCACAAGAAGACTTGTCGGTCGCCGGTGAGCTACAAGCCACCGGCTTCGGGCCGGAGGCGTTTGATGAAGACCCGACCGCCAACACCAGAACCATCACCTAGAAGCCATGGCCGTCAACCGTTCAGGCCCGCCGTGCCCTGAGTGCAATTCACTCCTGACCGATGTAGACCGCACCACCCGGTCAAATGATGGTGGCTTCTACCGTCGCCGCGTCTGCCCCAGCTGCGGACACGCTTTCGCAACGATCCAACCGCCAGAGGCTGTGGTGGCGCCTGGGCAGGTTCGCTGGAGCAACAAGCGAGCAGTTGCAATCGACTGGCAGCGCCTGTTCCGGCTTCCTACGCCTCAGCACCCGTAGGCTGTGGCCATGACGACCAAGCAGGCACTGCTCGCCATCGCTGCTCGAGCCCTAGCGCAACGTGACGCTCAGGCTCTCCAGGCCGCCGGGCCACACGATCGCCTTCACGAACTCAATCACGATCGGCCGCAGCTCCTCGTCTGTGGCCATCGCCAGGGTGGCAGGGTCCGCGAA
>Ga0164292_10002175_pt1 | contig 16013 bp, 13 predicted proteins | sample GEODES117metaG_FD_111486 | JGI IMG/M metagenome (GOLD analysis project Ga0164292, IMG submission 111486) | Eutrophic lake water microbial communities from Lake Mendota, Wisconsin, USA - GEODES117 metaG | ecosystem: Environmental > Aquatic > Freshwater > Lake | place: USA: Lake Mendota...
CGAACTGCGCATCATCAACAACCACTGTCCGTTCGGCGACGTCGCGCTCGAACACCCCGTCATCTGTGCGGTCGATCGCGGAATGGTGAAGGGAATGCTCTCGGCGTTGTACGGCGAGACGTCACCCGAGATCTCCGCGTCGCTCCCCCAGGGCGACGGCTTCTGCGCCACGACTTTCTGACGGTCGTTCCGGAGGTATTCGTTTCCGGACGTTGTTCGCGGCGGGTGTGTCAGTCGTCGGTGAAACGCTGTTCGCGGAACGGATCTCCGTACATGTGGTAGCCGTTGCGCTCCCAGAACCCGGCGATGTCGTACTGCAACAGTTCGATTCCGCGCAACCACTTCGCCGACTTCCAGAAGTACAACTGCGGCAGCACCATGCGCACCGGTCCGCCGTGGATCGGGTCGAGGTCTTCACCGTCGTACGCGTACGCGACGAGGGAGTCGTCGCGCATGACGTCGGCCAGCGGAACGTTCGTCGTGTAACCGAACTCGGCATGCTCGAGAACGTGGGTTGCCGTCGATCGCACCCCGGCGCGGGCGAGGAGGTCGCGCACACGGACGCCGGTCCACTCCATGTCGAACTTCGACCACTTCGTCACACAGTGGATGTCGACGGTCACCGTCGTCGCCGGCATCGAGCGCAGCTCGTCGTACGTGACGACGAACGGCTTATCGACGTCACCACCGATGGTGAGCGACCATTCTCCCGGGCCGTACTCGGGAACGTCGCCGACGTGGAGAACCGGGTAACGATCGGTGAGGTACTGACCCGGAGGCAGACGCGAGGGATCGAAACCGCGTCGTACGACTTCATCGCGGTTGCGCTCGAAGAATCCCACGCGCACAGTGTGCCACCGGACGGAATCCACCGCGTTTCCGAGCCCCGAATCGTTCATCTTGCCCGTGTAGGTTGCCGCGGTGCCTTTGCTCGTCATCCGTCATGCCCACGCCGGAAGTCGCGCCGAATGGGACGGCAACGACGACCTGCGGCCGCTGTCGCAGCGCGGCATCGACCAGGCACGCAACATCGCACGACGTTTCGGCGACGTGCCGCTCGCGCGCATCGTGTCGAGTCCCGCGGTGCGCTGCCGACAGACCGTCGCACCGCTCGCCGATGCGCGCGGCGTCGACGTCACCGTCGATGCGCGACTCGCCGAGTTCGTCGATTCGGTGCGCATCGATCCCGTCCTCGATGTCATCGACTCGCTGCCCGACGACGCCGCGATCTGCAGTCATGGCGACGTCATTCCCGAGCTCATTGCCGCACTCGAGCGCCGCGGAATGGTCATTGCATCCGAGCCGTGCTGGCGCAAGGGTTCCGTGTGGGTGCTCGACCGGATGAACGGGGCGTGGTCGCGGGCGATCGCCGTTGCGCCACCCGATCCGTCCTGACGGCATCTACTCGGTATCTGCCCAGTCGCCGACCCCTTCGGCGACGTGCCAGTTCAGTCGCCGACTTCTTCGGCGACGTGCCAGTTCAGTCGCCGACTTCTTCGGCGACGTGCCAGTTCAGTCGCCGACTTCTTCGGCGACTGTTTCGCGCAGCGACGTGACGAGGCCGCGCACTTCCGCCGGCGGTGAGCTCGCGAGGCAACGATCGAGGAACTCGAGTGCGGCCGGCGCATCACCGCCGTCGCGATAGACGACGACACCGAGGAAACACACCGCGTCGGCGTACGACGGATCGAGTTCGATCGCCCGACCGAACGCCGCCACCGCGGCCTGGTACGCCTGCGTGCGCAGCGCCTCGTCGAAGTTGCGCGCCGAGAGGCTGACCAGCCACGCGCGGTACGTGATCGCCTCGACGTTGTCGGGGTCGATCTCGAGCACCCGGCCGTACAACTCGATCGCCGCACCGACATCGCCGGCACCGAGCGCACGGGCCTGCGACAGCAGCGTTGCCGTGCTGTCGGCGATGCCGCCGCTGAGCGTCTGACCGGGGAGTCGCTGACCCGATTCGCGCGCCACCCACCATCCGGCCGCCGATGCAACGACGATGACCGATCCGACGACGGCGAACGTCATCCATCGCGGTACACGACGTGCACTGCTCGTCGTGTCCGGTTGTCGCCGCCACCGCACGAAGGCGAATGCGAGACCGGCGGCGAGTGCAACCGCGACGGCAACGGGAAGCGCCCACACGAGCGCATCGAAACCCGTCGCCCGCGGGACGAGGAGAACCTCCCCACCGAAGCGCGACACGATGAATGCGACGATGTCGTCGTCGCTGCGCTGACCGTCGATCACCTGCCGGGCGATCTCGGCTCGGATCGACTGCGCCGCCGTCGCGCGTGACGCCGAGATGCTCTCGCCGGCGCACGTGGGGCACGCAATGCGCCGGCCGATCTGTTCGATCCGCTCCTGTTGTGACAACGGTCCGCGGTCGCGCGTGCCGCCGACGACGACGAGCAGGAATGCGGCAACGAGCATGAACGCCCACGCCGGCCACGACGAGATGATCCGTCGCGGACGCGCCACCGAACGGGTCACCGGGCACCGCGCAAGGCATCGAGGCGCGCTTCGAGGTCGCCGGATTCGACGGCACCGAGGATGCGCAGTCGCACGAAGCCGTTCGGATCGATGACCCATGTCTCGGGCACCTTCGCAACGCCGAAGGCAACGGCGATTGCGCCGTCGTCGTCGTGCAGTCGCGGCCAGTCACCGCCGCGTCGGGCGAAGAAGTCTTCGACTGTCTGCGTCGAATCGTCGTTGATCACCGAGTAGAACTCGGCGCCGTCGGCGCGCCGGGTTTCACGCTCGACGAACGACACGAGTGCGGGATGCTCCGCGATGCACGGCACGCACGTGGAATTGAAGAAGTTGAGCACGACCCACGATCCCTTGCGCCGGGCGAGATCGAACGAATCGCCCCCCGTCGTCGTCGTGACGACGGCGGGTGCCGGTTGACCGAGCAACGGCGAGCGTGCGGTCGAGTCGTCGCGACCGGCAGTCGCAAGGACCCACACCACGGCGGCGAGGAAAACGAGAGTTGCACCGATGGCAACGACCCGACGGCGCGGCGATACGACCGGTGCGGTCATCGCACCACCGTCGCAGCCGTCGCCTCATCCCGGTCACCGCCGACCGTGACCGGTACATCGCTGTCGTTTTCAGGGACGATGTTGGTGTCCGGACCCTCGAGATTGACGATCGAGTCGCGGACGCTGTTCGCATCGCGACGTCGCGACGGCAGGGCGGCGAGCACCGTTCCGGCCGCCATGACGAACGTGCCGATCCAGAGCCACATGATGAGCGGCTTGATGAACACCTTGATCCGTGCGGCACCCGAAGCGGGGCGCACCGGTGGCTCGACCGTGAGATAAATGTCGTGCGTGAGCGTCGAGCGCACCGACGGCGTACCGACGTTCATGCCGATGTTCGTGAACCGCGTGATCGACGGTTCGTATGCCCGGCCACCGTCGACCTTCACCGCGGCGCGCACCGAGATGCTCCGTGCGTCGCGCACCTCGTAGATGTCGACGAGTTCGAACGTGTGCCCGGCGAACTCGACCGGCCTGTTGAGCACGAGGTCGAGTTCCTGGCTGCGCGTGAAACCGTTCGATGCGGCGAGCGCGATGCAGATGAAGATGACGCCGAGGTGCACGACCATTCCGCCGTTTGCCCGACCGACGAAGCCGCGCACGCGTTGCGTGCGCACGGCGAGCACGAGGTGCCGCACGGTCGTCGCGATGGCGAACCCGCCGAGCCCGAACGCGAGCATCGGAGCCCATCCGGCTGCACCGAGCGCGAGAGCGAGCACGAGTGACGCGACACCGCACCACGCAGGGATCGCGAGACGGGTCGGCATGACGGACGCTCCGCTGCGCCGCCACGGCAGCACGGGCGCCACTGCCATGAGGAAGAGCATGACGAGACCGATCGGAACGCTGAGACGGTCGAAGAACGGCTCGCCGACGACGATCTGGCGTGACTGCAGCGCCTCGACGATGAGCGGGAAGACGGTGCCGAGCAGCACGACGAAGGCGAACACGGCAAAGAGCACGTTGTTCACGAGGAATGCCCCCTCGCGTGACAGAGGTGACTCGATCGGCCCGTTCGAACGCAGTGCATCGGCGCGCAGGAAGACGAGAACGACGGACACGACCACGATGACGGCGAACATCGCGAGCAACCACCCACCGATGTCGCTCTCGGAGAATGCATGCACGCTGTTGAGCACACCGGATCGGGTGAGGAAGGTGCCGAGGATCGTGAGACTGAAGGTGGCGACGAGCAGCGACACGTTCCACACGCGCAGAATTCCGCGTCGCTCCTGCACCATCACCGAGTGCAGGTACGCGGTGCCGGTGATCCACGGGAGCAACGACGCGTTCTCGACGGGGTCCCATGCCCACACTCCGCTCCAGCCGAGCACTTCGTAGCTCCACCATCCGCCGAGTGCGATTCCGAACGTGAGGAATCCCCACGCACTGAGGGTCCAACGACGCGTGGCGGCGAGCCAACCGTCACCGACGCGGCCGACGATGAGTGCGGCGAGGGCGAACGCGAACGGCACCGTCATTCCGACGTATCCGAGGTACAGGATCGGCGGATGGAACATGACGAGGATGTGGTTCTGCAGCAACGGATTCGGTCCCGGTCCGTCGGTGACCCCGGGGTCGCCGAGCGCGAACGGATTCGCCGGGCCGAACGAGAGGAGGAAGAAGAACGCGAGAGTCGCGAACATGATCGCCATCGCCCATCCGACGAGCGGATCGGTCATCTTTCGCCGCATCCACCACCCCGCCCCCGCGACGTAGCCGGCGAGGATGAGCACCCACATGAGAATCGAACCTTCGAGCGCGCTCCACACCGCGGCGAAGTTGTACAGCGCGGGCGTCGACGTCGATCCGACCTGTTGCACGTAAGCGAGCGAGAAGTCGCGCGTGATCATCGCGTATTCCATCACCGCGAATGCCCCGACGGCACACGCAACCGCAACCACCGCGAAGCGCGGAACGAGCCGCAGCGTGCGCTCGTCGGCGCGTCGAGCACCGACCGCCGCGGCGAAGGTGCCGAAGAACGCAGCGATGAATCCGACGAGCAACAGCCCGCGACCGAGGGGCGAGCTCAGCCCTGCTGCGAGCATGCTGCCGATTCCATCTCGGAGGTGGCGATGCGCTCTGCATTCTGCGCCTCGTACTCGTTCGAGTGGCGCACCTCGATGCGGGTGGCAAGGAAGTCACCGTCGACGATGCGTCCGTGGGCGACGACGGGGATGCACTCCTGGAAAACCCCGCCCGGATCACCCTCGTAATCGACGGCGAGTCGGGAACCGTTGAACTCGAGGACGAACGTCGTGAATCCGGCACGCTTGTCGAGCGATCCTTCCTCGACGTTGCCCTGCACGCGCAGACGGCGCGACTCGTCGCAGCCGTCGCGCACACCGATCTCGTCGACGTTGCAGTAGTAGTCGATCGCAGAGCCGAGGAACTGGGCGACGACGATGCCGCCACCGACGAACGCCGCGGCGAGCACGAGCAACGGAAGGATCCGGCGCCGCTTGCGTCCGGCGCCGACGGCGGGACGCGGAGTGAGATCGGCCGGCGGGTTGGTCGGCTCGTTCACAGCCACGGCTTGTCCCGACCGGGGTTGGTACGCGACAGCGATCGCCCCCGACGCACGGTGACCACCGCGAAGAGCGCCATCGATCCGAGGGTGAGCACGTAACTCAGTGCGATGAAGCCCACGTCCTTCATGATGCGTCTTTCATGACGGGACCGCCTCGGCCCGACGCTCGGCGAGCGCGACGTCGAGGCCCGACGTGAGACGCAGATCTTCCATCGCCGCAACGCGCTGACGGTGAACGACGAACCATGCGAATGCGGCACTGAACGCAATGACACCGCTGAACAGCGTGAACAACATGAGTCCGTCGAGACGAACGTCGCCGTCGGTGTTCAACACGCTCGCTTCCTGGTGCAGCGAGCGCCACAGCACGACACTGAAGTGCACGAGCGGAATCTCGAGCACCGCGAGCAGGGCGAGAATCGCGGAACGTCGTGCGCGCTGACGGGGCGTTCCGTCGAGTCGGCGAATGGCGAGATATCCGACGTAGGTGACGAAGAGGAACGCCGTCGTCGTCAGTCGCGGATCCCACTGCCAGAAAGTCCCCCATGTGAGTCGACCCCACAAGCTGCCGGTGACAAGGGTGATCGCCATGAACAAGACGCCGACCTCCGCCGACGCACCGGCGACGCGGTCGAAGCCGAGCGAGCGGTGCCGGCGAAAGAGCGAGATGGCGGAAGCGACGGCGGTGGTGACGAATGCGAGATAGGCGATCCATGCGCTCGGCACGTGGACGTACATGATCCGCACCGACTCCAACTGCACGACGTCGGCTGGCGTGAGGAACAAACCGCTGACGACGACCCACGCCATGAGTACGAGGGCGACGGTGCCGAGGACGCGGGTCGCCGTCGTGCTCGTCGAACGGGAGGTGGTGGGGGTGGTGATCGTCGTCATGAGTCGCTGTCGAGCAGAGGACCGAAGCTCACCGCACCGGCGACCGCGAAGGCCGCAACGAACACGGCCAGTAACCCGACCCATGCCCACGCGGTCGTCGCATCGATCGCATCGCCGCCGAATGCCGATTCCGTGGCGCGCGATGCCCCGATGAGCACCGGTGCCGTCACCGGCATGAGCAGCAGCGGCAGCAACGTGTCGCGTCCGCTCGTCCCGGAGACGAGTCCGCCATAGAGAGTACCGACGAGGCCGATTCCGCACGAACCGAGCAGTGCAGTGGTGACCAAGAGCACGAGTGCGGAGGGCTCGACGTTCACCCCGTAGAGCACGACGGCACCGGCCACGAGGATGACGACGAGGGTGAGCAACTGCACAATCAAGGCGGCGGCCTTTCCGAGGAACAGCGCGGTGCCGTCGACACCGAGGGTCTTCAGCACGTCGAGCGCACCGTCACGGCGCTCGAGCTCGAAACTGCGCTGCACGATGACGAGCGCCGAGAAGAGAGTGGTCATCCATACGAGTCCGGCACCGGCACGGAGAACGAGCGGCTCGCTGTCGAGTGCAATGGCGAACAGCACGAGCACGAGCACCGCGAACGGAACGACCCGCGTGAGCAACGCCCTGCTGCGCCACTCGATGAGCAGATCCTTGCGGAACACCGCGGTCGCCGTTCGACGAATCACTGCCCCGCACCTTTGCGCAATGACGAATCACTCGTGACACAACCGGATTCGATGCGCACGATGCGCGGTCGGAGGGTGCCGAGTCGATCGAGGTCGTGCGAAGCGAACATGATCGTCGCACCGCTGCGGCTCGCGGCGAGCAGCGTGTCGTCGAGCTCACGTCGCGCCGTTGCATCGAGCCCGGCGTGCGGCTCGTCGAGCAACCACAGTCCGGCGCGGCGCACGACGAGGTTGGCCAACGCGCAGCGCCTGCGCTGCCCCGCCGAGAGTCGCGCGACGGGAACGTCGGCGAGACGACCGCCGAGACCGAGGCGATGCAATGCGGCGTCGACCTCGTCACGCGATGCACCGACGAGCGCGGCATGAAAGGCGACGTTCTCGCGCGTCGTCAGTTCCCCGTACAGACCGTTCGCGTGGCCGAGGAAGCCGACCCGCGACCGCACCTCGTCGCGCTGTTCGGCGACGTCGAGACCGAACACCCGCGCCGACCCGCGCACCGGTGCAACGAGACCGGCGCAGAGGCGCAACAGAGTCGTCTTGCCCGCACCGTTGGGCCCGGCGAGTACGACGATGTCGCCCTCTCGAACCGCGATCGTCGCACCGGCAAGAGCGGGAAAACCGGCCATCGTGACGACGGCGTCCCGGACGTCCACCACAAGGTCGGGCACCTCGCCAGCCTACGGATGCCGTGTCTGTGCCCGTGCACGTGGCTGCACACGTGCGCGAGTCTGCATCAGCGCCGGTGCCGGCGATCGCGTTGCGATTCTTCGCGGTGCTCGTCGCTGCGTTCGCCGCCGTGCACACGCACACTTCTAGAGTCGGAAGCACCGTATGAACGCGCACGACCCGGTCCTCGCTCGCCGCGCAGTCATCGCGCGATGGAATCGACTCGCGCAACGTCTCGGTTACGGCGCGTACGCCGTGTCATCGATTGCCTTCGGAGTCGGATTCGCCGTCGACGATCCGTCACTCGCGCACGGAATCAGTGCCGCGACACTCGTCATCGGATCGGTCATCCTCGCCCCCGCCATCGTCATCGGTTACGGCATCAAGGCCGCCGACCGCCACGACCGCGAGTTGGCAGCTCAGTCGCGTAGCGACACGCCGCGATAACCGTCGACGAACCCCCGCGCCAGCAACGCATCGACGATCGGCACGACGTCGGCCGGACGGCTCGCCGTATCGAGCGGCGTCGAGTTGATGCGCCGGATCGTGAGACGTCCGACGCGCCCCTGCTTCGGCAGGTCGCACAATGCATCGATCCACGTCGTGTCGTCGAGTGCGCGGGGAAAAGTGACCAGATGGCCGCCGCGAACGTCGCACCAAATGAGCGCCTCACCGTTGGCGATGACGACGAGTGCGCCTGCTTGTCGTTGTGCGCGGCCCGTTGACTCGGGCCAGTCGACGGCGGCACCGAACGGTTGTGCCGGATCGGTCGCGGCAAGTGCGACGACCCGGTCGCGCACGTCGGTTGCGCGGAGACGATCGACCGCACCGGGAACGGCGAACTGCGCGGCACCGAGTCCGTCGACGAAGTAGCCGCGGCGCACTTCGCCGCGTTCCTCCAACCGACGCAACACGGCGTACACGCCGGCGAATCCACCCTTCAATCCTTCGGCGAGCACCGCTTCCCGGGTGACGATTCCGTGCCGCTCGAGCAACTGCGCGGCGGCGGCGTGCATGACTTCGGTGTGCATGACATCGGTGTGCATGACATCGCCGGTCGACGGATCGCCACCGAGTGCATCGGCGACGAGGCTCCAGCGTCCGCTCGCGGTCGGCGGAACGCTGCGTGCGGTGAGTGATGCCGCGCGCCGGGGCCTCATGACGTACGCCGACGTGCGACGCGCGGCGCGACGGTACGCACCCGACGTCGCGGGTCCACCGCGGCGCGATGCACCGGGACCTCCCGCGAGCATCGCCCGCACCGGTGCGAGTGAATCGTTCGTCACCTCGCCCGCCCACACGAGATCCCACAATGCAGCGAGGACTTCGCTGTCGGTGTAGCCGGTGACCCGCGCGCGCAACGCACCCCAGAAACTCGCGCCGTGACCGTGCAACGCTGCGCGCAACGCAGCGTGCACCTCGCCACCGGGCGCCTCCGGAGGTTCGTACGCCGCAAGAACGAGCGGCGCCTGGTCGGCCCACACGAGTCTGATGCGACCGTCGCGTGCGCCGATCGATCCGGCGCCCACCCACATGAGCTCACCCGATGTGCACAACTCGTCGAGCATCGACGGTCGGTAGCCCCGCACGCGAGCCGCGAGCACGTCGTCGTCGAGTCCCGACGCGACGAGTGACGCTCCCTGCAGACGTCCGATCGCGTCGACGAGCGCGTCCGTGCCGGAGCGGTCGTCGTCGATGCCGTGCCATTCGACCGTGAAACGCGTGAACACCGAACGATCGACGGGTTCGATCTCCTTGCGCAATATCGCCAGCGACCGGCGACGAACCATGCGCAACACGTCGACATCGCACCACTCGCGATCGGTTCCCTGCGGACGGAACTCACCGCGCACGACGCGCCCGCTCGACTCGAGTTCGTTGAGCGCATCGGCGAGTCGCTCGAGCGGCACCGCCCAGCGCTGCGCGACGTCGGCCGTCGTGAACGGTCCGTGCGTGCGTGCGAATCGTGCGACGAGTTCGACGAGCGCGCGGGGCACGGGATCGGTGAACGCCTGCGGCAAACCGAGCGGCAGCGCACAACCGAAGGCGTCGCGGTACCGCCCCGCATCTTCCGCAGTGATCCACCGCGACTCGCCCCCGACGACGACCCCGATGGCACGCCGCGACGCGCGAAGCTCGGCGACGAGCGGCGTGACATCGTCGGTACAGCGCAGTGCGAGCTCGGTCGCCGATGCGTCACCGATGCGACGCAGCACGTCGTGCAACTCGTCGGCGGTGCGGGCCCGCTTCACACCTGCGACGCACTGCAGCTCGGCCTCGACGGTTGCAATGGCATCGGCGCTGAGCAGTTCGCGCAATTCCTCGGCACCGAGCAGGTCGTCGAGCAGGTCACGGTCGAGCGCAAGAGCCGCGGCACGACGCTCGGCGAGCGGTGCGTCGCCCTCGTACATGTACGCGGCGATCCATGAGAAGAGGAGGTTCTGGGCGAACGGCGAGGCCTTGGGCGTGTCGACGGCAACGGTGCGAATCGAACGACTGCGGATGCGGGTGAGGACGTCGCGCAGCGCCGGGAGATTGAAGACGTCCTGCAGACACTCGCGACTCGTCTCGAGGAGGATGGGGAACGTTGGATACTTCGCCGCCACGGCCAACAAATCGGCTGCGCGCTGCCGCTGCTGCCACAGCGGCGTTCGCTGATTCGGGCGACGGCGCGGCAGCAACAATGCCCGTGCCGCGCACTCGCGGAACCGGGCCGCAAACAGCGCCGTCGACGGCACCGCGTCGATGATGCGGCCGGCGACGTCGTCGGGATCGGGGAACAGTTCGTCGACGGGCACGTTGTCGACCGCCTCGGGTAATCGCAGCACGATGCCGTCGTCACTCCACATCGTTTCCACCGTCATGCCGAGGCGCTCCTCGAGACGGCGCTCGATGGCGAGCGCCCACGGTGCGTGCACGGCGGTGCCGTACGGCGAGTGGATGCACACCCGCCAGTCGCCGATCTCGTCGCGGAATCGCTCGACGACGATGGTCGCATCGTCGGGCACGACACCGGTCGACTCGGCCTGCTCGCCGACGTAATCGATGAGGTTGCGCGCGGCGAGATCGTCGAGGCCGTGATGCGCGCGCAGGTGCGCAACGGTTGCATCCCCGTCGCGCACCATCCGGTCGCGCACGTCGCGGAGGAACTCGCCCATCGCACCGGCGAGTTCGACCGAACGACCCAACTGATCGCCGTGCCAGAACGGCATCTTGCCCGGCTGACCCGGTGCAGGAGTGACGATGACGCGGTCGAAGGACACGTCCTCGATGCGCCACGTCGACGCGCCGAGCACGAAGGTTTCGCCCACACGGGACTCGTACACCATTTCTTCGTCGAGTTCGCCGACGCGCACACCGTCGGGGAGGAACACGCCGAACAACCCGCGGTCGGGAATGGTTCCGCCGTTCGTCACCGCGAGCCGTTGCGCTCCGTCACGGGCGCGCAACGTATTGGCGACGCGGTCCCACACGATGCGCGGCCGCAACTCGGAGAACTCCTCGCTCGGGTACCGTCCGGCGAGCAGGTCGAGCACCGCCGCGAACAACTCGTCGCTCAATTCGGCGAAGTTCGCACACCGTCGCACCATGGTGGCGACGTCGCCGACCGCGATGCCCGGGTTCACGGCGACCTCGGCGACCATCTGCTGCGCGAGGACGTCGAGCGGGTTGCGCAGGTAGCGAGTGGCCTCGATGCGCGCATCGAGCATCGCGCGCACGACCACCGCCGTCTCGACGAGGTCGTGACGGTGCTTCGGAAACACCTTTCCCCTGCTCGCTGCACCGACGGCGTGACCGGCGCGACCGATGCGCTGCAGTCCGCGACTCACCGAACCGGGCGACTCGACCTGGATGACGAGGTCGACCGCCCCCATGTCGATGCCGAGCTCGAGGCTGCTGGTGGCGACGATGGCTTTGAGTTCGCCGCGCTTCAGGCGGTCTTCGATGAGGATGCGCTGCTCGCGGGCGAGCGATCCGTGGTGCGCGCGCACCAGCTCGTGCTCGAGACCGGCGAGCTCGTTGAGCTGTGCAGCGAGCCGCTCGGCCTGCCGTCGTGCGTTGCAGAAGATGATCGTGCTCGTGTGTTCGTTGATGAGCTCGAGCAGTCGCGGGTACACGCTCGGCCAGATGCTCACACGCCGCGGCACGAGGGCCGCGGTGGCGGGTCCGCTGCGCAACTCGTTCGTGGCGGTACCGATGGCCGCCATGTCGTCGACGGGCACCACGACCTCGACGTCGAGTGTCTTGCGCGCACCGGCATCGACGATGGAGACGGGTCGCGGACCCGACTCTCCGCACCCGCCGAGGAATCGCGCCACCTCCTCGAGCGGCCGCTGCGTCGCGGACAAACCGATTCGTTGCGGTGGCGTGGCGGTGACACGTTCGAGTCGCTCGAGCGACAACATGAGGTGTGCACCGCGCTTGCCCGCAGCGAGCGCATGGATCTCGTCGATGATGATCGTGTCGACGTTGGCGAGCGTGGCGCGAGCCGACGACGTGAGCATCAGATACAAGCTCTCGGGTGTCGTGATGAGGATGTCGGGCGGGTTTCTGATGAGTCGCTGCCGTTCGCGCGACGGCGTGTCGCCGGTACGCAGACCGACCGTCGGCTCGTGCACGGTGACACCCAGCCGCTCGGCGGCGAGACGGCTGCCGAGCAACGGTGCGCGCAGGTTCTTTTCGACGTCGAAGGCGAGAGCCCGCAACGGCGACACGTACAACACCCGCGTGCGGCGGTCGTCCGCCGGGAGCGGCTCGGTCATCATGCGATCGATCGCGACGAGGAATGCAGCCAACGTCTTGCCGCTTCCCGTCGGCGCACTGATGAGCGTGTGACGTCGCTCGAGGATCTGCGCGAAGCCCTCGCTCTGTGCCGCGGTCGGAGCGATGAACGTCGTACCGAACCACTCGCGCACGGCCGGCGAGAGTCGATCGAGCACGCCCGCCGTGGTCATGGGCGAACAGTATCCGCAGGTTGTGCGACGGGTACGAAGCGTGCACGATGACGCAGGTACCCTGATCGCCATGGCTCACCCGGGCGAGCATCATCCGGCATTCGAGGAGTACTGCGAGTGCATGTTCGAGATGCGCGAAGAGAATGCCGAAATCATCCAGGTGCGACTCGCCGAACGGCTCGGGGTGTCGCGCGCATCCGTCTCGGAAATGGTGAAGAGGATGGAATCCGAGGGTCTCGTCAGCAACGACAATGCGACCCTCGCCCTCACCGCGGCCGGTGAGAAGCTGGCGCAGCGGGTCGTGCGCCGTCACCGCCTCGCCGAGCGATTCCTCACCGACATGCTCGGACTCGATTGGGGTCGCGCCCACCACGAAGCGTGCAAGTGGGAACACATCATCAGTGACGACGTCGAAGCGGCCCTGTCCCGTGTGCTCGGCAATCCCGCCACATGCCCGCACGGCAACCCGATTCCCGGATCCGAGCACTCAACCGTCGCTCTCACCCCGCTCGGCAACGTCGAGATTGGCGGCAACTTCGTCGTCGAGCGCATTCCCGAGATCCTCGAAGAAAAAGACGGGCTCCTCGACTTCCTGCAACGCAACGACGTCGTCCCCGGACGTCGCGGCACCGTGCTCGAACGGATGCCTAACGGTCGCGCCCGCATCCGCCTCGCCGACCGCACGGCGAGCAGCAACGATGGAACCATCGGTGTCGTCGAACTCGACGAACTCACGAGCGACCGCCTGCTCGTCACGCGCTGAGGCCGTAATGCGATTGTCTACCCGAGCCACGGTCGTGTTCATTGGCGTGATGCTCGCCGCGACACTCACCGGTTGCGCCACCACCGTCATCGAGGAACCGACGGCCGCCGACGTGACGACGACGACCGTTGCCGTTCTCGACATCGAATCTGCGTCGCTGCGCGAGCTCGGTGGTGTGCTCGCCGAGCGGGTCGACGCACTCAGCGCGGCGACGTTCGCCGGCGACAAGACGCTTGCACGATCGGTGCTCGCCGACATCGACACCGTATGGACGGCACTGAGTGACGGCATCCGCGCCGAGCTGCCGATGCTCGCCGACCAACTTCTCTACGACTTCGAACGCGTCATCGCGCTGTGCCGCACGTCGGTCGAACGCAATCGACCGGCCGATGCCGACAAGGCGCTGCGCTTCCTGCCGCTCGCGCTCGCGTCACTTCCCGGCTGACGCACCGCCGAGCATCGCCGCGGGCAGGTCGCTCGCATGTACGACGCTGAGTCGCTGCGTGGCACGCGTGAGCGCCACGTACAAACCCCGCAGACCGATGTCGCGCGTGCGCACGATGGCTGCAGGTTCGACGACGACGATGGCATCGAGTTCGAGACCCTTCGCCACCCCGACGGGAACGAGCGTCACCCGCTCTTCGAGACCGCGCGACGTCGCGCGACCGAAGGACACACCGGAGTCGCGCAGTGCGTCGGCGACGACTTCGAGCAGCTCGTCGGGACACACGATGCCGACACGACCGCCCGGTACCTCGTCGGCTGTGAGACGCACTTCGGCGACGACCGCTCCGGCGAGTGCGCCCGGCTCGGCGGCGCGAATCATGCGCGGCGCAGAATCACCTTCGCGCACGGCCGTCGGCACGATGGCCGTCGGCAACGCCGCTTTCACGACTCCCGCGGCGAGGTCCATGATCTGACGCGGGATGCGGTACCCCACGGTGAGATCGACGATCTTCGCGTCCTTCTTCGGACTGAGCACGCGGACGAGTTCGGACCAGTCGTTCGGCGCGAAGGGTCCGGTCGCCTGGGCGAGGTCGCCGACGACCGTCATTGCACCGTTCAACGAACGTCGCGCCACCATGCGCAGTTGCATCGGCGTGAGATCCTGCGCCTCGTCGACGATGATGTGTCCGAACGTGGCGATGTCGTCGGCTTCGTCGAGAACGCCGCCGCGGCGCGGACGCGGCCCGAGCAGATCGCGCACCTCGTCGAGCAGCGCGACGTCGGCATCGGAGAACGTCGCAGCGGCGAGTGACTCGGCGCGGGGCCGGTGCAACGACAGCGCATCTGTCTCGTCGAAGATGCCCTCGGCTGCGGAGCGCAAGAGTGCCTTCGAGCCGAAGAGATCGTGCAGCAACTCGGCAGGTGCGAGCGACGGCCAGATGCGGAACATCAGTGCCCTGAACTCGGGGATCTGGCGCAGACCGTCGCGTGCCTCGGCGAGATCGAAGGTGCCGTCACCGACCTTGCCCATCATCGTCGCGATGACCTCACCTTCGACTGCGCGGCACAACGCGTTGTGTCGTCCGCCGCGCTTGCGCGCCTGACGGATGATCCGTGCCGATTCCTGCGGTGTGAGTCGCAGGCGCACTGCACCGAAAGGAATGATGATCTCCTCGCGAATCGGACGCTGGCGGTCGGCGATGGCGCGCTCGAGCAGCTTCACCATGCGCGCATCGGCCTTCACTCGCCGGGCGCGTTCGTCGTCGTGCGCACCGAACGAGATGCCGGGCACGAGATCGGCGAGCACCACCTGCTCGATGCCCGATTCACCGAGTGATGGCAGCACACGTTCGATGTACCGCAGAAAGACCCGGTTCGGACCGACGACGAGAACGCCCTGGTCCTCGAGCGGGAACCTGTGCGTGTACAAGAGGTATGCGGCACGGTGCAGCGCAACGACCGTCTTGCCCGTGCCCGGACCTCCCTGTACGACGAGCACCCCGCGGTGCGGAGCACGAATGATTTCGTCCTGCTCCGACTGGATCGTGGCGACGATGTCACCCAGTTGTCCGCTGCGACCCTTGCCGAGCGCGGCGAGCAACGTGCCGTACCCGCGCAACGTCGGTGCATCCGACACCGCATCGTCACCGGCGAGACCAAGTCGGCCGTCGCCGAAGGATTCGTCTTCGATCGCGAGCAGACGCGGACCCTCGACCATGAAGTGCCGGCGGCGCACGAGACCCATCGGCTCGCGACCCGTTGCCCGGTAAAAGGGCTCGGCAATCGGCGCGCGCCAGTCGACGACGACGGGATTGGCGTCGCGATCGGCCACCGCAAGGCGCCCGATGTGGAATGCCTCGGGGTGGCGATCAGCTGGGTCAGATCCGTCGCGGGCAGCGCCGGAAACGGCGAGATCGGCATCGGGGTGGCGGTCGATGCGCCCGAATACGAGCGCGGCGTCGCCGATGTCGAGGTGGTTGAGTCGGGCGACGACCTTTTCGTCGAAGTAGTTGCGCTCGTACCGCTCCTGGA
>Ga0164292_10002176_pt1 | contig 16008 bp, 22 predicted proteins | sample GEODES117metaG_FD_111486 | JGI IMG/M metagenome (GOLD analysis project Ga0164292, IMG submission 111486) | Eutrophic lake water microbial communities from Lake Mendota, Wisconsin, USA - GEODES117 metaG | ecosystem: Environmental > Aquatic > Freshwater > Lake | place: USA: Lake Mendota...
ATTTCAATTTCAAGTACTGGGTGAACATAGCATCCATTAGAAATCGATGTTGATGATTGGTGGCCAGTATCAAGCGCAGTTCCAAATATTTTATTTTCTCCATCTAGTTCACTACTCATGTGGAACCCTGATGTAAATGTTTTAATATTCTTTTTTAGCTTAAACATTAATTGTAGTTCGCTCTGAGTTGGTAATCTCCACCCTGATAAACCATTATCTTTAAATTTCGCAAGATCTTTTTGAGCTTTTTTAAAATTTGCTCCATCCGCATATTTTAAGCTCTGGTTCCAATACATCGGAAATTCTGAACAAATTACAGCCTTTTTGCTTTCTTGGTTTGCATCAATGATTACGCAGTTATTAATTTTTTCACCTGGTTTCATCTTAATGTTTTAATGAGTTTAAAAGTTATGTTAAGATATGAATTTTGATATAGATTTTTCGCTGAGTGAAATAGTAATTTATTTTTTTAAATTTAAAACAACGTTTAGTTGTATTTCAATGGGGTTAATGATTCACCCTTTTTTAGTGATTATTATACTGGCCTTTACAAATTTTCACTTCGCTCATAGGTCTGGGTTTTCAAATAAATAAATTAAGAGTAAGTTTTGATAAAAATTAAGTATTTACTTATAATTATTTTACACAAGTTTTAATCCAAATATGAATATCATATTGTTGATAAACTGCCTTTTCACACACTCTTAAATCAGTGATTGTAATTCCATTTCGAAAGCCGCATCGTGAAAGTAGCGGGCAAAAAGTAAGGCAAATACATTAAGTGAAAACTCGTAAGCTTGCCTAATAGTCAGAGATCAATTGTATCCAATCATCTTGGCTGATAGGAGATGCGAATCAGAGTCCTCATTTTTGAAGTATATTGGGAAGAGTAGGGCGGAGATGGCAAGTATGCTGGCGGGGTATTGGTATGGGAAATAAGTAACTATAAATCTATAGAATCAACAAATGTCAGTTAAAAGGCAAGCTTATATGTAAGACTTAATAAGATAAAATATAACAAAATCAGACATATACGCCGGAATTGGGGGTGTAAGGAGGTGAAAGTAGAACCTATAAGTAAGTTACCTGTCATTTTTATAAAAACACCAAAACTGTATGAACAAATTCTTCGCCGACACTTTCTCCGACCCCATCATAATGGCCGTCGTAAGCTTTCAGCTATTGTGGATGATTTACGCAATAGTGCAGCTTGCCAAATTGCGGTCAAATATTGCTCGGCAGACAATAAATTACTATTCATTTGAATCAATACCAAGTACGTTTGTAACAATTGGCCTTTTCGGCACATGCCTTGGTATAGCTGTGGGTCTTTACAAGTTTGACGTAAACCCTGAAAATATAAAAGGAAGTGTTCAATTACTTTTAAGGGGGTTGAAAAGTGCATTTTTTGTAACAATTCTCGGACTGTTCTTTTCATTGGTGTTCAAGAATATAATAAACCATTACCTAAATCGCTTCTCTGACATTCAGCCACCTGAATCTCCTGAATTGGAACAGCTTAAAGAAATGAACAATAATCTACAATTATTGGGTCATAATATTTCTGAAAGTTTTAGAAGCAAGTTTGATGTTTTCCTGGAGGACATGAAAAAAACTAATGAAAAGCTCATTACTAATTTAGATTTCTTTGTCGCTAACCTTGCTGACCAAAATCAACAAGCATTAATTGAAGCTCTCGAAGGAGTGGTTACTGAATTGAATACAGGATTTAAAGAAATTTTAGGCTCATTGGTTAAGCAAAATTTTCAAACACTTACTGAAAGTGTAAACAGTTTAAACAAATGGCAGCAACAGCATAAAACACAGATTGAGACACTTACAGAGACCTTTACAGAAATAGTAACTAATACCCAAAAATTGGATGAAACTTTAGCAAACATCATCAAGAAAAACGACCAGTTGATTGGCCAAAATAGCAAACTAAGTCAAATCATTGATAGCCTAAGTAAAATTCTTGTTGATGACAAACGTTTTGTTGAAATAATTGATCAATTAAACAACTCTACGCAAAACATTTCGGAAGCCGCCGAAGGATATAATAACAATTTGACAGAGATAAAAAAATTAAGTTCTTCAATTGACAATTGGTTTAAAGGTGAGCATAGCATAAGAGAAAGCATTGTAATGCTACAAACCCAATTAAATGACCTGGCCGAGGTAAAGGTCAATCAAATTCCCGTTTTTACCGACAGCCTAAAACAAACATTTGGAACACTTGACAAGATACTTGCTGAATATCACAAAGCAATCCCAAGAATCGTAGAAAAATCTTTCAATGATAGAAATAACAATCAATGAGTAGGCCAAGACATAAAACAGATGAAAACTATGTTGCCTTTTCAGACATAATGACCTGTCTGATGATAATCTTTTTGTTTATTGCAATCTCATATATCATGGAAGTGTTTTCATCAACATTTGTAAAAGAGGAAATGTATAACTCAATAACCGAACAAATGATTGATGACTTAGACAAAAACAATGTAAAACTTGGAAAAGATTTGTCGCTTAAGTTCTTTAACAACGATAAAAATAGTAAGGATGTACTCTTTGAAACAGGTGAAGTTACTATGACAGATAACTTTAAAAATAAGGTCCGTGAAATTTGGCCACTATATCAAAACATAATTACAAAGGATACTTTTTTGAATTATATAAGCGAAATAAGAATTGAAGGACACACTGATACTTTGCCTCCGAAAAATTCAGTTCTTTCCAGTTATGAATATAACCTCAACCTTTCATCATTGAGAGCACAAGAAGTTTTACGATTTATTAGATCAATGCCTTGCTATATAAACTTAGAAGAATCAAAAAAAGAAAGACTACAATTTTTAATGACGGCAAATGGAATGTCATACAGTAGGGCTTTAAATTATTCAAATGAGGTTTCATACTTATCCAACCTCAAAAGCATTAGTCCTGAGAAATCAAGAAGGGTTGAATTTAGAATTATTACAACTAATCAGAAACTTATAGAGAATCTGATAAAAAAATAAAGTAGAGAATGTTATACAATTTTTTTCTTGGCCACTCTGCTTCAGTATTAGGTAACATACTTGGTCGTTCAGTGTCCGACCTTGAACCAGAAAGTTATAATCTCAGTGAAATAGAAGAACCTGACGGTGATGGGTTTTATTATAAAAAAGACAAGGATGGCAAACTATTCCGAATTGGATTTTATCTAACTCACTATAATAATGTTTTTTGGGGAAAATCACCTTCACTCCATATAGATTTTTGCGACAACGCAACTGAATTGAAGCACAGAATGCGGGCAACTAATAGTCAAATTGTAACTTACTTTTCAAATGACAACAAAACAGTTTATAAAAATCAACGATTAAACATTTGTAAAAAATGTTTGACTCTGCTTCGCAATAAAACGTCAATTATTTTAACAGGAAGGTCTTTTGATGAATTCATATTGACCTTGGAAGAAGACGATAATTTCAAATGCACTGTTCCAAACAAGGACGGCTACGTTATAAACTGGCAGCAAATATCTAAAGCATTTCGAGAGACAAAGAATTATAAATGCGAAAGCTGTTCATACAAGTTAAATAACATGCAATTTTCAAAATTTATTCAGACACATCATATTAACTCATTTGACAAGTTGAATAACAAAAGGAGTAATTTGAAATGTCTATGTGTAAAGTGTCATTCAGAGGTTGACGATTATCATCGTAAGCAATTTGCTTCGATAGAAAATCAATTGCTACTTGCAGAATTTGATGAGTACAAATCCCGACCTTAGCGGCAGGTAACATTGCATTGGCAATATGGCGGGGTAACGAATATTTTCTCAGCTTTTTGTATCTTTAATCAGCAGCTGCACGGGGCGGACGGAACACAGAATACCGCTACATCGCCAATGCTTCAACGTTACCAGTCATGCTAAAAGACGACAATGCAACAATAAAACGAAAGAATAAATGAAGTCTATTCAGTGTTGATCAATCCAGCCAGGAGGGTTGCGTACGATTCTCAACTATATAATCAAGCGACAGCAAAGCAGTATTACAGCAGTGCACGGAATGCCGATGATAGTACTCCCCAATATTCGGAAAAGAAAAAGTCACGCTGGAGTTTTTCTTCTCCAACTATACTTATATTTTGGATTTAGGGTATGGCTGGGTGCATGGAACTCAGCTTTCAGCAAAAGGCGCCGGACAAGAATTTGATGAATTGATCGTTGAATTTACTGACATTAATCGAGATGAATATATGATTAGGTTTAATGATAACTCTGCTACAGTTGTATTTGTTTATACAGTACATGGTGAAGATTCTTCTTCGTATGAAGAACTTGAAGGAGAATATTCATGGGAAAGCATTCTAGAATATTTGGATAAATTACCTAAAACATTTTCAAATTCAATTCGTAAGCTTAATAGTTGAAGTATTTATTACAATAAGAATCATTTAAATATTTAAAGTAAATCTTATTTCATTTATGATCAAGTATCAAAATTATTTCCAAAAACAATTATTGTAATTCCGCTAATGTCTGGGGAGTAACCAAAGAGTAAAGATGTCGTGATTTTCGAGAAAATACTGGTGGGGAAAAAAAATAATTTTTCTTTTTCTCACAGGGCCTAGGGTTGCTTTTATTGTTCTTTGTTATGACAATTTTGAAAAAAGGGATAGTAGCGTCCTGTAGTGAAAAAATTATGAATAAGTAGAAAACTAACTAAATATTTGTAGTTTTTTTACTACAATGCCAAGTCTGGGCTCTGAAAAGTAAAATTTTGGAATGGAGGGTAAGAAATGCTAAAAAGTACGACGTTTTCGTGGTTTTATCGGGGCTAACTATTTTGCGTTATCCCCCAATTTTTCTCGACTCTGTCGATGTTTTTTTGTTTTTACTCAAATTTCTTCTTTTGAGGGTTTCTCGTTATTTTCTTTTTTCACTTTTATCAATAGCAGTTTTCAGTAGTACTATTTCTTGATATATGAAAGAGGCAGCTCATCCATTTTTGATGCATTTATGGAGTGCCTAAAAATCGAAAAGGCTCGATGAAACCTCGACATAAAACTCGAAAAACACGACTATTTTCATTTTGAGGTACCTATCAAACTTATTTCATGAAATACACTCGTTGTTGATGATTTATTTTCATTTATTTCCTCTTTTATTTTTTTGACGAAGCTTTTATAGGTGTCCTTTTCCCAAATTTCAGTTCTTTGGCCTATTTCTATGTCTGTCGTAATGCCATAATAATTTTTTCCGCTTTCTGAAACAGGGTAGATAGTACAAATTGAAACGTAGTATAGATTATGATGTCTATTTATTTTGGTTTCTTGTACATCAAATTGAAAACAACCCATTGAAGTAGTTTTAACTGAAATTTGTTCATTGTTTTTTATGTCAAATGGGTCAGTTTTGCAACCCGTTAAAAAGAGCAAAAAAGCGAATTTTTTTAAACTCATTTTTTTGTTTTTAGTTCCACTGAGGATGTAGCACTTCAATAATTACTTTTTTGCTTAGACGTAGGGTACCATAGTGTTTTCGCATTCCAAATCTGATATGATGTTCAGATACATCAATTAATCTGGGATTGAAAATGAGTTTTTCAGGGTGCTTTTTTGCCATATAGCGGCTTAATGCAAGTTTCCACCATGTTTTGGAATCACGCCATACGCCATAACTCATTGATTTTTGTCGCATTTTTTTCTTTTTACTCTGTAAACCATACGGTGGTAACGCCTTTGTATACGCCGACACCCATTTGCTTAAATTTTCTGTTCCAGCCCATTTCAAGAATGCAGTTTCTGTGTCCTGGAGATTGAATCCATCCATTTACTACTTCATCTGGATTACTTTCTGTGTCTTTTGGATCATACATCGATGAAATTTCAAAGCCTGGTTTATTTATTCCCGCAATCTCTAGTGGCTTACTCCACATAATCTTCCAGTCCTCTTTTGGTGAGCTTTCCTGTATACATCCTCCGGTCCATTTTGCGCTTTTTGACCAACTATGAAGATTGCAACTCTTATCGTTATAGTTAAAGTGCTCATAAAGGTCTACTGCATGAGTTTTCGCAACACGGCTTAGGGAATCAGAGTAGGTGAGTGCTGGTTTTCCGTTTTTGACTCGATACGCATTAATCAAGTTAAAAACCTGCTCTTCACTTGCCGTTGGTGATATCCAATCTATAACAAACCGAATCATTAATACAGCGACTAGTTTCATAATGTATTTTCAAAAATTAGTGAATAGGATTTCCAATCATCAGTAGGTGTTCCGATAAAGTTTCTCATCATTGGTCCGTAAGAAGTTCTTGCCTGACTTACAATTCCTCTAAGTCTTTTCTCAGAGCTAATTAGCCCTGCCTCTTTGATCAAGTTAAGAACCTCAATAGTAAACGCAATTGGGGTCTTGATTGTTAGTAATGAAACTGTTAAATCTTCGGATTTGTATACGTAACGTGTTTTGATTACCGCTTTTTGAGTGGAGGGTCTATGCTTGATAATCTCTGGTTTTTTTAAGACTTCCTGCAGCTTGGCTTCATTTTCATGTGCTATGGGGATTTTAATGTCTATTAAATAAACTGCAGGAAAGAATAGTACAGTCAGTTCAGTTTTTTGAATCATTTCAGCGTAGATATTCCCTATACCAACCACTTCATTAATCCAGTCTAGGTGTAGCTGGCTCTTTAATTGATTCGAAGCGAGGTAGTGCTGAAAAACCGCTCTTTTTAAATCCTTTCCAAAAGACATGCTAAGACGCTTGCCATTAAAGTACTCTTCAATCATTGCTCCTGTTGGTGATACCTCCGCAGTTAGTATTGTTTGATTTTTATAGACATAGTCTACAAATTCTTTCTCCCCTTCTTTTCGGTAAGTATCTCTATTAATTACTCCGTAGCCTAAGTAGTGTGGTAAACTATATTGTGTCATAGTGAATAATTTAAGGTGATAGTGGTGTCTTTTAAATTCATTTTATGCTCATGGCAAAACCCCGGTGTTGCTAGTATCAGAAATGCTAACTCAGAGTAGCCTTGTATCATCGTTCCTATAGATTGATTTGGATAGTGCCAGTGAACACCTGCAATTTGGTTGGCCTTGTGCTCTACCAGTATTTTTTCAATCTTGAATTCAAAATTTTGGAGTGAGAAATACTGAAGAGTCGGATCTCCAAAAACTAAAACTAGGGGGTCCTTCAAATCCTCGGAGTCTCTGAAGCAGGCCGATTGATATATTTCAATCGGAGAAATTGCAAGCTCTGCCTTGACAGTGGTTGTTTTGGATTTGTTATTAATAACTAGCGTCGCCTTGTTTGGAAAGGGAAATGGGAGATGGTTGTTGGTTTTCATGGTTTACAGAAATTTTGTTTAAAAAATCTGCACCAGGAAAAATGTAGAGGGGAAGGGGGATTACTTTTATTTTGACCTTCCGGTCCGCATCGTTTTACCACCGTGGAGTATGTTCTCTCGGTTGGTACCCAATTGGGATTCCTGATGCAATTATCGCTACGCAGGTAGCGACTATCTTAAGAGCTATGTGTCCGCATAACTGCGAACTACACTAAGATAACGATAAAATTTCTTTTATAGTATATCACATTACTTTTTTTGTTTTGTAATTTCAGATTATGCAACACCGCTCTGCTAATACCCGTTACCGCATAATTGACCGTTGTCTTCGAGATAAGCGAAATCCTTATCCAACCCTGACTTATTTAATTGATGCTTGTTCTGAAGCCCTGGATAAGGACAGCGATGTAGGAAAATCCACAATTCAGCATGATTTACAAGATTTGAGATCGGGTAGAGCTTTCCCTGGAAAACGCGCGCCAATTGAGTATAACAAGCTAGAAAAAGGGTATTATTACTACGACCCCCATTTTTCTTTGGATAATTTACAACTCGAGCAAGATGAGTGGAACTCACTTCGTTATGCCGTTGCCGAGTTGAGCCGCTATAAAGGCGTACCCATTTTTGCTCATTTTAAATCTGCTATTGATAGAATAGATAGTGCTTTTGAATTAGGGCTCGGAGCACAAGATGATTCGTTAGACAAAATTGTTCAGTTTGAAACGAGTAATTCTACTGCTGGGCATGAGTGGATTTATGATATTTATTATGCGACTAAAGAATCGTATCTCATTGAGTTCCGCTACGAGAACATCTACCGAAATGAAAAGCGTCGCCACCGGGCAGTTCCTTATTTATTAAAAGAGTTTCGTAATAGATGGTATATGGTAGTATGGTCCATTGAAAAGGAAAAGTTTGCTACCTACTCACTCGACCGCATTATTGAATTGCAAGTAGTTAAAGAACAACAGAAGAAAAGAACAGACTTTGATGCTGCGCAGTTCTTTGCTGATTCTGTTGGCATTTTTGCTCCAGGGGGTAAACCGCAAAAAGTTATACTTCATTTGCTTTCACCTTTTGACAGGCTTGTACAACTTGACCCCATTCATCCTTCTCAAAAGCTTTTGAAAGCTCCAAAAGAGGGCGTACGTATCGAACTAAAAGTGCATCTTACTCCTGAGTTAAAAAACCGCATCCTCTCTATGGGCCCTGCTTGCAAAGTAGAAGCGCCTACAGTACTGCAATCAGAGATAAAGGCGCTTATTAATTCAATGAAAAAGCTTTACTAAGACCACGTCGGGATATCTGCAGCTTTTTAATACTAATTGTAACGCCGGGATCTAGATAAAATCCAACGCCAGCACCTATGCTTGCAAAGTGAATTCGATGCGCTATATATACTAGTTGCTTGTTGATTCTAAAAAACCAATAGTCATTGCTTTCTCTTAGTTCAAACACTACTGGCCTACTGAGGTCTATTTTAAAGAAAGGGTCATAGTAGCGATGAAATACGGGGCGATGATTTCTTTCAAAGTGTAATACGCTACACCCACGTCCTTCTGTCGATAGGCAAAAGCGGTTAAGCCGACTGAGCTTCTGGTCAAATCCCCAGATAAGTCCAAACTGACCAGGCCCTTCATGAGAATTTAGTTCAATGCGGCATTGAATCAACACATTTTTGAGTGATTCAACTTTAGGGAAAATAGAGAAATGATGCCAGCTGTCGGAATCTTTATTTTCAAGTTGGTAGCCATTTTGAGTGATTTCAGCTTTTTCGCTGTTTTTGTTAGATAATTCCCATCCGTGACGATTATCAATAAAATCATCCTTTAAAATCATTTCAAATGGAGCTGGATTATCGGCGGTTTTTAGATTTTTCATTTTCTATTGTTTTAGATTTTAAAATTGAAATAAGGGAGATCTCATGTGCAATGCTTTGCATATTACAATAAGCGAGTAAGCAGGATGGGTCTTTTGAAAGAAAGAAGGGGCCATTTTCAAGTACGAAAGATTGTAAAAAGGACCCTGCAATAGTTCTTACTCTTTCTATACGAAGATCGCTGAGTGGCTTATCCATCGGGTTCCAATCGTTTTCTTTTCCTTGCTTTTTCATATTATTAATTACATCGATGTCTCGCCAATTAACCGATTCCATCATTTCTTTATCAAAAGAATTATTAGAGTCTATTTTATTGATAAGTGATAACGGACAAAAAACTAACTCAAAAGAGTAGCCTTCTCGTTCCGCTTCACGAAACTTATCTAGGAAGGGTTTGATGTTTTCAAAACTAATTTGTTGGTCCTTTAGAGGTGCAACCGTTTCGGTCCAACTCTGATTTAATTCCTGGCAGTAGCTGCTGAGCAGCTGTTGTATTGATATTTCCATGACACAAACATACTGGGGCAGTGCTCCGCCAGTCGGAGTAATAAATATTTTTCAGCACTCCGACTGGCGGAGCACTGGCGTTTGAACTTGCACTAGCATTTAAACGATAGACTATGACATGGAGACCAGTTGACGACGATGAACTTAAGCCACTTGAGAATGAATTACTCTGGGAGCATTTGGCAGAAAAGGCTGCTAACTCTGATGGACAGACGATGCTTTACTGTAGGTATATATCTAAGACCTACTATCACAATGGTGGATGGTTAAATATTGATGCGGATACCTATTTAGAGAATGCCCATACGTTTGAGCGGATTGACCTCACTCACGCCATTGGAATTCCTTTTGCTCCACAATGTCATTACTTTAAAAAAGGCGGGGAGCTAAAACAGTTTGTATTACTATTTCCTCCGATTCCTAAATTCTGGAAAACCTTTCATTTAGTTGAATGTGCGGGTTCGGGGAGTTTTAGGGTAAGAGACATTGAGCGAAAGGACTCCGGTATCTATCATATTCAACTCACGTAATTAAATAACATAGTATATGAAAAGCACGTTTGAAATCCGGTCTGCATTTGACCGACTGCTGAATGAGCTATCTCAGCAAACCCGTCAGGAACTTTCAATTAGTTATGGCTATAATAGTCCATTACATGGCATGATTGATGTGGTAATTAGAAAAAATGGGCAGTGTATGGCTGTAGGAAGATTTAAAAAAGTGGATGAGGAAGGGCCTAGTGATTTTGCAGAAAGATTTCGAATAGCCATGGGCTACCCTGATGATACGTGGTACCTGTTTGACTATGACGGGAAAAAGATGGTGATTAATGATTTAAGTCTTAGTAATCCAATAGACGATTTTCCTTCTTGTGCAGAAGAGGGGCTACGTCGTTTGATTATGCTACCTGAGGACTGGCATGCTGAACAAAAAAAATTCCAGGATATGAAAAATTTTCTGGAAGCTATGCGCGACCTCATTGATGAGGAAGCTTTAAACAACCCTGTAAATTAATTTTTATGAATACGCTTAAACAACTTCTCCAGGAAGTGAATACCATCGGCTTCTGGGGTCGTATTTTCGGATGGAACCGTATTAAACAATTGTTAGCCGCTGCAATTGGTGAGTTAGATGTGTTAACGGATCGAGCTAACCGATTTGAGTCTGATTATACGGAGCTCAAATCTGATTATGCAGTAGCTAATGCTGAATTAAAAAGCAGGGAGTCTCGTTTAATAGAGTTAGAAAAAAATAAAAGTAGTAGTGATGCCGAGCTTGCACACTTACGTAATGAGGTGAGTCGACTTACGCAGGAGAACTCCATACTGAAAAAAGAAGAGTCTCATCGTATTAAGGAGCGTGACACTGCTATTAGTACACTAGATACCATTCAGAAAAAAATTCAGCAAGATCAAGATGATGCATTGAAGGCGGAGCATCAGAAAAAAATTGACCGACTTGAAAAAATGAAAGCTACTTGGTCTAAACATCAAACCGATGCCAAAGAGCGAATTAAAGCTATTTGTCAGCGTCATACTATTGAGTATGTAGATAAAGTGCCTTTCAAAGGAGATCCGGATAATACGGTAACAATTTGTGGTGAGTACATTGTATTTGATGCCAAAAGTCCAGCAGCTGACGATTTAGGCAACTTCGCTAATTATCTGAAAGGTCAGGCGGAAAAAGCAGTCAAGTACAGCAAACAAGAAAATGTGAAAAAGGACATCTATTTTGTTGTTCCTTCCAATACTATTCAACATTTGAATCAGTTTGTGTACCCGCATGCAGACCATGATGTATATATAATTGCTGCTGATGCGCTCGAACCTCTACTGCTTAACCTCCAGAAAATTGAGGAGTATGAGTTTGCAGAAGAGCTCACTCCAGAGCAGCGATCAAACATCTGCCGGATTATCGGTCGTTTCGCACACCTTGTTAAGCGCAGAGTTCAAGTGGACCACTACTTTGCCACCCAGACTATTGAGCTAGCTTATGCATGTGAGAATTACCTGCCCGCAGACATTATGGAACAGGTAAGGGAGTATGAGCGTGCCGAGAAACTCAATCCACCCCAAGAGAAAAGAACTAAGAGTATACCAATAGATGATTTACAAAAAGAGAATGGGAAGGTGCAGCGGGAGGCGGAGGGAAGGGGTGTCTTAATTGATTCAGGTAAAGTATCTGAATCAATCGATGGCGTTCCGCTTTATAAAAAGTAAATTCATTTTCCTTAGAACACGAAAGCTTATTTCTTTATGAATCCTCAAGATGTCAAAAAGGCTATTACCGTAATCTCCGATATATATACACGATATAGTAATATGGTGGCTGATTCTGACGGAAAAAATTTTCTGGGGAAAAAGGCATTTAAACTGATTATAGATTACTGCCAAAAGATGCAATATAAGGCAGATGGATTCCCCTCAACATCCTCTGTCCAAGAAGAATTGACTGATGAGCATTGGATGCTTTATATTGATAAGTTGACCTTAGTGCATGATGATGTGGCCCAATTGCATTGGCATTGGGCCACATCATTTTGGCCAGACGAGTATCAAAGTTTTGAAGTATTTCTGGGAGTTATTAAGACAAAAATTAAAGGCGGGTTGTAAGTTTATTGGATTGACCTAACGTTTTTGCATGGCGATAAAATTTCAGAAGATGGAATTACGTACTCTAAATATATTTGCCCACTAGCTTAATTGTCACTTATAGGATTTTGTAAATTAGGAGTCAAATGAAAGTTTAATTGAAATAAGGGGCTAAATAATTTTAGCAATCTTGTAAACTAAAAATAAATTTATGTCTACGCAAGTAAAAGATATTATGGGCTCTTTAAAAATTTTAATTAAGAAAATATCTACTCCTGAGTTTGAAAATGCTAAATTATTAGCGTCTACTAAAGTTTCCCGTCTTAAATCTGCAATTGAGGCGGAAAGCGATGAAGGCACGAGGAAAAAATTTTTGTATTTAATGAATAGGTATAAAAAATTGTTGAAAAGTTTAGAACTTAATAAAACTGATTATTGTATAGACAGTCAGGTCAATCAAACAGATGAAAAGAGTATACTAGCTGAGATTAGTGTCTTATGGAATAAATGGGAGAAAAATACAATTGAAATCTCGATTCCGAATGATAAAGACGTGTATGAATACTTTCAAATTCTCATGGGGAATAAGGGAAGAATTCTTTTTCAGGCTCATGAAATTATCGGAATTGAATTTTTAAAAATGGAATTTCATAAGGTCTATTTGAATAGATCAAATTTTAAAGGGGAACTAACGATTAAGTGTGAAAATGAATACGATAATAGTTTAGAAAAGTATGAAGCTGCAGAACTTGGCTATGAAAATAGGCAAGACATACCATGGGTCAGAAAAGAAACAAGTTATTTTAGTTTAAATGAAAAAGGAATTCCAGCAAAAATCAACTTATCAGACGGCTCAATTTCTTTTATACATTTTTCAAACTTTCAATAAATTCTTTTGTATTCTTTGAAAGATTATGTTATGTTTCTAGCCAAAAATCTAATTGGAAAATTAAAACCGAAAAAATATTTTAGTAAATAATGGAAAAGAAAATTGTTGTGTAGATTATGCATTATTCGATGAAAATTAAATTATGTATTGTTATGGGTTTGACTTTCTTAAGAACGATATTGAAGTGATGAATGTTTTTAATATTCTTCGCAATGAACAAACCGAGAAAGCAAACAAAAGTTTGATTGATAAATTTTTTAAATTTTATGATTACGGTAATAATCCTTTTGTTTTTTTAAGTTCTCAGGAAAACTTATACTATCTGCCATTAGGAATAAGACATACTAATTCACATGGCTGGGAAAGTGCCGATAGTTTAGAAGAATTATTAGAAAAGATAAAAAATAACAATATTTCGTATTAACTACCTTGTTAATTAGATAAATAGTCTGATAAATATCACATAAAACTTTATTCCTGTTTTGAACTGTAAATCATTTTTGTTTTCTCTTGGTGTATTACCTTTTGTAAGTATATCGATTTTTGCAAATAGTAAAGCCAAAGCCCATAAGGAGTATGTTTTAGTAGGGTTAGGAGATTCTGGTGATACTGTTACTAGAGAAATACAGAAAATGGGATTCAAGGGAAAGATTTATGATATTCAAGTGGCAAAGGCTGATAACTTACACATCAGGCTAACTGAACGCCTTCTACATGGAGAAGAGATAGCAGAAACGCCTAATTTATTATTTTCTACATTCACTAAGCAAAATAACATTGTGCCAGTATTTATTTCAGGTTTAGGGGGTGTCAGATCGACTTACTTAGCAGCTTTGGCTCATCATGAGATGACAGGATCAGGTACGCCCTTTCACATGTTTCTAACTACACCTTTTCAATTTGAGGGACCACTAAGAAATACCCGAGCCAAAAAGTTTCAATTAGCCATGGAGAGGGATCCGAGGATCAAATACATTGATTTAAATGATTGTCCCCGGGATATTTGGCCAACAGTCGAACAAGGTTTCACGAAATTCCCACCACACTTCATTTATCAAGAGATTAAAAAATTGATTGGCTGATTCAATTTTGTCACCACCAACCTGATTTTGTAAATTAGAAGCTTAATGACCGCCCAAACCCTGCAACGTAAATTAAAGGCTTTACAAGGCCAGCTTACAGAGGTGCATGCCATTCGATTGCACCGGGCAATCAGCTGGATAAAAGCAGCTGAGGAGCATGAAAAAAATCAAGATCTACGATTTATTTGTCTTTGGGTGGCGGCCAATAGTTTATATGCCATGGATGAGGCTCGTTTTGAGGCTATGGCAGAACGTGAACGATTTGCTGACTTTGTAGATCGGTTAGTAGCATTGGACGCTGATGAGAGATTATATAATTTATTATGGAATAAGTTTAGTGGCCCGGTTCGATTATTAGTGGAGAATAAGTATGTGTATTCGCCTTTCTGGGATGTTCAAAGAGGTGAGGCTAGAGATTGGGAGAGAGGCTTTGAAAGATCAATTGCTGATTCCAATCAGGCTTTGTCAAAGAAAAACGTGAGTTATTTGCTACGAATTGTTCTTGATCGATTATATGTGTTACGGAATCAATTGATTCATGGTGGCGCAACTTACAAAAGCAAGATTAATCGGTCTCAGGTTAGGGATGGTGGTAATCTTCTGATGGCTTTATTACCGGTGATTATTGAGCTAATGATGGTAAATCCTGCGAATGCATGGGGTAAGATATATTTCCCGCCGGTTGAGTAAGAGTATTGTAGTACAATAAAATCTTTAGGAAATGGAACTAACAGCCCTCGAACTAAGTGTATTGACTAGATTATTTAAGGCTAGTAAGGGTTTATATATTCGGACATTGCTTACCCAGTACAACTTTACTGATGCAGAGTTCTTTGACCTTATAAGTAGTCTTAAATCAAAAGATTTTGTTCGAGCTGGTGAGGCTCGGATTCAAATTACCAGTTTAGGCATGGAATATGTGGTTACCCATCCAAAAAAGAATGAAAGAAAGACATCTGCCGATAATACGCTACCGGAAAACTTTCAAGGGAAAAAGATTGGTATAAACGAGTTTTATATTCCAACTAAGTTTGAGAAATAATTTTGTACTTTTCAAATGGGAGACATAAGAAACTAGCACATCGGAAGTGTAGTCGCTTCCAGGGTTAAGGGAAGCTTTAACCTCAATCCCTAAAACTCATAGCTTTTGCAAGCAAAATCTTAGAGTTTTAGGGTGCTCGCTCAAAGGTACTTACGCTTCGCTTCAGTACTATTGAGCTCTCAGTGTTGAATACATTGATTTTTACGAAATCGTCAAAATGCAATGGCTTCAACACAAAGCTAAAGTTTAGAAAGTAGTGGACTGTGTCTCCCTTTTTTTATGTCAGTTATTAAACTAGTAAATAAGTGGAAGCGGGACTTCATTCAACATGGAGTTAAAGATGAGCTGGTAGCGGATTATCTAGCCTATATTAAGCCACTGGTTAAGAAAGGGGTTCCTATAATTTTTGATTTCAAACATCTCTGTCTGCTACTCGGAAAGAATACTTCCTACCTTGCTAGTGTAATAAATGCAAGCGCATCTCATTATCGTGAATTCGTAATTCCAAAACGTAGCGGGGGGATGCGGACAATATCTGCTCCTTATCCAGGATTGCTGGATTGTCAACAATGGATATATCAGCATATACTATCAAAAGTACCGGTTCATCCATCGGCCCATGGGTTTGCGCCTCGTAAATCTATAGTTACAAACGCCAAGGTGCATGCTGGCAA
>Ga0164292_10002177_pt1 | contig 16008 bp, 9 predicted proteins | sample GEODES117metaG_FD_111486 | JGI IMG/M metagenome (GOLD analysis project Ga0164292, IMG submission 111486) | Eutrophic lake water microbial communities from Lake Mendota, Wisconsin, USA - GEODES117 metaG | ecosystem: Environmental > Aquatic > Freshwater > Lake | place: USA: Lake Mendota, Wisconsin...
CTTCATCGACACGTTCGTGTACCGTGGCGGCGACCAGATCGGTGCGTGGTCGTATGCCGGCCTGTCGGCGGTGGGCCTCGCCGCGAGTACGATCTCCCTTGCCGCCGCACCCATGAGTCTCGCCTGGCTCGGTGTGGCCTTCTGGCTGGGGCGGCGGAACGTGCGGCTGGAGCAAAAGGCCGCGGCGGGTTCGTGAGATGCCAGGATTGAGGGTTGAGAGGTGAGTTTTGAGACGTGAGGGGAACTTATATTGGGAGAAAAGGGGAAAGGGGGAAAAGGAGAACTGAATGAACCTCCGTTTCTCCCTTTCCCCTTTTCTCCCATTGTCAGTTCCCCCTTTTCTCCGTTTCTCCGAGCCTCCGACCGTCCGATCTGTTGCCTATTCACTTGACAGCGTTAGGTGAACTCCGTATCGTCCCCGTGTGACCACCTCCGCCATTCGCTCCGCCTCGCTGGCCCGCCGGGAACGGCAGAAGGCCGAGACGCGCCAGGCCATCCTGGACGCGGCGCGGGAGCTGTTCGTGACGGAGGGGGTGGAGGCCACCACCATGCGGGCGATCGCCGCCAAGATCGGCTATACCCCCACGGCCATCTATCACCACTTCCTCGACAAGGACGCGCTCATCACCGAGCTGTGCCTCGCCGATTTCACGGCCCTCGGCCAGGCGATGTACAACATCGGGCGCATCGCGGACCCGGTGGAGCGGCTGCGTCGGATGGGCATGGCGTATACCGAGTTCGCGATGCAGAATCCGAGCCAGTATCGGTTCATGTTCATGACAGTATTAGATCATAGACGGATAGATCCGTCTGGTCAGCTCATGAAGAGCCCGGATGAGGACGCCTACCAGTTCCTCCTGCACACGGTCCAGGAAGGGCTTCGTCGAGGCGTCTATCGCCCGGAGCTCACCGACCCCGTGGAGCTCGCCCAGATGTTCTGGGGCTCGATCCACGGCGTGGTTGCCCTCTGGTTCACCCACCGCAGCGACCCGCACATCACGCTCAACGACCCGCGGCAGACGGTCCGCACCATGTGCGACACCTTGATTCGCGGGGCACTGCGAAGCCCGACCTGACCGCTTTCCATCGGGGCTGAAGTACCTCCGGCGCCTAGGCGCCATTTTTTAGGCCTATTCACTTAACACTGTTATTCCAGAGACTGATGTTTAACACTCAACCGCTGTTCTACAAAGCGACGGCCGCGGTGCTCCTCGCGGCCGTCGCGGCGCCGCTCCGGGCGCAGGAGCCCGCGCCGCCAACGGTGCCCAACGCCCGCGCCGTGCTCGACGGCTACGTCGCCGAAGCGCTGCAGGCCAACCTCGCCCTCGCCCAACAGCGTGCGGCCCAGCGACGGGCCGACGCCAGCGTACGCGAAGCCAATGGCCGATTCCTCCCGAGCGTCGGACTCAATGCCCGCTACTCGGAATTCAGCGGCGTTGTGAACATCGGCGACTTCATCAACCCCGCGTACGCCGCGCTCAATCAGCTCATCGGCCAGCCGCGCTTTCCCACGGACATCAGCGCCACGCTGCCGTTCCGTCAGGAAACCAAGCTCGAGTTCACGCTCCCTCTGTTCAACGACGCGCTCTTCGGGGCGCGAGCGGCCGCCCGCGCGCAGCGCGATCTCGTGGGGAGCGGTCGTCGCGCCGCCATGCGACAGCTCGCCGCCGACGTGCAGCGCGCGTGGCTGGGGTATGCCACCACCGTGCGCGCCGTCGAAACGCTCGAAGCCACGCTCCCCGTGCTCGACGAAAACGTCCGCGTGAGCGAACGGCTCATCGCCAACGGCCAGGCCACCCCGGACGTGCTGCTGCGCGCACGCGCCGAACGGAGCGAACTCCTACAGCAGCTCGCGGAAACCCGGCGGCAGCGCGACGCCGCACGGCGCAGCGTGAACCTTCTCCGCAATGCGCCCGACGACGCGCCGCTCTCGCTCGTTGCCGACAGCACGCTGCTCGCGACCACGGCCATCGACGGTGATCGCGACGCGCTCATTGCCAATGCCCTGCGCCGGCGCGAAGAACTCGTACAGACCGGCAATCTCATCGAGCTCGCCAACGCGCAAACGCGCATTGCCGAATCGGCCTTCCTGCCCAACGTGGCCCTCGCGGCAAGCTACGGCGTGCAGGGCAACCGCTATCGCTTCGATCGCCAGAACGACGTGGGACTCGCCTCGGTCGTGCTGGGCTGGAATCTCTTCAACGGCACGCAGGATGCCGCCCGACGCGAACAGGCCCGTGCAACGCGTAGCGAAGCCGAATACCGCCGCCGTGAAGCCGAACGCGCGGTACGCATCGACGTGGAGAACGCGTGGGATGCCGTGCAAGCCGCGCGGACCGCTCTGAGCGCCGCCATCGACCGTCGCGTCGCTGCCGAACGCGCCTTCACGTTCGTGCAGCGTCGCTACGCCGAAGGGCTCGCCACGCAACTCGAATTTCTGAGTGCACGCTCCGCCTATACCGGAGCCGCGCTCAACGAAGTGATCACGCGCTTCACCGTGGCCACCAGACAGGTCGAGCTCGAGCGCGCGGCCGCGCTGCGCACCTTCGTCGACTGAACGCATCCACTCCGCCTTTCCCAATTGCCCCGGAAACTCCTCATGTCATTCGCCCTGCGCCCGACCATCTACCTCGCTGCGACATCGCTTCCCTTGCTTGCCGCCTGCGGCAAAAGCGAGACACCCGCACCGGAGCTCCGAGTGCCGCCCGTACCGGTGACCATCGCCACCATCGGTGAGAGCGAAGCGGCCGCACCCGTCACCGCCACCGGCACCTTCGTGTCGCGCGACGAAATCCCCCTGGGCTTCAAGATCGGCGGCGTCGTGACGCGCGTGCTGGTCGATGAAGGTGCCACGGTGCAGCGCGGACAGACGCTCGCCGCGCTCGACCTGCGTGAAATCGATGCCGCTGTCAGCAAGGCGCAGGTGGCCGTGGACAAGGCCCAACGCGATCAGGCCCGCGTGCAGCGACTCGCGGCCGATAGTGTGGCCACCCTCGCGCAGTTGCAGGACGCCACCTCGGCACTCGACGCCGCACGCGCCGATCTCGCCACGGCCACGATGAATCGCGACTATGCCATCATCACGGCGCCGGAGACGGGTACGGTGTTACAGCGTATGATCACCCCCGGCACCACCGTAGGCCCCGGCACACCGCTCTTCATCCTCGGCGGTACGCGCCGCGGCCGTGTGCTGCGGGCGGGGCTCCCCGACCGCGACGCCCTACGCGTGCACGTGAACGATCGGGCCACCGTGACCTTCGATGCGCTCCCCGGCAAGACCTTCGAAGGGAAGGTCCTCCTCGTTGGGCGATCGGCCGATCCGCGTACCGGGACCTACAGTGTAGAGGTGTCGCTCAACGGCACCGAGGCGCTGCCCAGTGGCCTCGTCGGGCAGATGCGCATCACGACACGCGGCACGACGCTCGCGATGACGATTCCGGTGGATGCCTTGCTGGAAGCCGATCACGACTCGGCCACCGTATTCACTGCCGAGAAAGATGCCGATGGGGCGCTGCGCGCGCGGTCGGCGCGGGTTCGCGTGTCGCAACTGCAGGGTGACCGCGCCGTGGTGGAGGGACTGGCCGTCGGCACGCCCGTGGTGGCCAAGGGTGCCCCGTACCTCACCCCTGGCGCGCCGTTGCGCGTGATCACACCGGCCACGCTCGACTCGGCGGCACCGCCGCGCGCTGACGCCCGCACGGTGGCGCTGCGTGGAGGAAGCACCCCGTGAACTTCCTGAGCAGCCTCACCGAATTCTCCGTGAAACGTTGGCAGTTCACGGTCCTCGTCTTCCTCATGTTCGCAGCGCTCGGTGTCGTGAGCTGGATGAACATCGCTCGCGCCGAAGACCCCGATTACCCGGTGCCCATCTACACCGCCGTGGCGGTCTACCCCGGTGCGAGCCCGGAGGATATGGAACAGCTCGTCACCGAGCCCATCGAAAAGAAGCTGAAGGGACTCGAGGACGTGAAGGAGCTGGAGAGCACCAGTTCTGACGGATTGTCGATCGTGCGTATCGAGTTCGACGTGAATGTGGATGCCGAGCGCAAGTACGATCAGGTGGTGCGCGAAGTCAACGCACTGCGTCCGGAGCTGCCGTCGGCGCTGCAGCGTCTCGATGTGCAACGAAACGAGAACTCCGACCTCACCGTGTTTCAGGTCGCACTGGTCGCGCCTACCGCACCGTATCCGCAGGTGGACGATGTCGCGAAGCGCCTCGAAGACGCGCTGGAGCGGGTCCCGGGCGTGAAACGGGCCGAACGGTGGGCGGCACCGCCGCGCGAGATGCAGGTCACGCTCGACCTGGGCAAACTGGCGCAGCGCAACATCACGCCGGCGCAGGTCCTCGCGGCGCTGGGCAGCGACAACATGCAGATCCCGGGTGGATCGGTGGATGTGGGCACGCGTCGGTACAACGTGGCCACCGCCGGGCGCTATCGGAATGCCGACGAAGTCGGACGCACCGTGATCGCCGGCGCGAACGGCAAGGTCATGCGTGTTCAGGATGTGGCACAGGTGCAGTGGAATGACGGCGACGCGGTCCACATTGGTCGCTTCAACGGCGAGCGGGCCATGTGGGTCACGGTGGCCGTGCAGAAAGGCAACAACATCTCGCTGGTGAAGTCGAGTGTCTGGGATGCGCTCGATGCGTTCGAGAAGACACTCCCCAAGGGCATCACCCTCGCCCGCGGGTTCGATCAGTCGGCCAACGTGGACGAGCGTCTCTCCCGCCTCGGCTGGGACTTCGTCATCGCCATCGCGCTGGTGCTCATCACGCTGCTGCCGCTCGGCACGCGCGCGTCGGTGATCGTGATGATCTCCATTCCCACATCGCTGGCCATTGGCGTCTTGCTACTGTACGTCACCGGTTACTCCATCAATCAGCTCTCCATCGTGGGCTTCGTGATCGCCTTGGGGCTGCTGGTCGACGACTCGATCGTGGTGGTGGAGAACATCGCGCGCTTCCTGCGCGAGGGGTACACGCGCACGGAGGCCGCGATCGAGGCCACCAAGCAGATCGGCGTCGCGGTGCTTGGCGCCACCGGCACGCTCCTCTTCGCGTTCCTGCCGCTCCTCTTCTTGCCGGGTCTCGCGGGCAAGTACATCCGTTCGTTGCCCATGGCCGTGGTGTATGCGGTGCTGGCATCGCTGTTCGTGTCGCTCACCATCATCCCGTTCCTCGCCAGCCGTCTCATGCCACGTGAGGAGTCCCACGAAGGGAACGCGGTCCTGCGCTGGCTCGATGGGGGCATCAAGCGCAGCTATGCACCGCTGCTGCGCCGCGCGATGGCCTATCCGCGTGCCACACTCGTCGCGTCGTTCGGTCTCGTGGCAGCGGCCTTCACCCTCGTGCCGGTCGTGGGTTTCTCGCTGTTCCCCAAGGCGGGCACGCCGCAGTATCACGTGGACATCACGGCCCCCGAGGGCACGTCGCTCGCGGAAACCGATCGTGCGGTCCGCTACGCGGAATCGGTGGTACGCGGGCACCCGGACACGCGGGCCGTGCTGGCCAACGCGGGCAAGGACAATCCCAACGTGTACTACAACGTGTTTCAGCGGGCGGAGGCATCCAATCGCGGACAGTTGTTCGTGCTCTTGAAGCACTACGACAACACACGCACGCCGCTGGCGCTCGATTCCCTGCGTGAGAAGCTCGCGTTGTATCCGGGTGCGCGTATCGAACTCAAGGAGTTCGAAAACGGCCCGCCCATCGACGCGCCCATCGCCATGCGCATCGAGGGCCCCGATCTCGATACGCTGGCCACCATCGCCGCGCGTTTCGAAGCGGTGCTGAAGAGCACCGAGGGCACGCAATACGTGAACAATCCGGTGCGTCTCCGTCGCTCCGACCTGCGGCTCGTGGTGGACAAGCAGAAGGCGGGGATGCTGGGGGTGCCGAGCGCCGAAGTGGAGCGCACGCTACGGCTTGGTCTCGCCGGGCTGGAGGCCGGAAAGATTCGCGCCGAAAATGGTGAGGAGTATCCCCTCACCGTGCGCATCGCGCACAATGGCCGTCCGGCGCCCGAGGCGCTCGAACGGGTGTTCGTGAGCAACGTCTCCGGTGCCATGGTGCCCTTATCGCAGATCGCGAGCACGCGCTTCGTGACCTCTCCCACGACGATCGACCGTCTCAATCGTACGCGGGCCGTGACCGTGACGAGCTCCGTACGCTCGGGGTACAACACCGATGCCGTCACGAAGCGGGTCATCGAGCAGCTCGAGGCCATGCCGTTGCCCGCCGGCTACACGCTTGTGCCGGCTGGCGAGATCGAAAGCCGGCAGGAGAGTTTCGGCGGCATCGGTGGCGCGGTGGTGGTGGCGGTCTTTGCCATTCTCGCCATTCTCGTGCTGGAGTTCCGCGACTTCCGCACGACGCTGGTAGTGGCGAGCGTCATTCCGCTCGGGGTGGTGGGCGGCATCCTGGCCCTGCTGCTGAGTGGCTACACCTTCAGCTTCACGTCCATGATCGGATTCGTGGCACTCGTGGGGATCGAGATCAAAACCAGCATCCTGCTGGTCGACTTCACCGATCAGCTGCGCGCGCAGGGCGTGGGATTGGACGAGGCCATTCAGCAGGCCGGCGAAGTGCGCTTCCTGCCCATTGTGCTTACCACACTCACTGCGATCGGCGGCCTCTTGCCACTCGCCCTTCAGGGGAGCGGGCTCTACTCGCCGCTGGCGTGGGTCATCATTGGTGGTCTCATCTCGAGTACGCTCATCGCCCGGCTGGTGACCCCTGTGATGTACAAGCTGCTGGCGCCACAGGAGATGGTGGGAGACGATTCACACGCCACGCCACCGTTCACTCCTGGTCTACCCGCTCCTGCATGGCGAGGTGTTCACCCAGCCCCGTAAATCCGCGCGTGGCGGCGAGCATGGAGGGCGTGGTGCCGTCCTCCATCACGGCCTGCGGGTCGGCACCACGCGCGACGAGCAAGTCGCACAACGCGATGTCGCCGCGTGAGGCAGCGAGGTGCAGCGGGGTGATGTTCTGCGCGCCGCGGGCTTCCACGTCGGCGCCGGCCAGAATCAGGCGACGCACCACGCTGGCCTTCGTGGCCCCAGCCAGCGCGGCATGCAGCGGCGTGTTCCGGGTGGCGTTGGTCGAGTGAGCGTCCAGCGGCGCGCCGTGGTCGATGAGGAGGGAAACCGCCTCGTCCCGGCCGAAGAAGGCGGCGAGGTGCAGGGGGGTCCAACCGTCGCTGCTTCGCAGCACCCGCGCATCATCATCGCTCTCGATGGCTGACCGCAGCGCCGTGGCATCGCCGAGGGCCGCGGCCTCGCAGGCGTCGAGCGCCCGCCCGCGCAGCAGCATGGGTACCAGATCAACGGCCCCCACATAGGCCGCGTGCAGCACGAGTGACTCGCCACCCGTGGCCCGCATCGTGGCGCGGGAGGGGTCTTCGTCGAGCAGTCGCATCACGGCGAGTTGATCCTTCGCGCGGATCGCGGCCAGCAGGGTCTCAGGGGCGGTCGGGACCATGACTCTATCCTGCCGGTCGGAGGGGGCCGCGTCAACGGGTGGGCGTCGATGACGCTGGAACAGCGTAAAGTGACGGACGCGTAAAGAGTTGCCTCGAAAGGGCAGGGCGGGGTTCGGGGACGGGCGATGTGATGTAGTCTCAGGTATGTCCACGAACACCCGTCGGCACCTCACGTCCCCGCGTCTCATGCGAATCAGACCTCTCCTCGCGGCGGCCCTTCTCGTGGTCGCCTCCTGTGCCCGTCCGGGGCTCGCACCGATTCCGAGCGATCGTCCGGTGGTCATCGCCCATCGTGGGGCGAGTGGGCATCGCCCTGAGCACACGGTGGCGGCGTATACGCTGGCGGTGCAGATGGGCGCCGACTTCATCGAGCCGGATCTCGTGAGCACGAAGGACGGCGTGCTCATCGCGCGGCACGAGAACGAGATCGGGGGCACGACCGATGTCGCGCAGAAATTCCCCGACCGGAAGACCCGCAAGATCGTCGATGGCGATACGATGACCGGATGGTTCACCGAGGATTTCACCCTGGCCGAACTGCGCACCCTGCGGGCGAAGGAGCGGCTGCCGTTCCGGTCGCACGCGTACGATGGCCAGTTCGCGATTCCGACCTTCGACGAGGTGCTGGCGCTGGCCGATTCGCTGGGGCGTGCGCGTGGGCGCGTCGTGGGCGTGTACCCGGAGACGAAGCACCCCACCTATCACCGGTCCATCGGCTTGCCGCTCGAGGAAAAGCTGCTCGCTGCGCTCAAGGCGCGGGCCCTCGATGATCGAAAGGCGCCGGTGTTCATCCAGAGCTTCGAGGACGGCAATCTGCGAACGCTGCGCGGACAGACCACGGTGAAGCTGGTGTATCTCACGAGTACGCCATTGTCGGCGGAGCGATTGCGCGACATCGCGACGTTCGCCGATGGGGTCGGCGTGAATCAGCGTCTCGTGGTGGGCGCGGATTCGGCGGCGGCGCCGACATCGCTCATCCGTGACGCGCACGCGGCCGGGCTCGCCGTGCATGTGTGGACCACGCGCTCGGAGCCGGTGTTCCTCGCCAAGCGGTACGGCGGTGATCCCGTGGCCGAAGTGCGCGAACTCGTGCGACTCGGCGCCGACGGCATCTTCGGGGACTTTCCGGATGTGGTCGTGGAGGGAGTGCGCGGCGCACGGCGCGGCGCGGCGCGGTAGGCGGGGCTGGCGCGGTAGGCGGGGCTGGCCAGGTAGGCGGGGCTGGCCAGGTAGGCGGGGCTGGCCAGGTAGGCGGGGGACTACGCGCGATCGGGTACGCGTTGGCGCCGACGCGTTGGCAAAAACGCACTGGAACGGACGCGTTGGCACGAACGCGCAGTGGCGCGGGCACATACGCCGGCAACTACGCCGGCAACTACGCCGGCAACTACGCCGGCAACTACGCCGGCACCAACACCGGAACGAACGAGCGACCGCTAACGGCCGAAGGCCGAGGCGGTCGCCGCGTTGTTGTCGTCGTGTTCGCTGGCGTTGCTTCGCGTCAGTGCCAACGCGTTCGTGCCAGAGCGTGGGTGCCAACGCGTTTGTGCCAACGCGTCGTCGATCGCGCGTAGTGGCTTGCGTCGTTGGCCCCCGCCCCGTTCTTCACTCCATCGCGAATTCCTTGTTGAACGCGACGTTGAACTGGAACGTCTTCGCCTTGCTGCGTGTCTCCATGGCGTCGGCGATGCGCTCGAGGCGCGCCGTGATGCCCATGATCTTGTCCTGCGCCTTCTTGCCCATCTCGTTCAGTCCGTCGACCTTGTCGAGCGCCCAGAACTTGACGAGGTCCTCGACAATGCGGATGTACTCGCGCGGGCCGTAGATGCCGGCGCGACGGATCACGTCGGCCATCTCGCGGAAGTGCGGCATGTTCACACCCGGCATGTCGATGCTCGGCATGACGAGGCTCGCCGAGACCATCGCGTTGTTCGGATCACGCTCGAGCACGCGCTGGAAGATTTCGCGATAGAAGACGTAGTGACGCGCTTCTTCCTTGGCCACGTTGCTCAGGACCACGCCGATGAGCGGCTCGTACTCGCTCGCCAGTTTGCCGGTGTTGGCGTGACTGACCTGCGTGGCCCGCTCCTGCAGCGAGGTGTAGACGAACACGCGGTACGGATCCTTGTCCCACGTGGGCTCGAAGCCGGCCTTGAGGTACTCGAACTGCATGCGCTCGAGCACCGGGTTGTCGAGAATCCGGCTGTCGTGGGCGTAGTCGTGCAGGATGGCGCCGTGCCGGTCTTCCTCGGCCGTCCACAGGTTGTTCCACTTGGCCCAGAACGTATCGCCGCCAAGGTAGGTGGCAATCAGGCGGTGGAAGTGGGGCAGCCCTTCTTCGGTGAGCGTGTTCAGCGCCAGCGCCACGCGAGCGGGCATGCTGATGCCGCGCGCGCGCTCGCGCAGCTGCTTCACGTATAGATCCGGGTCGGTGTCCGGCTCTGGGGCGAGGATGTCGGACGGGAACCAGAGGATGCGCTTGGCTTCGTGCGCTTCCATGAGCTGCTCCACGTCCTTTTCGAGGTCGTTAAGCACCTCGACCTTCGCCAGTGTCTCTTTATCGGGTATGAACATGCAGTCCTGATGGGGGGCGGGGCGTGTTCGGGTAACGTACCGGAAACTCCCGCAGGGGACCAATTCGCGGCCGCCCAGCCGCGATGCCCCAGCCGTCATCAGTGTCAACGCGCAACAGAGGTCGACTGTTCGCGCGGGACGGTGCCGACACATCGTTGTGCGGAATCAGAAAGCAACAGATAACGTTTCATTAATTAATAATGTCTTGTTTGTGGCGCGTTGCTGACTGAAACATTTTCGAATTTTGCGGAGCTTTCCAGTTCGCCCCAAAGTGACGAACCGCGACTGGAACGACGTGAGCGATGTACGGTGGTCGCGCCGCACGCGGCCGTTTCGTCGGTGGCATTCGATCGTCTATAAGGTGACCCCTCGACACCGACCCGAACAATCAGCTCAAGGCGGCCGTAAGCGTTCCGATGGCTAGCAATTCGCGTGGCAGAAAGACCGGCACCAGCCGGAAGGCGAGCAGTGTGAAACCCCTCGAAAACGTGATGACGTTGTCGGGGACGTTGGCATTGGTCACCGACGCCACGGCTGACGCCACTGCTGACGTTACGGCTACGACAGAGGACACGGTCGAGACGGCTGTCGTCGCCAGCATCCTCCCGGTCATCGAAGCCGCGCCGGCGCCGATCCCGGAGGACGCGCTCACGACTGAGCCGGTGAAGCCAGCGCGTCGGCGCTCGCGTAAGGCCCCGGTGACCGACACGCCGTCGGATGAGGCGTCGACCGCCAGCAGCCCCCCGCGTAAGCGGACGCGCAAGACGACGAAGAAGGTCGAGGTGGCCCCCGAGCCCGAGGCGGACATCCCCGTGAGTGAGGCGGACGACACGCGATCCGCCGATCCACTCGCAGGGGCCTTCCTCTACAGGCCGGAGCTCGACTCCGACGGAACGCCCTTCGCCGAACCGGCCAACGTCGAACCGGCCACGGCCGACCCGGCTATCGCCGAACCGCCCACGGCCGAACCGGTCGCGGTCGAACCGCTCGCGGAGGCCGTGCCTCGTGCGGAACCGGCCACCGTCACTCAGCTGGACTCTGTACCGGCGGCAGCGAAGGTCGACCTCCCGTTCATCATCGATATTCCGCGTGACGTGCCCGTGATGGATGACTCGCCGGCTGACGAATGGGTGGAGCGTGTCCTCGCGTCCTCGCCACGCCAGTCGTCGGGAGACGACGAGTGGGTCGATCAGGTCCTCGAACCCTCGAAGGTCGCCATCACGCAACGCCCGCGGGTGCGACCGCAGGCCGCGGGCCCGGCCGCAAAAACGGCGCCGAAGCCGGCCCCCCGGCCGGCCTCCCGGCCGGCCCCTACGGCCGTTGCCAAATCGGCGGCCAGAGCCGCCGCGCCCCGCCCTGCGACCGCCACCGCCGCGACGTCCGCGCTCGCCCCCGCCGCCACCACCCGGTGGTGGCTGGCTCTGCCGCTCGTGCTGGTGCTGGCGCTGGTGGTCTTTGTAACCCGCCAGGGCACCAGTCACGCTCCGGTGCCCGCCGGCGTGCTGGGCACCTGGACCACGGCGTACTGGCTGTACGAGCATCAGACGCTCGAGATCAAGCCGGACACCGTCGTCGCCACGCTCGATGATGTCGAGGAAGGGCGATTTCCGATTACCAAGGTGGAGACCGCCGACGCTGGTCGTGAACTCGCGGTGAAAATCTTTTATCAGAACGCCCGCGGTGACGAGAAGGAGATCGACTTCCTCGCCGACAAGGATCCCACCACCGCGTTGCGCTTCCGTTCACACACCGGATTGGTGTGGGTGCGAGCCGAGTAGCACGGGACGAGCGCCAGCGGTGCGTTTCGCGGCTAGTATTGGAGTATGGTTCCTCCAAACGCCGCACCAGCCAAGAAGCCGAAGTACGACAGCAAGCGCGCCTGGGGTGAAGCCCGCGCGCTCATCGTACAGCACCGACGCTCCGTCAGCATCGGGCTCGTGCTCATGCTCATCAGTCGCGCCTCCAGCTTCGTGCTGCCGTACAGCACGAAGAAGGTGCTCGACGAAGCGCTCCCCAACAGCGATCTGACGCTGCTTGGCTGGATCGCTCTGGCTGGCCTCATCGCCACCGTGGTGCAGTCGCTCACCGGCTATGCGCTGTCGCAGGTGGTGAGCGTCGCCGCGCAACAGGCCATCGCGCAGCTGCGTGAGGAGGTGCAGGGACACCTCATTCGCCTGCCGGTGCGCTACTTCGACAGCACGAAGAGTGGCGTGCTGGTGAGCCGCGTGATGAGTGATCCGGAAGGGATTCGCAATCTCATCGGCACCGGGCTCATTCAACTGACGGGCGGCATCCTGAGCGCCATCGGTGCGATGGGCGTGCTGCTCTATCTCAACTGGAAGCTCACGCTCGCCACCGTCCTGCCCCTCGCGGCATTCGGCGCAGGCATGAGCATCGCCTTCAAGCGACTCCGCCCCATCTTCCGCGAGCGCAGCGTCATTCAGGCCGAGGTCACCGGCCGTCTCACGGAAACGCTCGGCGGCATTCGCCTGATCAAGGTGTACACCGCCGAGGATCGCGAGAAGAAGGTGTTCGGCGAAGGGGTGCAGCGTCTCTTTCAGAACATCGCGAAGACGATCACTGGCACCTCGCTTACCGGTACGCTCGGTCTTGGCGTCGTCGGCGTGATCGGCGTGATCGTGATGTACGTCGGCGGTGGCGATGTGATCCGCGGCAGCATGACGCTCGGCAGCCTCATCACCTTCGTGGTGTTCATCGGCATGGTCACCGCGCCGCTCATCTCCATCGCGAGCATCGGCACGCAGATCACGGAAGCCTTCGCGGGGCTCGACCGCATCCGCGAACTGCGCGACATGGCCACGGAAGATCAGGAAGACGCCGCAAAGAAGGACGTGCCCGCCGTGGTCGGCCACGTGCGCTTCGACGACGTGAGCTTCGAGTACGAAGAAGGCGTGCCGGTGCTCAAGCACGTGAGCTTTGACGCCCCCGCCGGCACCACCACCGCGCTGGTGGGATCGAGCGGCAGCGGTAAGAGCACCATGATCTCCCTCATCATGGCCTTCGCCCAGCCGCAGCAGGGCAACATCGTCGTGGACGGCACCCCGGTGAGCAACCTCAAGCTGCGCGACTATCGCCGGCACCTGGGTGTGGTGATGCAGGACAACTTCCTCTTCGACGGCACCGTCAAGGACAACATCGGCTTCACCAAGCCCGGCGCCTCCGACGAGGAGATCATGGCCGTGGCGAAGATCGCCAACGCCCACGACTTCATCATGGGCTTCCCCCAGCAGTACGACACGATCGTGGGGGAGCGCGGCGTGAAGCTATCCGGTGGCCAGCGCCAGCGTGTGGCCATCGCGCGCGCCATCCTCGCCGATCCGCGCGTGCTCATCCTCGACGAAGCCACCTCGAGTCTCGACTCCGAAAGCGAGCACCTCATTCAGGAGGGGCTGCGGCGCCTGCGCGCGGGACGCACGACCTTCGTGATCGCGCACCGCCTCAGCACGATCACCAGCGCCGATCAGATTCTGGTGATGGAGAAGGGCGAGATCGTGGAACGCGGCACGCACCAGCAGCTGATCGCCCTCGGCGGGCGATACCGCGACCTGTACAACCGGCAGTTCCAGCTGGAGCAGGATCAGTTCATCAATCCGGGCGAAGAGATCGCGGCCACGGGCTGACGCGTTCTCCGGTCTGAGAGACGAGATGCGAGTGTGAGCATCGAGGGGGCAGAATGAGACGACAGCTCGGATAGAAGCGAGAGGTCCGTCCTCCAGAAGTGAGAAGTCAGGACCAATCCACTGACTTCTCACCTCGAGGGCGCTGACGTCTCGCTTCTATCCGAGCTCACGTCTCATTCTGACCCTTCGACTCTCATTCTCACCGCTCGAATCTCACGCCTCACTTCTGTCGTAGCACCTGCCGATCGAGGAAGTCGAGCGCCGATTCGAATACTCTCATCCACGATTCATGTCGCAGGAATCCGTGGATTTCGTCCGGCAGAACCAGCTGTTCCACCGGCACGTTCTGCGCGCGCAGTTTTTCGATGAGCGTGAGCGTTTCGATGAAGCGCACGTTGCGGTCGTCGTCGCCGTGCACCAGCAGCACGGGATCCTTCCAGCGCTGCACCTGCGACAGTGGTGACGACTTGAAGGCGAGCGCGGTCGCTGCGGGGTCTTCGAGCGGATTGTAGTCGGTGCGGAAGGTGGCGATCCCCACGTTCCAGTCGTGCACGCCGTGCACGTCCACGCCCCCGGCGAACAGCTCGGGATTGCGCGTGAGCCCCATGGCGGTGAGGTAGCCGCCGTAGCTGCCGCCCCAGAGCGCGACCTTGCTCGTGTCCACGTCGCCGCGCGCGCGCAGCCAACGCGCCGCCGCAGCCACGTCGCCGTACTCCGCGGCGCCGCCGGCCCCGTAGTTGAGCGCTTCGCGGAAATCGCGGCCGTAGCCGATGCCGCTCCGATAGTTGAGCGACAGCACCACCCAGCCGCGCAACGCCAGCGCCTGGTTCATCGCATACGCATGGTGATAGTACGACCCGTAGTTCCACCCCAGCAGCATCTGCCGGCGTGAACCACCGTGCAGGAAGATGATGGCGGGTCGCTTGCCGCTGAACTGTCCCGCCGGCGGCAGGAACAGTTGGGCGTGACTCTCGATGCCGTCGGCCGCTTTGATCTCGACCGACGTGGGCACCACGAGCTGGGTGCTCGGATAGCTCGCCGACATCGTCTGCGGAGCGAGGAACCGGGCCGGTGCCAGCGCGCTTCCCGTCATCGGCATGATGGACGCGTGGGCCGGCACGCGTGCGTCGCTGCGGAGGAACGCCACGCTGCCGTCGGCGAGCGGGGTGGGAAGCCACTCGATGCTCGGGCCCGCCGTGATCGCGGTCGCGGCCTCGCCACCCGCGGCCTTCACGCGCCACACATGGCGCCGGTCACGGTCGCCCTGATTGGAATTGAACAGCACGTGCGTGCCGCTGCGATCGAGCGTCACGTACTCCACTTCGTGCGGGCCGCGATCGAGCTGTGTATACGATCCGCCGTTGGCCGCAACGCTGTACAGGTGCAGGAATCCGTCGCGCTCCCAGGGGAACACGAGGCGGTTGTCGGCACTCCACAGGATCTGCGTTTCCGCCTGCATGGGCCAGAACGCGGAACCGGTGCCGGGTGCGGCACGAAACACTTCGCGCGCCTCCCCCGTGGCAACGTCCGCCACCTGAATGCTCCACGGCTGCGCCGTACGCACCGCCAGGAAGATCATGCGCCGCTTCTGGTACGGCTGGCGCACGAAGGCCACGCGCCGGCTGTCGGGCGACCACACCGGGGATCCATCGGTATCAGTGCTCGGTGACATCCACGAAAGCTGGCTGCGCTTCGTGTCGTAGACCCCCACGAAGGCATGCGTCCCGCGATCTGATACGAACGCCACCTTCTCGCCATCGGGGGACCAGCGGAACTCGTTGGCGCCCCCACGCATCTCGAAAAGCGCCGCGCCCTCGGCCTTCCCGTCCTTGAACGACAGCAGGTTCACATCGCCACGCCGCGCGAAGAGGAGCGCGTCGCCCGTGGGTGACGGGGTGGGTGTACTCCCGAGGATCACCCGTTCGGCCTGCGCGGCATTGTCATCGAGCCGCACGCGCCAGATCGCCTGTTCCGCGCCCATCGCGCCACTGGTGGGATTAGGGTTCTCCCCTGCGCGATTCGATCCGCTGCCACGCACGAACCAGAGCGTGCGTCCATCGGCGGCGAAGGCCAGCTGAGACACCTCCTGACCGTCGTCCCAGCTGAAATCCACCACGCGTCGTGCCGCGTAGGCCGGCGCCGTGGCCAACCAGATGCTCCGTACGCCCTCGGTGTTGTGTACCCAGGCCACCCTGTCGCCCTTTGGCGAGGCCACCATGGCGCTCGGGAACGGCGCGGCATCGATGGCACGCACCGATGGTGCGCCCTGTGCTCCTGCGCCCGATGGGGCGAGCGCCTCGAGCGCGAGC
>Ga0164292_10002180_pt1 | contig 15983 bp, 13 predicted proteins | sample GEODES117metaG_FD_111486 | JGI IMG/M metagenome (GOLD analysis project Ga0164292, IMG submission 111486) | Eutrophic lake water microbial communities from Lake Mendota, Wisconsin, USA - GEODES117 metaG | ecosystem: Environmental > Aquatic > Freshwater > Lake | place: USA: Lake Mendota...
AATCGTAAAGTTGTACGAACCTTACGCCATTTTCCACTAATTTTCTAGCCAATAGCACATTGTTCGCAAAGCTTGTTTTGCCTGGTTTAGTGCCGTACATTTCGTGGATATACTGCGGCTCGCTATTGATATTCATCACTTCGGGTGCTGAAATTTGCATTTTGTAAGCCATTTCGTATTGGCTTATTCTGCTCAAAATTTCGGGGTCGCCGTATTCCTTAAATTCGGCCTGATTTATCTCGTTTATGGCATCTATGGATGCCTTTCTAATATCGCGGCTGATGCCGTTGGGGTCTTTGATAAACAATACCGGGTCGCCTTCAGACCTGCATTGCACGCCTTGATATACCGATGGCAAAAATCCGCTACCCCAAACGCTTTTGCCAGCATCGGGATTATTTCCACCTGATGTAAGCACTACAAAGGCCGGCAAATTGTTGTTTTCAGAACCCAAACCGTAGGTTACCCACGAACCCATACTCGGGCGGCCTAGCCTTGCACTACCTGTTTGCATCAACAATTGTGCAGGAGCATGGTTAAATTGGTCAGTGGTTACGGCTTTCAAGAAACTTAAATCATCGGCGACAGTTGACAAATGCGGCAGGTAATTGCTAATTAAAGCTCCCGACTGTCCATGTTGCTTAAAGACAGCTTGAGAAGCGAGCATTTTAGGAACTCCACGAATAAACGCAAATTTTTTGCCTTCTAGAAACGACTGCGGACAGTCCTGCCCGTCGAGTTTGGCTAGCTCAGGTTTATAGTCGAAAAGCTCTAGCTGCGAAGGTGCACCCGCCATGTGCAAATAAATGACCGACTTGGCCTTGGGAGCAAAATGTGGCGATTGCGGAGCCAGTGGATTCTGAGGGTCAAAAATGTTATTAGCTGTTTTTGAACCCGAACTACAACCCATCATAGAACCCAGAGCCAATCCGCCCAAACCCATGAAACTACCTTTCAGGAAATTCCGTCGGGTTTCTTTTTCCAATTGCCTAATCAATGCTTCTTTTAATATTTTTTCCATCAGCTTTTAGTGATTACTTCGTCGAGATTTAAAATAGAATTGCATACCAACACCAAAGCGGCCAGTTCAGGATTTGAATCGCCCAAAAGCTCCTTGCTTTTGTTTGGAGTTTTTTTGTACAGCGTTAAAGTGTTTTGATAAAGTTTCAAAAGAATATCAAACTTCTCCTTTTTTATTTCTTTTCCAGTGGCAAAGACATAAGCCTTTTTTATACTTTCCTGGAAATTGTTCTTGGCTAATGAAAGAGATTTATTGGCCAACTTTACCGATAAATCTACATAAACAGAGTCATTTAAAGTCACCAAAGCCTGCAAAGGCGTGTTGGTTCGGATTCTGCGAGAAACACAAATTTCTCTCCCCACGCCATCAAATGACATCATAGACGGATAAGGACTCGTGCGTTTCCAAAAGGTATACACCGCACGTCGATATTGGTCTTCATTTGTGGACTTAAGCCATTTGTCGCCACTGTAAGGCGAGTTCCAAATACCCTCAGGCTGATAAGGCATTACGGGCGGGCCGTACATTTTGGTGTTGAGTACTCCACTGATAACTAAAGCTTGGTCACGAATTTGTTCGGCCGAAAGCCTTACTCTTGGGCCACGAGCCAAATATCTGTTGGATGGGTCTTTTTCAAGGCCTTCGGGTGTCAGTTTGGAATCTTGTTGATACGTGGCCGAAAGCATAATTTCTTTGATGAGCTTTTTAACCGACCATTTATAGTCATTCATAAATTTATAACTCAAGTGGTCCAGCAAAGCCTGATTGGTGGGTACAGCACCTTGCGAACCGAGATCTTCGAGGGTTTCTACCAAACCCATCCCGAATATTTGCTCCCAAACCCTATTGACCATCGTTCTTGCCACCAAAGGATTTTCTTTTGATGTCATCCAAAGGGACAAACCAAGTCTGTTGGAAGGAGCATCTTCAGGTAATTTTCCTAAAGCAGCGGGTACTGCGGCAGAAACCTCATTGCCTTGAGAAAGCCAGCTTCCACGCTCAAAAATTCGTGTTTTCCTTGAAAAATCAGCTGGATTTTCGAGCATGATGGGTGTTTGTTCTACTTGAGCATTGAGGAGATTCCAAAAAACCATTTGATCTTCAGGGGAATTCTTGGGTAGGCCTTTTGTAAAATAAAAATAGTCAAACATAATCCCATTCACGTTGGGGTCCTTTAATTCAGGGCTTTTAAAAGTAAAAAATAAGTCATTAACACCAGAAGTGGCATTAATCGGCAATTCTATAGTTCGCCAAGCCCCTTTGTCTTTTTCAGGGCTTAGTTTATAGGAGCCCACCGTTTTTCCGTTTAAACCGCCTGTTTTTATCTCAAAAACACCTTTTACATATACCTTAAAATGCATTATGAGATTTGTTTTTCCTTCTAGATTTACCGATTTCAAGCGTGCCGAAGAATTGTTTCTCATGGCCAACCACTTGGTATCGGCCAAGGCCGCATTCACCATCTCGTCGCATTTAAGGGAGTTGTGCGAAGGTTGTAGTGTTTTTAGAAAGTTAACAAGTTCTTTCTTTTCATTGGCTGAGACTGTTTTGGCCAACCAACTGTCTACACGAGTCAAATCTGCCCTTTGTTTTTCGTCAAAATGCCTTAAAACAGGATATTCTGAGTAGGTGTCTTCATCGCGACTGTTGTTGAAAAAGGCTAGAAATTTATAATATTCCTCAAATCTGATGGGGTCATAGGGGTGGCTGTGGCATTGCACACACGAGAAGGAGGTACCCATCAGCGTTTCCCAAGTAGTGTTTACTCTATCTAAAACGGCTGCCGTCCTGAACTCCTCGTTGTCTGTTCCGCCTTCGTCGTTAGTCATGGTATTTCGGTGAAACGCTGTGGCAATAAGTTGATTTTCCGTAGGTTCTGGAAATAAATCGCCCGCTATTTGTTCTTTTAAAAACTGATCGTAGGGCATATCGGCGTTAAAAGCATTTATGAGCCAGTCGCGGTATCGCCAAATGTTTCGTCCTGCATCTCGCTCATAGCCTTTGGTATCGGCATAGCGGGCCATGTCTAGCCACATGGAGGTCCATTTTTCGCCGTAGGCCGGTGAAGACAGCAGACTATCAACGTAGGTTTCGTATTGATTATTTTTTAGGAAAAGAGCCTTGGTTTTATCTGTGGCTGGAAAACCAATGATATCCAAAGCGGCTCTTCTTGCCAAATCTTCTTTGGGTGCCATTGCAGAGGTTTTTAATCCTTGTTTTTCGGCATTTTCGAAGATAAATTTATCGATGTCGTTTTTGACCCAATCGTTGCTCACTTGAGGTACTTTCTGCTTCTGCACCGGCACAAAAGACCAATGTTGTTCCCACTCTGCACCTTGGTCAATCCATTTGGTGAGAATGTTTATTTCATCGCTAGAAAGTGGGTCTTTTTCGTGCGGCATCCTTTCTTCAGGGTCTGAAAGCGTGAGTCTTCTGATAAACTCACTGCCTGCGGCATTGCCAGGCACAATGCCAATTTTGCCAGACTTGCCTTTGGCAAAAGCCTCTTCTTTAAATAGCAAGCTATAGCCTCCTTGTTTTTTTACGCCACCATGACAGGTAATACAGTTTTTATTTATGATGGGCTTAACCTGCGAACTGTAATCAATTTTTTCCTCAAATACACTGCAGGAGTATAATCCGAGCATTAGAAAGGCTCCGACAAAATAACGCTGAAAAGACATTTTATGTAAGGGTTGAAATTCAGATTTAAAGTTAGTAAAAAAATTACTAAAAATAGATTTTTAGATAACAATCTTAAGAATTCTAATTTTCAAGGCGTGGCACTCACCCACACTTCGCCATCTTCAAAATACTCTTTTTTCCAGATCGGAACGGTTTCTTTTAATGTATCAATGGCATATTGACAAGCTTCAAAGGCGGCGGTGCGATGTGACGAAGCAACTGAAATGATAACAGGAATCTCTCCTATTTCTAAAGTTCCTAGGCGATGATGAATGGCAATTTTTTGAATCGAAAACTTTACGATGGCTTGCTCAGCAATTTTACGCATTTCCGAAATGGCCATGGGTTCGTAGGCCTCAAAGTCAAGTTTAAAAACGGCTTTGCCTTTGGTTTCGTTTCTCACCGTACCAACAAAATGCACCAATCCGCCGGCAGTTTCTGAGGCCACAAATTCGGTACAATCATTTAGTGAAAGTACCGAGTTCGTCAACTTTATTTGTATGTTGTTATTCACCATATTTCAATAAAAATTCAGGATTTATGGCCTTGAAACTTACCCGGGTATTTCCGCCGGCTTCTTGCAGTAAAAAATCGTTAAACTCTTTCATAGGCCTTATAACTATGCCCTCAGCCCACACTTCTTTACACAGTTGGCTTTTGATAACACTACGTTTTACGATGGCTTCTATGTCGTTCTCGAGCTCATATTCTGTTGTAATTATAGGAACCACAGGCAAATCCAGAACTTTCATTACTTCGCAGAATTTCTCAAAATCCAGATATTCATATTTGTCGATATCAAAAATATTGAAAACATAAATGGTTTGGGCCTTGAGTCGGAGTTTGTTGCTTTGAATTCCTTCACCCATCAATTCACCCTGAATGGCAAAATTTCCTCCCAAAGTCCTTAGTTTGTTCTCAATATCAAGTTGGCGGGCCACTTTCCAAAAGCTATTCTCCTCGTCTTCAATCAGCTCGAGATTTCGGCTGCAAACAACAAATTCTCCGTCTTTAATATAATAAGTAGTAGAACTACCGTCGAGTTTTTCGCTGATGTAGCATTTCTGACCTTTGTACTTATCCAAAATCAGCTGTAAGACCTGCACACGGGTTTCGTCTGTTTTGGGGATAAAGGAAGGAAATTTCCCTTTGGCTATGCCGTTTAAATTTGCCGGAACTGGCGGCTCGTATTTTATAATTCCGAGTTCGTCGGTGCAGTCAGCGTCTTCCACAACTGGAAAGTTGTCGGATAAAAAACTAAGCGGAAAACAGATACCTTGCGACACCTGCCCGCGTAAACGGATTGTCCGAACCCGCATTCCCCGTGGTTTCATAAATTCGAATTCCGGCCTTTCGGGCAGTAGACTGTCTATTTCGCAATAAACCATAAGGTCGCCTACCTGATATTCACCTTTTTTAACGACCAATTGCCAACCCAAAACCGTAGCTTTTTCGATGGCATCGGCACCCTCGATAGGCTCTAGTGCCTTAATTCTCTGAATACTTGCTAGTTTTCTCATATTGTGTTTAGTAATTTAAACCTATTATCCGCCGCTTACTGGCGGAATCAAAACTACTTCGTCTCGGTGCATTAACTCCAAACTTTCTTCTGCGTACTCCTCATTCACAGCTATTCTTAATGAATTTAGTTTTTTTAAAGCTGGAAATTCTCCCTCCAATTGCTCCTTGAAGCTTTTCACCGTGCTGTTTTCTGGCAGCTCAAAAACTTTCTCAAATGCCCCAATCATTTCTTTGGTTATACCAAAACAAAGCAATTTTATCGTCATCGTCTTTTATTCTTTTAAAATTTTGAGGCAAAAACAAAATGCAGAAAACTTCTTGTTTAAGTCTTAATATGCTTTTCTTTTCCACAAAAATGACCAATTTTTGTTCCTCCTCAAAAAAAATGCGGAAATTGGTCAATTATTTAGCAAAATGAAGGAAATAACCAAAATCATAGCCTTTTATGAACGTCTGAAATCAACATCTGATACAGCTTGTGCATTGGCTGTGGTGGTGTATGTAGAAGGTTCGTCTTACCGAAGAACCGGTGCGAGGATGTTGGTTTCGGAGGATGGATTTTGGGAGGGCGGAATTAGCGGCGGATGTTTGGAAGGCGATGCCCTGAAAAAAGCCAGAATGTCCATTCTGAAATCAAAACCTGAACTCGTAAGATATGATACAACCAAAGACGATGATAGTCAGATTGGCGTAGGCTTGGGCTGCAATGGCGTGATAGACGTACTGTTTATTCCCGTAGATTTTGCGGATAGCCACAATCCAATAGAAATACTGAAAAATGGGGTAAATCAAACCAAAGGGCCTTTAATCAGCATCACAAAATCAGAAAATAACGCCAGGCTTTTGGGGAAAATGTTTTATTTTGATTCAAAAGAGAGTTTGGCTTTTTTAGAAAACCAAACGGATGTTTCAAGTTTCTCTGATGAAATTTCGAATTTGGAAAAGTCTAAAAATTATAATTTTGGAAACGAACTTCGGCTTTTTGTCGAAATTTTGCCCAAACCCATCACGGTTTATCTTTTCGGAAATCAGTATGACATTTATCCACTGATTGAGCTTTTGAAACTCATGTATTGGGAGGTTAGAATTGTTTCTGAGCCCCACAAGGTACAGAATAGAAATGACCTGAGAATCATTGCCCCGAATGATTTTCTCGAAAATGATTTAGATGAAAACTCGGCAGTGGTGTTGATGTCGCATTCGCTAGAAACTGACAAGAAAAATCTGCAAAAACTATCTGGGTCCAAAACAAAATATATTGGAATGCTTGGTCCAAAAACCCGGTCTGAAAGAATTTTGGACGAACTAAGTGCCGAAGGAATAAAAATAGAGACGCAAAATATCTTTGCTCCTACTGGACTGGATTTAGGGGCATCTACGCCTGAGGAAATTGCCCTATCGATTGTTGCTGAAATAAAAGCAGTTTTCAGTAGCAGAAACGGTTCTTTTCTGAAAGAACGAGACTTACCTATCAATGAACGGAACCAAGAAATTTTTAAATTTAATTGAATGATTTCGGTACAAACCGCCCTTGATCTTATTCTTGAAAATAAGCTTTCCTTAAAAAAAGTGGCCGTTCCATTCGAAGAGGCCTTTGGAAGAGTGCTGGCCGAAGACCTCATTGCTGACAGAGATTTTCCGCCTTATGATAGAGTCACTATGGACGGAATAGCTATTGATTTTACGGCCTATCTAAACGGAACTAGAGCGTTCAAAATCCAAGAAATGCAGGGTGCGGGCGATTTGCAAAGCACACTTCAATCGCTAGAAAACTGTATTGAAATAATGACAGGCGGGGTTTTGCCCAGAAATACATCCACGGTTATTCGATATGAAGACCATACTGTTGAAAACGGGCTGGCCACGATAAACGCTGAGGTGAAACCAAACCAAAACATTCACACAAAAGGCCAAGACAAAAAAGCGGGTGATTTAGTTTTAGAAAAAGGAGTTCGATTGAATGCTTCGCATTTGGCCCTTGCGGCGTCGTTGGGAAAACAAAAACTTGAAGTGTTGGAGCTACCCAAAGTGGCTATTGTTTCATCTGGAGATGAGTTGGTAGAGATTTCTGAAAACCCACTTCCGCATCAGATTCGCAAATCTAATGTTTATGCTGTAGGTGCTTTGTTACAAAAATTAGATGTTTCGGTTGAATACTTCCATATAGCAGATGATTTAGAAAATTCCATTAAAAAAATTGCTGAGCTTCTTCAAAACTTCGATGTGTTGATATTCTCTGGTGGTGTGTCAATGGGCAAAAAAGACTTTATTCCTGATGCACTAAAAGCCAATAGGGTTGAGACCATTTTCCACAAAATAGCCCAAAAGCCTGGGAAACCAATGTGGTTTGGAAAGACTGCAAAGAATCTGGTTTTCGCTCTTCCAGGAAATCCTGTTTCTACCTATTTGTGTACCATCCGTTATGTTTTGCCTTTTTTTGAGAAGTGCTTGGGTATTCCAAAAGACGATTTTCAAAAAGTCATTCTCGGCGAAAGTGTCGTCTTTAAACCAAAACTTCGCTATTATTTACAAGTAAAGATTAAAAACGAAAAAGGTGCTTTGTATGCATTTCCATTAAAACACAATGGATCGGGCGACTTCATTAGTTTGGTTGAGGCTGATGGTTTTGTAGAATTACCAAACTCGGAAAATGAACTGTTTGAAAGGGGGCAAATTGTGAATTTCTTCGCTATTTAATCAAAAAAGAAACAAACTGTGATAAAAAAAAATATCAGAACGCATTTTAAAAGCTCAAGAAACGCCCTAAAATTGGAGGAAATTGAAAAAATGAGCATGAAAATACACGATTTGTTATTCAGCCAATTGATGATGCACCGTTATTCGCCAATTCACTTGTATAAATATATAAAGAGAAATAATGAGGTAGATTCGCAGTTGATTTTTAACACACTTCGCCGAGATTTTGCCGCTGATGTATTTATTTCTAAAAGCCTCGAAAATGGCGAATTGCTCCATGTAAAATTTGAGGCTACCACCGAGCTAGCAACTAACCGATGGGGAATAGACGAACCCATAGATTTAGCCGATTCCCTAAGCTCCGAAGCCTTCTTTGAACAATATAAAACCGAGGATATTCTGATCTTTGTGCCGCTTTTGGCTTTTGACAAAAAAGGAAACCGGGTGGGCTACGGCAAAGGTTATTATGACAGATTTCTTCAGCATGCCACCAAAGACACCACCATCGTAGGTCTTTCGCTTTTTGAACCCATCGACCTGATTGAAGACACTGACCAATTTGACATAAAAATGCATTTTTGTGTTACACCTGAGCGGGTGTGGGCCTGGTAAATTGATTTTGAAAAATGCAAAATGATTTTTTAAAATCGTTATCGGCTTATTTTTATAGTTTGGCTTGTTGCATCCTTCCAAACACTACTCCTTATGTCATTGTGATTTGTACTTCTTTCTGTAAAAAGCATTAAAAATGGCGAAGCATCTCTTTTTATAAAACGCTTATGTTTGGAAAAATGTGGTTGATTTTTTACGATTTTTCCAAATATAAAGTCATGTTTGGAAAAATGTAAATATTTTTTGGTGATTTTTCCAAATATAAAGCTATGTTTGGAAAAATGTGGTTAATTTTTTGTGATTTTTCCAAATATAAAACTACATTTGAATAAATTTTTTGTAATGGTTATAGGCAGACACAAAGAAAAACAAATATTTCAACGCCTTCTTACGTCAGATCAGGCAGAACTACTGGCAGTTTATGGACGAAGAAGGGTAGGAAAGACTTATTTGATACGGGAGTACTTCAAAGAAAACATGGTCTTTGAATTTACTGGAGCATACGAGGCCGACACCCAAATTCAGCTCCATAATTTTTTTAATGAGTACCAAAAAGTAGCAACAGACACAAACCTTAAACCTAAAGACTGGACCACCGCTTTCAAATATCTCAGCGACTATTTATACACCTTAGAAAACTCTCCTACAAAGAATGTTGTATTTCTTGACGAATTGCCATGGCTTGATACGGCTCGCTCGGGGTTTTTATCGGCATTCGAGTATTTTTGGAACCAACACGGCTCCAGAATGAAAAACCTGCTTCTGATAGTTTGTGGCTCGTCTGCATCTTGGATAATTCAAAAACTTATAAACGCAAAAGGTGGCTTATATAACCGAATCACCCAAAGAATAGAGTTAAAGCCTTTCAACCTGGCCGAAACCGAAGAATATTTGGTATCTCGAAATTTAAAATTTACAAGATATCAAATCATACAATTATACATGGCAATAGGGGGCATACCGTTCTATCTTAAACAAATTAATCCTAGCCTGTCTGTCAATCAGGTTATAGACCAAATGTGCTTGATGCATGGCGGCATACTTACCAATGAATTCAAACCCCTGTTTCAATCCTTATTCAAAAATGCAGACGCACACATTTCTATAATAAAATCCTTAGCTAAATCGCCTTATGGTTTAAACCGAACCAAACTTTTAGAAACCACAAAAATACCAAATGGAGGAACATTTTTACGTACCATAGAAAACCTCGTAGATTGCGGATTTATAGTTGAGCTTAAACCTTTTGGCAAAAAAAACAAAGACACAATTTTCAGATTAATAGACTTCTATAGCCATTTTTTCATAAAATTTATAGACGGTAAAGTCAGCAACAGACCAAATGTTTGGGAAGGCCTTTCTAACAGCCCAGAATTCAAAGCTTGGACAGGATATGCCTTTGAAAACCTGTGTTTAATACATACCAATCAGATTCATAAAAAACTTGGCATTGACGGTGTTTACACCGAACTGTCATCGTGGGCATTTAAAGGAAATGAGGAAATTGACGGAGCACAAATTGATTTAATAGTAGACAGAAAAGATGGCATTATACACCTATGTGAGGCAAAATTCACCTCTTCCGAGTTTGTGATTTCAAAAGAATATGCATCAAAACTAAGACAAAAAAGAGCGATTTTTGGTCATGTTACCAAGACTAAAAAATCAGTGGTAAGCACGCTACTAAGCACCTATACAGCCACACAAAACAAATACTATTCAGAAGAGATACACTCAGAAATTAATTTGGAAGATTTGTTTATTTAGTGTTCTGATAGCGACAAAAAAGGACCTTCAAAAGCGTTCTAGAAAACGTTTATTTCAAAAAAATTCTTATTGCAAAAATATTTTTAGCTGGAAACGATTTCAAAAATCGTTCTACTTAAATCCCCAAGCTATTTTTATTAAAAAATCTTTTCCTTAATTTTGCAGCCCATTTACACCCATCAATACCTTTAGAAACGTTTCAACAAAAAGAGAATAGACCTCTCTCTTTATCAATAATTTAAATACCCTGCCATGGGTCGGGGGGTAAGATTAATTATCATGAAAGTTGCAGTAGTAGGAGCTACCGGTCTGGTGGGTGGCGAAATCTTGAAAGTATTGGCGGAAAGAAATTTCCCAGTTACAGAAATCATCCCAATCGCTTCAGAGCGTAGTATCGGAAAAAAAATCAGTTTTAAAGGCCAAGAATTCACGGTTGTGGGTTACGACGAAGCCATCAAAATGAAGCCAAATGTGGCCATTTTCTCGGCTGGCGGCGGCACTTCGCTCGAAATGGCACCCAAATTTGCAGAAGCCGGCATTACGGTTATCGACAATTCATCTGCGTGGCGTATGGATCCTACCAAAAAATTGGTGGTGCCAGAAGTAAATGCTGATGTGTTGACCACAGAAGACAAAATCATTGCAAATCCAAACTGCTCCACCATACAGATGGTGGTAGTGATGAAGCCTTTGCACGAAAAATATAAAATCAAACGTGTGGTAGTATCTACCTATCAGTCGGTTACGGGTACTGGTAAGGCGGCTGTTGACCAACTTTTTGCTGAAAGAGCGGGCGACGATAGCGTAGCGAAGGTATATCCGCACAAAATAGACTTAAACGTATTGCCTCATATCGACGTATTTCTTGAAAACGGTTATACCAAAGAAGAAATGAAGATGATAAAGGAGACCAACAAAATCATGGGCGACGATAGCATCAAAGTTACGGCCACTACTGTTCGTATTCCCACTATCGGTGGTCACTCCGAAGCCATTAATATTGAGTTTGAAAATGACTTTGACCTTACAACTGTTCGTGAATTACTTGCGGCTACTGAAGGCGTGATTGTGCAAGACGACCCAGCCAATTTCCTTTATCCAATGCCTATCACAGCACACGGCAAAGATGAGGTTTTTGTAGGTCGTATTCGAAGAGACGAGTCACAAGCCAACACACTCAACCTGTGGTGCGTAGCTGATAACCTCCGCAAAGGAGCGGCAACCAACGCTGTTCAAATAGCTGAATATCTAATGAAGAAGGGAATGATTTGATTTAGAGATGAAATGAATATAGGAAAATCCCGCTGAGCAATTGGCGGGATTTTTTTGTTGCAAAAAAACAGACAAAAAGTGTAATTTGAATTCTTTCAAAATCAAATAGTTTTTAAATCTTATAAAAACTTTAATTTTAGGTAAAAATACATAAATGAGAAAATTTTACTCTTTACTAATTATTCTGCTTTCTATGAGGTCTTTTGCTCAAACCACAGACTTAAATGAACAGTTTTCAGAAATCGTAGGAGACAAAAAAGTAAAAGTAGGCATCTCTGTTTACGATTTCAAAACCAAAAACTCCTTTGGGATTAATCTAAAGGAACATTTTCCGATGCAAAGTGTTTTCAAGTTTCACATTGCTTTGGCTGTTCTGGATTTGGTGGAGAAGGGAAAATTAAGTCTTTCGCAAAAAGTTTATATTTCAAAAGAACGAATGGAAGCGGATTGGTACAGCCCTTTGCGAGATAAATACCCAAACGGTAATGTAAAACTCACAATTGCCGAAATCCTGAAACCCACGGTTTCTGAAAGTGACAATGTAGGTTGTGAGGTTCTGCTTGACCTCATCGGAGGCCCCAAGAAGGTGGACGATTATCTTAAAAAAATAGGCATGAAAGATGTTCAAGTAAAACATAATGAGACCGTTATGCAGGCCTCGTGGGAGCCACAGTTCGAAAATTACTCTTCGCCAAAGTCTGCGGTGGAGCTTTTAAAAGCTTTGCACAATGGAAAAATATTATCGCAAAAAAGCAGAGCTTTTATTCAAAAATTACTTTTGGAAACCTCCACTGGCCCAAATAGATTGAAAGGATTATTGCCAAAAGGAACTGTCGTTGCACACAAAACTGGAACTTCGGGAACCAATAAACAAACTGGCGAAATGGCAGCCGTAAACGATATCGGTATAATAACTTTGCCAAATGGAAACCAATTTGCGATAGCCGTTTTCGTGAGTAAGTCGAAAGAAAAAATCGAAACCAACGAAAAAATAATTGCTGAAATAGCGAAAGTTAGCTACGATTATTTGAAATGAGCGAATATCAAGATTAGTCCTAGCTATGGCCTGATTTAGAAACTTTTATAGCAGAAATGAATTAGCCTGAAAAGCAACTTGAGTTAACTAAAAATTACTTTTAAACTCTCCTTTCCTCTCAAAATATTTGATGATTTCTTCTTCTATTTTGGTTTGTTTTATAGGTATGTTTTGCTTCCAATATTCAGGATTGTAGGCAGTTTCGTTTAAGATTTTAATATCCTTCAAAACAAATGCAGGTCTAGAATCTTTAATTTCAAATTCCTGGGATTCATTTATAAAATAGAACCAAATTTTATCCTCGTTTTTATAGTTCTGTAGCCTTCGGTTGGCTTTATCTGAAATAAACAAATGGTCGAAAACAGAATATCCTTCCTTACTTTCTTTGAAATTGATATCAACATCAGTGGTTATACGCAATCCTTTTTGAGGTTTTTGGAAGTATGTACCATTTATTCTCCCCAACAAATCTTTTTGAGAATTTACCACAACTTCTCCTTCAAACTTGACTATGTTGATATTAGATTTTGAAGGTTTGCACTTTATTACCACTAATTCATCTGGTGTTCCGATATTCAAATAGTGCTTTATCGAAAAGTTATAATTGGAGCTAATGTCAATAGCATTTAATGGAAAGTTTTTGTGATTTTTAAAAACAGCTGAGTAGAGAAACGGGACTACAATCATATTTTGAGGAAAATGCCTTTGCCTTTCTAATTGGCCATATCTGATATTCAAAGGTTGCCACCTTTCTACTCCCAACTGACTCCATGCCACGTTTGTAAAAAGCTGCTGAAACTTGGTGTATTTGCCATTGAAATACGACACTTTCTGATAAAATGCCTTGTAATAGTGTTTGTTTGCCGAGTCGCTTACGGCCTTTCGAATAACGGCATTTAATATTGCAACGGCTGGATTTCCGGTTTGAAATTCAGGAAGTTGAATAGCAGCGATGGGCAGATTTACTTTTATAAAATCACTTTTTCTTACGTCCAAAATTCTTTTTTTATAGGTCACATGGCTTATGAGAAGCTTTCCAGGTATATTTTCCAAGACAATGCGAAACTGCCCCTCCTCATTTGTAATAGTTCCTTTTCCTGTTTTTGCGTCTGAAACACTTACACCTACGATAGGCTTTTGCGTTAAACTGTCGAGTATTAATCCCGAAATTTGAGTTTGAGCATTACTTTTAAACGAAAAAATAAAGAGCAGCGTAAAAAGTTGGATATGGCGTAATATCATAGTTTTATTTAGCGGGTTTTTTTCTAAGTAAAAAACTAATCTGATTAAAAAATATTGTTTGAATAATTCAAATTTTTCAATTCTAAAATTGAGTTACAAAAACTTTATCCTTAACTGATTCAAGAATTAAATTCAGGTTTGAATTTTTCCCCGAAATCCCATAAAGTTCCGAATAAAGCAATTTTACCAGAGACTTTATCTCTTCCCCTGAAAACTCACGTTTAAAATTTTGGGGAACAAGCAATAATATTTGTTCGGTATGTTCAGAACCATCCAACGCCGGCAAAATATACTTTATGTCTTTCAGCCAAAGTGCACCATTTTTTTGGTAAAAGGCTGTTCGTTTAAGTTTTGAAGTTTTATCCTCTCCAAATTCGGGATCATCCACTTCCATCAAAAGATGCTTATTGTGACGCTTGGAATAGCTTTTTAGAAATTCGAAAAGCTGCTCTCCTATTTGTTTGCCACGATGATTTTCCTTGACCGCCAAGTAGTCTAAAAGCAAAAAATCAGACCCAAGCAAATCAAACAAAAGCCCAATGCCAACTAACTCATTTTGAAGTTTCGCCGCAAAAAATACTTCTTTGTTTTCTTTAAGTCTGATTTTTAATGTTTCTAAAGTCTGACGCTCGTTGGCTGGAAAAGACGCTTCATAGATTTTGAAGACCTCTTCTAGAGTTTCTTTTTGGTTTGTTTCTATCTTGGTTATTTCCATGTTTTATTCTGGCACAGTTTCACGGAGGTTTTGCTATGCTCATTTTTGTTTTTTTTAAACTCATAGCCACATAGTTAACATTGAAAGACTAGCCAATTGCCTAGTTACATCGGTGCCTTAATGCCTTAGTACCTCGATGCCTACACCTCACTCAATCCCCTTCCCAGTAGCTGCCCAATAGATGCCGCCGTAGATGTGGTCTAGGAAGGTTTGGTCTGAAAATGTTGCTGGAATATGTCCCAAGGCCGTATAAAACGCTCTTCCGCCGTCATAAGGGTGATACCAGCTGATGGGATGAACGGCTCCCATGCCTTTGCCTTCGTTTGGTCCCCATTTCGCAGCAGGGTTATAGGTTTTTTCGTCAACGGTCACTAATATTTTCAAATCATTCGCTTTTGCTGGAGTTTGAAACTCATACCATTCGTCGGTCCAAAGCAGTTTTTTCGGGAAACGCTCCATGCCTGGGAAGTTGCTGTCCTGTACTCTCAAATAGGCCGTTTGGTTGGCTGGGTGAATTTTGAACATCATGCCCACCATTTTGGTGTACCAAGGCCATTCGTATTCGGTGTCTGAAGCAGAGTGAATGCCCACCCAGCCTTTGCCCGACTGAATAAACTTCTCCACGGCTTTTTGTTGTTCATCGTTCAAAACATCGGCGGTGGTGTTTAAGAAAATAATCACCTGATATTTCTCTAAGTTTTTTTCGTTGATAAACATGGTGTTTTCCTGCCAATCTACATCGAAGAAATGTCTCTCGCCCATTTTTCTTATGGCCTCCACCCCTTCGTGAATAGACTCATGGTGCCAGCCGGCGGTTTTTGTGAAAAGTAAAACTTTGAATTGCTTTTGAGAAAATACCGAAATGCTACATAAAAGCAGCACGGCAAAGGATAAAAAATACTTGTTTTTCATAAGATATTGATCGGTTGAATATTTGCTAATCAAAAATACGAAAAGATTTGGTAATTGGTGATTCTGAAAATCAAAAGACCTTTGAGGCTATGCCCAAAGGTCTTTTTCTATAGATTAATTGCAAGAAACTAAAATATCATTTTTTGCAACAAAAACACGCCTATCCCGGCAAAATATCCTATCAAAGCCAGCCAACTCATTTTTTTGAGATACCAGAAGAACTCTATTTTGGCTATTCCCATGGCGGCTACGCCGGCGGCCGAGCCGATGATTAATATACTACCGCCTGTGCCAGCACAAAAAGCCAAAAGCTCCCAAAATGTGTCATCCATAGGAAATTGCTCCAGGCTGTACATTCCCATGGCGGCCGCTACCAAGGGCACGTTGTCAACAATAGCTGAAAGCAAACCTATAATGGTTACGACTACCGTTTGGTTTTTAAGATTATCGGTAAGCCACGTAGCTACCGAAGTTAGCATTCCCATGGTTTGTAATGCTCCCAC
>Ga0164292_10002181_pt1 | contig 15982 bp, 9 predicted proteins | sample GEODES117metaG_FD_111486 | JGI IMG/M metagenome (GOLD analysis project Ga0164292, IMG submission 111486) | Eutrophic lake water microbial communities from Lake Mendota, Wisconsin, USA - GEODES117 metaG | ecosystem: Environmental > Aquatic > Freshwater > Lake | place: USA: Lake Mendota, Wisconsin...
GCATCGAGATGGTTGGTGGGCTCATCGAGAAGCATCACATCGGGGGCGCCGATAAGAACACGCGCGAGAGCGACGCGCCTTTTTTGGCCGCCGCTTAGCGTTCGTGTCGGGCGCGCGGTCGCGTGGCGAAGCTGCAGGTGATCGAGAACGCGGTCGACTTCATGCGAACGGTCCCAGCCTCCGAGGCGCTCGATGTCGGTAGCAGCCTGCACTTGTGCCAAGACCAGGGCCTCGGTGGCGTCGCCGCCCGACGCAATACGCCGGGAAAGATCGTCGTGACGCTGGCGCGCCTCGAGCCACGCCGCCAGGCCGTCTTCGACGGTTTGCTGAACAGTCTTTTCTGGATCGAGCTCGGGCTCTTGCGCGAGATAGGCCACGCGCACGCCTCGACGCGTGACAACCGAGCCCGAATCGGGAGGCTCGGCTCCCGCCAGGATTTTGGCGAACGTGCTTTTGCCCGCGCCATTGCGTCCGACGACGCCGACGCGCTCGCCCTCATCGAGCGAAAACGATGCCCCTGCGAGAAGCACGCGTGCACCGAAAGCCTTGGTTACATCGAGGGCAGCAACGATCGTCATGAGCTGCGTCGAGACGTTAGCAGGGCGCACGAGCGTCATGGCGGCCCTTTCGCGAGCGATCCGCAGCGGGGACCGTCGCGAGAACGCCAGCAGCGTTCACGTGCCGCTATCGCCGGTCCCGCTATCGCTGGCACCGTTGTCGCCGGCATCGCTGTCCACCGTTCCGGCGTCACCTTTTCCGGCATCCGCAGATCCGGCATCAACGGTTCCGGTGTCAACTGCCGAGCACACCCCGGCTGCGCACGTCTCGCCAGCCGCGCAGGCCCGGTTGCATGCGCCGCAGTGGGTGGAATCGGCAAGGTACGTCTCGCAGCCGTCGATCGGTGACTTGTTGCAGTCAGCAAACATGTTGTTGCAGTACGCAATAATGCATTTCATCGCGGAGCATGCGGCGGTTGCATTTGGTGTGTTGCATGGTGCACATGTTTGGGATCCGCAGCCGTAATCCGGGTCGCCGATTCCCACGCAGCGGCTGTCGCAGCGCTGTTCACCCTGACCGCAAAAAGCTGTCCCGTCCGTCGATGCGTCGCGGTCGGTTGGGCGCGGGTCGGGCATCGTGGCGGCATCGGCCCCGATGGTCGCGTCGGGGTTCGGAGCGGATGCGTCGATCGAAACCAAAACTTCGTCGCGCCCGGCCGTGCCCGGCGCGACGCTATCACCGTTCGTCGGGCTGGCCTTCGGGCTATCACTCCAACCAACGGTTGGCGCTGCAATGGAGGCGTCTTCACGCGTGGTCGATGGCTGCGATGGCGCTGCGGTTGCGGCTTCAAATGTTGGCCCGAGCGACCCGGGCTCGTTGCCAAGCAAATTGTTGCACGCCATAAATGTGCACAGTGCAATTAGTGATGGCGCTTTTGCGTTGCGCGACTGCAATCGGCTCATCGGAATGTGCCCTCAAAACCAAGGCCAGAGTTTGAGACGGCGAAGTAAATCGAAGTCCGTTTGGAGCTCGGCCGTTCAGGATGACGCAGCGCTGCGAGCGACTCCGTGCGGGCCGGAAATGCCAGCAACAGAGCTGCGCCAGCGACGATAAATCCGGCTGCCCCGATCGCGCTGATCGTTGCGACGTCGCCGAACGTTCGTGCATCGTCGCGCAACCGAACGCCGCGCAGATCGCAGGTATTCTGCATGCAGTGGGCGCGCGATTCATCGCGGTGGTCTCGCGACAGGAGTCCGAAACCAAGCGTCGCGGCGACGGCCCCGACGCCCACACCAAGGGCGACAGCGCCAATCGTGAAAGCCGATGACGTGCGTTCGACGACAGGCTCCGACGCGTCGGTGCGCGGCGCGGTCGGTTGGTTTGCGGTGGTTGCGTGAGAGGCACGAGGCATCGATTCGCCACTCAGAGATGCATCGGTTGGATAGGTGCGCAGTGCATGCAATGGCGGCACCCATGCGTGCTCGGCTACGCGTTCGCGTGCGACCCACTCGATGGCCCACTGCGCGAGACCGTCGACGGCGGTTGTCACTTCGTGGGGGCCTGGGTCCACGTCGATGCCGGTGTTCCACTGCGAGCGGGGGAGGCGAGCGCCGTCGATTGCAATCACCAGTCCTTCGGTTTGCGATTCGGCCTCAGCGATGTGCACGGTCACCGTGGCCAGACGCGGCTTGATGGCGTCGGCGCGGGATTTCGCGATGCGTTCGCGTGCGCTCTGTCCATCGGCTGCAGCCCGCTCGGCAACAAGCGTGAACTGGCGCCACGCTGTGGCGAGTTTGCCAAGGCGTTCATTGCAATGTGCAAGTTGAAAGCGCGCGCCAAGACCTTCAGCCAAGGCAAGACTGGCTTCGAGGCGAAGGGCAGCCTCGGCGAATTGCCCTTGGGCGATGCGTTCGCGTGCTTCGGCAAAAAGCGTATCGGCGAGGGTTTCGTCGCGATGGGTTGGCGCAGCGTGATCGTGGTCGAATTCGTGATCGGGCTGCGGATCCCGTGCGTGGGCTTGTGAACGCACGTCCGCCGGCGTCTGCGTTTGAGAATTGACGATGTCCGTGTCGAATGGCCCGCGTACGGTCGTTCCGCCGCGAAGCTCCGGGGCCGCGAAACTCACGCGCGGATAGCTCAATGCCGCGGCGATCGCGATCAATCCAGGAATGTGGCCCAAGCTGGCAATCGGCGCGCGCTCGCGCTCGCGTGGGCGACGAACCGTCGCGCGTGTGTGGTCTTCCCCAACCATGCGTTCTCCTTGCAGCGGCAACGCGTGCGAGGAGCGGGCCAGAACGCTTCGACGTGCGCGGATGAGCTCGCGACCGTAGCGTGCGCTCGCGAGCTAGGGCTTTGCGCCGCCGATACCCGGCTTGCGCGTGACAACGATGTGCCCGTGGCTGCGATTGTCGGGATAGCCGTAGCGAAACGCGATGGGCGCGTTGTTTTTGAACTTCGCGTGAAAGTCGAGCATATCGCGGTTGTTCACGGAGCCGAAGGGTTCCGCGTATTCGTACTGCCCGAAGTAGTCTTGCTCGAAGCCGTAACGCGCGGCGATGCGCGGGGGCACCCCGGTCGTATCCGAAATCATCCAATCTGTGTGGGTCATCAACCACTCTCGGATGACCGAGAAGTGCTTGTCGTCCCACAAAAGATGGCTTGCGGCTTTCGTCATCGCTGCGACTTTGGACTTTGAGTCGAGGTGTTTGATGAGTGCGGGCGACCGGCGAAGATTGGAATCGGAAAGGTCGAACCCGATATGCCTCAAGACGCGTACGGCGGATTCGTTGGGTTTACGAAATTGTATTTCGGCATTCGCGAAAGGGCCGCTGCGCCCTCGTTTTTTCGCCATCTCCGCCTGCTTGATCGCATCGCTGGAGAGATAGGCAAGAGAACCATCGTCGCGGATCGTGAAGTATCGGTAGCTAACGGGCTCGAAGCCGTGAATGACCATCGCGGCAAGCGTGAAGGCGGCCTCGCCAGGAATAGCGCCGCGTGTCTCGATGTCGAGGTTGACCGTTCGGCTATGCGCTTTCAGGAAAAGCTTTGCCAGGTGCTCGCGAAGGGTCTTCAGCTCTTTAGACAATCGTTTGTTGTCGGGGTGAGCAATTCCGCGGATATCTCCGGCGATTTCCAGTGAGATAGTTGTAATCTCCATGAGATTTGGAAACGTCGCGAGCGCCGTCATAAGATCGCCCCCGCCGAAAGGATAAACCACCTGGTCGGGGATGGTGTCCGGTCGAAGTTTCGCGAGAAATGGCATCGCCACATCGACCCACTCTTTTTTGTATTCTGCATACCCTTGGTTCAAGGCATCGCAGTGCGTGCGCAGCATCGTCGGGTCGATGCCTGGCGGCAGCATCGCGTCGGTCCCGCCGCACGCGGCAACGCGAAAAGCCGCGAGCACCTCGCGTGTAAACGAGGTGCCTTCGAGTTCGGCGGACGGAGCGTTCACGGCCGCTGCCAACGTGGCGTCGTCGGGGCGAGCGGATGCGGCGGCGTCGTGAGGATCATTCAACAGGGCAGCCGCGGCGTCCGGTCCTGACTGCGAGGGCTCCGCGGCCGCGAGCGATTCGATGGGGGAAGAGCTTGCACCCGTGGCGCGGCTACTGTCTGCGCGCACTGCGACCGCGGCGGGAGCGACGCCCGGCGACTGGGCGCCCGCAGGCGGCTGGGAAGAGCACGCAGCGGCGCACGCGAGCCACAGCGTGATTCCGAGGCTGCGCTGGCGAAGTCGAAGTCGCATGGGGGAGCGCGGCGAAATATCAGAGGACTTCACGATGCCGCATCTTTGCCCAAAAACAGGCAGCGTTGCCAACCGTTGCGCACACACCTGCTTTTTTTTCGCAGACGACCTTCCCCAGCGGTGACCAAGAAAGGTGATGTATGCATGTAATTTGTTGTGTTGTGCACTATCTTTTCGGGGGGATGCAGCTCACGTCCAGCGTGGGCAAGTCGACCGGTGACACGTAAAGCACGGGCGCGAGCTGGTCAGGTTTTCGGTGCGCGTGGAGACCGGCGGGGCTCGCGCCTGTGGGCGAAGGCGTCGAGAGCCTCGGCGTGGTCGGCGTGAAGCCACGCGGCCACGAAGCTTGCGCGTTCGTTTGCGCGCGCGCTTTCGTGGCTATCGCCAGGCAAGGGGCTTTGCGGACCCCGCGCGAGCAGACGCTTCATCGAGGCAATGGCGTTCGGCGATCCTTGCGCGATGTCGTAGCCCCAGCGAATCGCTGTCCGAAGTGCGATGCGTTGTTCGGAGGCATGCACTGAATAAACCGACGTCTCTGAGTTTGGTGTGGATCGCGCGATGGGCACAAGGCCGGCTAGGTCGTCAGGCTCGTTCGGCCCATCGCCCGCGACAGCGTCGATCAGATGCATGCGAAAGGCTTGCTCCGCGGAGATCTCTTGGCCGGTCATCAGAACGCGAGCCGCGGTGCTCGCCCCGGCGATAGCGGCGAGCCGAGCGGTCGTGCCCCACGCGGGAGTGACTCCCATGCGCGCGTGTTTGAACGTGAGCGAGGCGCTAGGCGACGCGATGCGCATGTCGCACGCGAGCGCAAGCTCGGCTCCGCCGCCAAGCGCCGAGCCGTCGAGCGCGCAGATGACCGGGAACGGTAACGCCTCGAAGGCGCGGGTGACCGCGAAGCCGGCGTCGCTGAAGGCGCCCGCGGCTTCCGCCGTCCGCACGGCGTGAAGCTCGCGAAGATCGCCGCCAGCCGAAAAGTAACGGCCCGCGCCTGTGAGCACCGCGGCGCGAATCGACGGATCGTCTTTCGCTTCCGCAGCGGCGTGTGCAAGCGCCTGCAGTGTACCCGTATTGAGTGCGTTATGAACGGCGGGGCGGTCGAGTGTCCACACGCGTACGCAGCCGTAGTCTGATACGTGAATCATTCGCGTTTTACTTCGATGCCCGGGCGGAACGAATACGCTCGGAAGGTCGCGACAGTGGAGGCGGAGCGTTAGTTGTGGAGCGCACACGTCTCGGGCGGCGCTCTTGTTCCACCACAGGGTCGACAGCCACTCGGGCGCGGGAACGTTGCGTGCGTTTTGCAACAAACTTTTCGGCGTGGGCAATGATGGCACCTGCCACATCGAGACCACTTGTTCGTTCGATGCCCTCGAGACCTGGTGAGCTGTTGATCTCGAGGATTTTCGGTCCGTGGCGGCTTTCGAGCATGTCGACGCCGGCGACTTCGAGCCCCATCACTTTGACCGCCGCGAGCGCTGCGAGGCGGTACGCGTTAGGCAGATCGATGCGGATGCCGGAGCCGCCGCGATGCAAGTTCGATCGGAATTCGCCTTTTTTTGCTTGCCGGCGCATCGATGCGATGACGCGGCCGCCGACGCAAATAGCTCGGTAATCTCGACCCTTCGACTCGGCGATGTACTCCTGCAAAATGATGTCTTGGCCCATGGCCCAGAGCGTCTCGAGAAGAGAGGTGACCGCTTGGGGCGAGTCGGCGATCATCGTTCCGATCCCTTGCGCACCCTGCTGCAACTTGACGATGGCAGGGGTGCCACCGATGAAGTCCAGGGCCGCATCGACCGAGTCCGGGGTGCGCGCGCAAACGGTGCGAGGTACATCGATGTTCTTGCGTGTGAGCAATTGCATCGCGCGTAGTTTGTCGCGCGACCGAGCAATGGCGATCGCATTGTTGAGTACCGGCACGCCCATCACATCGAATTGCCGAACGACGGCGAGACCGTAATTCGTGATCGATGCGCCAATGCGCGGGAGGACCAAGTCGACGGGGGGCAAGAGCTTGTCGCCCCAGAACATCGCCGGATGCCCTCGGGAAATGACGATGTGGAAGTCGAGGGGATCGGCCACCATGACATCATGGCCGCGCGCGCGCGCCGCGAGCACGAGTCGCCGTGTGGAGTAAAGCCCGGCATTCCGCGAAAGAACAAGCAAACGCATCGCAGTTGCACTCAGGCTACGGAGTTTCGTGCACGCCACAATGGTTGTGTGAAGTTGGGCTTCGGAAAGCCAGAAAAATAAGGCTTTTTTGCTTCAGCAGCGGCTGTACATGGTCGAGGGTTGAGGCACAAAAGGCGAAACGCGCGTCCTGCTTTTTTTGCCGCGTCGTGTGTGCCGCACCCACGCGGGGCGGACAGAGGGGCAATCAAGGCCAACCGCACGCGTCTGGATGCGGTAGTCTGACGGTCGCCTTCATGAGCGTGATTGTGCAAAAGTACGGCGGGTCGTCGGTGGCGGATGTCGACAAGATTGCGCGTGTTGCGGATCGCGTCGTCGCGACAAAGCTCGCAGGCCACGAGGTGGTGGTCGTCGTGAGCGCGATGGGAAAAACGACCGATTCGCTGCTCGAGCTTGCGCGCAGCGTTGCCATTCGCAGTGCCGCGGGCTCTGCGGGGGCGTCGGATGTCGCCCCGCCTCGACGCGAGCTCGATATGCTTGTTTCGACGGGTGAGCGCGTCACGATGGCGCTCTTGTCGATTGCGATCGCCGCGCGCGGTCATGATGCGATCAGCTTCACCGGAAGCCAGTCAGGAATTTTGACCAACGATCGGCACTTCGATGCACGCATCATCGAGGTGCGACCGCACCGGATTTCAGACGAGCTCGCGCGCGGCAAGATTGTCATCGTCGCCGGCTACCAGGGCATGAGCTACAAGCGCGAAATCACCACGTTGGGACGCGGCGGTTCGGATACGACGGCTGTTGCACTGGCCGCCGCGCTCGGCGCGCAAGTGTGTGAAATATACAGCGATGTCGATGGCGTGTACTCGGCCGATCCGCGCGTTGTGCCCGATGCCGCGCATCTGCCGCAGATCGACTTGGCCATGCTCGCCGAGATGGCCGAATCGGGTGCCAAGGTGGTCAATGCGCAGGCGGTAGAATGGGCCCGTCGACATCGGGTGGTGATCCACGCGAGGCGCACATCGGATGAGGCCGGCGAGGGGCGCGAAACGCGCGCAGCGGAGTCTTCGTTCCCGCTTGGATTGCGTGACCAGACGGAGTCGCGTGATGGTGCAGATTGCAATCGTGTTCCGGACGCGCCTGCGCCGTCGAACGGCACGGAGCCGTTTGGGCGTGTCCGCGCCGTGGTTGGGCTGCCCCGCGTCGCAGTTATGCGCGTGAGTGCCGCGCGACTTGGCGAAGTGCTCGAGCGAGCGGCATCGCTCGACGTTTCGGTGAGCGATGTGGTGGCGCTTGATGATGCCGCGCTTGTGCACGTGCCTTTGCTGAATACGCCTGACTGGGAACGCAGCCGGCGTATTGTGGCGTCCGAATTCGGCGATGATGCAATCGACCTTGGCACGTTCGCTATGGTGTCGGTGGTGGGGTACGGCCTGACCGAACCGCACGGTGGCTTGGTTGTCATGAAGCAGTGTTTGGACCGGCTCGATGCCAAGGCCGTGTGCCTTAGCGCTGGGCCTTTGAGGCTTCGGGCAACGATTGCGCAAGAGGTGCTCGAAGAGGCGCAGCGGGTGCTGCATCGCGCATTCATTACGGCATGAACAAGTTGCACGTTGCACATACGCATGTGTGTGCAACGTGCAAATTACTTGGGGACGCAGCTAAAGGTTACGTTCCACGAGTTGAGCGTGGGGGTTGTTGTGCCCCGGCATGGAGAGGCGGCAAGGTCGCACGTGGGGCGGATGGAGATGCGCAAAAGCATCTTTTCGGCGAAGGCGTTGGGGGGACCGCCGACGGCGCCCCAAATGTCGCGCGGGCATCCGAGGGCGCCGGCCATCGGGCATACCGCCGGCCCGTTGAGCGGGGCACCCGTGCCGCCGAGCACGAGGTAGGGCGTCGGCGGCGTAGCGGGCGCGCTTGTTTTTTCGAGCGATGCGGCGAACGTAATCGACCCTTTGGTGCCGTCTGCAGCGGTCGGAATCGTGGAGTTCCAGGTCAGGTAACCCCACTGCACCCGGAAGCCTGCGGGGCATGACGGCGCGTATTCGTATGTGTAGTCTACACTTGTGTAGCCGTTGCCCGCGCATGGTTGGCCCGCGATGTACGGCGCCCAGTTGTTGCTGCCGTTGCATTCGCTAACGCCAATGGTGCACGTCGATGCGTTTGTTTGGGTCGAGGTTGTACCGGCTGGGCATGGCGTGCATCGCCGGTCGGTGGTGGCGGTGCCTTCGGCCGACACGTATGTGCCGGGAAAACACGTGGTCCACGCGAAACACTCGGTTGCACCGGCGGGAGCATAGCCAGAGGTGCAAGGTACACATGAAGTGGCTCCCGAGCCGTCGGTGGAGATTGTTCCAGCGGGGCATGCGCCACACGTGTAGGATGCACCTGAATTGGCGCACGACGAGCCTGCGCTGCACGGGCTCGTCGAACCAACGCACGTTCCGGCGACGCACGTATCGGTGAGCGTGCATGCGTTCGAGTCGTTGCAAGCGGTCGCGTTGAGGGGCGAACACGTGCCGTCGGCGACGCTGCCTGCCGCAGTGCTGCATGCTACGCAGTCGTTGGTCGAGCCGCCGCCGCAGGCGCTTTCGCAGCAGACGCCGTCGACGCAAAAGCCCGTCGCGCACTGCGCGGCGCTCGAGCACGTGGATCCGACCGCACGCGTGATGGCAAGCTCCCAGGTGTCTTGAGCCACGAGGTACGTGTAGTTGTCATTCGTTCGGAGGTATTGGCCGCCGCCAAAAATGACCATCCGTTTGCGCCACGAGTCGTACGAGGCCGCATGTTGCCAGCGGCCAGCCGGGTTGGTGAAGGACGCGGTGAGCGTCGACCACGCCGAGCCGTTCCACTCCCATGTGTCATTGAGCGGCGAGGCAATGGCCGGGTCTGCGGTGCCGCCGAAAAGCACGGCGCGCGATCGCGACGCGTCGTACACGAGCGATGCGCCGGTGCGGACCGAGGGGCTCGAGCTGGGGGCTGCGGGCGGCGTGACGTTCGACCACGAGCTTGTGGCGCCGTTGTATTCCCACGTGTCGTTGAGTGTGCCGGCGCTTGTGCGTGTGCCTCCGAAGATGACGGTTCGACCGCGGGCGCTGTCGAACGCCATGCCGTGAGCACGTCGACTTGGTGGGCTTGTGCTTGGTGTACTTTGCAACCATGCCGTGCCGTTCCATTCCCAAGTCTCGCTATTTTCGGTGAGGCTTGCATCGATACCGCCGAATAGAATCGAGCGATTGCGCGCGCTATCGAACGCCATCGCGTGTTCGCTCCGTGCCGACGGTCCAACAGGAGGACTGCCCGCGGGGGTGACGTTGGTCCATGCGCTGCCGTCCCACTCCCACGTGTCGGCGAGATAGCCGGAAGGCCCGATTCCGCCGAAGAGCACGATGCGTCCGCGCGCGCTGTCGAACGTCATGGCGTGTCCAGCGCGAGCGCTGGGACTCGCGCTGGCGCCGCCTGTCGGCGTGACGTTGCGCCACGCGCTGCCGTTCCATTCCCAGGTGTCTGCAAAGTACACGCCTGAAGCGGCGCCTCGCCCACCAAACATGATGGTCCGCGCGCGCGTTGCATCAAACGCGGCGGCCGCGCCGGTGCGCGCGCTTGGAATTTGCGCGGGGGTGACGTCGGTCCAGGCCACGCCGTTCCACGCCCACGTGTCTCCGAATGGCGGATCGGTCGACGGTGATGCGCCGCCGAACACGAGGGTTACGTTGCCATCCGCATGAAACGCCGCGGCAAGTCCCGCGCGCGCGGAAGGCGACGTCGTGATTGATGTCATGGACGACCACGTCGTTCCGTTCCACTCCCACGTGTCGGAACGTTCACCGGCTGTCCCGGTACCTGCAAACATCACGGTTTTTTTCCGGCTGCTGTCGAACGCCATGGCGTGCGCGCTGCGAGCAGGGGGCGTTGTTGCGCTGGTCATGAGCGACCACGTGGCTGTTGCGCCGTTGAATTCCCATGTGTCGCTGAGCCGCGTGCTACCCGCGTCGACTCCGCCGAAGAGCACGGTGCGCCCGCGCGTCGCGTCGTACGCGGCCGCGTGAAAGGCACGTGCACTTGGTTTGGTGGAGGCGGGCGTGACATTGGTCCACGTGGTGCCGTTCCACTCCCATGTATCATCCAACAAAGTGCCGGTTGCGCCTCGGCCGCCAACGAGCACCGTGCGCCCGCGCGCGCTGTCAAACGTGAGAGAGTGACCTTGGCGTGCGGGCGGGCTTGAACCGGGTGCGCCTGCCGGCGTGACGTTGACCCACGTGGAGCCGTTCCATTCCCAGGTGTCCGCAAACGCATTTGTGGAGTTCCACCCTCCGAAGAGCACAGTGCGATTGCGTACGCTGTCGAATGCCATCGCGTGGCCTTCGCGGGCCGATGGCGTGCTGCCGTTCGATTCCACACGCGACCATGCCGTGCCGTTCCACTCGAACGTTTCCTGGCTACCTGCGCTGAACTGAATGGAATTGCTACCGCCGAACGCCACCGTGCGGCGTCGTGCGCTGTCGTACGCCATCGCGAGCGCTCGCCGCGGGCTCAACGTGCTGGCGGCGCGGACCCACGTGACCGTCTCGATGACCGGGTCGACCAACACCGGGTACGACAGTCGCGTCGTCGTATCGCGTTCGAGGTCGAAGGTGATGCGCTGGCCCTGAAGGCGAGTTGTTATGTTGTGGTGTACACCTTTTGCATCGACCGCGCCGGGAGCAGAAATGGTGAGCCGCGGCGATCCTTCGCCGTCGACGAGGACGACGTTGGGTCCGTCTTGGTATGCCTTCAGCGACGCCGTCGAAGGCCCGAGCGTCCACGACCACCGGCGCGGAGCGCGGTCGTCGTGAAGCATGTAGAATACTTCGGTGCGCTCGGGTTGCGCGACGACAAGGGCGTCGGTACCGACATGAATGTTTCGATAGATCGCCGTGCCATCGACGAGCTCGGCGCCGCTTTGCTTGTCGCCAGCCCAATCGATCGTGACGTGATCGCGAGGGTCGCTGCCGGCTCCCACAACGAACGGGCGATCGGCTCGCATGGGCCACTGCGCAAAGAGGCGATTGTCTTTCGTCGGCGCGACCGCTGGGGCATCGGCGATGTCAATGAATGTGTTTTTCGTCGCCTGGGCGTTGCCGCCCGTTGTCGCCTTGACGTCGATTCCGGGCATGCGAGAACGCGCGCTCGCACGCGAATTAATTGAGCGGGTGTCGTCGAGACTGACGCCGGGGCCGATCAGACTTTCCGGGCCTGCGCTGAGTGACGATGCGCCGGGACGCAAGCGTGCTCGCAGCGTTTCATTGGAGGCCGAAAGGCTGCGCGCGCTCACGAGAAGCTCGTGGGTTGGCGCATTGTCCGAAGCGCGAGGGACGTTGAGCTCATCGTTCGCGTTCGCATTCGCCGTGGAACTCGAATCATCCCTTGGGCCCGTCGGCAGTCCCGAGGTGCAACCAATCGCGATGACCACGATGGTGCCTATGAGCCACACAATCGCGCGGCGAAGCCGGTGCCGCAGTGCGCTTGCGGGCGAGATTGGCACGTGGTCCGCGTGCGCGCGGACTTCGTCAGACCCCTGAGTTTCGTTTGGTGTAGGTTGCAAGGGGTTCATCGTTGGTAGCTCCGAGCAGCCGTCGTCTCGTCTCATCGAGGCGCATGCGTTCGTTTCGTTCCGTATCTTTCGAGTGCGAGTGGTCGCGGCGAGTGTGTTGCGATCGCGTTGAGTCCTCGGGCGCGTGCGCGACCGTGTGGCCCCTTCCGGCGTAACGACTCAAACGCGTTGCGGTTTAAGTCCATGGGGCACTTTTTTCGCCAAAAGCGCGTCGTTGGGCTTAAGCCATGCGAAAGAGCCGCCGTTGAAGGTCGTACGCCAAGGGAGGCTTACGGACATTGGTCGCGATCGCTGCACGCTATGCTTTCGTTGCGGTGCCATTGCTCACGGCATGGCTTTGCTTTGCTGCGACGAGGCGATCGCCGCTCGCGGTCGCGGCGCGCGGCGCGATGGTACGGGTGTGGGCTTGGCTGCGTGCCTGCACGGGCGTGTGCGTATGGTTGTATCTTGCACTTGGGTGCGGCTCGCCCGGGAGCGACGCGCGCGATGACGTTGAGAGTCTCGCGCAGGCGAACGCGGACGCGAATGCAAATGCAAATGCGAACGCGAATGCGAACGCAGCGTTTGCAGGTTCCTCGGTTCAGAGCGATGCCTCGGCGTCCGCGATGGCGACGTCGGGTCCAAGCGGCGGCGTAAGCGTGGACGCGGGGTTGCGATCGTCGGAGCCCGCCGCGAGCGACGGCGTGCGGGTCACGCCTGGGCAAGCCTGCACGGCTGTAGGGAAAGTTGCACCATGCATCGTGCCGCTCGAGCATCACGGGTCGGTCAGCTCTTGCGTTAGCGGCCAAAGCGTATGCCAGCCGCAGGGATGGGGCCCGTGCCTCGCGAAAGAGATGACCGCATCGGCATCGAGCGTGGTGTCGCGCACCGCTGGAGCTGCACGCACCGCGAAGCCGCCTGTGTCTGCCTCAGGAGACGTTGCCGCCGTGGCGACCCTGAGCGATTCCGTGACGCATGCGACGTCGAGCTTGGACGCAAGTGCGGCTCCAAGCGTCAACCTTCAAGTAAACGCGAGCGCGAACGCGAACGCGAACGCGAACGCGAACGCGAACGCGAAGAAGCCCGCGTCGGCGAATGCGTCGGGCCCTCGTGTGGCGGGGGCAACGGCTGGCGCGGACCAACCGCGATCGCCGGGTGAACCTGTCGCGTGCACGGACATGCCGTGCGACGCCGACTGTCGCATGTATTCTACAGGTGAAGCGTTGCGCGCAGCGGGCGGACTACCCGGTCGCGGCATCTTTGGCGGTTTTTATCCGTTGGTCCCGGATTCCAACGTGACGTGTACAACGTCGCCTGGAGCGCCCGCGAACACGTGGAGATGCGAAGGATCTACGTTCGCGACGAGCTCGTTTGACCCGAACCGCCAATGCCGGGGGTGTTCGTCGCATAACGTCCCCGTACTAGGCAGTACAAGCACCGTTGAGGGATGCAAGTCCGCGTGTCAGGCCGACATGCATTGTGCAGGCAACGGCCGTGACGAGTGCACAGCGAACGTATACGGAGACTATACAACTTCGTGCCCTCAGGCCGATGTGACCGTGCCGCTCGCGTGTGAAGCGGGGGATGGGCGCACGGTGGTCGGCGTCTGCAACCGAGGCGCCACGGCGCTGAAGGAGCCGGTTTCGTGCTGTTTCGTGCCCGGTACCACGGCGAGCTTCACGCTAATCTCCGATGCCGATTGCCTTCGAACGGGCGGCACGCTGCTTGGAACCACGCAAGGCGTGATTGGCCCAGGCCAGTGCGCGGCGCTCGACGTTACCGGCGCCATAAGCGGCCTTGGTTCGACCGGATCGATCATGTGCGCCGCGGTAATGCCGCCAATCACGGCATCGGCGTTCTCCCCGAGCGGCGTGATGATTCCGCCGAAAGATGTGATGGTCGCGGGCAAAAAGTGGAGAACCTACACGTTTTCGGATGTAGGATCCTCGAATCTCGTCGTGACGTCGGGTTCGTCGTCCCCGCTCGAATACCTGGTTGTCGGCGGTGGTGGTGGCGGCGGCAATGGCTACGGCGGCGGTGGTGGCGGCGCGGGCGGATTTCGCGAAGGGTCGCTTGCGGTGTCGGCCGGCACGTACACTGTGACGGTCGGTGCGGGCGGTGCCGGCGGAGCGGCGGGCTGGTACAACCACGGCGCCCGAGGCGCGGATTCTGCTCTCGGAACGAGCGTGGTTGCGGCGGGCGGCGGTTACGGCAGCTACGGCACGAAAGACGGCGCGGGCGAACGGGGGGGAAGTGGCGGTTCCGGTGGCGGCGCGGGTGTTGCTGCAAGCACGTCGGTGGCAGGCGGTGCGGGCAATGTGCCGGCCACTCCGTCGGGATCCGTGCAGGGTACAACGGGTGGCGCAGGCGGTGGGCTCGCGCAGCGCGGCGGGGGTTCAGGCGGCGGCGCGAGTGCGGCGGGGGTTGCGAACGTGTGCGGTGAACCACCGACACCGCCCACGTCCTTGCAGTGTGCACCGGGGGGCGCAGGCAAGGCGTCGTCGATCACCGGGCAGCGCGTCGTGTACGCAGGCGGCGGCGCCGGCGGGGCGTTTGGATGGCCGGCCTCGAGCGGGGGGCTCGGAGGCGGAGGCGCGTCGGGAAATACGGGGCCTGGCGCGGCCGGTCTTGCCAGTACGGGCGGAGGCGGCGGCGGAGGCGCAGAGGCCACGAGCCCAGGCGGCTCGGGCGGCTCGGGCGTTGTCATTGTGCGCTACCCCTGGGACGGCGCGTGCGCGGCAGATGCCGATTGCATGGGTGGCGTATGCTCGGCGGGCTTGTGCCTTGGGCCGCCGTGCGGCGACGCGATCAAAAACGGCGACGAGACCGACGTCGATTGCGGGGGTTCATGCACAGCCAAGTGCGGGGTAGGCAATGCGTGCGCCGCGGGGAGTGATTGTGCGTCGGGCGTGTGCACGGCCAATGCGTGTGCAGCCGCCACGTGTAGTGACGGCGTGCGCAATGGAACCGAGTCGGATGTGGACTGCGGCGGATCGTGCGGCAGCACGTGTGTGGATTCAAAAAATTGCATGACAGCGCGCGACTGCAGTGCGGGCACGTGCTCGGGCGGAGTCTGCCGAAGTTCGTTAGCGAACACAACGTCGCCAATCCTGATTTCAAGCTGGGCGGGTCTAAGCAATATTCGAAATAAATTGAATGGCACATATGCCCTTACGCGTGATCTCACTCCGAGCGACCCTGATTACGCAACGTACGCTGCCGGCACTGCGAACGGTAATGCGGGGTGGCTTCCCATTGGTACTGCGGAAACGCCGTTTGTCGGGCTGCTCGATGGTGGCGGGTATGTGATAAAAGGGTTGACTGTAAATCAAACAAACAACGATTTTGTTGGATTGTTCGGATTTGTACGCGGCGCCACGATTCGCAACTTGGGATTGGCGGGATTGTCTGTCTCGGGGCGGTCGTATACCGGAGGTCTTTCGGGTTACATCGCCGGTCAATCGCGTATCTCTGATGTCGATCTGTCGGCGGCGATGATCTCGGGCTCAGCGGCAGCGGTTGGCGGGCTCGTGGGGCAATCTGATGCAAGTACCATTGAGCGCAGTCGCTCGTCCGGATATGTCGATGCGGTTACGTATGCAGGTGGCCTCGTTGGGGTGGTCAGCCTAGGCAGTGTGATTTTGCAGAGTTACTCGTCAGCGAATGTGGCCGCGAGTCTTGAATCCGCGGGTGGTTTAGTCGGACAGCTCGCGTCGAGCTCTACCGTGCGTGACAGTTACGCCGCAGGCTCTGTGCGAGGGCGCGACAACGTCGGTGGGCTTGTGGGAGCGCTCATCACTCAATCGCAAGTGGCGACAAGTTACGCGAGGGGCTGGGTGACAGACTCAACAACTCCAAGTTCGAACTTGGGTGGCCTGATTGGTGATTGGAACACCGGCACCGTGACAGGTTACTGGGATAAAGACGTTTCAACGCGCAGCACGATTGCCGGAACAAGTGCAAGCACCGCTGGCGGTCTTACAACAGCGCAGGCGCGAACAGCCGCCTCGTATGTGGGTTTTGATTTCGCGAGC
>Ga0164292_10002185_pt1 | contig 15966 bp, 10 predicted proteins | sample GEODES117metaG_FD_111486 | JGI IMG/M metagenome (GOLD analysis project Ga0164292, IMG submission 111486) | Eutrophic lake water microbial communities from Lake Mendota, Wisconsin, USA - GEODES117 metaG | ecosystem: Environmental > Aquatic > Freshwater > Lake | place: USA: Lake Mendota...
AGAAAAGTAGAGAGTTGCGATTAGAGCAAATGCAGGATGTTATCTTTAATGGCACAAACAAGAGAAAACAAGCAGGTATCGCTCAAGTTACTTTGACCTTTGAAAATACAAAAAACTTACTCCCTACAGCCTATAATACCGTTGCAATCTCTCGTTTGTTGTATCGGAGTGGGGAAAGTGAATATCAGTTGAATGGCGTAAATTGTAGGTTAAAAGATATTACTAATCTTTTTCTGGACACAGGTATTGGATCCAATTCTTATGCGATAATTGCCCTGGGAATGGTTGACGATATTCTGGATGACAAAGAGGATTCGAGAAGAAAAATGTTCGAACAGGCTGCTGGTGTATCTAAATATAAAATAAGGAAAAGAGAAGCTTTGTCAAAATTAAAATCTGCTTCTGAAGATTTAGATAGGGTAGAGGATCTTTTATTTGAAATTGATGGAAATTTAAAAAGTTTAGAGAAACAGGCCAAAAGAACTAAAAAGTATTTTGACCTCAAACATGAGTATAAAGAGTTAAGTATCGAACTGTCCTTGCTCAAAGTAAGTATCTTGAAAAAGCAATATATTCAGTTTAAAAAAGATATTGACTTACTTGAAGATGATTACAGAGCGCTTGATTTTTCTATTCAGAAGGAAGAAGCTGCTTTAGAGCAATTGAAAAAAACACACTTAGACAAAGAAATTTGGCTCTCTGAACACCAAAAAGACTTAAATGAAGTCATTTCAAATCTAAGAAATCTTGAAAATGAAAAGAAACTAACCATACAAAGACAGCAGTTCATTAGTGAAAATGAAAAAAAACTAGAGAGTGAAATTTCCCAGGCAGAAGATATACTGTCCACACTTAAAGAAGAAATTATTGAGGTAAATATTGAATTAAATCTTGAAAAAAGAGTTTCCTTTAGGTTAGAACAAGAATTAGATTCCGCACAAAAGGAACTGGACGAAATTAAAAATAATCATTCCGATGCTAAAAGCTTGATGGATAACATCCTTTTAGAGCAAAATAAATATGAGAAATCAGTTGTCGATCTTGAAAAATTAAAAGCGGTCAACCAATCTCAAATTGATACCTTATCTAAAGCAAACGAAACTAACCAAATCGAGCTTAATCAAATATTGACTTCAATGGATTCTTTATCTTCTGAGGTTGATAAACTAATAGCGGATGAGTCAAACCAACAAGCGTTCATTAATGGATTGGACCATAAAGAACAAATTAGGTTAGAGAAGTTAGCTCAGCTTGAACTTCAAAAAGATAGCCATAATCAGGATTTAATTAAAATCAGGAGAGAGTTAGATGCCAGTAAAAATGAATTAAAGTTAACAAAAAGTATGGTGGACAACCTTGAAGGTTTTCCAGAATCTATTCATTTTCTTACAAAACAAAAGGAATGGAATAATAAAATACCTCTTTTAACTGATATTATATACGTTGACGAAAAATATAGAGTGGCCATTGAAAATTTTCTGGAACCTTTACTGAATTATTTTGTCGTTGCTGATTATCCTACAGCGCTTCAGGCAGTGGATACCCTAATAAAGGCCCAAAAGGGAAAAGCAAATTTTTTCCTCCTTTCGTCCTTTGAAAACTATATCCCACCATTACTCCCCCAGTTATCCCATCAAAGAGCTATTGATTTAATTCAGGTGGATGAACCTTATATCAAATTGTGTAATTATCTTCTTGAGGGCGTATACATGATTGAACCTAATCAATCTATAGCTCAGCTTCCTGAAAGTAATTTAATTTTTCTCCATACAAATGGTCAATTTACTCATAGAAAACATAGTCTTTCAGGGGGGTCAATAGGCTTATTTGAAGGTAAGAAAATAGGAAGAAAGAAAAACCTGGTGTTTCTGGAAGAATCTATTAGTAAAAAAGAAAAGGAAGAAGAAAGGGTGGTAGGTGTTATTTTTCAGATAAAAAACGAAATTAGCGCTGCTCAGGCATTAAATAATCAAAAGGAACTTTCTGAGGAAAAACAGAAATTGCAGAAAATTATTCAGCAAAGAATGAGTACTCAGTCGAGAAAAGATGGTATTACGCAGTTTGTTGAAGACCTGAGAATTAAAATGGAAAATACCCAACAACAAATTGAAACAGCATCCAGTCACCTTGAAAAAATAATGGGTTCTTTAGATATTGAACGGTCTCTTCTCGATAAAGCTAAAGAGAAAATAGCGTTAACCGATGGCAATTTTAGGGGTTTAGCAGAAAGATTAAGTAGTGTTTCTACTCTTTTTAATGAAAAAAATATTCAGTTTTTACGTCAGGAAAATAAGGTAGAAGGATTTCAACGGGAGTTAAATAATAAAGAAAAGCAAATTATTGAAAGACAAAACTCTATCTCACAGAATAAAATTATTCTTCAAAAATCTAAACAGGAAAATGATTATTTAACGGCAAATCTGGTAAAATTTACAGATCAAATACAGGAAATATTAACAGTCAAATCATCAAGACAACTGAATATAACCGAAGCTGAAACCCAGTTTTTTGAGGAAAGAAATCAAATTGTTACCCTTGAAAATCTCGTTCGTCAACAAAATAAGGCAAGACAAGACAAGCAGATTGCAGTAAATATTTTAAAGGAATCATTTAGTGATACCAAATTTGAAATTAGTTCACTTTCTCAAAGACTGAGAATTGAGTTTGAGGTGAATGTAAATGATATACTTAATATTGAACCTAAAGGACTCGGGTCGATAGAAGAACTGATACCTCAAGTAGAAAAAATGAAAGCTAAATTGGATAATTATGGCGAGGTTAATCCATTAGCTATTGAAGCTTTTGATGAAATGCAGCAGAGATATACTGATATTCTTACTCAAAAGAATGATATATTAGATGCAAAATTATCTTTAGAAAAGACCTTAAATGAGATTGAGCAAACAGCCACTGTTAGATTTTTAGAGGCCTTCACTCAGGTAAGAACCCATTTTATTGAGGTTTTTAGAAGTTTGTTTACTGATGATGACAATTGTGATTTACTGCTTGTTGATCCTAATAATCCACTGGATTCAAAAATAGAAATTATTGCAAAACCTAAAGGTAAAAAACCACAATCTATTAGCCAGTTATCAGGAGGGGAAAAAACACTTACTGCTATTGCCTTATTATTTTCTTTGTATCTGCTGAAACCCGCACCATTTTGTATTTTTGATGAAGTCGATGCTCCTTTGGATGATACCAATATTTCAAAATTTAATAAGATTATAAAAAAGTTTTCAGGGGAATCACAATTTATTATCGTGACACATAATAAACTCACTATGGCTTCGGTACAAACCATTTATGGCGTTTATATGGAAGAACAAGGTGTATCTGGAATTGCAGCCGTCGATTTAAGAGAATATCAAATTCAAGAAACAACCGTCTAAGCTTTTATTTGAAAAATGGTTTCATTGACTTAAAAGAAGATTGTAAACTATCATTTAATTTGTAGAATTCAATCCATGTATTTTGGTTATTCTGTTGGTACAATGCTGGTAAATAATTATATCTATCTTTTATGGATTTTTTCGGTATATTTCTAAGTTTGTCCTCTTCATAAATTCTTCTCAATTCTTTATTTAATTCATATTTTAAGTATTTTTCCAATTTTAGTCTCAATATTTCATTTAAACTAGTCTGAATTTGCAGGGATACACTAAAATTTTTAGAAATACAATCTTCAATATCAATAGTTACCTCAATTCCGTTGGGAAAGCTATTTATAATATTCGTAGTGGTAAACTCTTCCATTTTAATATAGGATAACGGAATTAATCCTTTTACCTTAAAATAACATTCTTTGTCACCACTTTGTAACCCTGTAAAATAAAAGGGTATATCTTTTAGAGTAAGGAAGATAGGCCAGAATATAAATTTTTTATCCTCATAGCTAATCCACCAATTTAAATCATTTTTGTTATTTTCAATATCTTTAGCATGTAAACCATTAAAAGGTTTAATCTGAGTACCCGATATAATGCCGTTCATATTGAAATAGAATAAATATTTTAAGGAGGAAAAAGGGTAATCAGGAGCATTTCCTATATTTCCCGTTAATTTTAAGCCAGCAGGCTTATTCTTTTTATCTATCGTTGTAAAATTAAAGATTTGAAGTGGAGATTGTTTTGGCAAAGAAAAGAGATTCATTTGAAATTTACTTAAATCAAATTTTACCAAAAAATTATTCTGTTTATTTACATTTCCCTGCCAGTATATAGGCATATTTTTATGATAGGCAATCCCTTTATTCAACTCAACTGATTCCTTTTTTAAGCGTATTTGAAAGGCAATATTATTAAAAATTTGATCAACACTTTTTATGCTATCCATATAAACTTTGCCAGACATTTCAATTCTATCAGGTATGAGTGATTGAAATGGGCGAGTTACTTTTTTACCTATAATTGGTATGATTTTATTGATTAAACTAGGTTTAGATTCTCCAACTACTCCTTTTGAAGCACTTTGTGCTAATAAATCTGAAGAAGGTAAAATAAAAGGGAACTGAGAAGCCCAAATATTTAAGGTACCTTTCAGCACACCATTATCAAATAAATAATTATCCAGATTAAATAGATTGCCTTTCGTTCTTATGTTTAAATTTTGGTATTTAAAACGCAGATTATTTATTAACAGGCTGTTTCGTTTATAATTTCCTAAAAGGATAAAATTATCGAAAGAAGTACCTTTATATAAAAGTTTCGATGTTTTGAATTGTATATTTAGATCATATGGAACTAACTCAGGAGACCTGATTTCAGATTCATTTCGAACTTCTTTAATATAATTATTTTGTTTTAAAGTTGTTTTTTCCCTTCGCAGGTCGTTTGATTCTATCCAATAATCTATGTTTGTTTTTTCAGCAGATACATTGAAAGAACCTTTTAGTGTTTTCAATGGACTAAAAAATGCCAGAATATTTGTAAATCTTCCTGAAATAGTCAAAGGATTACCATTATAGTTTCCCTTGACCAAAGGTAATGTCAAACCTTCCCGAGATAAAACCGCACTCAGTGTTTGGATTGAGGCCCACTTATTTGATTCAGTCCATTTAAAATTCTTTAAAGTTAATTCCCCGTCCATTTTTACATTATCATAATTTTTATCATCTATATCTGACATTTTGCCTTGCATAAAAAGATTTGCTGTAACTAATCCTCTTAAATCACTGCCTGAAAATACAGGAAGATACTTTTGGAGAGAACTAAGTTGTAGCTCCCCCCGGATAAATCCATTTACGTAAGGATTATAAAATGGGTTTCTTAAATAAAGAGCTAAATTAAAATCTTTCCCTTCCATACAAGCCTCCATTTTTGGAATATATATCTCGAGATTATCCAAATTATTTGAGTCATTACAAATGGATAGGTAGGACTGAATATCTGAAATACCTTCTGAATTAAAGTAATCTAAAATACTTCCGTTATTAATCTGGAGAAAACCATTAAAATTCGGATAAACTCTTGGTGATACTTGAAATGGCCCTTTTATATTGAGACCTAAGTTGAAATCTCCTTTAATTTGTTTTAACTGTCTAAAGGATGTTTTTTCCAGTGAAGGAAGTAATTGTACTAACTCACTGAATTTGTTATCAGGTGCATAGAGATTTAAATCGTAATAATAGTTTGTTGGATTTTTCTTTATTAATCCTTTTATCTGTAATGATAGTTGATTAATCTGGATATCATTTTCTTTGATAACATATATTTTATTTATATTATCTATATTGAAATCTACATCAAATGATAATTTTGCCTTTTCCATTATTTGTGATGAACCAATGGAAATACTAACTTCACTTGCTCTCGTTTTAGTCTTTAAATTGTAAAAACTTGTACTTAAATCGCCTGAGCCTTTATGAGAAATACCATTTGCCTTAATATTAACTTTAGCATTTTCGTCTTCCAGTAATAAGAATCCATTGATGATTTCGATGGATTGCAGCGCCAGATTAAAATTTACTTTGGCCGTTGAAAAACTATCTCTTGATTCATTAAATTCTTCAGCCAGAGGGATTTCATAATTTTTCTGGCCTGAGGAAGAAATTAATAATGTTAGTTTAGGTTCATAAAATCTTATAGATCTAATATAAATGGGTCTTGACTTATCAATAACCGACCATATATCGACGGCAATATCGATGTATTTTACGCTTAATAGTTCTGAATTTCCTAAGGCTTTACTTCCAAGGGTGGTGAAATTTGAAAATCTAACGTTAAGGAATGGAAAAGATCTGAATAATGAAAAATCAACACCTGAGAAATTAACTTGCTCGATAATATCAATATCTATAGAATTAATTACTCGAAGTGCTAAGGGTTTTCTAAACAAAACAGGAAGTGAAGACCCTAACAAGGCAAAAAACAAAAAGGCGAAAATTGAATATCTATAAAAGGGGATACCCCATTTTAGCCTTATCCACTCTTTCAAAATATTTGTAAGATTGACTAATTTGACCTTAAAATTGGTTAAAATTGACTTCATAACACATAACTAACGATAAATTTTAAGAGTTAGTTTATTAAACACGGTTTCATGTGTATCTTTACTATACTTTTAAAACTTGTGCTAAAATTAAACGTGAAAGAAAATAATAATTTCATTCTTATAGAGAATGACAGCGATTTAAAGTTATTTGCTGACGCTCATCAGCAGGTTAAACAGATAGGTATAGACACTGAATTTGTCGGTGAAAAAAGGTACAAACCCTTGATTTGCCTCATTCAAACAGCCTCAGAAATTGGAAATTATATTATTGATCCTTTGGTTATTTCAGATTTATCACCTTTTCTGCAATTGATTGAGAATCCAAATATTCTGAAAATTACGCATGCCGGAGATAATGATTATCGAGGTTTTTATCAAAATTTTGGTATTCTTCCTAAGAATATTTTTGATACACAAATTGCCTCCGCTTTCTTAGATTTCAAATATCCTATTTCTTTTAAAAAATTGGTTGAGACAGAATTTAACTATCATTTGGACAAATCGCATACCGTTACGCAATGGGATCATAGACCTTTGACGGGTGATCAATTGCAATATGCATTAGATGATGTATTGCCTCTTATCGAGTTATATGAACGGTTGACGGAAAGACTAATACAAAATAACAGATTATCCTGGGCACAGGAAGAGTTTAAGCAACTTGAATTAGTAAGTACTTATGCTAAATTGGTCGAAAGTGAAGTAGTCAGCAATCCTATGATTTATTCACTTTCTTTAAATGAAAGAATATTTTATCTTAGGTTGATGATCTGGAGGGAAAATGTGGCAAAAGAGAGGAATGTAAATAAGGATATGGTTATTCCTGCAAAATATATACATACTCTTGTAAAAGGTATTAAATCTGGAAAAAATTATTTCAAAGATAATAGAAGGTTTCCAATCAACATTTCAAACGATTATTGGAAATTGTTTGATGATTTTTATAGGGAAAAGCCTAGGGAAAATGAATTATTATTACTTTCTAAAATTGGTAAGGAGCCTGAAGAAGACTTAAGGGAGGAGGCGATAATTGATCTAATCTACGGTGTTATTAAATATTATTGCATGGAAAATGGTATTTCAGCCTCCATTGCATTCCCTAAAAACATGTTAAAGCTCATGAGACAAAATGACAATTTGCATGCTGGTTTTGCTAATGGTTGGAGATCATCTTTCTTTGGTATGGAATTTAATGAAATGCTGACTCAAAAGAAATCAGTTAATGTCATTTTTAAGAACGGTAAAATAATTATTGAATAAGTATGGGGATCATTGTGAAAAACGAAGCAGTTTCCCCCATTTTAACCATCGATAATTTATGTATTTTTCGTAAGAAGGATAAAGAAAATCTACTTCTTTTACACCCTTTATCTTTTACCATTTCTCAAAATGAAAGAGTTGGATTAGTTGGTCATTCGGGATCTGGAAAGAGCATTACCATGAAAGCTATTCTGGATATACTTCCAGAAAACCTATTTATATCACAAAATAATCCAATTATTTTTCATAAAATGGGTGATGCTAAAGTAGTCTCATTTATTCCGCAAAACGCACAATTAAATCTTAATCCCCTGATTACTTGTGGAAATCAATTACTTGAAGTGGTCAATCTGGTAAGTAAATTGTCCACTAAAAGAGAGAAATATGACCAATGTATAGATTGGCTTGAAAAAGTAGGTTTATTTGATGCTGCCAGAATTTTTAATTCATATCCACATGAATTATCTGGAGGACAATTACAGCGAATAACGATTGCAATGGCCCTAATTCAAAAGCCATCTCTTATTTTAGCTGATGAACCCACAACGGCACTTGATCCAATCCTTCAGCACCAAGTTCTTACATTACTCTTTACCCTGGCAGATAGCATTCAGGCAGGTGTTCTTATTATAAGTCATGATGTTCATCTTATTTCAAAATGGACGAATAAATTGATTTATTTAGATAAGGGTAAAAAAGTTGATTATATCTCTCCATATCAGTTAAAACCCACTGAACAAAATAAAGTGGATGATAGTAAAGAAATTTTATTAAGTATTAAAAATGTATCTGTAGTTTTTAAAAAAGGCTGGTTTAGTCCAACTTATTTTGCAGCTTTGTCAAATATTAATCTAACCATCAAAAAGGGAGAATGCGTTGGCGTAATTGGGGTTTCTGGCTCAGGAAAAAGTACATTGGCTAAATTAATCTGTGGTCTGATTCCAAAATATGAGGGTGCAATCGTTTTCACTAATCCAAAGGATAAAGGGCAAATGATTTTTCAGAATCCTTTTCTATCTCTAAATCCTAAATTTCGTGTGGACGAAACATTAATTTCTTCTCTGAAGACTTTAAAAAATAAACATTTGTTAGGAAGGCAAAATCTTATAGAAATTTTAGATTTAGTTGGTTTGGATGAATCATTTTTATCCAAATTCCCTCAGGAATGTTCCGGCGGTGAACAGCAGAGGATAGCCATTGCCAGAGCTATTTGTGTGAATCCAAGTTTACTAATATTAGATGAATCACTGGCAAGTTTAGATGTTGAAAGACAGGTTTCTATCGTGAATTTGTTGAATGAATTAAAGCTTAAAATTAATATATCAATGTTGTTTATATCTCACGATATTAATATGGTTATGGCAATGTGTGACTATATCTATGTTTTGTCTTCAGGGAGTGTTGTAGAGTCAGGAAAAACTTTTGAACTTAGGGATTACCCAAAAACTGAAGTAACAAAAAGTCTTCTAGCTCATTTTTAGCTATAATCTTGCAACCTTTTTACAAATTACTTAGTCTTTGATTGTATATTTGTCTTAATTAAAGTATTGCAAGGTGAAAAAAGAATTTAATGGTGAAACATGGATGCTAATTATACTAATACTTTTAAGTATGTGTAGTTATTGGTACTTATATGAAAACAAGTCACAGCCAGATAAGGCCTTTCAAAATACTTCATTAGAGCTGTCTATGAGCGTAGAGGAAGAGAAAAATAAAATATCTAAATCTGTTGATTTTATTGATCAAAAAATCATAAAAAAATCAATCGAAATTATAAAAGAGTGGTTACCTGTTAATTAGTTCCATTCTACACCCTTTACTTTTGTCCAATACCTGACGAGTCCACTTACTGTCATAAAACTTGGGTTTGCTAAACTATATCTCATAATTACCTGTTCGTCCATTTTGTTTTCCAGCCACAGTTCTTCAACCATATCCTGAAAGGAATCTATAATTTTGCTTATATCTGATTCAGTTTTCATCTTCTGCAGCACCCAGTCAGCATATTCTAATAAGGTGTTTTCCAATGAGTTAAGATGTTCATGCAGAGGCATTTGTACTAAGCCGAAATGAGTTAGATAAAGATATTTCGGATGAATATTTCTAATTATCTGAATAGATTTACACCAGTCTTCAATATGAATATCTGGTGGGGGACAAGGTGGGACCACGGGGCCGCTGCCAATGCAAACGCCTGCTACATCACCACTAAAAATGATGTCATTTACAGAAAAAGCAATATGATGAATAGCGTGTCCTGGCGTATGAAGTGATTTTATTTCAAATTCTCCTAAATGTACGCTTTCTAAATGCATTAGTGGGACAAGTTTGTCTTGTGAAATAGGTTCCATTACTCCCCATAATTTTTCCATAGACGCACCGTAAATCCTAACAGCAGATCCCCATAATTTTTCAGGATTATTTAAATGAGGTAAACCTGCAGGATGCACGTATATTTTAGCTCCATGTTCTGCAAATTTCCATGCTGCACCTGCATGATCAAAGTGAATATGAGAAATAAACACATGCTTTATATCGGTTATAGCATAGCCAATTTTTTCTATTTCTAAGGTAAGTGTTTCAAATGTAGAGAACGGTCCTGTTTCAAATAAAATGGGACCTATGTCAGAATCCATTAAAAAGGAAGCAATAGACTCAGAAGCTCCTTGAAATTTTAAATCAATAATATGAACCATAAAAAGTTATTTAGAACCAAGTATCTGCCTTATTACCATTAAGATATGACTTTACATCTATAGGTTTTTTACCTGGAATTTGAAATTTATCGAGAGAAATGTAATGGTCTCCTGTCTTTAAATATATATATGTTTTGTTATCACTAAGATAGCGTTTATCCATAAAATCTACCTTGGTTTCAACTACTTTAGCAGATAAAATTTTTATTTCTCCTAAAGTTGTTGTTAACCAGGCACCAGGAAATGGACTTAATCCTCGAATTAAATTGATAACCTCAGTAGTTGTTTTTGATAAATCTATCTTTCCTGTTTCATGCTGTAATTTGGGTGCCATTTTAATAGAACCTTTTTCCTGAGGAATAGACACAAAAGTTGGATCAAGGATACTTTTTAATGAATCAATCACAAGATTTGCACCTTCTGACATTAAGCGATCATGTAAAGAACCTACATTATCCTCTGGCAGAATTTTAATGGATTTAGTAAGTATTATTGGTCCGGTATCTATATCTTTTCTTATAAAAAATGTGGTTACGCCTGTAGTTTTTTCCCCATTTATAATGGCCCAGTTAATAGGTGCGGCACCTCGATAATCAGGTAATACAGAGGCATGTAAATTAATAGTTCCCAAGGGAGGTGAATTCCAAAGTACCTCTGGAAGCATTCTAAAAGCTACAACAATGAATAAATCTGGTTTTAAATCGTTTACCGTTTGTAAAAAAGTTTCATTTTTAAGATTAGTAGGCTGGAGAACTGGTATATTTAATGCTAAAGCAGCTTCTTTAACAGCTGAAGTTAACCATTCTTTTTTCCCTCTTCCCCCAAGTTTATCTGGTGCTGTTATTACCGCCGGGATGGTAAAACCTGAATCATGAAGTTTTAATAGGGTAGGAACAGCAAATGCCGGTGTACCCATAAATATAATACGCATTTTTTTTGGCTAAATTTAATAATTTAACGAAGCTAATAAATTTTAGTTCTATACTCTTTCTTATATTACGATAAAAATGGAAAAATTCACTTTACCGCTGTCAAGCGAAGTTACTTTATCTGGTATAAAATGGGAAATAGATAACCCAAAGGCTAATTTAATCCTTGTTCATGGTGCTGGTGAACATGTTGGGAGATACGATCACTGGGCTAAATTATTTAATAATCAGCTAATTAATGTTTACGGCGTTGATCATTATGGACATGGGAATAGCCCTGGTGCCAGAGGACATTTAACTAATTATGACCTTTATTTAAATGAAATTAAGGCGTTAAAAAAAATGATTAATGATCAAGCCGGTGGACTACCACTCCTGTTATACGGGCATAGTTTAGGTGGAAATATAGTCCTTTCCTGGATTCTTGAACAAGAAAAATCAGTAGATTACGTCATTGTATCGGCTCCCTGGATTAGACTAAAGCTCGTTCCTCCATCATGGAAAATATCTCTGATGAAATGGCTTAGTGGTATTTTACCAGCATTAAGTCAAAGTAATGAATTAGATCCCAATTGGCTGTCCAGAGATAAATTGGTCGTTGAACGGTATATAAAAGACCCTTTAGTTCATAATAAAATTACCCTTTCGGCCGCCAATATTCTTTTCCAACGGGCAGAAATATTAGATACATATAGTAAGCAAATAAGTGATAAGGTATTAATTATTCATGGTTTGGATGATAAAATAACAGACGCCGCTGCAAGTCAGGCTTTTGCTGCCAGAACAGGTATTGATTATCATGGCGTAATGGGACTTTACCACGAGTTGCATAATGAACCTGAACAAATAGAAATATTTAATTATATTTGTAATTGGTTAAATAAAAACGGGTTATAGTATCATGCCGAAACGGTTTCCTTTCTATCCACAACTTGAGGCAATGGATTGCGGATCAACTTGCTTACGCATGGTTGCCAAATTTTATGGTCGTTTCTATTCATTAGAGTATTTAAGGGAGATTAGTAATACTGGAAAAGATGGCGTTTCTCTACTAGATCTTAGTGAGGCGGCAGAACTTATTGGTTTGAAAACTTTAGCGGTAGAGGCAGATATTGTTCAATTACAAGATGTTATACCAAAACCATGTATAATAAATTGGGGTAATAATCATTTTGTTGTCGTTTATCACCAAGATTCATCTAAGGTCTGGATTGCCGATCCTGCACAGGGTAAGTATAAACTAAATAATAATGAATTTATCCAAAAATGGATAGGTGCAGATGCTGATGTCGAAAATTCAGGTATCGTTTTAATATGCCAAAGTACGCCTGATTTTTATACTTTCAATGGCAAAGAATCTCAAAAGGGTAGTTGGCAATATGTATCTAATTATTTTAAACAGTATAAAGCACTTATTTTTCAGATTATTATTGGATTATTTTTGGGAAGTATTCTTCAGCTATTTTTTCCCTTTTTTATAAAAAGCATCGTTGACATAGGCATAAACAACAATGACCTATCTTTTATAGCATTAGTTTTGATTGCGCAACTTATTTTATTTATAAGTCAGATATCTGTTGAATTTATTAGAAATTGGAATATACTGCATGTAGGAAGTAGGGTAAATATTAGTTTATTATCTGACTTTCTTATTAAGCTAACCAAACTACCCTTTAGATTTTTTGATACAAAACTGCCAGGCGATTTAATTCAGCGTTTTAATGATCACGAACGGGTACAAAAATTCTTAAGTTCTACTTCTCTTATTTCTATTTTTTCAATATTGAATCTTCTTGCTTTTGGTGTTGTCCTGCTATTTTGGAATAAAGCCATTTTTACCATTTTTATCATTGGCTCATTGTTAAATATAGTTTGGGTTTTAGGTTTCATGAAGTGGAGGAAATCGCTTGATATAAAAAGATTTGAATATAATAGTGACAACCAAAATAGCATCAATGAGATGATTACCGGCATGCAAGATATTAAGTTATTTAATGCTGAAAAGTTAAAAAGATGGTCCTGGGAGAAGGTTCAGGCTAAATTATTTAATACTGAAACAGAAAATTTAAAACTGGAACAAGTTCAAAGAGCTGGTGCTTTGTTTTTCAATGAAACTAAAAATCTGTTAATTATTTATTTGGTTGCTCAGGGTGTTCTAAATACAACACTCACGCTGGGTATGTTAGTAGCCATTCAATATATTATAGGCCAGCTGAATATGCAGATTAATCAATTAACTGAATTTTTAAAATCCATGCAGGATGCTAAAATTAGTTTAGAAAGAATTGGTGAAATCCATCTTAAAGAAAATGAAACAGTTATAGAGGAAAATAATAATGTTTTCCCTTCTGAAGGAGATATCGTATTGGAGAATGTAAACTTTAGTTATGCAGGTGTTAATGCCACCCCCAATATTAAGAATATTAACTTGGGTATTCCTAACGGCAAAATAACTGCTATTCTAGGTCCAAGTGGTAGTGGCAAAACTACTTTATTGAAAATTTTATTAAACCTATATAAGCCTACCGAAGGAAATATAAAATTTGGCGAATTGAATCTATTATCTGTTAATCCCAGATTATGGAGAAGTAAAATCGGTGTAGTTATGCAAGATGGTCACCTATTTAGTGATAGCATTGCAAAAAATATTGCTTTGGGTGAAGAAATTATAGATAAGCGTAAACTTCAACAGTCTATTAATATAGCTAATTTACAATCTTAAATTGAGTATTTGCCGCTGGGTTACAATACAATGATAGGTCCTGAAGGTCAGGGCTTAAGTCAAGGTCAAAAGCAACGAATTCTTATAGCCAGAGCGGTTTATAAGGAACCTGACTTTCTTTTCTTTGATGAGGCCACCTCAGCGTTGGATACCTTTAATGAAATGTTGATTTTGGAAAATATAAAGGCTGCTTTTAAAAATAAAACCATCATTATTGTTTCACATCGTTTGAGTACCGTTTTGAAAGCAGATCAAATTGTTGTTATGGAAGATGGAGAAATGATTGAGGTTGGGTCCCATGAGGAATTGACTTTTGTAAGAGGTGCATACTATCAATTAGTTAAAAACACATTGGAATTAGGATACTAGATGAAGAATGAAAATAATATAGAGGTTCTCAACGAAGAAATTCAAGAAATTCTTGGCACCCCTCCTGGGTGGATCCTTAGATTTGGTACTTTAATTTTTTTTATTGTTATTGTTGTTTTAATATGGTTATCTTATTGGATACAATACCCTGATGTAGTTGTGAGTGAAATAATTGTTTCATTTAATGATCCACCAACTAAACTCATATCTACCAAGGCAGGATATCTGAATAAATTACATACTGTTCATAATCAAAAGGTAAAGAAAGGTCAATTACTGATTTCATATAATTCAGAGGCTAATTATAAAGATGTTTTATCTCTTTATGAAAAATTACTACAAGTTAAGCAAACGAATCAATCATCTATTTTATCATTGTCCTTTAGTGAAAATTACAGTATTGGGGAATTACAGAAATATTTATTTCAATTTCTCGATAAACAAAATCAATATAGTTTAAGGGTAAAAGGGATATTTGAAGTAACGAATAAAAGTGACAAACAGAAACAAATTAGCTCTTTAGAGAATGGTATAGAGTATTCCACAAATCTGAGAGATAATTTAGCCGTACAGATTGAAAATACACAAATTCAGTTGAAGAATGAGGAAGCTATGGTTAAAATGGATAAATTATCACAATCTGAATTAAATAAAACAAGAGATAAATTAACTGTTCTTTCCTCCAACTTAAATGCTACCGAGGTAGAAATAAAAGATAAACAATTTAAAATCAATAATTTAAGGTCTGATTTAGCTAGTTTAAGAGTGAACAGTGAAAAGGGTAGGGAAGTCGCACTTTCAGAAATGAATGCTGCATTTGTGCAATTTAAATCTAATGTATCTCAATGGATTTCATCGCATTTAATCATTTCACCTACGGATGGTACGGTACAGGTTACGAATAAATTTCTCAAATCTGGTCAATATGTCAATAAAGATGAACCATTATTAATTATTATTCCGCCACAGTCAAATAAGATGAAAGGAATAATGAACCTACCATTTTCTGAAAGTGGAAACATCAAAAGAAATCAATTAGTATTAGTTAGATTAAATAGTTATCCATCATCTAAATATGGTATCATAGAAGGAAAAGTAGCCTCAAGTTCAAGTATTGCATTAGAGGAAGACGGAAAATTAGTTTCTCCGGTTACTGTTTATTTTGAGAATGGATTAGTTACGACTACAGGCTATATGGTTTCAACAAAGAAAGAACTTTCAGGTATGGCCAGAATTATTACTCAAAATAAGAGATTCATTCAGCGGTTATTTTAAGCTTTTTATGTTTTTGGTTTTTTAAACTGAAACGGAGAATCCGGTTTTAGGAAATATTACTTAACATAATGTAAATTATCTGATTTTAAAAGAAGAAAAAAATCCTCCACGGCGTATCAAATGCCACGGAGGATTTTGCTTTCCAAAAAAATTTAACTTTCTATGGTCGCATTCACATTTTCAGTAAGCTCTTTTGAAATAGCGTTCTTAGTAACTCGTATAT
>Ga0164292_10002189_pt1 | contig 15952 bp, 8 predicted proteins | sample GEODES117metaG_FD_111486 | JGI IMG/M metagenome (GOLD analysis project Ga0164292, IMG submission 111486) | Eutrophic lake water microbial communities from Lake Mendota, Wisconsin, USA - GEODES117 metaG | ecosystem: Environmental > Aquatic > Freshwater > Lake | place: USA: Lake Mendota, Wisconsin...
CCCCTATAAATATTTGTAAATAAAAAACCCTCCTTTTTGGGGAGGGTTAATTTTATTCTGTTATTTCCACTTCTTCAGATTCTTCGAGGTTTATTTCCCCATCACCCGATAATATTGCGTTCCAATACTGTGAATAATCCTTTTTGTATTTTTCCAAGTCCTCTTTTGTATCTTGAATATATCCGTTATGAACGGCAATTACTTTTCCGTCTTTGTACCCAAGTCCGTTTACGTGATTTTTGAGAATCGAAACTTTGGTTCTGATTGCATAAGATACTGTCCTCCCGTTTTTAGTTGCGGTGATATGATTTATACCAGCATTCTTTTGATTACCAAATAAGAACACCAAAGACGACGCCAACCACAACGCTTCACCACCCTTAGCTTTAATCGTAGGTTGTCCGAACGGATTATCAGGAAGCTCAACCCAAGGCTGATTAACCACAACCATAGAGTTATAATACGGGTAATCTTCTTTTTTTGATTTTGTTATTCTTGAATGAACCCCCATACCAATTTTGTCGGCGAGGGTAGATGCGTTATGCTGTTTGCCGCCCTTCCCATCGAAAGTCATTTTACAAGGAATAGACCCTACAGAATCCCACAAGAACAATAAGTTATAAGGAACTTCCCCCTTTTCTTGTGCATCTAAAATTTGATTAATAAAATCGGTAACCTGTTCGATGTAATCAAAACCATCATTAAAAATGAAATCCCCATCCCATTCACCATTCTCATTCTTTGTCGCCTGTAATCCAAGTTCAACCGCGTGGTCCCAACTCCATTTCTTCTCTGTAATAATGAATACGGGTAAGTGCCCTTTCTTTTGAGCGTCCGCTGCCGCGAGTATCATAGCGGTTGTCTTACTACTATTACTATGTCCTAAGAACATATTGATTCCACCCATTACAGGTCCAGGAATACCACATGCGTTATGGAATGCTTCACCGCAATTGTAATAATTTGTTTCTTTATATTTAGTTTTGGTTGAGAACTTGTCTTTTATATTCCCAATTCCTCCGATGTCTTTTTTCTTAATTCCTGCCATATTATTAGTTTATAAACCAAATATAGTAATTTTATAAGAACTATCAATTAGTATCGCGGTTTTATTTTCAACCCAATCGCCGGAATTTAAATAATGTCCTTCATCCGTAATATCATTTGCTGGTTGGTGAATGTGTCCACAGATTACCCCATAACATCCATTCTTTTTCGCCATTTTAATCGCTTCCTTCTCAAAATCATTTATGTAGTTTGTCGCCGTCTTAACATTATTTTTAATCTCTTTGGAAATCGACTTGTAAGGTAATTTTCTATATTCTCTATACCTATTGTACCATCTGTTGAGCCATAATGCGAAGTCATATCCAACCGAACCAATTTTTGCCAGCCACTTATATTTGGTTATAAAAACATCTATCTTATCACCATGAAAAACATAATAACCTTTTTTCTCAAAAAAATCGTCACTCGGGTTTTCATAAAGGTTTAAGATATAATCTTCCCTTATTTCAATACCCCCAAGTTCCATACCCATAAAGTCATTTAGGAACTCATCGTGATTTCCTCTTATCCATATTATTTTTGTCTTATTGGATAGTTTCAAAAGTTTTGTTATTACTTTTGTGTGGGAGTTTTTCCATTTTGACCCTCGTTTCAAAGCCCACCCATCAACAATATCTCCATTTAGGATTAAAAGTTCGGTTGGGTTTTGTTCTAAAAACTCTATGAAGTCCTTGGTTTTGGAATCCTTTGTTCCCAAATGTAAATCAGAAACAATTATCGCCTTTAATTTCATATGAATAATTTTATTAAAATCAAAAGTGAAATCGTTGTTACAATTACAATTTTTTCAAATGGGATGTCTACTTTCTTTTTCATTTCCAATAATTAAAATCTTGTTTATAAAAGTTATTATCCTTTCTGTTCCACCAACACTTTAACATAAGTTTTATCATATACCATAAACCCTTCTCACGAAATCTTCTACTTGGACTAAAAACATAATTGTTTTGTACCTTAAATTTTTTAGGTTCAATTTTCGAGCTGAGGTGGTAGTCCTCCGCGATTTTATCTTCTTCATTAAATCCTCCAATTTGGTTAAAGGTTTCTGTCTTAAATAACATAAACCCCCCTAATGCAAATGGTGTAGTTTTTGAACTCAACCACTGTACTATATTAAATATTTTATAAACCCAATCGTACTTACCATCAAAGGTCTTAAACTTACAGGTAAGTAAATCATAACCTCCTAATTTGATTTCACTTAAATTATTAACAATTAAATCATTTTGTCTAACATGAATATCCGCATCCAAAAATAAAACATAAGGAGTTTCTACGAGTTTGGCACCCCTGTTTCTTGCAATCGCAGGTAATCCACCATCAATAATCGTTATTTGTTTTTTATGTTTTTTTTGATAATTCTTTAACAGATTTAAACTATTTTCTTCATCCGAAGAATCCGAAATAATTATTTTGAATTTTTCGGTCTGTTTCATAATAAAATCTAGAGTTTCGATAATTAAACTACCTTCATTCTTACAAGGTATAACGATTGTTAATTCTTTATTCATAATGATAAATATAAAAAAAGGGGACAATTAATGTCCCCAATTTTATATCTTCTATAGATTTATTAGAATGGTAACTCTGTGTCCACCTCAGAATCTGCTTGCAAATCCTGAAAAGTCACTTTGCTCGGACGACCAATTGAAGTTGTCAATTCTTCGTTATCTCCGTAAACATAACCACCCTTTTCACTATCCCATCTTGGTGTTTTACCTTGAGCAATCGCTTCCAAATATTCAACAGGTTTTTTAGAGTAAACGTCGTTCCATGTTAATTCATCTTTAATCCATGATTTTGCCGTTGATTCGTCAGTGTGTACCGGTGCTGGGTCATCGTACATTACTGTTGAAACTGAAGTATATTCTTTGTTCTTACCCGACTTTGTTTTTGTTAATTCGATAATAAGGTCTCTTCCTTTTTCAGGGTCAGTAATATCACCCTTTGCTTTCCAAATAGGAATGATTTTGTCAAGGATTCCTTCGTTTTTATAATTGTGTTTGAATCTCCAAAACTTTGGTCCATCTTCTTCTCTATCTCTATCAATCACTTTTACAATATAAAACTTACGTGATTTATATTGTTTTGCCAATTCCTTATCAGATTCTTTACCTGTCGACATTAACTCTTCATACACTTCATTAAGTGGTGAACGTTCGTTGTCATTTTTTCCTGGGTCGTAGAATTTCTGCCACTGTCCTCCTACTTGAATTTCGTGGTACCAAGCTTCTTTAAATGGTGAAGAACCATCAGGTGTAGGAAGAATTCTCACTCGTCTTTGTCCTGATTTTTCTTTATCAGAAAGAAGTAATGCGAAATACTTTTTCATTCTTTCGTCTTGCGACATTTTGTTTTGGGCCCCGCCCGATGTTTGGTTTTTTTCATACTGTGCCAATACGGCGTCTAATGCATTCATAAAATTGTTTTTAATTGTTTATATATAATGATAATCATTATCAGAGGATTTGTCAAATTAAAAAAGGAACCTTTTGGTTCCTTTCGTAAATTATTGTTCTTCGTCGTCTTGCGGTAGGAACGTGTTTTTGATTTCTGCGTCCGAAATATCTGTGACATCATCAGTTGTTAAAACATACTCATTTTTTCCCGTTTTTTCCATATCAGATTGTTTGTCTGTGAAAAAATCCGAGAGCTTTTGATTAAATGGGTATGAGTCATAACTTCTAAGTTCAAGTTTTTCTTGTGGTGTCTTTTCTCTGTATTTCTCAATTTTGTTTTCCAAAGAGTTCAACTTTGCAACAATCTTATCCATCTCACCTAACTTACTTTCTAAGTTTGATAATTGTGAAAAAAGATTATTGAAATATTCATCTTGTTTTTTCTCAATATTTTCTTGTGACGTTACCAAGTCGGTTATCTCTAACTCCTCGGTATCTTCATCACCTTCTTCGGATTTTCCTTTATTGTCTATTTTTTCAACTTCATCATCCGCCTCAACATCTATTGGTTGTGGTTCAGCTTCAGGAGCCGGTGGTGGAGTTGCACCTCCAGGTGCTGGTGGAGCAGGAACATCACCTTCTGCGGGTGGTGGTGGAGGTGGGGCAGGAACTTCTTGTTCCATAATATATTTGTTGATACTTCTGTGTCTTTCGATTTCCTCAAGTATTTTTCTTTCGATACTCATTTATTTAGTCGTTTAATAATTGTTTTATACCTCTTACGGTTTCTACTTTAATTTTTCTATTAACTGTGGTTTGATGACCCGCTCTTTCGATAAGTCCGTCTTTTTCTCTTACAACATAACAGTCACCTGTTTCAAGGTCACAAACTTCTTTTGTTCCATTACCCAAACTTTGTTCTGAGTATTGACCCTGTTTTCCTAAAAAGTTATTTAATTTTTGTGTTAAATCCATAAAATATGTTTTATTAATAAATATCGTGTTTTTCGTTAAATAATTTTTTTGTTAAAAGGTTCTGTCTTGCAACGCCAACTTAGTCTCACTTATTAATGCCGATAATGGTGCTGTTGAGGAAGGAGTGCTAGTGTATAATAGTTGCGACGTTCCTTTTTTATATGCAAATATTGTCGTATTGAATCCACTTTTTTTCCAATATAAATCAAATTCGTATCCTACACGATTAGTGTAACTTTCTATAAAAGTTCCTAAAGGGTTAGGCGGGGCTGAAATTGTTACGTCACTCGTAAAGTTTTCAATTTTAATTTGTCTTGTATTATCTCGTTCTCCATTAGATAAAGTAGGAATTGACGTAACTTGAAATGAGAAGTTGTAGGTTCCTGGTGAATTAAATTCCGTAGCAAGTCCAAGTGGACTTACGTACCATTGCAGGTCTGTAACTCTTGTTCCGGTCGAACCGTCCCGAATACCAACAGGAGAATTAGATGCCAAATTGTATTTTATATCAGTAATCTTCCATAAACATACATTTGCGACTATATTAAATACAATTTTATTATCGTTATTTCCGCTTTTGACTCTTTGTACTGTCAGTAAGTTTGTGATATTTTGTGAGGAACAATTAACCACTTGTGAAGGTGTAGGTGTTGGAGTTGGTGTATAGTCTCTACCATAAATAAATTTATTATATTTTTCTTTTGAATCTAATTTGAACCCTACGGATTTTGCAACCTCCATCGCCGCGTTTATATCATCATCAGTCTTTTTATAAGTTGTTGTCTTATTTGTATTAAAATTATCAACTGTTACAGGATTATCCTGCCAAACGCATAAGTAGTATTGATATAATCCAACGTTTTGAATTTGCACTAAATTGCTTTCAAGTCTGGCCTTCATGAAACCAATAAAAAGGTCAAGACTCTTGAAATTCAAGATTGGTAACGATTTTTCACCGCCAATCGCTTGACTTGAAACGCAACTATATGTTTTATAGGTAAATGATGAAGACGAAGATAAAGTTGTTTGATATTTGTTATCTGCAGTAACCAATGCGAAGTTATTATCAAACCCATAAAAAACTTGTGATTTATAAGTTCTCAAATAACAAAGTGTAAATATTGTAAGTGCAAGTTCAGTTCCAACACCTGTTTTCTTAATTGAGTCTGCAAGGTCGGTTAAATTTATATCTGTTTCTGTAGCACCTGTAACTTCATAAGTTGAATATGATGTGTCAGGAGTACAACTGTTTGTAGTATCTTTTTTATTATCTGAACTTTGGATTATATCTTTAGAATTGTTTTGTAGTCCTGAAGAATTTGAACCCATATTCTGTTTATCCTTAGTTACTACAAGTTCTTCAAGTTTTGTAAGTAAGTTTTGATTTATACTTTGTAAGTACGAATCTAATGAAGGCACATCGTATATACCTTGTCTAGTACCATTAAAAGATGTCTGAAACTGTCCTGGTGTAATTACGTGGTTTACTTCAGTAATTAAATAAGGACCGTTAAACATAGGTACGTGTCTTAGATTAAAGTACATGGTGGGTTGTATTAATGCGTTTCCTAATCCAACCACTTGACACCCGTAACTTCTATTAGAATAATAATTAAATAAACTTACGTTTTGAGTTGATGTCTGCCTACCGCTAGCTTGGTTAATCATGTTGTACAAGGTAGATACAGATTCCATAGTTCCCTTACCCGAGTCTTGTGAAACTTGAAAGGAATAAAATATATTCTGATTTCTGATACCGATATCCACACTAAACCCAACACACCTATTAGATAACGCCCAATCTTTTTTATTTGTCTGATTTTCTATCAAAGGATTACTCTTATCTATTTGTATACCATCACTTCTAAATAAGAAATTTTTACTCTCTTCTAAGTCCAAATAACTTGAGGGTTTGCCTACGAAAAAACAAACCATTTTCGGACCCGATTTTCTATAATCAACGGTTAGGTATGTTCCCCACATACTATCCGCAAACTCTAACGATTGTTGTGGTACTCTGTTGTTAAGTCCATCGACATCCTGTACGTTGTAAAAATTAACATACGCCGGTAGGTTCATAACCACAAACTTATTTTCTATCAATAAATTTGAAATGAATGTATATACAGACATATTTTCGAATTGGCTTCTTTCGTTAAGAATATTTCTTAGTGAGAAAATATCCAAATAAAGGGTTTCCCCAACATTTCTACTTGCCTTATCCAAAAATAAAATATCCTCTAAAAAGGTTTTACTTGTGAAGTCTCCACCCGCAATCCACTTGTCATTTAATGATTTGAAGTTTTCCCAAGCATCTGCCTTTGTTTGTTGTCCGTCTATTCTTGAATTGATTGTCTTTTCAGGCGTTTCACTATAATTTGGTAGATTTTTTCTTATGGTTCCAAGTATTCTATCCAAAGTTATATTTTGTAATGAATCACAGTCTCCGAAATACTTTAACAAACTATTTGTAAATGATGCTGAAGTTATATTAGCATTTTCTATTTTTTGTGTTGCATATATTTTGATTATTGGTGCGAGTTTTTTAACATTATCAACATTAAATTCAATATTGTTATCAATAAAGAAATCGGTAATGTAAGAACCATTATCTGAATACTTCATCCCAATTATTTCCGAGAAACCAACATTCAAATATAATTCTTTCCAAGTGTTAGGGTTTTGATTGAATGATAAATTATAACTAACAGTTCCGTTTCTACTTGGAAGAGTATTTTGAATATATGGTCCAAATATTTCGGGGGTTGCTAAATCAGTAACAGTAGATGCCGATACATGTTTCAAGAAAGAATCAAATATAAATCTATTATAGTAAGACGGATTACCTAACTTCAAAATCACATCATACTTCAAAAATTCTTCAATTATGTTTGTAAAGTTAGTTAGTTGTTCGTTTATCGAAACATTAAAAAATTGTTCTTCTGTTTCGTTACTATTTTTTGGTCTCATAGACATCAAATTCCTAAATAATAATTGGAAATTTGTAAAGTTAAGATTTTGATTTGTCGGTTCCCTAAATAATACGGACTGCGAGTTACCAGGAACTTTTATTTTTGTTACTGGTTTCGAAAAGTTTATAAACTCTGTTTCGAATAAATCTAAAGTACTCTTATCAAAGACAGAAAATATTTCTTCTATTTTACTATATGAATCAGTATTTAATAATTCAAATGGACTCAAATTGTCTGAACTACCCACAATATTGTTGACATAAGAATCATAATTTGGTTTTTTTATTTGTGATGCGTCAAAGTATCCATAGTTGGGTGATGACCAAAGTAATCTTGTTGAGCCGTTATATACGGAGTTATTACCAATCAACTTAGAACCCGAAACTAATGAATTGTTCTCAACCATAGAGTCTATAACCTGATTTTGGTTTCCACCCCATGAAGGTACAAAATAATAACTATTGTTGTTTGGTAACATCACACTCCATGTGAAAAAGTTAACGGGTGTCGCTAATATAGATGGAGGGTTTATCTCGGTTAATGTTAAATTAGAAGGTGTGAAATTGTATAATTTCATACCAGAATCTAAAGAATCTTGTATTTCCTCATCCGAGAATGTATTATACAATACAGAACCCTTATAAAAGAAATTAAAATCGTCTATAAGTTTTGGGTAAAATCCTGTTTGTACTGTTGTAATATTTTGATTAAAACTTTCAAGTTGTATCGTTGTTCCCGTCTTACCATTAACAGTCAGAGTATATTTTTTCTGTGGATTACTTGAAATTGGGTCAAAATTAAACTTGTAATTTGCGTTAGTCCAAATGTTGTTAGAGATAATATCTCTCCCTTCACTAATGAATATTTTATACCTGTGCCATATCGAACCCATTTTCAGAATCCATGCATACGGTATTTTATGAATTGCCGCAAATTTTTTGATAGTTGCGAACATGTAGTCCAAGTCCGAAAGTTTGCTACCTTTATTTTTCAATTTCTCCCTCAAAGAAATTAAAGGTAATGAATTTATAAACAAATATGCGGCTGAGGTATATGAATTATCGTTTCCAATTTTTTCATTCACCACACCTTCTTGAATCGCATTTATAAAGAAAGGTGTATTAAGAATCGATGTTGTTGTTTTGATTGGTAAATTGGGTGTTAGTAACCCAAATGTTGTTGAGTTTTGGTTTTTTGGTGTTGAGAAATAACAAAAACCCTCTGTCGGTATAAATTGGTTTGGTGTTCTGTTATAATATAAGGTTTTAATAAAACTTGACGACGATTGCGGTGCAAAGGCGTTTGAGTTGTTTAATGGGTTTTGAACGTCTGTGTATGAAAAATTAGTTACGGGTCTGTTAGTTTCAAACTCATTAAGATTGGTATAGTTCGAAATCAACTTTGTTGTTTCGTTTATTTTCAGAGTTTTTGTTGTGTTGTATACCGTGTCTATTGTACTTGAATCAACTAAATTTGATGTTGTCCATCTTGAGTTGGTGAATGGGTATATGTCTATAATTTTTGGTACATTTGTAATTGTTGATTTTATAATGTTCTCCAACTTTTTTATATCCACATTAGATGTCGATTCTTTACCTAAATTATCGGTTGTCAAAAGTTGATTTGGAGATTGTGTGATTGACTCTATATATGGTGTAACAAATTCGTCTTTGATAAACTTTTTCCAAGAATCACTTGTTCCATCTTTAGAGAACGCTTTTAATACCGCAACATAATTTTGAGAATCAAATTTATATTCTTTTAATTTTAGATTCAGAGAAGGATTACTTGTTCCCAAGGTTGTGAGAATATTTTTTGAATCCACTTCAGTTATCAAATCAACAAGGTTTTCGAAATCCGAGGTATTATCCTTTGTGAATCTAGCATAGTTTTCATACCTTGATGTGAGAAATTGTCTTTCCCATATTTCGTAAAAATATTTTATCTCTTGTTTGTTAGCATAAATAACATCTGACTGTGGATATTCAATCGCATTTATATTAAGAAGGGGTGAATAAATTTCTACATCGTTTGCGTCTTGAGTTGATGGGGTGTCAAATTTTTTAGTTGCACCATTTATAAACTCTTCAACAAACTCAACCTCAGGCCATTTTTCATAATTGTATGCTTGAGTCAACTGAACTACTGACGGGTCACCAGGATATTTCAATTGAAACCTTCCCTTCTTATCATCCGCAATTTCTTCCACAAAAAAGTGCGGCCAAGGATATACAGGGGTATTTAGTACCGTACTGTTTGCCGAGTTTGTAATTGTATTGTTTACAACATTTTTTGTATCAACACCGGGCGCCGATGAGCTGTTATTCAAAATAGCTGCCTTTCTTACAGGGTCGTATTTAACATTCCAAGCTTTAGAATGTACGTCATCCATCAGTCTTATAAATCCTTCTGCAGAAGCCAAGATTACCGCAACAATATTTCTAACCGTTGGTGAAAATCCAAGACCTGTTTTCTTATCTTCTATTTTTTGTTTAAGTTCTTCAGACAACTTTGTTTCTACATCAGAAAGTCTTTTGTTTGCAATAGCATTCATTTCCTGAACGACATTCTTAAATCTGTTTTGACCTTCTATAACAAAGAAGTATGGTTTAACTATTTCAATAGATGGTGTTTTATTAACTTTAGTTGAGAACTTTTCTCCTGGTGCGCTTGGACCAAATACACTATTAGCAACAGTTCCTACACTTCCTACGACTTTTGGTTGAAATAACTTATCGTAACTATTAATAAGTTCCTGTACTTGTATTACGGTGGGGGATACAATACCTGTTTGTTCTGTTGTAGTCTTTTCCCAATCTATTTTATCAGGGGTTGTTGTTGCGGTTAAAATTGTCGGAGTTATTTTATTTGTTATAGGGTCTTTACTACCTTTTCCAAGTGTTGGGTTTGAATCTAATACATCATTATATTCTTTGATTTTGCCGCTCATCTTGGTAAAAATCTCTTCCTGTTTACTATCCTCAACCGATTGCTTATATGCATAGTAATATGTTCCGTCAATACCTATAAATGGTTTTGGGTTAATGTATTGTGCGAAGAATGAGTCGGGGGCGGCGTATATTACATCATACACCAACTTCAAGTTAGTTTGGTAATTCCTTATATCTGTCAAAGGTTGAACGTTGGATTTTCCATTTTGGTAATCCTCAATTATTGTTTGTTCGAACATTTGAAGTTTATTCATTAGTTGTTGTAGGGTAAGTTCTGGAAAGTCTTTTGGAATAAGGTTTTTCGCTTTGTACTCGTTATAAACTTCCAATATTTTTTGGTAACCTTTTTCTACAAATAATTGTTTTGTAGTCGCATTCTGACTGTTCGAAGCACTTGTGACTGAAGACCCCTGTTGACTGGCCGTTTTTTGTAATGAAGAACTAGTACTTGGTGATGTTGGGCTATTCGAAATATCAAATCTTGATGAGTACATATGTGGTGTTGCCAATATATACCCCATGGAAATTTCATTTAATATATTATATTTGTATCCTTGAAACTCTAAACTCACCTGATAGTTTCCACCCATACTATTAAATCTTGCATTAAACTTTGTAAGATTTAATTGGTATTTAACCGCCTGTCCGTAATAACCTTTAAGTGTTAAATAAAAAGGGGGATAAGGTAAATGGAAGAAAGCCGCGTATGGTGAGTTTTCACCTAATTGGAATAACGCTCTACCTTGTACGTCCTCTAATTCAATATTAACCGTTGGAATAAACGAACCTGATATTTTTACATTTATACTTGTAATACCTAATAACCCTGTATCAATAGATTTATCTTCTCCGCCTGTCGTAGTATCCATTCTATTATATCCTTTCGAACCATTAGAAGGGGGTACGTATGTTTTTCTTGATTGATTTGTTCCTCTACCCTGTACTGTATTTTCACCCGTTAATTCGTCATAATAATTTGTTGTGAGGTATTCGTCGTTGTTGGGTTTTAAGAAGTTAATTTTTGCAATTGAGATTGTCCTTATACTATCAGGCGATGCCCCAACCGCAAGTTTGGTTCTTGGTAATAACTCAGCTTCCAAATTAGCGTACATAACCATATTCTCATGGTCCACTAATCTTTCTGAAATTCTACCTTGACTATCTTTAACTTTGTTTGGGTCAACAAGTATAATGTTGTTATAATCAAACTCTACTAAGATATTTCCGCTTTGGTCTCCTTTTAATGTTTCACCTGCCATAATAATAAAAATAATTTTCTAATGAACCTTTATAGTCCTGTAAAGAAGGTAGTAAAGGAAAAGGCACAATCAATATTGCACCATCAGGTATAAAATTTTCGAGTCCCCCATATTGTGGGTTTGCTTGTAAAATCAACCAACCAAAAAAGGGACTTCCGTAATATTCTTGTGAGATTTTATCTAATCTACTTTTTCCAACTTTATAAACATAAGTTTTATCAGTTGTCTTTTGTGGAACATTAACAAACGGAACAACTGTTTGTTGCCCGTTGATTAAAAAGTTTGTATACCTGTTATAATATTGTAATGCCATTAGTTAAGTTTTACTTTACAGATTGCCTGACCATTTTTGTCATCAACCCAATTATTTAAGGTTTTGAATTCATTATCACTAACTCCAAGAGCTCTTATTAATTTTTCTCTATTTACTTTAACTTGCCCAGCATTTTTTGATTCAAGTTCATATGTAAATTCATATTTCTTTTGTTTAGCACCTTCGAATGGAACATAGTTCAAAAAGCTTTTCAGTTTTTCTGTTTCAATCGTTTGGAAAAATTTATTTATAATTTCATTTTCAGATTGAAATGCCGGTTTTACAGTATTTTTATAATAAGCATCAAATTGTTTTTCTAAATCGTCTTGTCCTCCCGCAAACAAAGATTTATTAGTCAATATTGAACCTATAACCTTTTGTTTAAAAGTATTATATTTTGTATCATTTATAATTTCTTGATTCAAAATAAAGTACTCACGTTGGAATATCACATTTTGAAAATTTAAGTTTGGTGACAGAGGGTTAAAAACTTTACCCGTATCTATTTTTTGTTCTTGTCCACCATAAACTAACGCTTCTTTGTATGTTGGTCCTCCATAATCGAAATTAGTAGTTTCTGTTATTTTTTCGTAAAAATCTATAATATCTTCGTTAATATCATTTGTATCTCCGTATAACTCATCAAATGTATTTGAATATTTTGTATTAAATACCTTTGTAGTTGAACTTAGTACATACGTGACAATATATCCATTAGGTTGTTGGTATCCGTCAGAACCACGAGAAGGGTCTGGAGTATATAAAACAACATTATTTTTTGCAATATTATTTATAAATAATTGTTGAATGTTTACAAAATCTTGTGTAATCTTTGTTGCTGAACTTTGGAACGTACCTTTGTATTCTGTTATGGTTTTTTTATAATTTTCTTTTAAAGCTCTTACCACCTTGTCAGAAAAGTTTTTAGGGTTTTCGGGTGTACCTTTGATAAATTTTATTAGTCCGACCTCTTCATTATTTATATTAGTTATATAATCATTGAAAATTTTGTCTGTCTTTTTCTCGAAATCTTTTGGTTTACCAAAAATTCTAGTGATTTTGGAACTATTGTAACCCATGAATCCTAAAATATAATTCCTATCTTGAGTCCATACTTGTCTTACGGCGTTATTATATTGTGTGAATATCTCTTTGTTTTTATTAACAACATTAGTGAAATAATCTTGTGTTGATTGAATAAACCCATTCATATACAACTGATAATTTATAGAACCTGTTTCACCACTTTCTGTTGTTGTTGCAGATAAAATAGTTCCTATGGTTTGGTTGTTTGTTGAAGTTTGTGGTGTTGGTGCAAGTTTTATGTTAGGTGGTGGAACATCGATGTTAAAGTAATCTAAAAGGTCTTTATCTATTACTTGGTAACTTGTGTCTGTTACATCAGCCCTATCATCATACATCTCTGTATTCGCATAGTAGTTGAATGTTAAAGCGTTCTGTAATCTATCTACCGCACTTGCCAAACCTTGTCCTCCAACAAACTTAAAGTTCATAGATACGTTAGCAATCATAGGTTGAATACCTATACCTTCGGGGTTCAAATCCAAACCTTCAAACGTAAGTTGTAAACCATCAGGGATAATTTTTGAGTGGTAGAAATCTCCGACTCTTAATATTAAAACAGGTGGTGCACCAAATGCGGTGTTCGTCGCATTATTATATTCCAACTTTCCTTCCGCCTGTATTACAGGTATTGTATCTCCCGGTCTGAGGCACTGTTGAAGGAAGGTTAGTCTCGCATTCAAACCTTCAGGTGTTGTTGAGTGAAATGCCGGATTAAAGAATTTTAATTTTTCCCTAAGGTTATCATAAACCATAGGTGTTTCTTCTTTAATTGTTTCAAAATAATCACACTCAGTTAATAAACTACGTAAAACTCTTTTTGATATGTTGTCTCTTATGACAGTTCTTTCTATTTCATCTGTAACTGTTACGGTATCAATACTTGTTTGTGGTACTTCAACTTCTGTTGTGAAACTTGATGGTGGGACCCCTGGTTGTGTTATCACGTCAGGCACTGGGTCAGGTGTAACATTAACAAGGATTGTGGAGATGGTTGCTCTTCTACACCCCATCGCTCTTTTAGTAAAAACATCATTTTTTGGTGCCTTATCATCACCTGTTGTTTCGTCACTACATCCACCTAAATTTGTTGTAACAGCATTCCCATTTGAATATGAAATAGGTTGGCTATTTCCCGATTCACCTTCTTTTTTTCCCGGTATTAATTTTAATCTAGAATTACCCTCATCTTTACAAAAATCTTTAGTTCTTTCATGTTCTTTAAAAAATTGTATAACTGAATTAATCCTTCTTTCAGATAATTTAATATTATAATCTATTTTCGCAGGTGCAGATGCATTACCATCAACCGTTAAAGAAATTGTATTTTGGTCTCCAGGATATTTTGTTAATAACTGTCCAATTTGTATTGCTAATTCATCTAACTTATTATAGTTTGGTGTGACGACCGTTGAAAAGAAATCTTCTGTGTCAGGGTTTTTATCTTTATATTTTTTTTGGTTTTCACTACTTACATATGCAGGATATAATTGTTTGAAGTTTTGTTTATTGTTATCAGGTTTTGGGTAGTCATTTTCAAAATACCCTCCGATACCCACGTATCCATCTAGTTTTGGTATCGAATCAGGGATACCAGGTTTCCTTTCTTCCTTAACCCCTTCTATATTAGTTGTTGTCTGTTGTTTTATATATTTTATTCTTTCAACAGGAACTTCCCTTGTTTGAAGTTCTTTTTGTATTTCTAATATATCATTTGGATTAACCGTATAATATTTTTTTGCCAAATCGTATAAATCATATTTTCTACAGCCAGCAAAGAATGATTCTAATATTGAGTCAACCCTTACTTTATTATTCTCATTCGCTAAAACTTTATTTACAATTACATTCAAAACTGATGGATGGTCCACAACTATTTTCCATGATAAAGTACCTGACCTACTTGTATTGTTGTATGTGTATACAGGTTCGGGTCTTCCTATGAAATCTGTAGCTTTCCAGTTCGCACTTGAGCTTTCTGTAAACTTCAAATCATAAGGTGGGAACCACATAACCCTACCCCCGTTTGGTCCTCTTTCACAAACAGGTAAATCTGATACAGTATATCCCGGTTTGTTTGATGTTCTCCACGCCAAGTTCTCTAATGAGAACATGTATTTTTTAGCGTATACACCATCATTACCTGTAACAAGATTTGTGGAATCTTGCCCTCCTTCCCTTTTATTTGGGTACATATTCAAATTATATGTCTTATCTAAAACAGAATAGTTGAATTTTCTACCTTCTGTTGTCATTCCGTCTGTTTTCTGTAAATCGTTATATTGTAAATAAGGAACGTCTTTTGTGAATACTCTACAATACTCAGCACCTTTTTCTTGTCCGATATCTCCAATATATGATAAAACTTTTGAGCCCTTGGTCATCTCCTTATAACCATCGTGAAATATCTTACTCACTTGGTCTATTGCGTTTCCAACATGTTGGTACCTTTTAGCACCTTCAGGTTGACTGTTTATCAGTCTTTGTGTTTCATCTAATATGGAACCCGGTTTGAATCTCAGATTAGTAGATTCAGTTGGTGCATATGAAAAATCTTTAAAGTCTTCATCTTCTCTAATTGCGTCTCCACCCGGTCCTACCAATTGACCCGCATTATCTTTGTATTTTGGTGAAGTCCATGTGAAACCTCCCTCTATTCCTCCACCATTACTATATATTGGTCCGTTAGCACCTAATTTAATATCTTTACTTGTAGGTCCTTCGTATAATTGTGCAATTTCATTTGGGCCAAGTACGGGTGCCTGTACCTCTCTTCCAAACTCATCAACAGGTAAAGAACCACTTGGTGATAACACCCTTGATGGTTCCGAGTTCGATGAACCTAAATAAAACTCACTATTGTTTGCCAATCCTCCCACAACAGCCCCTGCCAATCTATCTAAAAATGTTCTATCGTAGTCAGGTTTGAACC
>Ga0164292_10002192_pt1 | contig 15931 bp, 15 predicted proteins | sample GEODES117metaG_FD_111486 | JGI IMG/M metagenome (GOLD analysis project Ga0164292, IMG submission 111486) | Eutrophic lake water microbial communities from Lake Mendota, Wisconsin, USA - GEODES117 metaG | ecosystem: Environmental > Aquatic > Freshwater > Lake | place: USA: Lake Mendota...
CACGCAGCAACGCTCGCTGGGGCCTGAGCCTTCTTACGAAGTGACACTTTGATTTCCCGCTTTCAGTTGAGCCAACGTCTTGACCCCTCTACTTAGTAAGACACCAAAAGGGGGTAAATGTTGTGGTTTGGGCATGAAAAGGCTGACATTTATCCTCAAGTTTGTGAGCGCTAAGCATGGCTATGACCGGTTCAAGCTGTGTAATTCTAACCTCCTTTCAGATTCCTTCAATATGCGCCTTATGGGGACAAGAATCTCTGAACGATGCTTTGCTCAGAAAGACCTGAGCCCTACGGCGATCCAAAAACAGGGATGTTCAAAGGGTGCAGAATTCTTAAATGCTACTTTGGGACTTACTTCGTAACCAGTTTGGTGCCTCAGCGTTACCTGTGGGTGCATATATTGACTACTACGGTCCCCGTACTCTTTATCGCAGGGATCCAACAAAACGGATATTTCATAGGGATCAAAGCTTAACCAGTCTACGATTGGGAAATTAATCTAGAAACTACGAACGATCCAAATATTGTTTGCACAAACCACTTTGGCTTTCATTTAGAGATATAGACGTGCGCTTCTAAGTTCTTGACGTATATGGCTTGAACCGAGGTAGATAAAATCACTGGCATTACTGATCCCTTGACACCTCCCGGTTCGATGCACGCCCCACTAAGTTAGCTATACAGGTTACTTGTTTTCAAGGCTTATCAGGACCCTTGCCCAATACCTCCATTATCAAAATCAACTTATTGGTTTTCATTGTTCCATCCAATCACTTGTGGCCCTGTTCCATGAATCAGGGATCAAATCAATTGGATCATCTCGAAGCTCGTACCATTTTGACGGTGCAAAAATTGATGTATCTGCTCCTGCCAACTTGGCTGACCACCAGGAAAATGTTGAATTTGATATTGCAATATGCTTGCTTGAGGACATTAGTAATAGAGATTCAACCTGTGCGGAATAAGCTGGCGGCGAAACAATTTCAAAGGGAAAACCTCTATTTGAAAGTTCGAATTCCAATTCTTTGGGAGCATCTGTAAATACCCATAGCCTGTCATAATCCTTAACTTGGCTCAAGACATTTTCATAATACTTTTCCGAGAGAATACCGTTCATGCGATTTGAAGGTAGTGCATAGTCACCTCGTCGAACATGAAACGAGAGTATTCTCTCATTTTTTGAAATTGCTAAATTCTTAATTAACCAATCACTTGGATTTTGTAAATTACTTATGCTCAAAATAGGTTTTTCATTCAGAGAATCGAAATATCTCCAAGACTGAAAGTAGCCTCTAATCCTCACAACATTCGAAGGTACTAAGTCTGAATTCACAAATCCGATTTCTTGTGGAACAAACGTGCTTTTTATGGGAAGCCGGACGCTTATTCCTTCGAGTCTTGAAAAAGCGCGACTTAATATTTTTAGTTGCTTAATGGGTCTCGTGGTTGTCGCAAATTCATCGAGTAATCCTAGTGTCTGAATATTTTCACCTGGGTGCAATTTTGCAATTCTCTTTAAATCTGAGATATCAAAGATTATTTCTTTTCGCAATTTCTCTTTGAAAAAAAGCCCTGCATAAAACATAAAGAGTTGATTGCCAAGGCCGCCCGCGATTTCAATAATTAGGGAATCTTTTCGGTGTTTCATCGTGTTTTTTCGATCTTGCGAACCGCAATTATACAAGGGCTTAACTTTTTCAATTGGGAATAGGATTCATCGAAACAGAGCTCAGGCGAGCATGAGTTGTGAGCATTTGACGCAGCCCATCGATTTAAATGGCTTTCATCATGCCACTGTGCGATTACATTGTTCTTGCTATCTGATAAAACTTGGTCACTTAATACTTGTAATAATTCCCCGATGGATTTGCGAAGCCCAAACCAATTTGCGCCGCAATAGTATTGTTTCCTAAATTCTTTAGGCACAAAAGCAGCCGAATCAGGTCTTGTTTCCCATGCACCCACACCACCTAACCTGATTTTCATCCGAAAATCTTTATAGGCAATAATTGGATGCGTCATATAGAAAATTAATCCATCAAATCCTTTTATTCTCCAGTATCCTGGATGTAGAACTAAGCAGATTTCATTTTTGTAGAGTAATTGCCTAATTCTTGCCCAGGGGTTAGACACAAAAATCATATCTGCATCAAGATGCATGAGTACATCGGTGGTCATCGCGGAATAGCGTTGGGTGAATATGTGATAACGAAGCAGCGTCGCATCAGGCCATCCGTAAGGACTAATCTCAAATCCTTGAACATCTACATTGGACAAGGAATCGGCGAATTTTTGCAATTTCTCTACTTGTTCGGTAAAAACGAAGAACGTGATGCGATCAGACCGGACGGAATGCTTATCTGCAGATTCAACCATTTTCTTCCAATACTCAAAATAGATATTGGTAGCCACACTCATAACACCGATAGATAGCAATTGAGGTTCCTTTAACTCCGACACTCGGTTATTCTATCTTTATGCGAAGTGACCGAGAGGGTGATAGGACAAGTGCCTAATGACCTTTTGGGTATTTCTTCTCTCTTGCCTTCAAAAAATGGAGAAAAATATCTCGCTCAATTGATTCCACAAATTTTAGATATGCTCAATGTTGACGATGAACTCATTGTTATAAATGATGGCTCAACAGATAAATCGGCGAATATACTCGTTGAGCTATCTAAACTCGACAGTAGGATCAAAATCTTGTCAACAAAAGGTATCGGTTTGGTTGCCTCACTGAATTTAGGGATTAAAGAAGCTAAGAATCCTTGGATAGCTAGATTTGATGTAGATGATGAGTATCTAAATAATCGATTGAAGGAGCAACGCCGTTTCATTGGTAGTGATGTGGCTGTTGTGTTCTCTGATTACACATTCATGAGCTCATCAGGAATTTGTTTAGGTTCTATCCCAACAGCGATACTTCCAAATCCCACAAAGCTCTCGTTGATAACCAGTCAACGCACACCACATCCGGTTGCTCTCATAAATAAAAAGATGATTTTCGCAGCAGGCGGTTATAAAATAAATGACTTTCCATGTGAAGATTTGGGACTCTGGCTTCGTTTGGCAGATCTTGGAAAAATTGTTTCTACGCCTAGGAGATTACTCTATTACAGATTGAGTGGGGGTTCAATTTCGAGTTTGCATCGAAGCCAACAAATTGATAAGAAAAATAAGTTGATTCATGAATTTAAACATTGGAAAGATCTCTTTCAACTAAGTATTGATGAACTTCCAAAAACAATAGAGTTTTACATAAAGCAGACAAGCTCTACAGCCCGTATTGTTTTGCATTTACGTGATATTTCAATAGCAGCTAGATTGTCTGGGACTAGTTTAGGCCTAAAAAAACTCGCATCTGTACTTCCTGTACAAACTATAATCAGAATCCCCATTGTCGTCGTTGAAATTTACGCGAAGATTATGATTCGACGTACTTATCGCTTAGTTAAAAACTTTTTTTAAGATATCGCGAAAAAACCATAGTGGATAGCTAACAAAAAGTTCTATTGCTAATTTTATTCTCTTTTCTCTGGCAAAGGTATTGTACGCGCCTTGATAAGAATCTAGTTTTTCTGTCCATTTGATAAAGGTTCGAAATGGATGGGAAGTTTCATTCAAAATGTCACTTATCTCCGTTACCCAAATTTCAGTTTCAGGCACCTTGTCCGGTGCATCGATTAAACCCGCTTGGCGTGCAAAATGTGATGTCCCGACAATTAATCGAGCACGAGATTTTGCATACATTTTTTCTCGTGAAAGTTGGTTACCATGGATTCGATATCTGAGTACCTTTTTAGAAAGGTTGTGCAATTCTCCTATTTCTTGTAATCGTACCCATAAATCCCAATCTTCAGGTAGAAAGCTCCTGTATCCACCTATTTTTCTTATAGAACCCGTACGCACCATTGCTGCAGGATGAGCTATTGGGGATGAGTCGAAAAGATCCTTAGATGATTTCCCAACAATCCTTGCAAATTTAGCAGTGCCAATCTCAAAACCAAACTCATTCATTAGTTCTAGTTGCCCGCCCACTGCTACGCAATTAGCATTTTTCTCAAGATGGGCTAGCTGAATTTCTAGACGGTTTGGATACATAACGTCATCCTCGTCCATTCTGGCGATAAATTCCGATGATATGCTACTTACCCCGAGATTCAACGCTGAAACGATCCCTGGATTGCTTGAGGAAACAATTCGAAAACTAATCTGACTTTGTTCCACAATCTTGATTAATTCTGCTTCATCAACTCGGTCAGCGACAATTACTACTTCAAAAAGACTTTTATTCAGGGTTTGTCGTTGGATGCTGGCGATAGATTCTGTGAGAAAATTTGTTGAATGACATGGAATTAGAACTGAGATTCTATATTTTGATTCCATAGACTTATTGTAGTAAAAATAATCTTACGGCAAAAGGTGGGCTGAATCCGATGAAAGTTGGTGTATTAGGTTTGGGTCACATGGGTCTTCCCATCGCCCGATTTTTGCATCAAAGGGAACATGAAGTTTTCAGTTGGAGTAGGACCCACTCACAATATCCTTGGGCGCATTCCAAATACACTGAATCAATTGCGGACCATCGTCTTGATTACTTAGTGGTGGCATCAGGTAAAGCGCGTCCTAGAATTGGCGATTTAAAATTGGAAATCGAATCTACGATTGACTTAATCCCAAATTTGATCTCACGTACAGAAACTAAAATCTTGTATTTAAGTTCTGGTGCAGTTTATGGCGAGTGTTTGACTCCAAAAAGGGAAATAGATCCAGTTAACCCAGTCACTTCTTACGGGAACTTAAAAGCATTAGTTGAAAAGAAATTTGAAGATGTTTTTCCAAATCGTTTTTCTGCACTAAGGATTGGTAATGTAATTGATTCGGAAAACCCTTATGGAATCCTTGCCTTAGCGCAAAGGGCCAAACAAGTTGGGTCATTAGACTTATTTGGTAACTCATATGACTGTCGTGATTACGTTGCAGTAGACGATTTGAAATCTATGGTCACAACAATTATAGAATCAAACCTTGAGGGGAAAGTATTCAATCTAGGATCAGGAATTAGCATTTCGCTGGGCGATTTTGAAGAAACACTTTTAAGCATTCTTCCCCATTTGGTAATCAAATGGAATCCTCCAAGAGAATCGGATTTATCTAGAACCCAGCTTGACGTCTCCAGAATATGCACTTTGGCAGGAATCAGTCCAGTTGATCCCAAAATTACTTTGAAAGCATTTCTCAATAATAAGAAATGATTAACACAGGCATGTTTTAATGACTCCCTAATGAGTGATACCTCGGAATACAGCCTCGGGACGGTTATACCCGTATTCATAAAGAAGCCTGGGGATTGGGATCAGTTGAGAAAGGCGCTCACGTCATTGAAGAATCAAACTGTCTTGCCGGAGATAGTTTTACTCTCAGATGATTCAATTAATGATAATAGTAAGGCGTTTATTCAGCTCTGTATAGAGTTTAAAGAGTTGAATATTCATTCAATCAGAAATTTTGGGGACCATGGAATATCGAATAATTCAAATAATGGAATCAGGAACGTTAAAACCAGTTTTATTCACGTCCTCCACCAAGATGACTGGTTAATTGATTACGACGCTTACCAAAATCTTTATAAAATTCTTGTAAAGAATCCACAACGGTTTGTTTTCCTTGGGTCCCGAAAATCTCAAAAGATTCATAAGCCTGTATTCGACTTAACAGCACTTGTTGGAAACAATCAAGTGGGTAGTCCAAGTGGTGTAATTTTCCCTTCAAACTTGGGAATGTTTTTTGATCCAGATCTGCATATGCTTTGTGATGTTGATTTTTTTTACCGACTAAATCTAGTGCTTGGGCAGCCTATAGTTCTCGAAGGTGCAGTTATCGAAAATGGTATTTCTGATGATCAGGCACAGCGATCGATTAAATACGAAAATATCGTGAGCGAATTGAAATTGATACTAAGGAAACATCAGGTGTCACGAATGAGAATTTTCTTTCACTCAATTTCTGGTAGACCATCTGATCAGACTTACGCAATTCTGGATTCATTACGCAATTCAAGCGAAAATGCCCTGTACAGAGTGTTTTTTAAATTAGCAAAGAGTGCTTTTATAGTATTAACTAAGCTTTCCAGCCGAAAGAAAATTTAAATCTGCGAACATTTGGCTAAACTAGAGGTACTTCGGTAAATTTCCAGTTGAAATCAGCTTCTGCAGGTCTATCGCATTAGAGTCTTTTACTGACAGAATATAATCCATTTTCGGCCACCCTATATTCAAGGTTGGATCAAATGCATTGACCGCGAATTCCCGATCAGGATCATACGGTGAGTCCAGAAGATAGTTCACTAATGAACCATCTTCAAGTGAGAGAAAGGCGTGGCCTATGCCTGGACCGATGTAAATAGCTTGTGGTGATTCCGCAGATAGTTCAACGAGTCTCGACTCGCCAAAAGTTGGCGAATTCTCCCGAAGATCAACGACACAATCCAAAATTGACCCAGCTAAACATGTGACCAACTTTGCTTGGCCACCAGTAGCGAGGCTGAAATGAATTCCCCTAAGTGCACCTCTTTTCGACACCGAAACATTAGATTGAACGGGCACAAAATCCAATTCTGGTATCAAATCAAAATACTTATCCGACATTACTTCAAAAAAGTGCCCTCTAATGTCCGCAAATGCAGAGAGTTCGAGACGCCAAACACAATTAAATCCAACTTCTATCGCTTGCATCATCACTCCTGTTTCTTCAGATCAAGCAACTTTGGGGAAATATAAGAGTCAAACATGCTAATTGCGCTAGCAATTGCCATATGCATGTCTAAATATTGGTAGGAGCCTAGCCGACCACCAAAGTGGACTTTGTCTTGCTTTGAAATTTCAACGCGGTATTTAAGGAGAGTTTCCCGATCTGATAGATCATTAATTGGATAGTAAGGCTCGTCGCCATGTTCTGCGAAACGACTAAATTCCTTCATGATTATTGTTTGATTTTGTTCATGATTTCTCTCTGGACGAAGGTGCTTAAATTCATGGATGCGAGTCCAAGGAACCTCTATCGAGGGGTAATTGACCACAGAAGTTCCCTGAAAATCTTGAACATTTAATTTCTCAATTTCAAAGTCTAATGTCCGCCAACCTAGTCGCCCATGACGATATTCAAAAAATCTATCGATCGGCCCTGTGTATACAGTGACAAAGTTGTCTCTTAAGGAGAAATAATCCGTCTTAAAGTAATCTATATTCGTTTGTATATTTATCAGTTCATGATTTGCCATATTTTCAAGCAGTTTACAATACCCATTTTTTGGTATTCCTTGAAAAGAATCCTTGAAATACGAGTTGTCGAAATTAAATCGAACAGGAATTCTGCTAATTATCGAAGCTGGTAAATTCTTAGGGTCTGTTTGCCATTGTTTTTTTGTGTAACCGAGAACTAATTTTTCGTAAAGCTTTTGTCCCACCGAATATATGGCTTTATTTTCGAGATTTTGGTGGGACATCTCCTCAGTGACACCAGATTTCGATATTTCGTCAGATAATAGTGACCTAGCTTCGTCGGGAGACATTGCCTTCGAATACATAGCAGAAATTGTTTGAAGGTTGAATGGCATCGAATAAAAATTTGAATCTACCTTTGCCCAAACAGTGTGCTTATACTGTGTAAATTCACCAAATTTGGTTATAAACTGAATCACTTTCTCGTTTGAGGTATGAAAAATATGTGAACCATAATCATGAATCTCAATTCCAGTTTCTTCATCAATGTGTGACCATGCATTTCCACCAATGTGGTTTCTGCGTTCTAAAATAGTTACCGGAATCCCAAATTCTTCAACAATTAGATTAGCCATTGTTAGGCCAAATAGCCCGCTACCTACAATAACTATATTATTCACGAAATAGTTCGCTTTCTACTTGCGCTTGCAAGATAATCAAGAATTCTTTCACTTCTCTTTGAAAATCTTTTTTATCCTGATCCACAGAAGTCGCAAATATTTTTTGTTTTTCTACCAAATCGCTTCCTTGGTTTAGCAATTGAATTATCATTGAACCTAGATCTCTGGCATTCGAATTAACAATATCAAACCGAAATTCTTCGCCTAGTTTGAAGTCACCGTAATATCTGGCTGCCCCACGCCTAGCCAGTAAAACTGGACACCCCATTGAGATAGCTTCTCGTGGCAGCCGGTCTCGGCCGGGGAAGTGACCCATATCAATGTATAAATCTGAATTTGCTAATTGGTTACGAATTTCGATGCTACTCATTTTTTGGAGAGGGACAAATTCTATGTTCTTAGACATCCGTTTTATAATTTTGCCCAATAGCAGGTGGCTTTTGGCATAATTGTAGGCAACTATTTTTTTATTTTGTCCCCTTACTATAGTTTGTATCTTGTAGTTTTCTCGGTGAATGTAGTCAGAGACAATGGGAGCGTGTATTCCTAATTCGGTTTTTAAGATATCTTGTGCGTATAATGACTGAGCGATGTGTGATACGTCCTTGAAATCTAATTTAACTACTGGCTTAACCTCAGCTACTGAATCTAAACTTATTTGGCAATATTTCTTTTTGAGCAAAGCAATCGTATAATTTTTCTTCAAAGTAATTAAGTCACGCGCTGATAACATCTTTCTCAACCGCAAAGGGTTTCGACGGTTTTCATAATTGTTAAAAATAGATTCCGGGCAATTATCAACAGAGAGCCACCAAACATAGATATTTCTTTTTGAAAAGCTGCCGATGCTCTCGTCAAAATTTAGATGGGTTTCTGGCGTAATGATTATATCTGCTGTCTGCGCAAATTCTAAACTAGATATTGGCGCATCATAATCTTTATACTCCTCGGCAGGTGTCCCGTAAACGACAGTCGGGATTAATTTCGCGTTCTGACCAAGATTCCTGAATTCGTCACAAAGTTGATGTAAGGCTCTGGGTCCACCTGTCACATAACCAATGGGACAGAAGATTGCAATCTTAACTGGCTTCATCATTTATACCAATATGATTCTGAACCAAATACTCTTTGAGAGCTGAAGTCCAAGTTCGGAGCTCAAAAAATTCGTCCGCAAACTTTTTAGAATTAAGTGCGGAGAATTTGGGGCGAAGTGCAGGTCGATTTAGTTCTTTGCTCGAGATTCCTGATATTCGAGTACTACCCTTCAAAGTATGGTTTACAAATTCACCTATTTCCAACCACGAACCAAAATTTTGATTGGTTATGTGATAGATATCTGATTCAAAGACTTCGGACCTATTAATCATCGCTATAGCTGCAAGGACTACGTCGGAGGCTAAGGTCAACTGCCCTATCTGATCGTTTACTAGTTGAATTTCACTTTCTCTTTGTTCTACTCGTCTAATTAAATCTGCCAGGAATCCTAATTTGGCGGCACCATAAAGCCAGGCTGTCCTTATTATAACTGCATTTTGAGGCATTGCCTCTAGAAGAACTCTTTCTCCCTCAAGCTTTGAGAGCCCGTATTGATTTATTGGATTAGGTTCAGATGTCTCGAGATACGGAGCTGAATTATCACCATCAAATACATAATCAGTAGAAAAGTGCAAGATCTTGAGGTTCAGTTGATTTACAACTTGAGCAATATTCGACATGGCGATTGCGTTGACTTGAAATGCTGCAGCCGGATCGATTTCGGCTTTATCTACATTTGTTATAGCGGCACAATTTATCAGCCAATCTGGCTTCAGATTATCTAAAACTTTATGCAGTGATTTTTTATCGGAGATGTCTAATTCTTCTTTTCTGAATAGTTTGACTGAGTAATTTGTATTTCTTGACAGCGTCCTTTGAAAGGTTTGACCGAGCAAACCACTTCCACCGGTGATAACTATCTTCAATTGTTTACTAGAGAATTCCACCATGTAGTGTTTTCTTTATAGAATTCGATCGTGCTCCGCAGGCCGTCTTGGAAAGGAGTTAGCGGTGCGTATCCAAGGTTGATCGAAATTTTGGTAATGTCGACAGAATATCGATTGTCATGACCCAACCTGTCTTGAACAAAGTTGATCTTTTCCTCTCCGAAGCCGAAACTTCCCAAGATGGATTTTGCTAGATCAATATTTTTTAACTCCGTTCCTCCACCAATGTTATAAATCTCGCCTTTTTCGCCATTCTGAAGAACTAGTTCGATACCACGGCAGTGATCATCGACATGTAACCAATCTCTGATATTTAAGCCCTTTCCATAAATTGGCACTTGCTTCCCTTGAATCAAATTGGTGACAAACAGTGGAATCACTTTTTCTGGGAATTGGTATGGCCCGTAGTTATTGCTGCAACGTGTGATGTTGGTATGAATCCCAAAAGTCTTTCCATATGCGCGCACAAGAAGATCAGCAGACGCTTTCGATGCGGAATATGGGGAATTTGGCATTAATGGGAAATTCTCATCCCAACTGCCTTCATCTATCGAACCATAAACTTCGTCAGTTGAAACCTGCAGGAATTTCGAAACACCAAGTTTTCGACAAGCATCGAGTAATACCTGTGTTCCGAGCGTATTAGTTTCAACGAAGTTAGTTCCGCTTGAAATAGACCTATCCACATGTGACTCCGCGGCAAAATTGACGATTTGGTCAGAATCTTTGACTAGTCTTTCTACGGTCTCGACATCGCAGATGTCACCATGAATAAACTCAAATGCATCTCTCTCTTCTGTCGTAAAATTATTCAAATTCCCGGCGTAAGTCAGCTTGTCCAAAACAACAATTTTGGACACGTTCATTGGGTTTAAGCGGATTTGCCGTTTGACAAAATTGGAGCCAATAAAGCCTGCCCCTCCCGTGACTAAGATTTTCATTTATTCCTATCTGACGAATCTTGGCTAATTCTATTGATCAAGGATATATCTCAAGTACTCTTCCGTCATGAAGGGCATCATCCTAGCTGGCGGGAGTGGAACGCGGCTCGCACCAATCACATCCGCTGTTTCGAAACAGTTACTTCCTATTTATGATAAACCACTAATTTACTATCCAATCTCAACTTTAATGTTGGCTGGTATCCGCGAGCAATTAATAATTACAACACCGCGTGACCAGGATGCTTTCAAGTCGCTTCTTGGCGACGGTTCTCGCTTTGGTATGAGGTTTGAATACGCTATTCAAGAATCACCAAGGGGGCTTGCTGACGCATTTCTAATTGGGCGTGATTTTGTCGGAGAATCAAAGGTTGCACTTGCATTAGGTGACAACTTGTTTCACGGTTCAGGGTTAGGTTTTCAACTGAAAAAGCTAACAGATATAAATGGTGCTGTGATTTTCGCATACAAGGTTAGTGACCCACAGAATTACGGCGTTATCGAATTTGACGCTTTGGGAAAAGCAATATCAATAGAAGAAAAACCTATGAAACCGAAATCAAATTTCGCGGTCCCTGGATTGTATTTCTATGACAATTCAGTGCTTGATATCGCTGTTGGCGTAAAACCGAGTGCTCGTGGCGAATTAGAGATAACTTCGGTCAACCAAGAATATCTAACCCGGAAGAATTTGTATGTTCAAGTTTTGCCCAGGGGTACTGCTTGGTTAGATACCGGCACGCCCGATAACCTCCTTGCCGCTGCGACCTATGTAAAAATCATTGAGGAGCGTCAAGGTTTTAAAATTGCCTGCCTCGAAGAAATTGCATGGCGTAATAAGTGGATTTCGGATGAAGATCTATGTGCTGGATCTAGTAATAAGAATGAATATCAGACTTACCTTTCTTCACTGATTGGGTAGTTGTGAATCTAAGAAATAGACTGATGGCCCAAACTCTTTTTGGTTTATCTTCAATAATCCTAAGTTTTTTTGTTCCACATTCTTAGTTATCACGTCATACAGTTCGGATAGCTCGCGGTCTGTTGCAATCTGGAATCCACAGATTCTACTTTCGCTTTTCTTAAAGTCACGCGATCTATTTCGGCGCCAAGCATCGCGCCAAGGACTATCGAGCGCAATGTAGTGAGCTGTATCTGAATAATCAATGTAAAATCCGGCAGTCGTCAGTAAGCTGAGTTGTGTATCCCCCCAGTTTGGAAAAATTCCGTCAGGAAAAAGCCGCACTCTCACATCGAGATCTTGCTGATTTTTTCGCTTCTGAATCTCAAAATGCTGAGGAGATGATTGACATTGTCTAACGATAACTGAAGAGTTCCATTTTTCTCAGAATAAAAACCACCGAATGGTCCGCTAAAACCTGAATAAAATGTTTTATTCTTGTGATGCCAAACTGAAATCACATTCTGATCAGTAACTATAAAGTTATCAGTTTGGAACTGATCGTGAAAACGCTTCTGCCAGTAGAGGGGGACTCGTCACTTGATTTTAAGACATAATTTAGCACTTTAGGACCTCAAAAGACTCTTAAGCCATCTAAGCAGCCGGTATGTGGCATTCCTAAGTTTGCTTGGGGAGCGGATCATTAGGTATTTGAGTATTAGTCTCAACAGTAATTTGGGGTTTCCAAAGACAATACCAACATTTTGCATTATCGAAAGTATGATTTGGCCCAAAGTTAGAACATCGAGTTCCTTGTTGCTTCCGTGAATAAGATTTTGTAGATCTGTGACTTTACGGCGCAAATCTACCAATTCCAACTCTTTACTAAGAGCAGTATTTGCTTGACTTGGACTATGTTGTCTGTAATACAAAAGTGGCTTTCCCACTCTCTTCGCAACAAAGCCTTTGGCTATCATGCGCTTCCACAAATTATGATCCTCGGGGTAAATTTTTTGATATCCACCGACTTCTCTAAAGGCTGACACCCTAAACATTGCAGACCCATTGATTATGTTTGTTTTTTCCATCATCGATTTTTGTTCATCGTCAAAATCTGGAAACGTCCACAAGAAAAGATCACAATTGTCACGAATTGACCTACCTATTTTCTTTGCACTAACAGAATTTGCGAGCTTAGCTGCTAACGGGCCAACAAGAATCATGTCAAAATAAACTATGGCGACATCAGGATTAGAATCCAAAGACAGTTTAAGTTCTCTTAGGGCTTCTGGGTGTAGATAATTGTCCGCACCTAAAAACATGGCATAATCAGTGGCGATATCGTTCATCGCAGAGTTGAAGTTATCTACGATTCCCATATTTTCTTTTCTACAGATAACCTCAGCACCATCAATTATTCTATTGATCAATTCCTGTGATCCATCAGTCGAAGCGTCATCTACAATTCGGTATAAATCAGGCCGAAGAGTTTGTCTTTTAACACTGTCATGTGCCTCCAAGATATAAGGGGCATAATTGTAATTCATTAGTAAAAGAGTCAATGTTGATGATTTGAAGTCTGTTTCAGGAAAAACGGTCACTCGTGGCATATCAAAAGCTTCTCCACTAATTCCATTATCTACGCTTTGCGCAGAGACGAATTTTTCAGATACTTTTTCCTTAAAATCAGAAGTAACCTTTCCGTAGGGATAAGCGAAGTGTTTGAAGTCACCAGGAAACAAATCGAGCAATTCGTTTGGTATTTCAAGCTCAAATCGGATCTCTTCGCTACTTGGAGAGTCTGAAATTTGATGTGTTCTCGTGTGCCACTGAAACCTTCCGCCAAAAGTTTTCAACTCCTTTAATTGCTCCAAGGTACAAAAATCTGCTAACGGTTCAGATGAGTCAAATGAATTGTCGCCACCTATATAATCCCCAATTAAATAAACCTCAAAAGGAATTCCTCTCCGATGCAATTCTGGGGCAGCAAATTCAAGAATACACGCGTATGGCCCATCAAATGTTATAACAACATGATCGTTGGCAAGCGGGTCATAATTATCTAGGTACGTGAAATTTCTCCCTGCCAGCCTATCTAGAATAGAGGAAAATTTGTCATTTGAAATCCACCACTTTGTTGGACAATTTACAGCCACTTTGTGAAACGTTAAAATCATTTTATCCTTTTCAAGACACTAATTTCATGCATGAAAGTTCGATAAGGATAAAGCCATCTATCTAATTCTACAAAACTCGAATCTAGGGTGAATGGTTTCCATTCGGAAATGTGTACAAGAATTACGATGCTTCCCATATTTGTGACTTTAGATAAGTTGTCTGCGACAACTGACCTATTTTCTCCCAAATAGTGTGGGTATAGGACGCCAGTAATTATGACTAAATCAAAAACACCGATATCTGCAAAGTCACTATCCAGTATCGACTTTTGAAATACCTTATGCGTTTCTTTTTTTCCTGAATTTTCAAAATAATTATTCAAGAATTTAACCGCCGTAGGAGAGATGTCTATTCCGATGAAATGCTCAAAATCTAGATCTCTAGTAACAAAGCCAGTTCCAACGCCAATGTCGAGTACTCGGGAAAAATTTTCTTTTGGTAAAAAATTTGAGAAATATTCTTTTCTTAAGAGGTCATCTGGATTTTCTTCATATCCCCAAGGGTCGATGGACTCTAAATATTCATCTGTGTTGAATAGAGACATCCGTGCAATCCTTTGCTTTGTTTGATTACTTCTACAGATGTGGAAGCCTGAACTCTCGAAGTTCGCCTTAATTTTATGGCATAGGACCAAAGGAATACAAACATGCCTTCGATCTAAATATTTTAGAGCATGGCAGTATCGACGAGAAGTATCAGCTGTCAATAGCAACCCTAGACAAAATTTCTTTGACATTGGCTTAATGGTGATAGCATTAACTAGAAAACGCCGTTTAGAACTAGATCGGAGTTCTCAGTTGCGTGCTGCATCCAAGTCGCTTCATAAATTTTCGTCGCTGAACTGTGTCACCTAGTTGATCATGGGAAGTTGATCACAAGACAGTCTCCAAAATCTTCAATCAAACTTATTGTGCGTTTAAGCTCAAACTAGGGTGGGCCCTGTCGGGATCGAACCGACGACCCACGGATTAAAAGTCCGTTGCTCTACCGACTGAGCTAAAGGCCCGAGAATTTAACCTCTCTTGAGATTAAGGTTGAAAGTCTAACGCCTAATGTCTCATCGTTTTACCTGAAGCTGCCTTGTTTAGACGATCTCGGATCGCAACCGCCAACCCTTCACCCATGGGCTCAACTACGACAATATTTTTTAATCCAAACTGGTCACCTAATCTGAGCGCACTATAAAGAACCTGCGCATACTCTTGATTGCTTTTAGGAGAAGCCAATCTAACTGTCCCGATTGGCGTTGGAATCTCAGCGAGCGCTATGAAGCCATCGCCAGGTTCAGTGCGCACACCCAATGAAACCTTTGCTTTTGGGGCATAGTGTGACTCCAATAATCCTGAAGCTTTTATATTACTCTCTATAGAATTTCTTAGGCTCACATATCCAGTAACTCTCTCGAGCATTTCAATGCTCACCGCGCCAGGTCTTAATACAACTGGAGTTGCCTTAGTGCAATCAATGATGCTTGACTCAATACCAATCGTGCATTGACCGCCATCCAAAATGAGGTCTTTGCTACCCAGAAAACTACTTAACTCAATCTCAACCGCACTTGCGGTAGTCGGCGAGATCGATCCAAATCTATTTGCACTAGGTGCAGCTACTCCAAGTCCACCTAATACCTCAAATTCCTCCAAAAGTTTTAAGGCGACGTGCTGATCTGGAATCCTAAGCCCTATGGACTCTTGACCACCAGTGATGAATTCTTGTGCTAACTCGCTTTTTTTTAGAATCAAAGTCATCGGCCCTGGCCAAAACTTATTTGCTAGTTTTGTTGCATAATCTGGAATATCTATAGCCCATTTACCTAATTGTTCAGCGGAGGAGATATGTACGATCAAAGGGTGATCTATTGGTCTGCCCTTAACAGAATAAATGCGGCTGACTGCCTTTTCATTGACTGCATCAGCACCTAACCCATAAACAGTCTCGGTTGGAAAAGCAACAAGATTGCCATCCTTTAATGATTTGGCAGCCATTTTGATTTCACTATGTGTGGGGTTAGTGAATACTTGCATGCG
>Ga0164292_10002193_pt1 | contig 15931 bp, 12 predicted proteins | sample GEODES117metaG_FD_111486 | JGI IMG/M metagenome (GOLD analysis project Ga0164292, IMG submission 111486) | Eutrophic lake water microbial communities from Lake Mendota, Wisconsin, USA - GEODES117 metaG | ecosystem: Environmental > Aquatic > Freshwater > Lake | place: USA: Lake Mendota...
AGGAAGCGTTCGGGATCCAGACCGTAAGATCTTAAGGCGGGCGGGAAAATATGTTGGGAGGAAGCGATCCATATGGATGCGCCCCCGTTTTTATTCAGTGTGGATAAAATACCTGAAATAAAGCCCCCGGTAGCGGCAAGCCCTTCTTTACTATCACAGCAGAATTCATGAACAACGCCTAAAGGGAAAGTTTTGTTGGGGAAAGAGGCATTGATCTCTGCCAGTCCAAATCCCTGTGCCTGCTTGTTCTGCAAAGGCTTATAACCTTGCAGGGGAAGGATTTCCCTTTGCAGACGAGCAATAATATCAGCTTTAGATCCATTCATGATTCTCTCTGGTGAATTCTTGTTTCATGCAAAATACTAAAAATTTTAGCAAATTGAAGGAGAAATTAATAGAAAAAGTCTGACAATTTTTCAAAAATTCATGAATCTAAAGATGGCTCAACGGGGCTGTTCAAGATTAAGCATTAAGCTAATATCAGAAACCGTCCAGCTTTCAGTGGTCAACAGATACTTCTTTCCATGGCTGTCTGGTTTAAAGAGAGACTCTGATGATGCCTGCTGTTTTCATGATTAACACTTAATTGTGTTTTTCGATTCTGTTATACCCTGTAATGATCTGCCTTCCAGAGGCTTATCAACTTTTTGATCTGCCCGGCGCTTAGTTTCTCGCGGATGGCCTGATCAGCCAGCGCTACCAATTCGCCGTCATCAGCAAACCGCAGCGCAATGATCTGGTGGATGGTCAGATCATCGCTTAGTTTTTTCCCCGTCAACAGATAATAGCGAAAATTTTCTTCGGCCCTGATCGCTCGGTCCTGGGCCTTGAGGGCAAAAGCCCTGGCGAAAAAAGCAATACTGAAAACGATCAATACCAATGCTAAAAAAAGCCATGGGAAGAGTTGGGACGTGTTATCCCCGGATAAAAGATGTACTACGGCTCCGATCATTACGAGCAATAACGAACCGAGAGTGATAAAGTGAAATAGCGGGACATACTGGGCATGGTTTTCCACGCTCTGTTGTTTGTTGGCCATGTTTTGCAATTAAGGAGGGGTTATCAAAAAAGTTTTGTCAAGCTAACATAAGGAGGAAGTATGAATATAGCTATTAAACCAATAGCGTGGTCTTGGACCTTGGTAACACAAGACCAATAATAATTGAGGCCTGCCTATGGGAAGCCTCTATTACATATTTGATAATTGATCAGGATAAGGTAATGGAAGCATTACGCGCTCAATAACATGCACAACACCATTGCGAACCATGATGTTTGCACCAATGATATTTGAATCGGCGTGTTTGTTCTCCGGTAAGCTTTTCTTTAATCAATCGGAAAAAAAGACAAAGCTATTGGAGGCAACAAGGAAATAATTGAATGTCGTGGGTATTTCCCTTTGCTTAAAAATTTCGTGGTATACGGTTGGTTTATTCTCATTATATGTAAGGATTGGGCCTTTCGCCTATTTTTACATATCAAGTTTTAAAGTGTGATAGCCGGGGAGCAGGTAAAAAGTTATGTTCCCCTATTTTTTTGAATAAATCGGCTATTTGCGCCTCGGTATTAAAACTATGGATGCTGAATCGTATTCTTTCATATCCTTTTTTAACAGTGGGAGATAAAATGGCCTTGACAGCAAAATTATTTTTCTGAAGATAGTCGGCCAGGGATCTGATGTCACTACTGCCATTCATAAAAAGCAGTTGAATGGGAGAATCGTTTAGCTTCCAGTTAAGTTGATTATACTTATTTGCCTCATTCTGAAAATATTTTATGCGATGCTGTAATCCGGATATCCGCTCATTACTTAATAGTTTGTAATGAGCTTGAATTAATTGATACGCCGATGGAACGAGTGCCGTAGTGTATATAAAAGCACGCGAATAGTTGATGAGCACTTGGATCAATGCAGTACTTCCTAAAACAATCGCGCCGTGTAGTCCAATTGCTTTTCCAAAAGTGACCACACGGGCAAATACGCTGGATTCCAGTCCCATGTCCGAGACAACCCCTCTTCCCATATCGCCCTTAACTCCTACCGCATGGGCTTCGTCAACGATGAGAAATGCATTTGCAGCTTTACAATATTCAGAGATTTGTGAAAGAGGCGCGATATCACCATCCATGGAATACACGGATTCGACCACAACAAAAATCCTGGAATCTGTATTTCTTGTTTCATTGGCTTTAGACAGGTTCTCATGCAGGCTGGCCGTGTTGTTATGGTCAAATTTCATCCGCACAGCCCCGCATAAGCGGATACCATCTAAGATACTGGCATGGACCAGTTCGTCGTGAATGATGATGTCGTTCCTCGAAACCACACTTGTAATCAATCCCAGGTTGGCCATGTAGCCACAATTGTAAATGAGTCCTGCTTCCGCTCCATGAAACCCGGCAATGTAATTCTCTGTTTGGAGGGCAATGGGATGATTGCCCGATATCAGCCGGGAGCCGGTAGCACCGTTCTTCAAGGGTTTCAAATTGTCCAAATCAAATTCATATCCTGAAAGTCCCAGGTAATCGTTGGAGCAAAAATCGATTTTCCCATGTAAGTCGGGTAATTCCCTGTACGTCTCTTCCCGGACCCTCCGTTCTAACAGCTCTGATAAAAAATGGGGATTCATTTCTTCTAGTTATTACTGATGAATGAACTTTAACGACAGAATTAGCGGTGCCAATTTTTGGATAATGGGTTTGAAATGATAATACTTTCTTTTTTCTCAGTATCGAAAATTGACAAATAAAAATAAATCCAGTTTTGATTTATTTTGACATAATTCATAAAGATAAGCAAGATTCAAATTCCGATTTATTATATACAATCGATTAGGGGTGAAAAGCGTATTCATTCTTCTTGCCACAAGGGAGTTGGCGGCACTTGATCCGGCTTTACTGATTACTCCACCGAAGAACATGGAAGTGGGATTTATTCCGATCGTAACACACCAGGAAGCTGCAAATAATTACTGCCGAGTATTATTTCATTACACATTAATTACTTTTTATTTTCCTTACTCACAAACCCCATCCCTGGCTGCCACCACGCTTTTGGTTATACAACACAGACGTCTGACTAGTTTATGTATCCGTCATTATAGAATATAAATAAACCCTCTTTCCCGGCCACTACAATATCTTTTCTGCCGTCATTTTGCAGGTCAACAACTTGAAAATGGATACCCGTTCCTTTTCCTTCTCCAAATTTTCCATAACAGATGGTATGTTTTGTAAATGAGTCTCCGTTGATTTGGTAATAGTAAAGCCCGAGGGGATCATTAGGCCCCGGGTCTCCGTCGTTATGCGCCCGGTAACGTTTCCCGGTAATTAATTCCGGTTTACCGTCGTTGTCTATGTCTTCCCACTCCATCGTATGATATTGGGAATTGTTCAGATCAATCGCGTGAGGTTTCCATATACGTTTATTGTTGGCATCTTTCGATTGTTCGTACCAGTAAAGGCCGTAATCATGCGCTTTCCCTGCAATAAAATCGTTTCTCCCATCACCATTAACGTCAGTAACGATAATCGGTATACTGGCGGCCTGCAAATTAAATTCAGTATGAAAAATCCATTTTTGTTTAAATGGTTGCACAGGGGCTTCCAGCCATCCATTGTCTAAGATCAAATCAACCCTCCCGTCATTATTCAGATCACCTGCACCCAGCCCATGAGACTGCCTGTTCCAAATTTCATGAGGGGTGAATGTGCCCGTACCCTTACCTTGTGCATCTACGTTTAATGTAAAGACTTTTAAAGGCTGCCCTGGATTATTGGAAACAATTTCCGGTTTACCGTCACCATCAATATCCCAGGCTCTCGTGGTTTCTACGTTACCTGTTTTTCCGATCACATTGTTTTTCCATGTATCCTTATTATTTCCCGGATTTCTTCTCCAGTAAATAGCAGAATCCATCCACCCGCCCGTGATAAAGTCGGTCCATCCATCACCATCCACATCCATGGGTATAGTGGAAAAGTCATCATAGTACTCACCAAAACGACTTGGACTTCCGATATCATGTCGCTTTACGAAACCAGGGCCTTCGTACCAGAAAGCACCTGATACAATATCCAGTTGCTTGTCGTTGTTTACGTCAAAAACACCGGCCGATTCAAAGCTTTCAGCAGCAACCATTTGTTTTCGGAATCGGATTGACCGCAATTCTACTTTCCCTGTATCTATTTCCAAGCTGTTTTTGTACACATCCTTGTTGGCTGTTGCTTGGAAGGGTAGAAGAGCATGTGTTAAGATAGTAGTCAATACAGTGTAAGTCAGCATGTTTTGTATTGCTGTCATGGTTGTGATTTGCGTGAAGATACCTTACGTTCCTATAAATTGAAGCACAACATGGGGGATGTCCAGTAACACAAAATGCCAAACCAACATGTGTTGACTTTTAAAGCTGCTGAGAGAGGATCATTTGGATCCCGGAATGGGGCGGCAAACTCAATCAACCGAGTAGTTTCGTCGCCGGTTTTATTGTTCCCCAGCCCGAAAAGCAAGCTTCACTCTAACGGAAAACAAAAAACCCATGATAAAACATGGGTTTTGATGTCCTGTGGCGGAGAGAGAGGGATTCGAACCCCCGGACCTGTTACAGTCAACGGTTTTCAAGACCGCCGCGTTAAACCGCTCTGCCATCTCTCCGCGGCAAAAATACATGCTCGGGTTGTTTTACCAAAAAATCTTCCTTTTTTGTTATTACGATGTCAGTCTTACTCAATATTGGTAAGGGTTTCAGCGTAATTTTTTATTTTAGGGGATGCTTCTTAAAACACGATTTGCGTTGCCAATGCTACTGATCTTTGCTTTGCAGGGGTCCGGAACTGCAGGTTGCCTGAGCTAAGGACCTGCGGTAATAACTTTCCGTCAATCAGAATTAAGCATTTAATTTCGGGCCTTGAATCACCTTTCATCCGTTAATAAATATTTCTGGAGATATCGTTGGCGCCTGGCACTGGGCATCATCTTCATCATTGTATCCAACTACTTCGGCATCCTTGCCCCCCAGGTAACCGGCTATGTGGTGGACAAGGTCTCTGAAAGGATCAATCTGATCACTAACACCCCGCCTCCGACCGTGAAGGCTTCGAAGGGAATTGTAGATCCCCTGGTGCAATGGTTGACGACAAGATTCGATTTTTACGAACTACCTTTCGCAAAGCTCATCATGTACACCGGGATCATCCTTATGATGCTGGCCCTTCTTCGCGGCTTTTTCATGTTCCTTATGCGACAGACCATCATCGTCATGAGCAGGCATATTGAGTTTGACCAAAAGAACGATATCTACAGGCATTACCAGGATCTTGACGCCCAGTTCTATAAAACGCACAGTACGGGCGACCTGATGAGCAGAATGGCCGAAGATGTCAGCAGGGTGAGGATGTACACGGGGCCGGCAGTGATGTACCTGATCAACCTGGTGGTACTCATCGGCCTGTCTTTGTACTATATGTTCAGTAAGAATGTTATACTTAGTGTCTATACGCTTGCGCCGTTACCCATACTTGCCATCACCATCTATTACGTTAATACGATCATCAATAAGAAAAGCGAACGGATCCAGGCCCAGCTTAGTGCACTGACCACCAATGCCCAGGAATCCTATTCGGGGATCCGCGTGATAAAGTCGTACGTCCAGGAATCCGCCATGTTTAAATTTTTTGAACAGAACAGCGAATCTTACCGGCAAAGCGCGATCAACCTGGCAAAAGTGGAAGCAATCTATTTTCCTTCCATTGGACTGTTGATCGGAATAAGTACCCTGCTGACCATTATGATCGGGGGAATGTACCAGATGCAGGAAAAGATCTCCGCCGGCACCATTGCAGAGTTCGTGGTCTATATCAACATGCTCACTTTTCCCGTGAGTGCACTGGGCTGGGTAGCCAGCATGATCCAACGCGCTTCTGCATCCCAAAAACGGCTCAACGAGTTCCTTGACACTGTGCCGTCGGTTCGCGACCCGGAAGGAGCGATAGAAAAAGTTCTGAAGGGTGATATTTCCATAAATAACCTTTCGTTCACTTATGAGCACACCGGTATCAGGGCCATCCACCAGATCAATCTTCAGATTCTTAAAGGTCAAAAGATCGCCATAGTGGGCAAAACGGGCAGTGGTAAATCCACACTTGCCCAGCTACTGCTGCGGATGTTCGATCCCCAGGAAGGCAGTATTGAGATCGATGGGACCAATATCCGAAACTATAAGTTGGCCTCCCTCCGCCGGCAAATCGGATATATCTCACAGGAGTCTTTCCTGTTTTCTGATACCATTGCCAATAATATCGCTTTTGGTCTGGAACATGCAGAACCAGAGCTCGTAAAAAATGCAGCCCGGCAAGCCAGTGTAGAACAGGAAATACTCCATTTCCCCCAACAATACGAAACCATGGTAGGGGAGCGGGGAGTAACATTAAGTGGAGGCCAGAAACAAAGGGTTTCCATTGCCCGGGCCCTGATCAAAGACAGTTCCGTGCTGATCTTCGACGACTGCCTGAGTGCGGTTGATGCAAAAACCGAGAGACAGATCCTTCAGCGACTGTATGAGGTTTTGGAAGATAAGACCGCGATCATCATTACCCACAGGATCTTCAGCCTGCTCAAGTTTGATTTCATCGTTGTTATGGAAGATGGACGGATCATAGAAAATGGCAGCCATCAGGAGCTGCTGGAAATGGACGGTTATTATGCCGACCTGTACCGCAGGCAACAGGCTACGGACGATGAAACCGAAGACACCCCTCAAACCCCCTAAGGAGCGCTTTTCGAGCCTTTCAAAAAACCTTAACGAAATTTTGACAATTCAAAAACATAATTATCTTTGAAAGGTCAACTTTCATGTATCAACCAAAAACAAAATTCAACAGTGGCGTACGAAAACAACGACAAACGAATGGAAAGCGTATACAGTAAACGTATACGTGCAGGGAAGCGCAGGACTTATTTCTTTGATGTAAGGACAACTCGTGGCAACGACTACTACCTGACCATCACCGAAAGTCGTAAACGTTTCAATGATGATGGATATGACAGGCATAAGATCTTTCTGTATAAAGAAGACTTCAATAAATTCATCAAAGCCCTGTCAGAAGCGGTTGACTATGTGAAAACGGATCTGATGCCCGATTTCGATTTTGATGCCTTTAACCATGAGAACGACGGCGAGCACGATGGAGAGCATCTCGGTGCGGCAGAACCCAGGGAAGAGGCAACGGTAGCCCAGGCGGTTGAGAGTAAGGCTCCGGCCCCCGAAGCAGCCTCGCCTTCGTCAGGATCTGATGAAGAAGTAGATAAATGGTAATCAATAAGCTATAAACCCTCTTCCGAGGGTTTTTTTATGTCTGCATAATTCCGGGATAATTTAGGCCCTGGTTTCTCCTGGGTGGATGGGATAGACGGCAACGATGGCAAACCGGGGAGTTGCAGGGCTGGCTTGGCCTGTTTCCCGGGTTCATTTCCTCATATTTGCCGCATCACCTTGTAAGCATTGATCAGTCCGTTCGTAGATGAATCATGGGAACTCAGTTTTTCATCGTCATGCAGTTCCGGAAGAATTTTATTTGCGAGCTGTTTTCCCAGTTCAACTCCCCACTGATCAAAACTATAAATGTTCCAGATCACACCCTGCACAAATATTTTATGCTCATACATGGCGATCAGCTGACCCAATGTAAAGGGGTCGATTTTTTTAGCTAGAAATGAATTCGTGGGTCTGTTGCCCTCAAAGACTTTGAACGGCAATAGTGCCTGTTTTTCAGCTACAGAAAGGGATCCAAGTTCCGCTTCTGCTTCGCCCGCTGTTTTTCCGTTCATCAGCGCTTCTGTTTGCGCAAAGAAATTGGAGAGCAGCTTGATGTGATGGTCGCCTATGGGGTTATGACTAATGGCAGGTGCAATGAAGTCGCAGGGGATCAATCGCGTTCCCTGGTGAATTAATTGATAGAAAGCATGCTGCCCATTGGTTCCCGGTTCCCCCCAGATGACCGGCCCGGTCTGATAGGTTACAGGCTTTCCATTTCTGTCAACATACTTGCCATTGCTCTCCATGTTTCCTTGTTGGAAGTACGCTGCAAACCGATGCATGTACTGGTCGTAGGGAAGGATGGCTTCGCTTTCGGCACCATAAAAATTGTTATACCAGATGCCGATCAATGCCATGAGTACGGGGATATTCTGGTTGAAAGGTGTTTTTTGGAAATGTTCGTCGACTTTGTTTGCGCCCCTTAGTAATTGCTCAAAATGTTCAAAGCCAATGGTAAGCGCTATGGACAGGCCGATCGCGCTCCACAAACTGTAACGTCCTCCAACCCAGTCCCAAAATTCAAACATGTTTGCTTTGTCGATCCCAAACTTCACCACCTCTTTTTCGTTGGTAGAAAGTGCAACGAAATGTCGCGCAATATGAGCTTCGTCTTTCGCTGATTCCAGAAACCATGTTCTTGCCGTGTGGGCATTGGTCATGGTCTCTTGCGTAGTGAATGTTTTTGACGCAATGAGGAAAAGCGTTTCTTCCGGATTCACTTTTTTCAATGTTTCGGCAATATGAGTTCCGTCAACATTTGATATGAAGAAAACCTGTAGGTCTTTTTTCCAATAGGGCTTCAAAGCCTCTGTTACCATAACAGGCCCAAGGTCTGACCCACCAATTCCGATATTAACGATAGCCCGGATCTTCTTGCCGGTATAGCCTGTCCACGAACCATCATGAACGCTGTCGCAGCAAGTTTTCATCTGATGCAGTACTTTTCGGACTTCGGGCATCACGTCTGTCCCGTCCAATAGCATAGGATGGTCAAAGACATTCCTAAGGGCCACATGCCATACCGCGCGGTTCTCTGTTTTATTGATTCTTTCACCATTGAACATGGATTCTATCGCACCTGCCAGCCCGCATTCTTCTGCAAGCTCTATCAATAATGCGATCGTTTTTTCTGTGATGATATTTTTCGAGTAGTCAAATACAAGTTCGCTCAGGCAAAGACTGAATTTATTGAAACGTCCCGCATCATCCGCAAATAAATGACGCATGTGAACTTCTTTCATCTCCTCATAATGGGTTTCAAGTTTTTTCCAGGCGGCGGTGCTGTCAGGTTGTATGGATGGGAACATGGTTATATTTTTTTGATTGCTTGTATTGTTTTTTCTACCATAGCCGGGCTGATATCAAGGTGTAATACCATTCTTACCTGGGTTGGCGAGATGGCAAACATGAGTATATCTTCTTTCTGCATAGCTTCCAAAAAAAACTGCGGGGTATACGGCGCTCTGAAGGAAGCGATGATGATGTTGGTTTCAACCGGAAGTATGGTTTCTATAAAATCTTTTTCCCGCAATGCGGTTTCGATCATTTTTGCATGCAGGTGATCATGGCTTAATCTTTCCACGTGATTTTCAAGGGCATAAATACCTGCTGCTGCCAGGTACCCTGCCTGCCTCATGCCGCCGCCAAAAACTTTCCGGATCCGTCTTGCCTTCCTGATCATTGGCGCTGTTCCCAGCAATACACTGCCCACAGGGGCACCCAATCCCTTGCTCAGGCATATAGAGATGCTGTTGAACAACCGGCCATAGGCTTTTGGATCTTGCTGCCGGGCAACGAGTGCATTGAATAATCTCGCGCCGTCTAAATGCAGTATCAGTCCCTGGGCCTCGCATACTTCTTTGATCTGTTCAATTTGTTTCAGATCATAACAACTCCCGCCACCCCGGTTGCAAGTATTTTCCAGCCCCACCAGTCTGGACACCGGTTTGTGTATATCGTCCGGATTGATGCTTTCCGCCACCTGTTTGCTGGTCACCCTGCCCCGGTCACCGTCGATCAGCCTTACGGAAGCGCCTGAATTAAAGGCAATGCCCCCCCCCTCGTACTGGTAGATATGGGAATATTTCTCGCAGATAACCTCATCTCCGGGGTTCGTATGGCATTTAATGGCAATTTGATTGGTCATGGTACCGCTTGGACAGAAAATTGCAGCGTCATAACCGAAAATGTCGGCTGAAAGCCTTTCGAGGTGGTTTATGGAAGGATCCTCAGAGAAAACATCGTCGCCCACCGGCGCTTTTTGCATAAAATCAAGCATAGACCTCGTAGGTAGCGTCACCGTATCGGACCGGAAATCAATTTTCATGGACGCTAAATTACTTGAACGGGCACTGTTTTGAACAAAGAAGGCGAGAATTTGTAATCAACTCCGGGAGGTTGTCGCCCTTCATTTAAACCTTTTTTCCACATAGGCTATGAAAAGTAAATTCTGCTGAGTAGATTTGCAGACTGCTCCGACAGGTTTATCCTTATGATAACATATTATTGACAACTTTTTCGAAGCAGTTTTGGTCTATGAACTAAAACGTTTAACAAAGGTTAAGCACAACTAAGTATGAGGCAACTAAAGATAGCAACACAGATCACCAACCGTGACTCACAAGCGGTCGAGAAGTATCTGCAGGAGATCTCTAAAATTTCAATGATCACTCCTGAAGAGGAGACCACCCTGGCTCAGCGCATCAAGATGAATGACCAGAAGGCATTGAACAAGTTGGTGCAGGCGAACTTAAGGTTCGTGGTATCTGTGGCTAAGCAGTACCAGCATCAGGGATTGTCACTTAGCGACCTGATCAACGAGGGTAACCTCGGCCTGATTAAAGCAGCCCAGCGTTTCGATGAAACCAAGGGTTTTAAATTCATCTCTTACGCCGTTTGGTGGATTCGCCAGTCCATCCTTCAGGCGTTGGCAGAGCAGGGCAGATTAGTCCGCCTGCCTCAAAATAAAATTGGCACGTACAACAAGGCAAATAAAGCGTACATGGCTTTCGAACAGGAACATGAGCGCGAGCCTTCAACCGAAGAACTCGCTGAATTACTCGAAATGAGTGAAACAGAGATCAACAACATTTTCCAGAGTAATACCAGGCACACTTCGCTGGATGCACCTGTGCATGAAGCGGAAGACGTGGCCATGGGAGACCTTTTGGAAGGTGGTGATGATACGGACGACGATGTAATGAAAGACTCATTGCGTGCGGAGATCCGTAGAGTATTGAAGTCATTAAGTCCCCGTGAAGCAGAGATCGTAAACGCTTATTTCGGTCTTGATGGTGAAAACGGAGTAACCATTGAGCAGATCGGACAAAAGTATGACCTTACCAAAGAGCGTATCCGTCAGATCAAGGAAAGAGCGATCAAGCGATTACAAAAAGCCCGTTACAGCAATGCCCTTAAGGCATATCTGGGATGATCCAATCTGTCGAAACAAGAAACCCTGGCTAAAAAGCCAGGGTTTCTTGTTTCGACCCCGTATCGAACAATCACTTTAATGTCAATATTTATTGAATTCATCGCCTTTGCTTTTACCTTTGCAGTGATATGACGAAATTGTGCAGGCAACTGTCCATGGTGCTGTTTTGGGGTTTTCTGGTATCCTGTGAAAAGGATATAGATATTGATTTAAAAGAAACGGAACCCAGGCTCGTGGTAGATGCAAACATCGAAAACGGTGCAGCGCCCTTTGTTAGTTTGAATAGAAGCCTCGACTATTTTGGCAAGATCTCTCCCCAGATCCTTTTATCTTCTTTTGTTAGAAATGCCGAGGTCTCCATCACTGAAGCCAACCGTATTTACCGCCTCCGGGAAGATTCTGTGGCTGCCGGCCCCGGCGCATTTCTGTATTTCTTTACTTCAGATAGCCTTAGAGGTAAAATAAATGCGCGTTACCAGCTTACTGTAGTGGCTGAGGGGCGAACCTACACAGCTTCTACTACCATCCCGCAGATCACGCGGCAAATCGACTCGATCTGGTGGGAAAAAGCTCCATTGGTCGATGATTCCACCCGGGTAAGGATGATGATCAAGGCTACCGATAAACCCGGATTTGGCGATTACATACGCTATTTCACCAAAACGAATTCCCAACCATTCTTTCCCGGGTTCAATTCTGTTTTTGACGATCAGTTCATCGATGGAAAAACATACACTGTACAGGTGGACAGGGGTCTTAATAAAAATGCTGATAACAGCGATGAAGACGTGTATTTTACGCGCGGCGATACGGCAACCCTCAAACTATGTAATATTGACCGGGCAACGTACGACTTCTGGCGTACCTTTGAATTCAATTTTCAAAGTATCGGCAATCCGTTTTCCAGTCCTACTAAAACCCTCGGGAATATTTCCAACGGAGCCCTGGGATATTTTGGCGGGTATGCGGCCCAGTATCGCACCCTCATCATACCGAAGTAGTTATCCACAGGAATAGGCACGTGACTAAAGGCACACGCTGGCATTTAGTTTCATCGTATTTTTGCACGTTTAAATGATGGTAGAACATGGCGAATAATGAGATTGAGAAAGTACATTGCCTGATCATTGGATCCGGACCTGCTGGATATACTGCGGCGATTTATGCCGCGCGGGCCAACCTAAAACCGGTTTTGTACCAGGGTATACAGCCCGGCGGGCAGCTGACGATCACCACAGAAGTCGAGAACTATCCCGGATATCCGGATGGCATTCAGGGTCCCGATATGATGGTGCATTTTGAAAAACAAGCTGCCCGGATGGGCGCGGATATACGATTCGGACTGGCGACGAAAGTTGATTTTTCAGCCAGGCCTTATAAAGTTTGGATCGACGAGGAGAAAGAAATGGAGGCTGATGCCATCATTATTGCAACCGGAGCTTCTGCCAAATGGCTGGGCCTCGAAAGCGAACAGAGGCTGAATGGCTTTGGCGTTAGTGCTTGTGCCGTTTGCGATGGATTTTTCTTCCGCAATAAAGAAGTAGCCATTGTGGGCGCAGGTGATACGGCTGCAGAAGAAGCGCTTTACCTCAGCAAGCTTTGCACAACGGTTCATATGCTGGTGAGAAAAAATGAAATGCGCGCGTCGAAGGTGATGCAGGAAAGGGTGTTAAGAACCGCCAACATCAAAATGTACTGGAACGCTGAAACGGACGAGATCCTTGGAGAGCAGAAGGTGACTGGCGTAAGGATTTTGAATAATAAGACGAAAGAAAAGCAGGATATTCCGATAAGCGGTTTCTTTGTTGCCATCGGGCATCAACCGAATTCTGATATCTTCAAAGGATTTCTGGATATGGATGAGGCAGGTTATATACAAACCATTCCCGGCTCATCAAGAACGAATATTGAAGGCGTGTTTGCATCCGGTGACGTACAGGACAAGATATACCGCCAGGCAGTAACTGCAGCTGGTAGTGGCTGCATGGCCGCACTTGACGCAGAGCGCTACCTAAGTTCACTGGCGTAGCCAGGAAGATTGGCTAATGGGCTCATTAGCCAATTGACTGATTCTTTTTTCCTGATGACTTTTACTTTAATGAATGAGCTAATGAGTTAATTCAAAAAAGAAAATTGAATCCCCAGCCCGACTGTTGCCCTTTCGAATCCAACCACCTTCACGAGGTTCAGCTCCGGCATCCTGTCCAGTGACATGTTCAGCCGGATCTTCTGGAATTTATAATCCATCCCGATGATCTCCATGGCAGACAAAAAATGATACCGATAAGGACGTCCATCGCCATTCTTTGTTGGAAAAAAACCCTCAATGATGATAGTTAACTATACTTCAGTGGTTAACTTTTTACTAAAGAGCAAAATTGTTAGAGAACCTAAAATGACGGAAAGGAGAGAGGCAAGCAATACACTGATCTTGGCAATATCCTGCGCATAGGGATCCAAAAATGCCAGTGTAGCTATGAATATAGACATAGTGAAACCAATGCCGGCAAGCAAGCCAATACCTGCGATTTGAGACCATGTTACATTCTCGGGCAGGCTTCCCCATTTTAACTGGACAAGTAAATAACTGAAGAGCAAAATTCCAAGTGGCTTTCCAACTACCAGGCCGGCAAGAATTCCAAAATTCAGTGGATTGTTAAGGGATTCAACAATGTTTCCCGGAAGTACAATGGCTGTATTGGCCAGTGCAAAGACGGGTATGATCAGAAAGTTGACTGGCACATGGAGTTTATGCTCCAGGTTGACCAATTCCTTCATGGGTATGGTGAAGGCAAAGATGACTCCTGCAACGGTGGCGTGTAATCCGGAGTTGAATACTAAATACCAAAGTATAACTGCCAGGCACAAACGAACAGGAAATCCGATATTCTTTTTTGAAGCCCAGGTGATCAGGCCTGTTACCAGCAAGGCGCCGAAAATCATCGCCCACTTGATTGCTCCGCCATAGAATAGAGCAATGACCGCAATGGCCCCCAGATCGTCGATGATCGCGAGTGCCGTAAGAAATATTTTCAGCGATACCGGCACCCGGCTACCCAGTAACGATGCGATCCCTAAAGAAAATGCAATGTCAGTCGCCATGGGGATTCCCCAGCCATGATTGTATTCGTTGCCCCTGTTGAATAAACTGAATATCACCGCCGGTACGATCATGCCGCCTAATGCGGCAAAAACAGGAAGGATAGCCTTTTTACTGTCGTTCAATTCGCCTACCAGCAGTTCACGTTTGATCTCCATGCCCACCAGGAAAAAGAATACCGCCATCAAGCCATCATTGATCCAGTGGATCACGGTATGGGGGAGTTGGACGAAAGCGGGGAAATGGAATTCGTACTTCCAAATGGCATCATACCAGCCACCTACAAATGAATTTTCAATAAACAAGGATAGCACGGTGCACAGGATCAGGATAATGCCTAACGAACGGCTGTCGGCAATGATCTCCTGTAAAGGAGTGGTTAATTTTCGCTTTATTTTTTTCAGCATGTTTGACTATTGAAACAACTCCAACCTGGTCTTCGGTCTCCGCGGTTCCGCCCAATTGAAGTTACGAAGCTTTTTCTTTTCGTCCGGGATCTGCTTCATGGGGAAAGTAGTTCCTTCAACACTATTTACCCAACTGACACGCCTAAGTCCTTCCTCCCCAAAATACATAGAAATGGCGTCGGCCTTGGCATAGTTCATTCCCACATATGCACTGTCATCATCCTGCAAATAATAGACGCTTTCTGCATTTCCTTTTGCACGCATGAAGTCGATCTCGCCATTGATGAAATTTCCGTTGATTCGGTTACCGCGGATCTGGTTGAAGAAATTCTCCCTGGTTTTGCTGATGACAAAGCCGTTCTCAAAAACATAGAGCTGATCGGGCTTTTTGTTTTTGGTAAACATATAGATGGTATCACCCGCGATCTGGCTGTCAGACGACCATACAATGGGATCACGGAATAAACGAAAAGCAGAATCTGCAGCTGAATAATACAAGCTGTCACATACCCCTTGCAATGAATCGGAAAAAATTCTCACATGACGGTATGCCTGAAAGAAACGGATGCTGTCGGTTTCTTTTTTTAACTCCGTTACCGCCACTGCACTATCTCCGATATTCATGGCTACCGTATCCACCCGCACGGACGAAAACAAAGTATCCGCGGCCACATATATGGAGTCATTGTTCTGTTTGATGATCATGACGGGCTTTTTCGTGGCGAGGACATTCTTGCTTTTATTGTCGAATGCTGTGGCACCCGCCAGTATCGTCATTCCTTGCGCAGTATCCCTGTAAATGACATTGCCTTCAGCAGAACCGAGGCCTGATTTTTTGTCAAAACGCAATCGATCCGCGATGATCTGGCTTGTGCTGTCGTCGATCTGGGTCCTTGAACTGAAATCGGCAAGGCCATTTTTTACATCATAGATGCCGGACCTGGTTTTGATCACCGTATTCCCGTCATTGATGGTGGTAGGGGATACGATAGTGAAAAGGTCCTGGTCCAAATTGTAAAGTAGTGTATCAGTGGCCACCGTCCTGTCCGGGCTGACCAGCTTAACGTTTTGTATGAAATATGCCTCCTTGGTGTCGGAATAGTAAAAGCCTTCCTTACTGGTCAGTACGTTATCGCCATTAACAAGCCTACCATTGGTTTTGTATATTCCGATCCCT
>Ga0164292_10002195_pt1 | contig 15919 bp, 10 predicted proteins | sample GEODES117metaG_FD_111486 | JGI IMG/M metagenome (GOLD analysis project Ga0164292, IMG submission 111486) | Eutrophic lake water microbial communities from Lake Mendota, Wisconsin, USA - GEODES117 metaG | ecosystem: Environmental > Aquatic > Freshwater > Lake | place: USA: Lake Mendota...
CGCTTGAGCCGCGTGGCGCTGCCGAGCTGGCCGGGATTGAGAAACTCGAAGATGCTCCAGAGTTCGCCGATGTGGTTCTCGACCGGCGTGCCAGTGAGCGCCAGGCGATGCCGGGCTCGTAGCAACCGGCAGGCCTTCGCCGCCTGGCTGGCCGCATTTTTGATCGACTGCGCTTCGTCGAGGATCACGTAGTCGAACTCGGTCTCACGGTGGGCCACGATGTCGCGGCGGAGCGTGCCGTAGGTGGTGATCACGATGTCCCAGTCAGTGAGCGTGCCCGCCTCGTCGGCCCGCGTCGTGCCCGTGTAGTTGGCGACCCGCAGGTTCGGTGCGAATCGACGGGCTTCGTCCATCCAGTTAAAGACGAGGCTGCGGGGCACGACCACGAGCGTCGGTCGGTGGGGAACACCAGCGGCGCGGACCTCGGCTTGGCGGCGGGCCAAGAGCGCCAGCACCTGGATCGTCTTGCCGAGTCCCATGTCGTCGGCGAGGCAGCCGCCCAGGCCGAGCGACTCGAGGAACACCAGCCACCCGAGCCCCTCTCGCTGATAGTGGCGAAGCGTGCCCTGGAATCCAGGTGGTTCCGGCTCCGCCTCGGGCCGTTCGCCGGCGGCGAGCTGCTCCCGCAGGCGGTCGAACGCCTCGTCGACCGTGGATCTCGGCTGACCGGCGAGCAGCGCGTCGAGCAGCGCCATTTGGATGCGGCCGTAGCGAAGTTTGCCATCGTGCTTCTGCGCGAGCGCCGCCATCGGCGCGAGCTCCTGCGCGAACGTGTCGGGCAGGATACCGATTGAACCGTCGGGGAGCTCGACCGATCGGCTGCCCCGAGCGATCGCCTCGAGCAGCGCCGGTAGTTCGGCCGTGATGCCTCCGAAGTCGATGGCGGCGGAGAGCTCGAACCAATCGATGCCGCTGGTGACGTTCCAGGCGACGCTCCCCGCGGGGCGGTAGCGGCGGCCAGCCACTTCCACCAACCAGCCGGCGGCGGCGAGTTGCGACACCGAGGTGTCGAGACGGTTCCGCGCGATCTCGACGTGGTGGGCGGCGGGTGAGCCATCGAGTGACTGGCCACGGGCCGCGGAGGCGCCGTGTCGCGGCAACAGCGCCAGGGCCTCCCGTTCGGCGGCTCGGTCGCGGCGGATGAAGACCCGATGGGTGGCGTCGGCAGCACCGCCCGCCGGATCGTCGGCGGCGATCGACAGGCCGGCATAGTCGAACCAGATCCGGCCGGCGAGCTGCACGCGGGGCTGCCCACGCCGCCGCTCGCCTGGCGCCGCGTCGAGCGACACGGCGGGCGAATCGTCGAGCACCAGCTTCGGCCGCGGCACACCCGACTCGATCCGCCAGCCGGTCCAGGCGGGCAGCACGAGCCGCGGCACGTCGGCCAGGAGGGCGAGCCGCTCGATGAGGCCGTCGACCTGCGGTCCGGCAACCTCGATCGGCCCGCGCCGCTCGAACTGCTCGAGCCAGCCCGACGAGATCCCCCCCGCCTCGCTGTCGTCGACGGCCTTGAGCCGCGCGATGCGGTCGGCAAAGACCACGAGCCCGGCTCGGAGGATCGCCTTCGGCTCGCTGAGGTTCTTTCGCTGGCTGCCGCGGACGAGCATGCCGCGGAGCGTGGCCTTTGAGGGGCGTGGTGGCGCGGCGTCGTCGTCGCCGTCCTCACGGCTGCGGCCCTTCGCCGGCCTCAGGTCGTCGTCGTCGGGCTCGAGCACGAAGGCGAACTCCCACGGCTGGCCGCCGTCCCACGTCATCGGCACGACCCGCTCCGGATCGCGGCGGGGTTCGGGCTGTACCACGAGCCGACCGGCTTCGCAGAGCATCGCGAGATGGGTGGCGGCCGACCGCGGACTGACGACGATCCGCGTGATCGACCTCCGTTCGACCGGATCCGGCAGCCCGTGGCCGCCGGCAGCTGCCGCGCCGACGAGTTGCTCGACGATCAGCCGCTCCTGGGGATCGAGCTGGTCGAGCTCTACCTCTTCGGGTCCGAGGACGACAGGGCGGGGGCGACCGGTGGCGTTGCCGGCGACATCGAGCTGCATCCGCGCCGGCACAAGCACCGCCGCCCGCGCCTCGGACGAGGCGGCGAGGTCGAGGAGAAAGACGAGGGCTCCGCCGGCTCGTCGCGGGTCGGGGATCGAGAGGCCGTGGGCTCGGACGGCCGGCTCGACGAGCCGGCGGCGCTCCTCGAGTTCCGTTGCCCACCCCGGCAACCGCTGGCCGCCACGGCGGAGCGCAGGCGGGGGCGTCCACGTCGGCACGACCGCAGCCTCGCGGTCTGGATCATCCCCTTCGCCATCGCCCGCCTCGTCGACCGCAATCTCATCGTCACCAGCGGATCCAGCGTCGGGGATATCGTCGGCCACGATGTTGAGTGTCACCGGTGTCTGGTCGTGGATGCCCGAGAGCAGGCGGCGGCGATCGACCTCGAGCAGCACGGCGGCGAGCACGGCGCAGGGAAGGCCGGCGCGGCCGGCGGTCGTGGTGCAGTGGGTCTCGAGAGTCATGCCACCGCGGCGATGGGCCGAAAGCTCCATCTGCACCTCGTGCTCGTCACCGTCATCCCCGATGACGGTGGCCCGCACCTGGCCGACTCGCGGGCAGGCGACGGAGGCGGGAGTGATCGTGCGGGCCTTGGCGACGTCGGCCGAGGGAAAGAGATGAAAGAGGCGCTGCTCGAGGGTCTTCATGCTGCCGGTTCGGAGGGTCGAAAGACACGCTGCGGCGAACCGGACCCAAGCGGGGCCCCGCGGGCGCAGCACGTTGTTGTACCCCGCCGAAGCCGCGTTTGGCGAGGGCGGGCGTCGTGGCACGGCGGACCGACGCGATCAGCCGCCCTTCACCGTCGCCACGAGTTCCAGCACGTTCTCGACCGGCGTGTTCGGCAGGATGCCGTGGCCGAGGTTGAAGATGTGGCCGGGCCGGCCCGCGGCGCGGGCAAGCACCTCCCGCGTCCGCCGGCGGACCGTGTCGCGGTCGGTGAGAAGGACGATCGGCTCGAGGTTGCCCTGCACTGCACGGTCGTGGCCGACGGCAGCCCAACCCGCGTCGAGATCGATCCGCCAGTCGATCCCGATCACCGAGCCGCCGGCGTCGCGCAACAGCGGCAGCAGCGCGGGGTTGCCGGTCGCGAAGTGGATCGTCGGCACCCGCTTCGCAACCTCCGCCAACGCGGTGCGGCTGTGCGGGAGCACGTAGCGGCGGTAGTCGTCGGGTCCGAGGCAGCCGACCCAGCTGTCGAATAACTGCACCACTTCCGCACCCGCGTCGACCTGGGCCACGAGGTAGCGGCTCACTCCGCGGGCGAGCCTGTCCATCAGGTCGTGCCACGCCGGCTCGTGCTGGTACATGAACGACTTGGTGAGCAGCCAGGACTTGCTCGTCCCGCCCTCGATGCAGTAGCCGGCGAGAGTGAAGGGAGCGCCCGCAAAGCCGATCACGGGGATCGAGGTGTCGAGGCCGGCTCGTGTCGCCCGGACGGTGTCCATCACGAAGCCGAGGCGATCGATGTCGTCGAGTTCTCGCACGCGGCCGACGTCGCCGGGCGACCGCACGGGGTTGTGGATCACCGGCCCCTCGCCGTGGGCGAACTCGAGGTCGAGCCCCATCGGCTCGAGGATCGGGAGCAGGTCGCTGAAGATGATCGCCGCATCGACACCGAGCCGCGCGACGGTTGCGATCATCACCTCGGCGGCGAGTCGCGGCGTCTTGCAGAGCTCGAGGAAGCCGACCTTGTCGCGGATCGCGCGGTATTCGGGGAGGTAGCGGCCCGCCTGCCGCATCAGCCAGACGGGCGTCCGTTCCACCGGTTCCAGGCGGCATGCCCTGAGCAGGAGCGGGGCGGCGGCGGAGGGGGGCGGCGGGATGGCGGACACGGCAGTCATCGGGGCGAGTATATGCCCAGGCTGGGCCATCCGCAGGACGGGCTTCGCAACTACAATGAATCGCATCACGATCCGCCCGGGCACCGCATGGCCGCATTTCTCTCAGGCATTTCCATCGTCTGCTTCGCGGCGAGCTACGCCGTGGCTCTCGCTTGTGAGGCGTCGCGGCTCGCATTCCGCTCCGGCGTCCGCGGCGCGGCCATGGTGGCCTTCGCTGCAGCGGGCCTCTTTGCCCACACGCTGTTTCTCGTCTGGCGGGCGGTGGACGGCGGCGCGGCGCCCCTCTCGAGTCCGTTCGACTGGTACCTGCTGGCGGCCTGGCTGCTGGCGGCCGGCTATCTCTGGCTCACAATCGCTAATCCGCGGACACCGGTGGGCCTGTTCCTGCTTCCAATCGTGCTCGGCCTCGTCGGGGCGGCGACACTCGCCAGCCGCGAGCCATTCCTTCACGACTCGGCGTCGCTCTTTTGGGGCCGGATTCACGGCGTTCTCCATCTGGTGTGGAGCGTGAGCGTAGTGCTCGGGGCGATCGCGGGCCTGATGTGGCTCATCCAGGCGGGCCGCCTGGCCCGCAAGGAAGCGCCGGTTCGCGGCTTCCGCATGCCGAGTCTCGAGCGGCTGGCCAGCATCACCGCCCGCACGCCGATGGTCGCTGCCTGGGCAGCAGCCGCAGGATTTGCCTCGGGCATCGTGCTCAACGCGGTCAACCGCGGGCGGGGACTGATGGAGACCGTTCCCTGGACCGATCCGGTGGTGCTGCGGATGGCGGCGGTCGTCGCCTGGTTGGCGATCGCGGCGCGGGTCGCCGCCGCCGCACGTTCGCGGCCAGACGGCGGCCGAACAACGGCCAGGCTGGCGCTCGTGAGCCTCGCGGTGCTCGCGGCCTCGATCGCCTGGGGCGTGCTCGGCACGACGCAGCATGGAAGGCCGGCGACAGCGGCCGCGGTGGCCTCGCCCACGGCTTCCGAGGAGTCGCCATGACACTGGCCCTCGTCGGAGGCACGCACCGCACGGTGCCGCTGGCGCTGCGAGAGCGGCTCGCCTTCTCGGCGGAGCAGGCCGCCGAGGCGCTCGCGCGGTTTCGTGACTGCTTTCCTGGCCGCGAGGGCGTGCTCCTCTCCACCTGCAATCGCGTTGAGTTCTACGCCGCGGGAGAGAACGGCATCGACGCACCGCCGCCCGAACAACTCGTGACGTTTCTCGCCGAGTGTCGCGGGATCGACGCCGCTGCGCTCAGGCCGCTTCTCGCCCGCGAACATGACGATGCGGTCGTGCGCCACCTGTTCGGCGTGGCGGCGGGTCTCGACAGCATGGTGCTTGGGGAACCACAGATTCTTGCGCAGGTGAAGCAGGCCTGGGCGATCGCGCAGGATAGCCGCACGTCGGGGCCGCTCACGGCGGGCTTGTTTCAAGCAGCGCTGCGAACCGCCAAGCGGGTCACGTCGGAGACGGCACTTGGCCGGGAGCGGGTGTCGATCCCGAGCGTGGCGGTGGCCGACTTCGCCAGTGGCGTTTTTGAGCGGTTCGACGACAAGCGGGTGCTGCTCGTGGGCGCGGGCAAGATGGCGGCCGAAACGCTGCGGTATCTCCGCGAGGCCGGGGCGCGGGATGTGGTGATCGTGAATCGGACGGCAGCCCGGGCCGACGACCTGGCAGCCCGTGTCGACGCCCGGCCGGCGGCGTTTGAACGCCTGGAGCGGGAACTTGCCGCCGCCGACCTCGTGGTGAGCACGACCGGCGCGAGCGACCATGTCGTGCCACTTGAACTCTTCGCTCGCGTCGAGGCTCAGCGCGAGGGGAGGCCCTTGGTGGTGCTCGACCTTGCAGTACCGCGAGACTTCGATCCACGGATCGGCGAGCGGCCGGGCGTCTGGCTTTACTGCATCGACGATCTGGCTGCGGCGTGCGAGGCGAATCGCAAGAGCCGGCAGCGGGAGCTGCCCCGGGCGCTGGCGATCGTCGATGAAGAGACCCGCCGTTTCATGGGCGACATGCACCATCGCACCACGGCACCGGTGATCGAGCAGCTGCGGGCGGGCTGGACAGAAACTGGCGAGGCCGAACTCGACCGACTCTTCCGGCGTCTGCCCCACCTCGCGGAAACCGATCGTGACGAGATTCGCCAAGCCTTCGACCGATATGCGGCGAAGATGCTCCATCCGCCGCTCGCCTCGCTCCGCAGCGAGAGCCACTCCGGCCCACCTCACGGGCTGCTCGACGCGCTCAAACGGCTGTTCAATCTGCAGGATTGAGCAGCACGATTCGAGCGGCTGCTTCTCGCAGTTACCGTGGAGACAATATTCCGTGTGGAGTACCACTCCAATGAGAGTGTGCCGCGGCAAACCGCAGGGTGGTTGATCGCAGGGGCTCGCTCAGTTATTTAATTGCAACACCGTCGGTTTGTCACCTTTGTAACACCGACTAAGTGTCACCCCCCGTACTATTTTGGAGTCCCTATGGCCGATCCGAAGAAGCCTACCGAAAAGAAGCCCGCCACCGACATCAATAAATCAGAGGAGATCCGCAAGGTCGCGACGGCGATGAAGGCAAAGGGTGAGAAGCCTCGGCCGGTCACGATCATTGCGACGCTGAAGAAGCAGGGGGTGGAGGTTTCGTCACCGCAGGTGAGCATGGTGCTCAAGCGGATGGGCTTCAGGCCCCGCAAGCGGCGGAAGGCCGGCAATCTAGCTGCGGCCGCCGTCGCAGCGAACAAGGCGAACAAGGCGAACAAGACTGGCAAGTCAAAGACCAAGATTTCGGTCGAGGATCTCGTCGCCGCCAAAAAGGCGATCGGCCGGCTCGGCGGGCTCGATCGGGCGGTCGCCGCGATCGAGGCCCTGCGCCAGTTCGAATCCTGATCCCACGGGCCGGCTGGCCGCGGTGCGGCCAGCCAGCTACTGTTTCATGCCCGGTTCATGCCCCAGTTCATGTCCTGGGCCTTCATGGCAGCCTCGCGGAGTTGGGCCAGCATGATTCGAGCATCCCATCCAGAAGTCGTGGTCATGGGCGGCGGTCCCGCCGGAGCAACAACGGCCACGCTCCTCGCCCAGCAGGGGCGTTCGGTCAGACTCTACGAGCGGGAGCGGTTCCCCCGTTACCACGTCGGCGAGTCACTGATTCCGGAGACGTTCTGGGTGCTCAACCGGCTCGGCATCCTGCCGCAGCTTCGCGGCGGGCCGTTTATCGAGAAGCACAGCGTCCAGTTTGTGTCGGAGCATGGGCGGCTGTCCGAGCCGTTTTACTTCGCCGATTACAAGTCGCACGAGAGTTCACGGACCTGGCAGGTCACGCGCCAAGAGTTCGACCAACTGATGCTCGATAATGCGCGGCGGCACGGGGTCGACGCGCGTGAGGGCGTGCGGGTGCTCGACGTGCTCTTCGAGGGAGATCGCGCGATTGGCGTGCGGACGCTCGATGAGGCTGGGTTCGAGGAGGAGGTCCGCTGCAGCGTCGTGGTCGATGCGGCCGGGCAGAGCGGCCTGATCCTCGATCGGCTCGGCTTGCGGCAGTGGGATCCGGTGCTCAAGAAGGCGGCCGTCTGGAGCTACTTCAAGGGGGCGGCTCGCGAGCGGGGCCGCGACGCCGGCGCCACGCTTGTCATGCAGACCGCCGGCAAGATCGGCTGGTTTTGGTACATCCCGCTCCAGAACGACATCACGAGTATCGGCGTGGTGGCGCCATTCGACCACCTGTTCACGAATCGCGACACGAAGGATCTGGAGGCGATCTTTACCGCGGAGGTCGCGCGGTGCCCTGGCCTGCAGCCCCGGATCGCCGAGGCTGAGCGGCTGGCGCCGTTTCGCGCGGCGAAGGAATACTCCTATCGTTCCTCGAAAGTCGCCGGCGACGGGTGGGTGCTCGTGGGCGACGCCTTCGGCTTTCTGGACCCGCTCTACTCCTCGGGCATTCTCCTGGCGCTCAAGAGTGGGGCCCTCGCCGCCGATGCGATCGCCACGGGTCTGGAGCGGGGTGACGTGTCGGAGGCGGCGCTGGGCTCGTGGGGCCCGGACTACGTCGCCGGGATGGAGCGGATGCGACAACTCGTCTGCGGCTTCTACGACGGCCTGAACTTCGGAAAGCTCGTTCGGGACCACGGCCATGCCAAGCCGCTGATCACCGACATCCTGATCGGTGACATCTTCAAGGGCGACATCGACGCCCTCTGGCCCTTGGTCGAGGCGGCGAAGGAGCCGGCGCCGGCCTGAGCGGCCCGCACGGGCCGGAGGTGGCCGTGCCCCGTCGCCGGACGTTCGCTACGCCCATCCTGGGCCCCGCTCTCTCGATGCTGCCTGCGCTCCGCCATCCATGGCTCCGCTGGTCAGCAACGCCGGCTCCTGGGGCACGGCCACCCCCGGCCCTGGATCTCGATCACATCGGATAGGGCGGGCTGTGCCGGTTGTGCCGGAGACCGGACCGGAGAGACTCGAAAACCGGGTGTATGCTTGAGCGGATCAGTCTGCCGGCAAAGTTTGTCCAGGCCGCTCCTCTTTCCTGGTCCGCAGGGTCGCCTGGTCGATCCGAGTAGCGCCCGTCTCGCCTCATCTTGAGTTCGATGTCCGATAACCGCGAGTTCATCGAGGAGTTTCTCGTCGAGTCGAGTGAAAACCTCGATCAGCTCGACAAGGATCTGCTTGCGCTGGAGGCAGATCCGGCTGACCCGCAGCGGATCGCGAGCGTGTTTCGCACGGTCCACACGATCAAGGGCAACAGCGGCTTTTTTGGGTTCTCGAAGCTCGGCGCTCTCGCCCACAGCGGCGAGCACCTGCTCGGCAAGCTTCGTGACGGCAAGCTCAGGCTCGACGATCGCGTCGCGGGCTCGCTCTATTCGATGGTCGATGCCGTCCGGACGATTCTCCAGTCTATCGAGACGGCGGGTAACGAGGGAGACCACGACTACCGCGAGCTCTCGCGGACCCTCGCGGCGGTGGCGGAGCAGTCGCAGCCGGCCGCCGAGGTCGCTGCGGAGCCATCGACCCCGGCCACCCCTGTCGAGCCACCCCCTGCAAAGCCAGCCGCGGTGGAGTCACCGGCTTTCGAGCCGATCGCGGCGGCCGTGCCGCCTCCCGCCGCCGCCGCCACCGCCGCTGCGTCGCCCTCGCCATCCCCTCCGGCGACCGTCGCCGCCACGGAAACCACCGTCCGCGTCGACGTGGCACTGCTCGCCTCGATCCTCGACCTGGTGGGCGAACTCGTGCTCGCCCGCAATCAGCTGCGGAGCGTCGATAGCGACGATCTGGCCGTCCAAGCGTGTGCCCAGCGGATCAACGTGGTCACCAACGCGCTGCAGGAGACGGCGGTCAAGACGCGGCTGCAGCCCGTCGAGCACGTCTTCAGCCGGTTTCCTCGGACCGTCCGCGACCTCGCGGTGTCGTGTGGCAAAGAGGTTCAGCTGGTCATCGATGGCGCCGACACCGAACTCGACCGGTCGCTGATCGAAAGTATCCGCGATCCGCTGACGCACCTGATTCGTAACGCCGTCGATCATGGCATCGAGCCGCCAGACGTGCGGGCCGCAGCAGGCAAGCCGCGGGCGGGCCGGTTGTCGCTGCGGGCTTTCAACGAGAGCGGCAGGGTCACGATCGAGGTTTCTGATGACGGGGGCGGCATCGCCTTTGAGAAGGTCAGGGAGAAGGCGATTGCCCGCGGGCTCGTCTCGGCTGCCGAGGCGGCGGCGCTGTCGCCTGAGCAGGTCTTGCAGTTCATCTTCGAGCCTGGGTTCTCGACCGCCGCCCAGGTGACGAGTGTGTCGGGCCGCGGTGTTGGCATGGACGTCGTTCGCACGAACATCGAGGCGATTGGCGGCACGATCGACATCCACAGTGCGCCCGGCACGGGCACCACGGTCCGCGTGCATGTGCCCCTGACGCTGGCGATCATGCCGGCGCTCGTCGTGCGCTGTGGCAGCGAACGGTTTGCCATCCCGCAGTCGGCCGTCGGCGAACTCATGCCCGTCTCCCGCGATCGCAGCGGCCCGCGGATCGAGGGCCTGGCCGACGCTCCGGTGATGCGGGTTCGCGGCCGGCTTGTGCCGATCCTGTTCCTCGACCAGTTTCTGGGCATCCGCGAGACGACCGCCTGCCGCGATGAGGGGACGGTGGTGCTCGTTCGCGTGGACGACCACGAGTTTGGTCTCGTGGTCGATGGCATGCAGTCGGGGGCCGACCAGTTTCGCTGCCGCGACCTGCTCGATGCCGCGAGCCTGTCGACCATCGTGGTCAAGCCGATCGGCGGACTCCTCGCGGGCCTCGGACTCTACTCGGGGGCGACCGTCCTCGGCGACGGCGGTGTGGTGCTGATTCTCGATCTTCGCGGCCTGCAACGCATCGCTCGACTGCCGCCCGTCGCCCGCGAGCCCGAGGCAGCCCTCGTGCCTTCGGCCGAGATCGCCGACCGGTATCTCGTCTGCGGCACACCGGCCGGTCGGCGGGTGGCGGTACCGCTGGCTGAGGTAGTGCGGCTCGAGCAGTATGCCCGCGACAAGGTGCAGGTCGTCGCCGACCGGGCCGTTGTCCGTCGCGGCGAAGGGTTTACACCGCTGGCCGACGTCGACGAGGTGATGGGACGGCCGCCCGGCACGGCATCGCAGACGGTGAGCGTGGTGGTCATCGACGGGGGCGACGGCGGAGTGGGCCTTGCGGTCGGGGCGATCCTCGACGTGCTGGCCGCTGAATCTCCGATGCAGCCCGCGGCGGCGACTGGCGTCTCCGGCATCCTCTCGCTCGGCGGGGTTGCGACCGAGGTGGTCGATCTTCGCGCGGCGCGGAGGCACGTGGCGATCGAGGCATGAGATGAGCAAATCCACCATCCATCGCTCCTGCACGTTTCGCGTCGGTGAAGCCTGCTTCGCACTGCCCGCCGACGGCGTCGTCGAGGTGCTGCGCGGTGGCAGCCTGGCGCGGGTGCCTCGTGCGCCGGAGGGCGTGCTCGGGCTGCTACACCTCCGCGGCCGGATCGTGCCCATCATCGATCCGGCGGCCCAACTCGGCATCAGCCGCGTCGCCGAACAGCGGGCGACTCATTTGGTGATCGAGCTCCAGGACGACTGGTATGGCCTGGTGATCGACGAAATGATCGACGTGGTCGAGATTCCGGCTGATCGCGTCGAGCAGGCGACCACGCCCGCCACCGAGACGAGCGGTGACGCCCTGATCGGTGTGTTCGCCGCACAGGACCGGCTCGTGCACCTGCTCGATCCGCAGCGCATGATTCATTCACTCACGCGGCTCCGGCCGCAGGCACCCGAGAGACAGGGAGTTTCACATGGCAGACCGTGATCAGGCCGCCGTCGGCGGCTGGCGTTCGTTCCTCACCAATCCCCTCCTGCTCGCCTTGCTCGGGGTGTCGTTGATCCCCATGGCGTTCATGGGGCTCGCGAACTACCGCACGTCGTCATCAGCCCTGCGCGAGCAGGCCTTCAAGCAACTCGACACCGTCAACACAATCACCGCGAAGGCGGTGGAGCGATATTTTGGGACGTTGCGGCAGGAACTCTCCGTGCTGGCCGAGGGGCGAATCTGCGTGGAGTCGCTCGAAAAGTTCACCGCCGGCATGGCAGCGCTACGGAGCGACAACAAGATCGACGACAAGGCGCTCGCGGCCGCCCGCCGCGACCTCGAGGCCTTCTACACCGGTGACTTTGCCACGGAGTTCCGCCGTCGATCGGGCGAGACGACCGACCTCCGGCCGCTCTGCCAGGCGCTCGACGACGATGCGGCGTATGCCCAGTATCTCTACATCCGCAGCAACCCAAATCCGCTTGGTTCAAAGCTCCTGCTCGATGCCGCCGCCGACGGATCGTCGTATTCGGCGGCACACGCCGCCTACCATCCGTTCTTTCGCGGAATCTGCGAGAAGTACGGCGTGTACGACGTGTTCCTGATCGACGCGGCGACGGGCAAGGTGGTCTATACCGCCGCCAAGGAAACCGATTTGGGCACTTCGCTGCGGGAGGGCCCGCTCGCCTCCTCGAGCCTAGGCGTCGCCTTCCAACAGGCTGCTGCGGCGGGCCGCCGCGATGCCATCGGTTTCGGGATGTTTCAGCGCTATCTGCCGTCGTGCAACGAGCCGGCGAGCTTCATGGCAGCACCCGTCTTCGACGGCCGGACGCTCGTGGGCGTGGTGGCGTTTCAGGTGCCGATCGACAAGGCAAACGCGATCATCGGCGAGACCACCGGCATGGGCCAGACGGGCGAGACCTATGCGGTCGGGCCCGACCGATTGTTCCGCAGCGACTCCCGGTTCACCAAGGAGATGGGCGCGAAAACCACGATCATCAACCCCGAGTTCAAGGTCGACACCGCCGCCGTCCGCGCCGCGCTCGATGAGGGCAAGGCCGGAACGGCGGAAGCTCCCGACTACCGCGGCGTCCCATCGCTGGTGTCGTGGCGGCCGGTCACGATCCATCGCGACGCCACCGGCGGCCGGGAAGACGTCCGCTGGGCGCTGATTTCCGAGATCGACACGGCCGAGGTTTTCAAGCCGATCTCCCGGCTCTTCCAGCTTGGCATGACGGTGTTCGGGCTCACCTCGGCAGCCGTGCTCGGTGTCTCGGCCATGATCGCCCGCCGGCTGACCCGCGAATCCAAGCGGCAGGCTGCGCTCGTGGGCGGCATCGTCGACAACACGCACGCTCTGGCGAGTTCCTCGGAGGAGCTCACGAGTGTCAGCCAGCAGATGAGCGCCGCCGCGGAGCAGACTACCGCCCAGGCCAACCTCGTGTCGGCCGCGGCCGAGCAGGTGAGTGGCAACACCCGGATCGTGGCCGGCTCGATCGACGACCTGGTGGCGAGCATCCACGAAATCGCCAAGAACGCACAGGACGCCGCGACCACGGCCCGCAAGGCGGTGGAGTTGGCGTCGGCCACCTCGGGCACCATGTCGGCCCTGGGTCGCTCGAGCCAGGAGATCGGCGCGGTGATCAAGGTGATCACGTCGATTGCGGAGCAGACCAACCTCCTCGCCCTCAACGCCACGATCGAGGCCGCCCGGGCCGGCGAGGCGGGCAAGGGTTTTGCCGTGGTGGCCAGCGAGGTCAAGGAACTCGCCCGTGACACGGCCAAGGCCACGGAAGAGATTGGCAGCCGGATCGAGTCGATGCAGGATGACACCCAGCGGGCCGTTGAGGCGATCGCCAAGATCGGCGAGGTGATCGAGCAGATCGACAGCCTGCAAACGAAGATCGCCGCGGCGGTTGAGGAGCAGTCGGTGACGACCAGCGAGATTGGCCGTAACATCTCCGAGGCAACCACCGGGACGTCCGAGATCGCGGAGAACATCGTGCAGGTGGCCCAGGCCGCGCAGAGCACCGCGGAGGGCGCATCGAATACCCAGGTCTCGTCGCAGGAGCTCTCCCGGATGGCGCAGGCCCTGCAGCAGCTGGTCGAGGAATACAAGAACAACTGATCGCGAACTGATCGCGGACCGTGACCGGCCTGACGGCCGGTTGGGGCAGGAAGGATCCCGCCGTGCGTGCCCTTGTGGTCGACGATTCCAAGCCGAGTCGGAGCATTGTCGCGCGGGCCCTCGCGGACCTGCAGTTCGAATGCACGGAGGCTGCCAATGGGCAGGAGGCGCTGACCGCACTGGCTGCGCTGGCAGCAAAAGGGCGGCCCGATCTCATCACCGTCAACTGGCACATGCCGGTGATGGACGGCATCGAACTGGTCCGGCAGCTCCGCCGCGAGCCCGCGTATCGGAAGGTGCCGATCCTGATGATCTCCACGGAGCACCAGCAGGAGCAGATCGCCCTGGCGCGGCAGGCGGGGATCGACGAGTACCTCGCGAAGCCATTCACCGCGGCGGCGTTGGCCCGCAAACTCGTCGATCTCGGCGTGGTCGCGGAGCCGTCGCAAGCGGAGAGTCGGGCCCCGATCGGGGTCTTGATCTGCGACGACTCGGCGACGATTCGGGGCATTCTCACCGCCACGCTCGGCGGCGACCCGGAGCTGAAGATCGTAGGCACGGCCATCAACGGAGAGGCCTGCCTGGCGGCCATTCCCGCGGCGCGGCCCGATCTGGTGCTGCTCGACGTCGAAATGCCGGTGATGGACGGGATCACCACGCTTCGAGAGATACGCCGTCGGTTCGGTAAACTGCCCGTCGTGATGTTCTCGAGCCTCACCGAGCGGGGCGCGAAGGCCACGGTGGACGCGCTCCTCGCGGGTGCGAACGACTACGTCGCCAAGCCTGCCGGCCTTAATGCGGGCGAGGTGGCCGAACGGATACGCACCGATGTGATCGGCCGGATCAAGTCGCTGATCCCACGGCGGGCTGCCGCCGGCAGCGGCCGTGTCACCGCGCGGCCAGTCGAGACGCTGCGGGCCGTCCGCCAGGAGCGAATTCGCGGCGTCGTGATCGCGGTGTCCACTGGAGGGCCGACCGCACTCGCCGAGGTACTTCCCGCCTTCGTTCCCGACGCCCGCGTGCCCATCCTCGTGGTCCAGCACATGCCCGCCGCTTTCACGGCACACCTTGCCGAACGATTGGCGAAGACGGGTGGGCTGCCGGTGCGCGAGGCGGCGGATGGCGACCTTGCCAAGCCTGGCGAGGTGCTGCTCGCGCCCGGGGGGCGGCATCTCGAACTCGTCGGTGAGACGGCTCAGCCCCGTGTCCGGCTCACCAACGATCCTCCTGAGAACTCTTGTCGGCCCGCCGCCGACGTGCTCTTCCGCTCGGCGGTCCGTCTCTGGGGCGGCGGCACGCTGGGCGTGGTCCTGACCGGCATGGGGAGGGACGGCCTCGCCGGCAGCCGCGAGATCGTGGCGGCCGGAGGCAGTGTGATCGCCCAGGACGAGTTCTCGAGCGTCGTCTGGGGCATGCCGGGCGAGGTCGTGCGGGCGGGCCTGGCGGATGCGGTGCTACCGCTTTCGCAGGTCGGCGTCGAGGTGGCCCTCCGGCTCAAGAGGCGCAGCGGCTGACGCCGCGCGAAGCCTCGATGAAGGTCGCCGACCCCCAGTTCGAATACCTCTGCGGCCTGCTGCGCCGACGCACGGGTGTGTGCATCGACCAGTCGAAGCAATACCTCGTCGTTGCCCGACTGATGCCGATCGTCAGGCAGCGAAAGATTCCCAGCCTCGAGACGCTCATCGATCGGCTGCGGCAAGGGCTTGACCCGTCGCTCGAGAAAGACGTGCTCTGCGCCATGATGACGCACGAGACGTCGTTCTTCCGCGACCGGGCACCCTTTGAGTCTCTGCGGGCGGTGCTCACCGATATCGTCCAGAGGCGGGCGAAGGAACGGCAGCTCACCATCTGGTCGGCCGCCTGTGCGAGCGGGCAGGAGCCGTTCAGCATCGCCATGGTGCTGCAGGAGCACTTTCGCGACGTGCTCGCCACGTGGCGGGTGCGGATCATCGCCACCGACTTTTCCGAGCAGATCCTGGCCCGGGCCCGCGAGGGCGTCTACAGCGAGTTAGAGACCAATCGCGGCCTGTCGCCGGCCCTGCTCCAGAAGTACTTCCGGCCGCTCCAGGGCCGCTTCAGCATCGTGCAGGAGTGTCGCCAGCTCGTCGAGTTCCGCTTCATGAACCTCAACGGCACCTGGCCGCTGATGCCGCTGGCCGACGTCGTGTTTCTCCGCAACGTGATGCTCTACTTCGACGTCGCCACGCGGTCGGCCCTGGTGGCCCGAGTCCGCCGCGTGCTCCGTCCCGACGGCGTGCTGTTTCTGGGCAGCGCCGAGACGATGATCGGCATCGACGACGGCTGGAACCGTGTTTCCCAAGGGGGCTGCAGCTACTACAAGCCGAAGCCACGGCGTTGACGTGCACGCCCTACGCCGCGTTCCCCTCCGAATGTAGGTGCAGGTTGTCAACCTGCACAGGAATCTCGCGTCGGCTCGGGACTGCCCATGCCCCGTCGCCGGACGTTCGCTGTGTCAGGAAGCCCAATCGCGTAACCGATGCAGACCTTTGCGTGGTGCGCCGTCTGGGGCTGCCAGTGCCCCATCGCCGGACGTTCGCATCGGGCATCCTGCCCGACGCTCACTGCATGTCCGCCGCGCTTCGCCATCCTGGCTGCGCTTGCTTCCATAG
>Ga0164292_10002196_pt1 | contig 15916 bp, 14 predicted proteins | sample GEODES117metaG_FD_111486 | JGI IMG/M metagenome (GOLD analysis project Ga0164292, IMG submission 111486) | Eutrophic lake water microbial communities from Lake Mendota, Wisconsin, USA - GEODES117 metaG | ecosystem: Environmental > Aquatic > Freshwater > Lake | place: USA: Lake Mendota...
AGGATGTGGTCGATGGTGATCAGCGGCGGGATGTCGGCGTTCGCGCGAAAAGTCGGCGCGTAGCCCGCGCCGAGTTGTTCAACGGCGTCGCGGTAGCCGTTGGTCAGCAGTTCACGGAACTGCCGCATATCGGGAGTGCTGTTGTAGTCACCGCCAACGATCACCGCGGCCTGGCCGACTTCGCGCGCGAAGTTGTCCAACTGCGCTTTGGCCTCTGCCATACCGTTGCTCCAGGCGTCCACGGTGTCAGTGTCACCGGAGACCGGCGACTGAACGTGCACGCTGGCAACCAGCGGTTTCAACTCGACACCGGGAACCTCGATACGCCCCCCGGGCATGGAGACACTGCGGTGCCGCGGCACGGTCACCTCGGTCAGCGGATAGCGACTCCACAGGCCGATACCGCCAGCGCCCGGTCTGGGAATCAACTGAGAGTAGGGAAACGTCTCCGCCAGCCCGGCGGCGTTGAAGCGCTCAACCGCTTCCGGGGTCAATTCCGCCACGGTGATGACGTCGGCGTTCTCCTTCGCGAGCTTCACGAAACCGGTGGGTTCGACTCGGCCATAGCGCAGGTTGGACGACAGCACCCGAAGCTCAGCGACCGGCCCGGCAAGGTTCTTGGGATTACTCACGACGTACCAGTTGACCTGGATGGCCAGGGTGGCGGTCAACAGGAAGACCGCCACGATTGCCAGGATGCGCCGGCGCCCGACAACCGCCAGCACCAAGCCGACCAGAGCGGCCAGGGGAACGAAAGTTGAACCCACCGCAAGGATGAGCCTGGGGATGCTGGACACGGGCTGCGCCCGAGCCACCAGGGCCACCGCGACGAAGGCGAGGGCCAACACCGTGAGCACCGTCAGCAACGCGCGACCGGCTCGGCGACGGGGGTGCCCGGCCACTGGCAAGTGCCCTCCTGACTAGCGCTGTAATTCGAGTCGCAGGCTATCAGTCACCGGGCACCACAGGCCTGGCCTACTACTGCGGGTAGCGCAGCACCGCGGTCACGGCGGCACCGCCGGGCAACCGACCGGCCGGCAACGCCAGCACCCGGCCGCCGTGAGCTACCACCAGCCGTGCCAACTCTTCGGCCACCACCGCTCCGTCGGGGTCCAGCGTCAGCGCACCGTCGTTACCGACGTTTCCACGTTCGCCGAGATCGCGGTCGACAATCAAGGTGGCTACCGCCCCGATCGCTGCCGCCCGGGCGATGTCAGAGAGGTCATTGGTGGCCCGGCGCTGACCGCGCCGTTCCTCGATCAGGTTGGCAAGGGCGACATCCGATTCGGCGAGGTGCCCGGCGAGAACCGGCTTCACCGCGTCGACGACTTCAGTGAGGCTCCACTTATCCGGACTGGCCTCGATCCCGTGTGCCAGCAGCGTCGGTGCGCTGCAGACCTGACGGAAGATGGAGTTAATCGGCTGCGGGGCAATCAGAATCAACGGGCGCTCGTCACCGCGCAGCAACGGCATCAGGGCATCGTCGACTGCCCGGGCGTATTGGCGGATGCGCACCCGCTTTCCTTCCGAGCCGACGAGCCGGCCCGACGGCGAACGGTCATTGATCGATGACTTGCCCACAGCACTGGCCGCGTCGGTCGGAAGATCGGCCACCCGGACTTCCTTGGGCGGTAGTTCCGCGGCCACGTCGATCAACCGAGCCGCACCCTCGGATAGGCACAGAACGTGAGCGTCTAGGGCAGCCGTCGCCGAAACCAGTTGCAGCAGATGAGCCTTGTCGTCGACGTGGACCTGAGCCGGCGGCCGGTGCGGCAGTCGGAAGGTCCATTGGCCCGCCGCGGTCGTGATCACGCCCAAACCGTGCGACTGATGGGCCCAGAACTCCTCATCGTCGACGAGATCGAGCAACTGTTCCTCGATACTGTCGTCGTCACCGCGTGGCAATTCGGGTCGCTGCCGGACCTCGGCCATGGCCTCGTGCGCCAGGTTGCGAAGAACGACAGCATCGGCCGCGGCATCCTTGCTGAGCGGAGTGGTGGGCAGGTAAATGGAGACGACGGCTGGGGCGTTGATCGTTGCCAACAGACGCAATTCGCTCTCACTCGGGATATCCAAATGCCACATGCGAGCCACGTCCTTTTATTCGGGGGATTGAATACCGACAGTAACCTGCATAGCGGGCCCGTGCGGATGCTCCTAGATCAGCATCTCCGACTTGGGCACCTTCGGCATCACGGTGGTGATGCGTTGCATCATCCCGGGGAACAGGTGCAGTTCGGGGTAGACGATCGGCTTGCCACTGGTAAGCACCGACACCGAGATAGCCCTTTCCGGGTCGGCCCAGGACAGCATGTTGGTGAAACCCAGATGCCCGAATGCGTGCTGGGTGTCCAGGCCGAACAGGCTGACCATCCGCGCCCCGAGCATCAGGCCGTAGGAGAAGCGGGTCGGGTAGGCGAGGGTGAAGTCGATCTCCAGGTGTGAACGCTCCAGTAGGGCACGACGGATGGTGTCGGTCTCGATCACACGGACCCCGTCGAGTTCCCCTCCGCTGCGCATGATTTCAAAGAAGCGGGACAACTCCCATGCCGTGGAGACGGTGTTGGCCGCCGGGACGATCCCGGTCAGATAGCGCGCGTCGTTGGTGAGTGTGACCAGCGTGTCGAGTTCGACACCCAGTGCGCGGGTGAGCATGGTCGACAGCGGCGGCGCCGTCGGGGGTCCGGTCACGTAATTGCGGGCGACCTTCTCGACGTCCCCGGGCGCGACGCCGTAGTTGGTCCACCGGAAGCCCAGCGGCTCAAGGAACTCCTCGGCGAGCACCTGACGGATGTCCTTGCCGGTGACCACGTTGACGATCTCACCGAGGATGAACCCGCCGGAAACGGCGTGATAGGCCAGGTGTTGACCAGCTTTGGCGAACGGGACGGCGTCGACGAGCGTGTCGACCATGAATTGCCGGTCGACCAGGTTGTCGAGTGTGAAAGCGCTGCCGGGCAGGTTCGGGACTCCGGAGCGGTGCGCCAGAACATGACCCACGGTCACCTCGTGCTTGCCGTTCTTGTGATAGCCCGGGATGTAGTCGGCGACCGGGTCGTCGAGTGCAAGGAGTCCCCGCTCGATGAGCTTGTGCACCAGGAAGGCGGTGACCGCCTTCGAGGTCGAATACACACACAACGGGGTGTCGACGGTCATGGGCACCTTTTCGGTGCCTTTGCCGTCGGCCGGACCGTTGCCGCTCGCGTGTCCGATCGCCCGGTTGAGGATCACCGCGCCATGCCGGCGCACGCACACCTGGATCGCGGGATGCACGCCACTGCGGTACCAGTCGAGTACCGCCGCCCACATCGCCTGAACGCGGCGCGGGCTGACGTCGCCGGCCTCGGGGGAATCCTCGTCCCCGACATCGATCACCGAGTCGAGATCCTTGGGGACGTGGATTCGTCGAAGCGGGTCCGGCAGACCCAGCGGAGGTCTGGGCAGCGGCGGAATCAGAGACGGCATGGGCGCAACCAGAAACTCCTCTAGAGCGGCGTCGAATGCCCCGCTGGGTCGGGACTGACGTACGGTTCGGAGCCGATTCTAAATGCGAATTGGACCTTTGGTTTACGTTCCCGTCAACAATTCGACCTAGTGCTGCGCGGCCTGCTAACTTACCCACCGGTATTCACCGCACGGCGTGGTGACGACCCACCCGGAAGGAGACGACGTGACAACCGCCGCGACTCATTCCGACCCCCTGACACTGATGCAGGCCGACCGCGACCAACTGACTCTGCTGTTGCGGAGACTGGCAGCACGACTCGATGAACTGGACCGCAGCCTGGCCGATCTGGCGTGGCGAGGCCGAGGGTCTCAGATCGGCGTGGCTCTCGGGGAATGGCTGTGTGAGCGAACCGCTTTGGAGGCCGAACGCGAGCGACTCGGCGGCCGTCTGGCCGTCCTGGCCAACCAACTCACAACCCTCGACAACCGGTTGTCCGACACCGACAGCATCGAGGGGACACCCCCGGCGCGGGTCGGCATCTGCCCGTACTGCGGCTATCCCAGTCTCGGCTCAGGCCTGTGCGCCTTCTGCCGGCCGCACCTGGCACGCTGAGCGACTACGCCGGCCCGATTCGCTCGGAGTCGTAGATCAGCAACTCACCGTTGCGTGGAACCACACTGAGCCAACGGTTCTCGGTGTCAACCCGACCGTCCTTGAGTACATAGCGAATCGTGGCGACGACGCTGTTCGCATCCCGCGGCGCCACCGAAAGCACCGACACCGTCTGGATCGTCGACCAGAAGTCGAGGTAGTCAGCACGTCCATTGCGCTGCTGATAGTTGGTGTCCAGCCTGTTCCACGCGGCCTCGGCGTCTGCGGGCAGTTGTCCATAGAAGCCGTTGACGGCCTCGCGCATCGACTCGAAGGTGACCGGCGCCGCCGTTGGCGACGTTGTGGTGGTGGTCGTCGCCGCCGCCGACGTAGTGGCCTGCCGCGACGTCGATGTGGTCGACGGGAAGGTGCTGGCCTGCTCGGAACGCGGCCAGAGCGCGAAGACCAGGGCGCCCACAAGCATGACCAGCGCGATCCCGGCCAGCGCCCAGGGCCAACGGGACGGCCCTGGAATCGCTGATACCGGCTCGTCCATCGCTTGTGCGGCGAGATCGGCGGGCAGCATCGCGGTGTGCTGCTGCCGCGACTCCACGGGCATCGCCGCGGGCGGCCGGGCGGGCGGGGCCGGTGGTCGGCCGGCGGGCGGGGCGGGGGGGGGGCCGGCGGGTGGGGCGGGGGGGGCGCCGGGGGCCGGTACCAGCGGCGGCAGCGGACGGGACCCCTCGACGGCCCTCTGCAACGCAGCGGCGAAGTCGGTACAGCTGAGAAACCGGTCCTGCGGATTTTTCGCCAGTGCTTTGGCCAGAACCGGGTCGAGTGGAGCCAGAGCGGGGCGGGAATCGGCCAGCCTGGGCGGCGCGGCGTTGAGATGGCGCCCGATCACCACCGCGGGATTGGAGTTGCCGAACATCGGTGCACCGGTCAGCAAGTGATAAGCGGTCGCCGCCAGGCCGTACTGGTCGGCGCGGCCGTCGATACGGGACGCGGTCAGCTGCTCGGGAGAGGCGTAATTCACCGTCCCGACCGTCATGTTCGTCTCGGTCAGACCGTGGGTCTCAGCGGCGTCGCGGGCAATCCCGAAGTCGGCCAGCACAATTCGGCGTCGTCCGCGTTCGGGATTGGTCAGCAGGATGTTCGGGGGTTTGACGTCGCGGTGCAGTAGACCGCGGGCGTGCGCGTAGTCCAGGGCGTCGCCGACCGCGGTGGCGATCTCAGCGACATCCCCCGGCGGCATCCCGTTGGGGTAGCGCTCCCGCAGCAGCCGTCCGGCATCCGGTCCGTCGATGAAGTCCATGGAGATCCACAACTGGCCGTTGAATTCACCGCGGTCGTGGATGCCGACGATGTGCGGGTTGTACAGCGAGGCGACCAGTTCAGCCTCCCGGTTGAACCGGGCCCGAAACTCCGGATCTGCCGACATCGCGGCGGGCAGGATCTTCAGGGCGTCGTGGCGGGGCAGTCTTGGATGCGAGACCAGATACACCTCGCCCATGCCGCCGAAGCCGAGCGGCCGGAGGATCTGATATCCGGCGAATAGCTCACCATTAGCCAGCGGCATGGCGAAATGGTACCGAGGGGGTATCAGCCGCCCCGCGTCACCAGCCCATCGAGCCGGGCCCGCCCTTGAACGGGCCGACGACCCAACTGGTGATCCAGCCGCCGTAGAAGCCGCCGGGCTGCGGGGTAACCTCCTCGCCGTTGACGGTGCAGCGATCCACCTGGCCGGCCATCACGGCGACCGCGTCGGCGATGGGTTCGAATCCCTGGGTGGGCTCCGGATAGTTCCAGGCCGCTTTCCGGGCGACCCCGGACCGCGCCACGAGATCGAAGTAGCGGGCCTGACCTTTCCACTCGCACCACGATGAGCCCGGGGCCGGTCGCAGGGCTCCCGCACGGAAAGCGGTTCGCGGCAGGTAATACGTTGGCGGATGACTGGTTTCAAGCACCCGCCAACCGGTGTCAGTGCTGGCGATCACCTCGCCGCCGAGTTCGACGGTGATACGCCCGCCGAAGGGCTCCAGCCGTGGGGGTCGCGGGTAGTCCCAGACCGATTCCTGGCCGGGCCCCGGGGTCTGCGGCTGCGGGCGCATCGGGTCTTCAGACCACCCCGCGCAGGCCGTCGGCCCCGAACACCGGTTCCAGCATCGCCGACATGTCCGGGCCCCGGCGCAGCCCGTGGCCGCCGTCGACGTTGATGATCTGCCCGGTGATCCAGGACGCGGCGTCGGACAGCAAAAACATCGCCGTGTTGGCGACGTCGGTCACCTCGCCGACCCTGGGCAGCGGGGTGCAACTGCGGTAGTCCGCACTGACCTCCGGCGAATCGAGGATGACCTGGACCAGGTCGGTGCGGATCAATCCCGGTCGGATGCCGTTGACCCGCACCCAGGACGGGCCCAGTTCGTCCGCCGCCAGCATCATCAGGTGATCCAATGCGGACTTGGTCACCCCGTACGCACCGAACCAGCGGTGGACGTTGCTGGCCGCGATGGAGGAGATCCCGACGAAGGAACCCCCGCCCGCCCTGACCATGTGCCGCGCGGAGTGCTTGAGCACGTACATGGTGCCGTTGACGTTGAGGTCCACGGTTCGCCGCCATGCCGCAGAGTCGATCTGGGTGACCGGGCCGATGGTCTCCGATCCGCCTGCGCAGTGCACCACGCCGTGCAGTCGTCCATTCCAGCCGGCGGCCGTCTCCACAACTGCGGCGATCTGCTCCTCATCGGTGATGTCGGCGGACTCGGCGCGGACACTGCCGTCGGCGTCGGCGTTGATGTCGGCGGCGGCGGCGGCCAACCGGTCGGCATTGCGGCCGACGATGACGACGCCGGCGCCGGCCCGGGCCAGCCCGGCCGCTACTCCAAGCCCTATTCCGCTGCCGCCCCCGGTAACCAGGTACGTCCGGTCGGTGAACGAGAGTTCCATGAGCGCAATCCTGCCAGGTGAGGCGCCCGGAGATCCGCACTACTATCAGATGTAACGCCCCCGCAAGAAACGGCGACACAACGAATTGACTGCTCTACACCCGGTTGCCGGGGCGGGGCGCACCCCCTACAGAAAGCACGGTCATGGCCACTCACACCACCTTCACCCGTCGGATGCTGATCGCCGGCGGTTTCGCCGTCGCCGTATCGGCGGGTCCACTGGTCGCGGCTCTGGGCACCCCGGCTGGGCCGGCCGCGCCGGCGCTGGCCCAGTGCCCGCCGAATGAGGTCCTCAACCCCAACAGCGGCGCCTGCGAGCCGGTCACCGACTCCGGTGCCGCCCCGACGACCACCAACCCCATCGAGCCCGGTATCACCGACCTTCAGCCCGGATCGCTCACCGAGTCCGGTGCGGGCAACGTCGGCCAGCTCCCCGAGGTCAACGGCATTCCCTGCAACGGCGACAACACCGGTCTGTGCCTCGGCCTGAACGAGAACAACCCGTCCAACACCGGCGGTGTGACGCTGCCGCCGGTCCCGGTCGGCGTCCAGCCTTAAGTTCGACGGCGAAAACGCCATAGCATTCGTCCGCCGGACCGCCGGGGCAGGCCTGAACCAACGCCTGCCCCGGCACACCCCGCCGGGCGTGCCCTAAGGTTGAAACCATGCCTGCAAAATCGAACGCTGCGGACATCGACGACGTCGAACCCCTGGCCGACAGCACAGCCCGCCAAGCCCGTCGCGTCGTCGCCGCGTACGCCACCGATGCCGACGAGTGCCGGGTGTTCCTGTCCATGCTCGGCATCGGGCCCTCAAAGCTCGAGGCCTAGATGCCCCGCGGGACGTCCCGCAGAGACACCGGGGCAGCAGCGACGCCGCACGGCTCCGGGCACTCCGATTTCGTCGTGGTCGCCAACCGACTTCCCATCGACATGGAAGTCCTACCGGACGGATCGCCGGCGTGGAAGCGCAGCCCGGGAGGCCTGGTCACCGCCCTGGAGCCGCTGCTGCGTAAACAGCGCGGCGCCTGGATCGGCTGGCCCGGCATCGTCGACGGACCGGAAGACCCGATCACCGAGGACGGCCTGGACCTCTATCCGGTTCGATTGAGCGCCGACGACGTCGCCGACTATTACGAGGGCTTCTCCAACGCCACCCTGTGGCCGCTGTACCACGACGTCATCGTCAAACCGACCTACCACCGCGAGTGGTGGAACCGCTACGTCGACGTCAACCAGCGATTCGCCGAAGCCACCTCGCGCGCGGCCGCCCCGGGTGCGACGGTCTGGGTGCAGGACTACCAACTGCAGCTGGTCCCGAAGATGCTGCGGGAGTTGCGGCCCGACCTGACAATCGGGTTCTTTCTGCACATCCCCTTCCCGCCGGTCGAGTTGTTCATGCAGATGCCGTGGCGGGCAGAGATCATCGATGGGCTGCTCGGGGCGGACCTGGTGGGTTTTCACCTTGCCGGTGGGGCACAGAATTTCCTGTTCCTGGCCCGCCAACTGGCAGCCGCCGAGACCACCCGGGCCACCGTGGGTGTCCGGTCCCGAATGGGTGAGGTCTGGCTGGGTGAGCGCACCATCAAAGTGGGCGCCTTCCCGATCTCCATCGACTCGGCCGAACTGGACGCCAAGGGCCGCAACCGCGCCATCCGGCGGCGGGCCAAGGAGATTCGCGCCGAGTTGGGCAGCCCCCGCAAGCTGTTGCTGGGCGTGGACCGGTTGGACTACACCAAAGGCATCGACGTTCGCCTCAACGCCTTCTCGGAGTTGCTCGCCGAGGGCCGGATCAAGGGCGAGGACACCGTGTTGGTGCAACTGGCCACTCCCAGCCGCGAGCGGGTGGACAGCTACCGGATTCTGCGCAACGAGGTCGAGCAGCAAGTCGGCCACATCAACGGCGAGTACGGCGAGGTCGGCCACCCCGTGGTGCACTACCTGCACCGACCGGTGCCGCGTGATGAGTTGATCGCCTTCTTCGTGGCCTGTGACGTCATGCTGGTCACCCCCCTGCGGGACGGCATGAATCTGGTGGCCAAGGAGTACGTCGCCTGCCGCAGTGACCTGGGCGGGGCTCTGGTACTGAGCGAATTCACCGGTGCCGCAGCCGAATTGCGGCAGGCCTACCTGACCAATCCGCATGACCTAGAGGGTGTCAAGGACACCATCGAGGCGGCGCTGAACCAGACCCCCGAGGAGGGCCGGCGCCGGATGCGCACGCTGCGCCGCCAGGTGCTGACCCATGACCTCGACAAGTGGGCCCGCTCATTCCTCGACGCGCTTGCCCACACCAAGGGCTAGGCCCGCGCGTTGAGGCCCGCGCGTTGAGCGCACTTTCCGGGCAGGGTCAGTCGCCCATCAAGCCGATCACGCCGAAGTTGCGCTCGGGGTCGCGGTCGGCGAAGTACTCCTGCATCGACGCGCTGAGATCCGCCGGATCCCAGACCTGGCCCTCGGCGTGGAAGCGGTGTTCAGCGGTCGGCGCTGCGACCAGGGTCACCGTGGGCCCGTAGACGATGAACAACTGGCCGTTGACCGCCTCGGCTGCCGGTGAGGCGAGAAAGCGCACCAGGTTGACGACATGCTCAGGGGCGAGTGGGTCGACCTGGCCGGCACCGAGATCGGGAGCCTCGCCGAAGACCTCCGCCGTCATGGCGGTTCGGGCCCGCGGGCAGATGGCGTTGGCCCGCACACCGTAGCGCCCCAGGGCCTTGGCCGCGGTCAGGGTCAGCGCGGTGATCCCGGCCTTGGCCGCACCGTAGTTGGCCTGCCCCGCCGGACCGGACAGCCCTGCCTCCGAGGAGGTGTTGATCAGTCGCCCGTACAACGAACCGCCGGCGTCTTTGGCCTTCGCCCGCCAGTACGTGGCGGCGTTGCGGGTGAGCAGGAAATGGCCGCGCAGGTGCACGGCGATCACCGCGTCCCAGTCCTCGTCGGTCATGTTGAACAGCATGCGATCCCGGGTGATGCCGGCGTTGTTCACCACGATGTGCAAGCCACCCAACCCGTCGGCGCAGCTCACGAGTTCATCGGCGGTGCCGCGTTGACTGATGTCGCCGGACACCGCCACCGCCGTGCTGCCCGCGGCGGCGATCTCGTCCAGCACATCGGAGGCGTCCAGCGCGGCCGGCATGTCGTTGACGACGACCGTGGCACCGGAGCGGGCCAACCCGATGGCCTCCGCCCGGCCCAGGCCCGCCGCCGCGCCGGTCACCACCGCGACGCGTCCGGACAAGTCAGTCGACGACGCACCGTCATAGTCAGACAAGTGTGAATACCTCTAGTCTCTGCGGCTCAAGGCGGCGCGGGGACATTCGGCGATGGCCTGCTCAGCCAGTGCCTCCTGGTCGGCGGGAATCGGGTCGACGGTGACGATCGCGTACTCCTCCTCGTCGAGTTGGAACAGGTCCGGCGCGATTCCCACGCAGATCGCATTACCTTCGCAGCGATCCGGGTCGACGACGATTCGCATGACAACCTCCCTAGGCATGACGTTCCTGATTACCCGCAGCACCACGATACGACCAGGAGTCCGTCCGCCGCGGTCACGGCGCTGGACCCTCAGACTAGAACCTGTTACAACTTTTAGGAGAGGGCGGGTCCTTCCCGCCGATCATCGACCCGGAGGTCGCAGGCGATGCTGATCAGTTACACCCCGGAACAGGAAGAGTTGCGCCGCGAGTTGCGCACCTACTTCGGCCGGCTGATGACACCGGAACGCCAGGAAGCCCTGACGTCCACCGCCGGCGGTGAGATCGGCATCGGAAACATCTACCGCGAGACCGTGACCCAGATGGGCAAGGACGGCTGGCTGGCGCTGGGCTGGCCGACCGAATACGGCGGCCAGGCGCGTCCGCCGATGGAGCAACTGATCTTCACCGACGAGGCCGCGATCGCCGGTGCGCCGGTCCCGTTCCTGACGATTAACAGCGTGGCGCCGACCATCATGGAGTTCGGCACCGAGGAACAGAAGAAGTTCTACCTGCCCAAGATCGCCGCAGGTGAGGTCCACTTCGCCATCGGCTACTCCGAGCCGGAGGCCGGCACGGATCTGGCGAACCTGCGCACCGCCGCGGTCCAAGACGGCGACGAGTACGTGGTCAACGGACAGAAGATGTGGACCAGCCTGATCCAGTACGCCGACTACGTGTGGTTGGCGGTTCGCACCAATACCGAGGCCAAGAAGCACCGCGGTATCTCGGTGCTGATCGTGCCCACCTCCGTCGAGGGCTTCTCATGGACTCCGGTGCACACCATGGCCGGCCCGAGCACCAGCGCCACCTACTACCAAGATGTGCGCGTCCCCGTCGGCAATCGGGTCGGCGAGGAGAACGGCGGCTGGAAGCTGGTTACCAACCAGCTCAACCACGAACGGGTCGCCCTGGTGTCGGCCCAGCCGATCTTCACCGCACTGACCCAGGTGCGGGAGTGGGCGCAGAACACCAAAGATGCCCGCGGCGCCCGGTTGATTGATTCCGAATGGGTCCAGCTCAACCTCGCGCGGGTGCACGCAAAGGCGGAGTACCTCAAGCTGATCAACTGGGAGTTGGCATCCTCGACGGCATCCTCGCCGTCAGCGGCGGACGCCTCGGCGGCCAAGGTTTTCGGAACCGAACTGGCGACCGAGGCCTACCGGCTGCTGATGGAGATCCTCGGCCCGTCGGCCACCCTGCGACAGGACTCGCCGGGGGCGCTGCTGCGCGGTCGGCTCGAGCGGATGCACCGCGCCGCGCTGATCCTGACGTTCGGCGGCGGCACCAACGAGGTCCAGCGCGACATCATCGGGATGGCAGCTTTGGGCCTGCCCCGGAATCGTTGAGAGGAAGCCGGGAATGGACTTCACCAGAAACGAAGCAGCACAGGATCTTTCCGGACTGGTCGGCACCATCGTCGGCTCGGTCTGCACACCGGAGCATCAGCGCGAACTGGACGGTCTGGATCAGCGCTTCGACACCGCACTGTGGCGCAAGCTGATCGACGCCGACATCCTGTCCACCGCCGCACCCGAGTCCGTCGGCGGCGGCGGGTTCGGCGTGTTGGAGCAGACCGCGATCCTGACGGCGTTGGGCCGCCAGTTGGCCGCGGTCCCCTATCTGGAGTCGGTGGTGCTCGGCGCGGGAGCGCTGGCGCGTTTCGCCCCCGCCGCACTTCAACAGGCCTGGGCAGCCTCCGCGGTGGCCGGGGCGAAGGTACTGACGGTCGCTCTCGACGGCGAGCTGGGGCAGGGCCCGGTCCGGGCGACCGCAGCCGATGCCGGCTTCCGGCTGACCGGGAGCCGAATCCCGGTGCCGTTCGGGCCGGTGGCCGACGCCTTCCTGGTACCGGCTGAAACCGATACGGGCACAAAGGTTTTCCTGATCGGTGCCGACGATTCCGGGGTCTCGGTGACGGCGTTGCAGACCACCGGGCTCACCAGCTCGGCCGAACTGGATCTGGCTGGTGTCCAGGTGGGCGCTGACCGGGTGGTCGGAGGCGACGAGGCACTGGCCTGGCTGACCGCACGTCGGGCGGTGGGCTTGTCGGCCTACCAGTTGGGCGCGCTGGAGCGGGCACTGGAACTCACCGCCGAATACGCCCGGACCCGCGAGCAGTTCGACCGCCCGATCGGTAGCTTCCAGGCAGTCTCCCAGCGCCTGGCCGACGACTACATCGACATCAAGGGTCTGCGACTGGCCTGCGAGCAGGCCGCCTGGCGGCTCTCCGAGGATCTGCCGGCCGACCTGGAGGTGGCGACCGCCGCGTTCTGGGCCGCCGAGGCCGGTCACCGGGTGGCACACACCACGGTGCACGTCCATGGCGGCGTTGGCATCGACATGGATCACCCCGTGCACCGTTACTTCATCTCGGCCAAGCAGACCGAGTTCGCCCTCGGCGGGGCGACGGCGCACCTGCGTGTCATCGGCCGGGAACTGGCCGACACCCCGGCTTAGACACACGGTGGAATTACCGAGCGTCACTCAACTCCTGGCGCCGCTGGCCTCAGTCGATGACCGGGGCGTGCGTGCCGATGACGGCTCGTATTGTTCCTGGCGGCAACACATTCAGGCCGGCGCCGAGGTCGCCGCGCTGCTGCGCTCGCGGCTGTACCCGGACCGTCCCCCGCATGTCGGGGTGCTGCTCGGCAACACCCCGTTGTTCTCTGCGGTACTGGTTGCGGCCGCACTCAGCGGCGTGGTGCCGGTCGGATTGAATCCCACCCGCCGTGGTGCGGCACTGCGTCGCGACATCACCCATGCCGACTGCCAGTTGATCCTCACCGATACCGCCGCGGATGGCTACGGGCCGGATTTCATCCCGGACGGGATGCCGGTACTGGAGGTCACCGGGCCGCAGTGGGCCGCAGAACTGCGAAGCTGCCGGGGCGCACCGGTCGATTTCGAGACTCGCGATCCCGAGGACCTGTTCATGCTGATCTTCACCTCCGGCACCAGCGGAGAACCCAAGGCGGTGCGATGCACCCACGAGAAGGTCGCCGGACCGGGGGTGATGCTGGCCCAACGCATGGGCCTCGGGCCTACCGACGTCTTCTACCTGTCGATGCCGCTGTTCCACTCCAACGCCGTGATGGCCGGTTGGGCCCCGGCGGTTGCCGCTCGCGGCTCAATCGCGTTGCGCCGCAAGTTCTCTGCCTCGAACTTCATCGACGACGTCCGGCGATTCAAGGCCACCTACGCCAACTACGTCGGCAAGCCGATGTCCTACGTCCTGGCCACCCCGCCGCGGTCGGACGACGCCGACAACCCGTTGCGCATCATGTACGGCAACGAGGCCGCTCCGCGGGACATCCGCCGCTTCGCCGAGCGCTTCGCGGTGACCGTCATCGACGGCTTCGGCTCCAGCGAGGGTGGAGTGGCCATCGCCCGAACCCCCGACACCCCGGAGGGTGCGCTGGGTCCGCTGCCCGAGGAATTGGACATCCTCGATGTCGAGACCGGCCGGCCGTGCCCGAGCGGCGCGGTCGGGGAGTTGGTGAACCTGCGTGGCCCCGGCCAATTCCGCGGCTACTACAAGGATCCCGACGCCGAGGCGCAACGGATGGCCGGCGGTGTCTACCACAGCGGCGATCTGGCCTACCGCGACGAGGCGGGGTTCGTCTACTTCGCCGGGCGCCTCGGTGACTGGATGCGGGTGGACGGCGAGAACCTGGGCACCGCACCGATCGAACGGGTGCTGCTGCGGTTCCCCGGCGTGGTCGAGGCCGCGGTCTACGGGATTCCCGACCCGCAGGTCGGCGATCGGGTGATGGCAGCGCTGGTCATGGCCGACGGCACCGATTTCGACGGGGGCGACTTCCGCGCCTTCCTCTCCGGGCAGACGGATCTGGGTCCCAAGCAATGGCCGTCGTTCGTGCGGACAGCCACCTCGCTGCCGCGGACCGAAACCTTCAAGGTGCTCAAACGCCAACTCACAGCCGAGGCGTTGGACTGCGACGACCCGGTCTTCGTGGTCTAGCCCGCGATCGACGGCATGGCCGCCTCGATCAGATGCGGCCCGGACTCGGCGAAAGCCCAGTCCAGCGCGTCGGCGAGTTCCTCTGCCGTGCCGGCCCGACGGGCCGGCACGCCCATGCTCTCGGCCATTTTCACGAAATCCATTGTGGGCGAGGTCAGGTCGAGCAGCGACTCCGCTTTGGGGCCGGTGACCTGGCCATCCGCCTGGGCGCCGACGCGCTGCAGTTCGATCCGCAGGATGTCGTAGGCGCCGTTGGCATAGACCACCGTGGTGATGTCGAGGTGTTCGCGGGCTTGGGTCCATAGCGCTGAGATCGTGTACATCGCCGAACCGTCGGACTCGAGGCACAGCACCGGCCGGTCCGGCGCGGCGATCGCGGCGCCGACTGCCACCGGCAACGCGTAACCGATGGCGCCGCCGGTCAAGGTGAGCCAGTCGTGGGCCGGTGCGCCGGCGGTGGCCTGGGGAAGCAGGAATCCGGAGGTGTTGGACTCGTCGACGACGATCGCACGGTCGGGCAGCATGGCACCGATCACCTCCGCGGAGGTCTGCACCGTCAACGGACCGGACGGCATAGCGGGCCGCGCCGCCGCGGCGACCGGAGCCTGTGCCCCGGCAGCGATCCGATCAGCCAGATCGGTCAGCGCAGCAGCGGCCCCGACCGGCCCGGCCAGTGTGTACACGGAGCAGCCTTCGGGCACCAGGTCGCTGGGCTTGCCCGGGTAGCCGAAGAACGTCACCGGGGAGACCGCCCCGGCCAGGATGAGATGGCGGGTGCCGTCGAGTTGAGCGACGGCGGCCTCACCGAAATAGGCGACACGCTCGGCCGCGGGAATCCCGGCCCCGCGCTCCAGCCGGGTCGGGAACGTCTCGCAGAACAACCGGGCGCCGAACTGTGTCGCCAGCCGGGCCGCGGCGGTGAGCCCGTCGGCACGGGTAGCGTCGCCCCCGACGAGGATGACTGTCGGCTCGCCGGAGCGTAAGACGGCCTCGATGGCACTCGTGTCGACTGGACTGTGCGGCGACGTGCGTTCCGCGGCAACCGATTCAGCCATCGCGGCATCCTCGGTCCAGGACACGTCCGCGGGCAGGATCACCGTGGCGATGCGCTGCTCGTCGCGGGCGAAGGCGATGGCGTCCACAGCGTCGGAGGCGACGTCGCCGGTGTGCATCGTCCGGCGCATCCAGCCCGAGACGGTGCCGGCCACCGAGTCGATGTCGGACTCCAGGGGTGCATCGAACTTCTTGTGATACGTGGCGTGGTCACCGATGACCACCAGCATCGGCACCCGGGCGCGGCGGGCGTTGTGCAGGTTGGCCAGTCCATTGCCCAGGCCCGGTCCAAGATGCAGCAATACCGCGGCGGGATCCCCGCACATGCGGGCGTATCCGTCGGCGGCCCCGGTGGCCACCCCTTCGAAAAGGGTGAGGACCCCGCGCATGTCGGGCACGGTGTCCAGGGCGGCGACGAAGTGCAT
>Ga0164292_10002200_pt1 | contig 15905 bp, 11 predicted proteins | sample GEODES117metaG_FD_111486 | JGI IMG/M metagenome (GOLD analysis project Ga0164292, IMG submission 111486) | Eutrophic lake water microbial communities from Lake Mendota, Wisconsin, USA - GEODES117 metaG | ecosystem: Environmental > Aquatic > Freshwater > Lake | place: USA: Lake Mendota...
GCCGATTGCAGCCACCGGCAACACGATGGCCGGTATGAAGGTGGCCCGGGCATCGCCCAGCACCAGGTAGATCACCAGAATGACAAGGAAGGCCGTGCCCACTAGGGTCACCTGTGCGTCGAAAACGCTTTCGCGTACCGATTCCGATCGATCAAGGATCTCGCTGATGTCCACCGAAACCGGCATAGCTTCACGCACGGACGGCAGTACTTCGCGAACCGAATCCACCAGCTTCACCACATTGGCACCGGGCTGGCGGCTGACCGCGACGGTGAGCGAGGGTTCGCCGTTGAAACGCGCCCCACCGCGCAGCCGTTCATAGCTACTGATCACACTGGCCACATCCCCCACCCGCACCGGCAGGCCGTTGCGATTGGCGATGATAATGTTAGCAAATTCCGACGGCTTTTCGAGCGCGCCCGAGGCATCCAGAACATAGTTGCGCGCGCCGCCGGTGATCGATCCGACCGCGATATTGCTGTTGGCCGCAGATACCGCGGTGCGCAGATCATCGACAGTCAGGTTGCGGGCGGCCAGCGCCGCGGGATCGAACTGGATGCGCACCGCATAGCGGCGATCGCCGTAGGTTTGCACCTGGCCGACGCCCGGCAAGGTGGAAATACGCGGCACCAGCAGATTGTCCACCAGGGTTTGCAGATCATTCAGGGCCCGCGTCTTGTCGCGCACCGACAGGATGATCACCGGGGAATCCGCCGGGTTGATCTTGCGGAAGCTGGGCGGGTTGGGCATTTCCGGCGGCAACCGGCGGGTGACGGCCGACAGCACCGACTGCACGTCGAGCGCGGCGGAATCAATGTTGCGATCAAGCGCGAACTGCACAGTGATCTGCGTCGAACCCGTGCTGCTGGACGACAGCACCTGTTCGATGCCGGCAACGGTGGAAAGCTGGCGTTCGATCGGCGTTGCCACCGATGCCGCCATGATGCCGGGGTTGGCGCCGGGCAGGCTGGCTTCGATCTGGATGGTGGGCAGATCAACCTCTGGCAGGGCCGACACCGCCAGTTGGCGATAGCCGAACAGGCCGCCGAACACGACCGCGAGAGTCAGAAGGATGGTGGCGATGGGCCGCTCGACACAGAGGCGGACAAAACCCATCAGCCAGCGCTCCCGGCCGGCGCGGCTGGACGATCAGGGCTGGCTGCCAACTGGGGCTTGTCCGGCCCCTTCAGGCGCACAGTGTCCCCCTCTTTCAGGCGGGCGAGCGCATCGACCACGACCTGTTCACCAGGCTTCACGCCTCCGGCAAGATAGACCTTGCCACGCAGGCGCCCAGCGATATCCACATTGCGCATCTGCACCTTGCCGCCGGACCCTTTCGCGCCAGGCGCCTTGGCAGTACCGGAAACCGCCCACACGAAGGGGGCGTCGCGGCCGGTCTGCACCGCGCCTTCGGGCAGTGTGATATGCGGCGTGGCGCGTTCCAGCGGGAATTCAACATCGATGATGGCGCCCGGCCACAGCACGTCGCCTTCGTTGCGGAATTCCGCGCGAGCCGCGACGCCGCCGTTGCCCGGATCGATGTTGTTATCAAGGAACACCAGGCGACCGGTGGCCAGCACCTCGCCGCTCTGCCGATCCCGTGCCAGCACAGTGCCGCCGCCACTGGCCTGCACGGCGCGCGCCTGTTGCACATTGGCCGCCGGCACCAGGAAACGCACGTGGATGGGAGAAATCTGGTTGATCGTCACCAGCGGCGTGGCATCGCCCTGGCGCACGGTGGCACCGCGACGGAAACCAAGTTCACCGGTGCGTCCGGAAATGGGCGCGGTGACGGTCAGGAACGACAATTGCACCTGCGCTGATTGCAGCAGTGCGCGGTTGGTTTCGATCTGGCTGCGGGCAGACCAGGCATTGGCCCGGGCCAGATCCCGCGCGGCGGCCGATACGAAGCCCTTCTCTACCAGCTTCTCGGCCCGCTCATAATCAAGCGTGGCGCGGCGCTCGGCCGCGATGGCGCCCTTCAGCTCGCCTTCTGCCTGAGCCACCGCAGCCCGGGCCTGGCGCGAATCGATCCGGAACAGCAGCTGTCCGGCGCGCACATTATCGCCCTCTTTGAAGGCAATAGACATGATCTCACCATCGCCGCGCGGCCGCACGGCCACGCTCTGGCTGGGAGTGACGGTGCCGAGCGCCAGCAAGGTGGGCGCAAAATCTTCCATGGCGGCGACCTGGGCAGACACAAGTTGCGGCGGCCGCTTGCCGCGGCCGGGTTTGCCGCCGGCAGTATCGCCCTCGCCGCTGGAACAGGCGGCAAGCAGCACTGCAAGTGCAAGCGCGCCGCCACGGCGGAAGAAGGGGGCATCAATGATCATCGTTTTGCAGTCCAAACCCTTACGCGCTGCCCAGGGGTTTCCCCCGCGCGAATTTGAGCATGCCGTGCGTTATGCGCGTTTCGCGCTCAGTGCAAATACGTCGTTGCCGCACAGCTCCGGATCAGGCGCGCAGTTTCCAGCCCGATTTCACCACGCGATAGCACAGGAACCACAGCGCGACGTTGACCAGCGCCAGCAGCAGTGCCGACTGACCCAGCGGCCCATCCGACACGCCGATGAAGCCGGCCCGGAAACCATCGATTACATGGAAGAAGGGATTGGCATGGGCAATTCCCGCCACCGTTGGCCCAAGCCGTTCAACGGCATAGAAGGTGCCCGACAGCAGCGTGAGCGGCTGGATCACAAAGTTTGTGGCCGCCGCGGCATGATCGAACTTGTCGGCCCACACACCCGTCAGAATGCCGAGCAGTGCCAGCAGGATCGCGCCCATGGTGCCGAAATAGAGCACCAGCAGCGGATCTTTCACCGGCACGTTCACGCCCGGCGCCACCGCCATCACCGTCCACACCGCCAGCCCCACCAGCCAGGCCCGCGTGACCGCACCGCCCACCCAAGCCAGCATCAATTCGCCGGCCGACAGCGGCGGCATCAGCACATCGATGATCGAGCCCTGCACCTTGGCCACCAGGATGGAGGACGAGGTGTTGGCAAAGCTGTTCTGGATCATGCCCATCACGATCAGGCCAGGGCCGAGGAAATCGGCATAAGGCACCCCAAGGATCAGGATATCGCCGCGGCCCAGTGCCACGGCAAAGATCACCAGGAACATCAGCGTGGTGACCGCCGGCGCCCAGATGGTTTGCAGTTGCACCTTGAAAAAGCGCCGTACCTCTTTCAGATAAAGGGTCTTCAACCCTTCCGTATTGAGCCGTGCAATTACGGGCACCCCGGGCTTCGGGTGTGCTGGCAGCTTGTTATCGGCGTGCATCATGGTTAGGGGCTTACGATTGCACGCGCGCCCTGCCAAGGGGTGTCACCGATTATTGAGAGCAGGAACCACCATGGCCTGGACCGACGAACGCATCGCAAAGCTCAAGCAGGGCTGGGAAGGCGGCATGACCGCGACCCAGATTGCCGAAATGCTGGGCGAAGGCGTGACCCGCAATGCCGTGATCGGTAAGGCGCACCGGCTGGGCCTGGAAAGCCGGCCTTCACCGGTGAAGGCCACCGACGCCACCCCGGCCCCTGCCCGCGCTGCGGCCGCCGCGCCGCCGCCACCGCCGGCCGCCGCTTCACCACCGCCTGCCCCGGCCCCGGTGGCCGCAAGTGCGCCAGCGATCACGCCGATGGAAGCACCGGCCGCACGCCCTGTCGCCAAGCCGGCCACGGGTGTCAGCAAGGGCGGCAAGCAGACCCGCACCAGCCTGCTCGATCTGAACGAAAAGGTGTGCAAGTGGCCGATCGGCCATCCGGGAGACGCGGATTTCCATTTCTGCGGCCGCCCGTCCAACGCCGGCTTCCCCTATTGCAATGATCATTGCCTGGTCGCCTATCAGGCGCAGATGCCGCGCAAGGATCGCCCGCGTCAGTTGCCGCCGCTGCCGGGCGCGCCCCGCCGGTAGCCGGCCGCTGCCGGGCTGTGCCGGTTCGTGGCCGCCCTCGCTGTTTTGCCCCATTGCCGCCAGCCCGCCCTCGCTTTACGTTCGCGTAAAGGGAGAAGAGTACCGTGAGTTCCACTGATTTCGACGTTTTGATTGTTGGCGCCGGCCTGTCGGGCATTGGCGCGGCGGTTCATCTGCAGCAGAATTGCCCGAACGAAACCTATGCCATACTGGAAGGCCGCGACGCCATCGGCGGCACCTGGGATCTGTTCCGTTATCCCGGCATCCGCTCTGATTCCGACATGTACACGCTGGGCTATCGCTTCAAGCCGTGGAAATCGGCCAAGGCCATCGCCGACGGCCCGTCGATCCGCAGCTACATCCGCGAAACCGCGACCGAGCATGGCATCAACCAGCACATCCGCTTCGGCCACAAGGTGACAAACGCCGCGTGGGACAGCGAGACCGCGCGCTGGACGGTCACCACCAACAAGTCCACCCTCACCTGCCGCTTCCTCTACATGTGCAGCGGTTATTACAATTACGGCCAGGGCCACCGGCCCACGTGGGAGGGTGAGGCCGAGTTCAAGGGCCAGATCATCCACCCGCAATTCTGGCCGGAATCGCTCGACTACAAAGGCAAGCGCGTCGTGGTCATCGGATCGGGCGCCACGGCGGTCACGCTGGTGCCGGCGATGGCCGATACCACCGCGCACGTCACCATGCTGCAACGCTCCCCCACGTGGATGGTGTCCCGCCCCGGCAGCGATGCCATCGCCAATGCGCTCAAAGCCATCCTGCCCGCGCAAATGGCGTACGACATCGTGCGCTGGAAGAATGTCACGCTCGGCCAATATTTCTACAAGCAAACGCGAAGCAACCCCGGCAAGGTACGGGAATTGCTGCTGAAACGCCTCGCAAAACTGCTGCCGGCTGACTATGATCTCGAAACCCACTTCACGCCGGGTTACAACCCATGGGATCAGCGCCTGTGCCTCGTGCCCGATGCCGATCTGTTCAACGCCATCACCGCCGGCAAGGCCGAGATCGTCACCGATCAGATCGCGAAGTTCGAGGCTGGTGGCATCCGCTTGCACAACGGCAAACTGCTCGAAGCCGACATCATCGTCACCGCCACCGGCCTGAAACTGGAAGCGCTGGGCGGCATGACCGTCACGGTGGATGGCGAAACCCGCCGCACCGCCGATGCGCTGGCCTACAAGGGCATGATGTTCTCCGGCATCCCCAACCTCGCCCAGAGCTTTGGCTATATCAACGCCAGCTGGACCCTCCGGTCAGACCTCATCGCCGATTATGTCTGCCGGCTGCTCAAACATATGCGCAAAACCGGCGTGGACATCGCCACCCCCACCCCGGCAGCAGACGTGGTGCCGGAACGGCTCGCGATGGATCTGCAATCCGGCTACGTCCAGCGCGGCGCCGATGCCCTGCCCCGTTCCGGCAACCGCGCGCCGTGGATGGTGACGGCTGATTACAAGTACGACCGCAAGGAACTGATGGAAGGCCCGGTGACGGACGAGATGGCGTTTGCAAGGGCCGGCGCCGTGGCGACAGAACGGGTGCTGGAGGCGGCGGAATAGCCAAGGGCCTTCCCGTTAACGCGGGTTGAGATCAACCACGTTCCAGTTGAGCGACGCTGCAAATCCCACCCATGCCAGATAGGGCAGGATGAGCAGCGCCGCCTGGCTGTCGATGGGCCACAACCCGATCATCATCGCGAGCACCGAGGCCCAGAGAAACGGCACTTCGATAAGTGCCCAATCAGGTCGCTGCAATTTGAAGAACAGCGGGCTCCAGGCCAGGTGGAACACGGCGTTCACGCCAAACAGGATCAGCACGTCCCGCTGCTGCACCGCATCGCCGGCATCCCAGGCCCGCACCGCTGCCCACGCCGCCAGACCGAGGATGATCGTCCACCCCGGCCCGAACGCCCAACCGGGCGGCTGCCATGCGGGCTTGCGCAGCCGGGCATACCAATCAGCCCGCGGCGTCATCAGCCCGCCCACCAGGCACAGGCCCACCATCCAGATAATCGCACTCGCAAGCGGCAGGTTGAACTCGGACAAGGCGGCGCCTCACTTTCAACCGGCTCCATGCAGCATCGACGCCCGGCAAGATAGGGCGGCCCCCTCGCCCCCCCCTTGCGGCTTTTACCCTATGCGCCGGCGGCGCTGCGCCTGCCCTGGCGGCGCCGGTGCCGCCGGTACAGCACCGGGGCAAAGACATGATCATAGGCGGCGCTGGCAATCTGCCTGATCCCCGGCAACCCCACGATCCACGCCAGGAATCGATAACGCGGCATCTGCGACCACAGCAGCAAAAACGCCGGCACACCGGAAACAATCACCCCATCCCGCTGCACATACAGGCTTCGCGCGGCCGTATCGGCATCAATCCCCCACCGCTGCAGCGCATCCGTGTTCAGATCATCAAACCGGATCGGCAACCCCGCTTCGCCCACATAACGCGCATAATGGCCAACCTCGACCTGACACACCGGGCACTGGGCGTTGTAGAGAACCGACGTTTCGGAATTTTCGATCATACATCTCTGATAACGGGAGGCAGAAACGGCGCCAGACCCCACCTCGCCGCAGGGCGGCAAAGGAAGCAGGGCCTCCGGCGGGCAGGGGCTGAGCCCCTGCACCCACTTTCGTTGGGGTCGCTCTTGTCGCCTTTTGGGCCGATTTCGGACTGAGGGCATTCGAACGCCCCTTCCGAAAGAGAAGCCAGATCGCGCCGGCGCGTGCGATGCGTCCCGCATGACTTCAGATTACTGGGAGTGTTCGCTGGACGCCCGGCAAAGATCCGCATTGCCGTATGCCGCTGGTTCACCGGCGCTGTCCGGTCAGCCTGAAGGATAGCATCGATCACCGGCAACAGCGGCCCCAGCTTTGGCTGCGCCGCTGGCTCCTTGCGTGTACATACTGGCGGCAGCGAGACCCGGCTATTCCTGGCCACCGACTCCCGGTATGCCCCAACATCCGCGCCGGCTCGCGACGGCTGTGACCATCAACAAACACAAAACGCCGAACAGCGGCACAGTTCGCCAAAGTAGGAACACCAGGCCGCTCGCAAAAAAGAGCAGCCTTACCAACGGCCGGATTTTACCCTGCCACGCTCAGCACCATGCCGGCGTTCCGATGGCCTGTTTTGTCAGCGCAACATACTACGCCGGAGCAGCACAAAAGCATGCCCCGGCGCATTACCGAATGAATGGTTACTTGGTGCAAACAGCACTATTCCCACCTCCAGCAACGGCAGCAACATATCTGCAGGTTGCGCCGCTAAGCTTATTTCTCAAATCCGGATCAACTTGACCACCAACGAGTGCAGAAATCCCGTTAAAAGTAACATTGTTCACCAACGCCTCTTTATACACCGAAGTCCCCGGAACAGTTACCGTTATCTTCACAGTTATTCTCGGGCTACCAACATCAGCCACTATGACAGTACCGGAGGTATTAAAGGTCATTGGGCCAATTTGAGCAAGGGCCGGCGAAAATGAAGCACTCGCACAAAGCACTACAGCAAAAGCAATTTTTTTGATGATTACACCTCCCGAACTAACTTCAAAAATATATTTGGCACGTTCAATCTTGTTTTGCGCTTTAGAAACCAATATTGGATTAAAATTGATAGCATTAATTTATCATAAATTTATCATTATGGATATTCTGATGAAGTTATATATATCTTCCATTAAATAACATTCGGCGCTAGAAATAATTAAATAAAAAAACATTAGATTTATTAATTATTCTTTAATAATCAATAAAGCATGAATCAATTTTGACAAATTATTTTTGAGATGTGCTGCGATATGTAAATGCGCCTCGTCCTTCATCGCGGAATATTTGTATTCGTGTGGAAATTATTTTGGGGTTTGCCTCCACTTCGCTGACCGGCATGTTTCGTCAGCGCTTGCGGAACCTCATGCAACCCTGAATTGGCACCGTTTTTGGTATAATCCGTTTCTTGAGGGGGCGGACCAATGCAGCGGAGCAGCTATTCGGACGAGCAGATCAGCAGAGTTTTGAAGGAGCAACGGCGGGAATGGCAACGCAGCCATTTCCCGAAGCCGCCGTTTTCACCGCGAGCAAATGCGGCAAACATGTTTGCCGCAGCCTGTATCGTGTACTTAGAGCCCCTACCCGAACAGAAAAGTGCCTCCCCGGGGGGTGGGGGGTGACCTCTAGGCGCTGGCGGTAAAACGACCACAGACTTCTTCGGCTGATTGACCGCATCCTAAATCCCGATTTTCTGTACGCAATCCGTATGGGCTTCCAGCAACTTCCTTAAGTCTCTGAAATTATGCTGTACCCGACAGGGTTCGAACCTGTGGCCTCTGCCTTCGGAGAGCGGCTGTATGAGTGAGCGCCTTTGCGCACGTGCAAGCGAACGATGAACAAAGACCGACCAAATTGGTGGCGCATTCCCGATACCGGTGACGGCCAAGCAACAGATGCACTGCCCCAAAACAAACGGGCGCAGGGACTGTGTCCCTGCCCGCCGGAGGCCTCCTTACCTAGCCCCCTCAAATCCGTTCCTTCACATACGCCCCCGGCGCGTCGTCGATGGCCTTGTAGGGCCCCTCCCCCGGCATGCGTGGTTTCACCTGTTTGCCGGAACGCGGGGTGAGCCAGGTGAGCCAGTGGGGCCACCAGCTGCCTTTGGTTTCAGTGCCGCTGGCGATGAAATCGTCGAGGGTGGCGACGGTTGGGTCACCGATCCAGTGCTGGTATTTCATGGCGGATGGTGGGTTGACGACGCCGGCGATGTGCCCGCTGCCGGCCAGCACGAAGCGGGTTTCGCCGCTGAAGGCCTTGGTGAGTTTGAAGGCCGATTTTGCCGGCGCGATATGATCTTCCTTGCCGGCCTGGATGAAGGTGGGGGTTTTCACGGTTTTCAGATCGATGGGCACGCCGCACACGGTGAGCGCGCCGGGTTGGACCATCAGGTTTTCGCGATACAGATCCTTGATATATTGCTGGTGCCATCTGGCCGGCACGTTGGTGGCATCTGAATTCCAATAGAGCAGATCGAAGGGGAAATAGTCTTTCCCCAGCATGTAGTTGTTGATGACATAGTTCCAGATCAGATCGTTCGATCGCAGCAGGTTGAAGGTGGTGGCCATGAAGCGGCCATCGAGCACGTGTTTGTCTTCCGTCAGTTTGTCCAGCGTTTCGACGCTGGGATCATCGACGAAGAATTTCAGTTCGCCGGCGTCGGCAAAGTCCACCTGGGCGGTGAAGAAGGTGGCAGAGGTGATCTGGCTGGCTTGGCTGCGGGATTCGAGCACGGCCATGGTGGCGGCAAGTGTGGTGCCGGCGACGCAATAGCCGATGACGTGGGCGCCTTCGGTGTTGCAGATTTCGCGCGCCACGCGGACGCCCTGCAATATGCCTTCTTCGACATAGGTATCGATGGTGGCATCGGCGATGCTTTCATCGGCATTTTTCCAGCTGGCGATGAACACGGTGATGCCCTGTTCAACGGCCCAGCGGATGAAGCTTTTTTCGGCGGTAAGATCGAGGATGTAGAATTTGTTGATCCACGGCGGGTAGATCACCAGCGGCACTTCATACACGGTTTCGGTGGTGGGCGTGTACTGGATGAGCTGCAGCAGGCGGTTCTGGAAGACGACCTTGCCCGGCGTGATGGCGACGTTGCGGCCGACTTCGAAGGCGTTTTCGTCGGTCATCTTCATGCGGCCGGTTTGCAGATCGCCGAGCAGATGTTCGAGACCCCTGAGCAGATTGGCGCCGCCGGTTTCGGCCGTGGTTTTCAGCACTTCGGGGTTGGTGAGCGCGAAGTTGGACGGGCTCATCGCGTCCACGAACTGTTTGATCAGGAATTGCGCCTTGGCCTTTTCGGCGGGTTCCAGCCCGTCAAGCTGGTGGGCGGCTTCCATGAAGTGGCTGGCGGTGAGCAGATAAGATTGGCGCAGGAAATCGAACGCGGGGTTTTGCGACCAGGCTTCGTTCGCAAAGCGTTTGTCTTTGATCGTCGGCTTTTCGGCATCGGGGCTGAGGAAGTTTTTCCACAGCATCATGGCATCGGCCATATACTTCTGCTGCTGTTCCATCAGGCGGGCCGGATCGGACATCAAGGCGGTGATCGCCTTTTGCCAGCCGGACATGAAGCCCATCGGATCGGTGACCATCGGCGTGGCGGCATGTTCCTTCGTCCAGAATTCCATCATCATCTGCTGGCCCTTGCCCATCAGATCGGTGAATTTCTGAAAGTTTTCCTGCGCTTGCACCTGGCGGGCGCCAAGATCGGTAGGGGATTCGGACGGTACGGGCGTGGCAGTCATTGGGGTAATCTCCTGATATCGCACCTTGCCCCTTGTGACGGGGCTTTGCCAAGCCGGCCATTTCAGCTAACGGCGAATTTGCTGGCACAGCGTGTGCCGGCTGCAAGGGCGTTCCACCTGTGATCAATCGGGCCACCATCATTGCGGCAATTACCGGCGCTGCCTCTGCAGCCGCCGCAGCTGCAACTGTGGCCTCAGGGGCGCCGCCGAGCTGAGAGTTTCGCAACATTCGAACTCTCCAACCGGCGGCGGCGGAACAAAATGGTTCCTCCGCCGCTTTTCTTTTGTCCACCTGTTGCCTAAGGACGCAGCCATGCAGGACGATTTCTACCGCATCAAACGTTTGCCGCCCTATGTGATCGCGGAAGTGAACGCCATGCGGGCCGCAGCGCGGGCCCGGGGTGACGACATCATCGATCTGGGCATGGGCAATCCCGATCTGCCGCCGCCGCCGCACGTGATCGCCAAGCTGGCCGAAGTGGCCGCCAAGCCGGATGCGCATGGATATAGCGCATCCAAGGGCATCGCCGGGCTGCGCCGCGCGCAGAGCGCCTATTACGACCGCCGGTTCGGCGTGGATCTTGATCCCGAAACCGAAGTTGTCGTGACGCTGGGTTCGAAGGAAGGCCTCGCCAACCTGGCCCAGGCGATCACCGCGCCCGGAGACGTGGTGCTGGCGCCCAACCCGTCTTATCCGATCCACACGTTCGGCTTCATCATTGCCGGCGCGACCATCCGCAGCGTGCCGACAACGCCGGATGAGAAATATTTCGAGGCGCTGGAGCGGGCGGTGCGGTTCACCGTGCCGCGGCCGAGCGTGCTGGTGATGGGTTACCCCAGCAACCCGACTGCCGAAGTGGCTGATCTGGCCTTTTACGAGCGCGTCGTGGCGTTTGCGAAAAAGCATAATATCTGGGTGCTTTCCGATCTGGCCTATTCGGAAATCTATTTCGATGGCGTGCCCACCCCGTCCATCCTGCAGGTGCCGGGTGCCAAGGATGTGGCGATCGAGTTCACATCGATGAGCAAGACCTATTCAATGGCCGGCTGGCGCATCGGTTTTGCGGTGGGCAACAAGACGCTGATTTCGGCGCTGACCCGAGTGAAGTCCTACCTGGATTATGGCGCCTTCACGCCGATCCAGGCGGCGGCCGTGGCGGCGCTGAATGGCCCGCAGGATATCGTGCAGCAGAACCGCGAGCTTTATGGCCGCCGCCGCGACGTGCTGGTGGAAAGCTTTGGCCGCGCCGGGTGGGATATCCCGCCACCGCGCGCATCCATGTTTGCTTGGGCACCGCTGCCGCCGGCGCTGGCGCATCTGGGCAGCCTGGAATTCTCCAAGCAATTGCTCACCGAGGCCGGCGTCGCCGTGGCGCCGGGTGTGGGTTATGGCGAGGATGGCGAAGGTTTCGTGCGCATCGCGCTGGTGGAAAACGAACAGCGCCTGCGCCAGGCCGCCCGCAATATCCGCAAATATCTGCAATCGATGGGCGTCAACACGCCTTCCGCCAACGCGGGAGCCTGAACCATGGTGACGCCGTTGCGGATCGGGATTGCAGGCCTGGGCAATGTGGGCGCTGGGGTGGTGAAGATCCTCACCGCCAACGCTGAACTGGTGGCGAAGCGCGCTGGGCGGCCGATCGTGGTCACCGCCGTTTCGGCGCGCGATCGCAGCCGGGATCGCGGTGTGTCGCTCGACGGCATCGCCTGGGTGGATGATGCGGCCGAACTGGCCACCCGCGACGATGTCGATGTGGTGGTGGAACTGATCGGCGGCAGCGATGGCCCGGCGCTGACGCTGGCGCGACGCACGCTGGGCGCAGCGAAGCCGCTGGTGACGGCCAACAAGGCGATGCTCGCCCATCACGGCCTGGAACTGGCCGAAGCGGCCGAGAAAGCCGGCCTGCCCTTGAAGTATGAGGCCGCCGTGGCCGGCGGCATCCCGGTGATCAAGGGGCTGGCCGAAGGCGCGGCCGCCAACCGCATCACCCGCGTTTATGGCCTGATGAACGGCACCTGCAATTATATCCTGTCGCGCATGGAAGCCGAAGGGCTGGGCTTTGGCGACGTGCTGGCCGACGCGCAGGCGCTAGGTTTTGCCGAGGCTGATCCCAGCTTTGATATCGACGGCATCGATACCGCGCACAAACTTTCGATCCTCGCCGCGCTGGCCTTTGGCGCGCGCATCGATTTTGCCGGCGTGGCCTGTCATGGCATCCGCAATGTCGCCGCCGCCGATATCGCCCAGGCCGCCGCACTGGGCTTCCGCATCAAGCTGGTCGGCCTTGCCGAAGCCGAGAATGGCGAAATGTTCCAGCGCGTCCACCCGGCGCTGGTGCCGATCGATCACCCGATTGCCACCACCATGGGCAGCCTGAACGCCGTGGTGGTGGAAGGCGATTTCGTGGGCCGGTTGTTCTTCCAGGGCCGCGGTGCCGGCGAAGGGCCAACCGCCAGTGCCGTGGTGGCTGATCTGGTCGATATCGCCCGCGGCGATGTGCGCCCGCCGTTCGTGATGCCGGTGGCTGATCTGGCCGCCCTCCCCCGCGCGCCCGCCGCAGACCGGCGCGGGCGTTATTATCTGCGCCTCTCCGTGGCGGATCGCGCCGGCGTGCTGGCGGAGCTGACAGCGGCCCTGCGCGACAGCGGTGTTTCCATCGAAAGCCTGGTGCAACGCGGCACCTCCAGCGACGGCGATGCCATGGTGGTGATGGTCACGCACGAAGCCCGCGAAGCCGATGTGCTGGACAGCCTGGCCCGCATGGCGGCCTCGCCAGCGGTGGGCGGTCAGCCGGTGATGATGCACATCCTTGATTTCTGACGCTTCCGCGTCGGGCTCGATTTTTGACGCCTTCCGCCCTGCCCCGTCGGGGCGTAAAGCGAAGCACGTTTGATTCGACTGTGGGAAAAAACAAATGACGGCTTCAAGCCCAGTACAGCCTTCGACGGCGCTTGATCGCGTGCTCGTTCTCGAAATGGTGCGCGTCACCGAATATGCCGCCATTGGCGCATCCAAGATGATTGGGCGCGGCGATGAAAAGGCCGCCGATGCTGCCGCAGTCGAAGCCATGCGCGGCGCGCTCAACATGCTGGATTTCGATGGCACCGTGGTGATCGGTGAAGGCGAACGCGACGAAGCGCCGATGCTGTTCATCGGCGAGAAGGTGGGCAAGGCGATCGGCACCGGCCCGCGCATCGACATCGCGCTCGATCCGCTGGAAGGCACCACCATCACCGCCAAGGCCGGCCCCAATGCGCTGGCCGTGCTGGCAATCGCCGAAGAAGGCGGGCTGCTGAACGCGCCGGACGTTTACATGGACAAGATCGCGGTTGGCCCCGGCTATCCCGAAGGCGTCATCGATCTGGCCAAGTCTCCCACCGAAAATGTGAAGGCCGTTGCGGCCGCCAAGGGCGTCGCGCCCAGCGATATCATCATCTGCGTGCTGGATCGGCCGCGCCATGAAGCGCTGATTGCCGAACTGCGTGGGCTGGGCTGCGGCATCATGCTGATCCCCGATGGCGATGTGGCCGGCGTGATCGCCACCACCAACCCCGATACCGGCATCGATCTGTACATGGGTTCGGGCGGCGCGCCGGAGGGCGTGCTGGCTGCGGCCGCGCTGCGCTGCGTGGGCGGGCAGATGCAGGGCCGCCTGTTGTTCCGCAATGACGATGAACGCGGCCGGGCGCGGCGCTGGGGCATCACCGATCTGGATCGCATTTATGGCCTCACCGACATGGCCAAGGGCGATTGCATCTTTGCCGCCACCGGTGTGACGGATGGTTCGATGCTGAAAGGCGTCAAGCGCCGCAAGGATGGCATCATCACCACCGAAAGCGTGGTGATGCGGGCATCCACCGGCACCGTGCGCCGGGTGAGCGGCGAACATCGCGCCGATCGCCACCCGTAAGGCCGGCCCTTGCCTGAATCCATGCTGCGCCGCATGGATGCGTGCATGGACACCAAAACTGTTTTCGGCATTTCCCAGTCCCTCACCGGCCAGCGCTGGGCGTGGCGCGGCGGTATTGCGCCCGGCGAAGGGCTGACCGGCCGCGCTGGCGACGAGTTGCTGCACCAGTTGTTCCGCGCCCGCGGTGCTGATGCGGAAGACTTCGCCCGGCTCGCCACCCCGACCTTGCGCGACTGGTTGCCCGATCCGGCGATCTTTGCCGATATGGAACGCGCTGCCGAACGCATCGCCGATGCAGTGAAGGCGGGCGAGCATATCATCGTCTATGGCGATTATGACGTGGACGGGGCGACATCGGCCGCCGTCATGATCCGTTATCTGCGTGGCATCGGCGGTAAGGTTGGCCACTATATCCCGGACCGGCTGCTGGAGGGCTATGGCCCCTCGGCAGAGGCGCTGGTGGCGCTGAAACAGGCCGGCGCAGATCTGGTAATCACGGTGGATTGCGGCACGCAAGGTTTCGAGGCCCTGGAAGCGGCAAGCGCGGCTGGCCTGGATGTGATCGTGGTGGATCACCACAAGGCCGGTACCGCCCTGCCCCCGGCGCTGGCGCTGGTGAACCCCAACAGGCTCGACGAGGTGCCCGAGGCGGCCGCGCATGGCCATCTGGCGGCGGTGGGCGTGGCGTTTTTGCTGTGTGTGGCGCTCAATCGCCTGCTCAGGGCGCGCGGGCTGTTTGCCAACCGCGATGAGCCGAATCTGATGGAGCTGATCGATCTGGTCGCACTTGGCACCGTGGCCGACGTTGCGTCACTCAGGGGCCTCAATCGGGCGTTCGTCACGCAAGGGCTGAAGGTGATGGGCCGCCGGGTCAATATCGGCATTGCGGCGCTGTGCGATGCTGCGCGCCTCAGCCGGGCGCCGGTGTCGCGCGACCTCGGCTTTGCGCTGGGGCCGCGGGTGAATGCCGGCGGGCGCGTGGGCCAGGCAGATCTGGGCGTGCGGCTGCTCACCACCCACGATGCCGGCGAAGCGGCGCAGATAGCTGCCGAGCTTGATCGGTTGAACCAGGATCGCCGTGCCATCGAACAGGCGGTGACAGAGGCTGCGCTGGCGGGCGCAATGCCTTCGCCGGGCTGCACATTGGTGTCTGGTGCCGGCTGGCACCCCGGCGTGATCGGAATCGTCGCCAGCCGACTGAAGGAAAAGATGAACCGCCCGGCGATCGTGATCGCGATTGGCGAGGATGGCATCGCCAAGGGTTCGGGCCGCAGCATCACCGGCATCGATCTGGGCGCCGCTGTGCTGGCCGCGAAGGACCATGGCCTGCTGATGGCCGGTGGCGGCCATGCCATGGCGGCCGGCCTGACCGTGGCCGCCGACGGCATTGCCGCACTGGGTGCGTTCCTCAACGAGCGGCTGGCCGATGCGGTGACTGCGGCCACGGCTGACCGCGCGCTCTCCATCGACGCCGCCGTCGCGCCGCGCGGGCTCAACGCCGGCCTGGTGGATGTGCTCGAAACCGGTGGGCCTTATGGCCAAGGCTGGCCCGCCCCGCGCATCGTTGCCGGGCCGTTCCAGATTGTCGACAGCCGCATCGTGGGCGAAAATCACCTGCGCTTGCAGCTTGCCGGCTCCGATGGCGGCCGCATCAAGGCAATGGCCTGGCGCAAGGGCGACAGTGAATATGGCGCGGCCCTGCAAGGCGCGCGCGGCCGCCCGGTGCATATCGCTGGCCGGGTGAAGCGTGACGATTGGA